>FSYC01000281.1_pt1 | contig 12153 bp, 10 predicted proteins | sample 1638431 | NCBI WGS metagenome assembly FSYC01 (sample SAMEA3914788, study PRJEB12502) | metagenome | biome: forest; material: soil | place: Canada | collected 2011-07-03 | depth 0.1 m | reverse complement strand
TCGAGCACCCATCCCGGGGGCGGTGTGATGGGCGCGCCAGGGGCGAATGCGGCGCGTGAGATATTGCGCGATTTGCGGCGGACCTTGCAGTCGTGAGCTTACGATACGACAGCATTGTCATCGGCGGTGGCCATAATGGGCTGGTATGCGCCGCGTATCTGGCGCGTGGCGGCCAGCGCGTGCTCGTGCTGGAGGCGGCGGACCGGCTGGGTGGTGCCGCCGTGACGCGGGATTTCGCGCCCGGGTTTCGGGTATCGGCGTGTGCGCATTTGGTGCACATGCTGCCGCGGTCGATCGTGGAGGAGTTGGGGTTAGCCAAGCACGGGCTTGTGTTCGGTGCTGAGGGGTTACCGACAACCGCACTCTCGCCCGATGGATCTGGCGTCGGGTTTCGCTCCGGTGCGGTCAGCGGCGTTTCGGCGGAAGATGCCGCCGCGTACACGACTTTCATGCAGCGGATGCGGAAGTTCGCCACACATTTGCGGCCGATGTTGGAGGCAGCACCGCCGCGGTTGGGAACCGGCGCATGGGCCGATCATGCGAGCCTGCTGCGCATGGCGTGGCAGGTGCGCAGCCTGGGGCGGCGCGACATGCGCGAGTTACTGCGCATCATCGGTATGAACGTTTATGATTTGGCCGAAGAGCATTTTACCTCGCCGGTGCTGCGCGCCGCCGTGGCGTTCGATGCGGTGCTGGGCAGCAATGCCGGGCCCCGCGCGCCTGGGACGGTGCTGAATTTGCTGTATCGGTTAGCGGCCGAACACAATGCGGTGGCCATGGCACAGCCTGTTGGTGGCGTGGGTGCGGTAGCGGACGCGCTGGCGGGCGCCGCGCGGGCGGCGGGAGTAACGATCCGCACTGGGGCACGCGTGGCGCGCGTGAAGGTGCAGAACGACCGGGCCTGCGGCGTGGTGCTGTCGGATGGCGAGATTATTGAATCAGCCGCCGTTGTTTCCAACGCTGATCCGCGCACAACGTTCTTGCGGCTGTTGGGCACCGAGCATTTGGATACCGGGTTTGTACGGTATGTGAACCATTTCCGCGACCGCGGGTTGACCGCGAAGCTGCATTTAGCGCTAAGCGGCAAGCCGGTATTTCGGGGTGCCGACGATGCTGCGTTACGCGGACGGTTGATTGTGGCGCCGTCGCTGGATTACATCGAGACGGCTTATAATCCCAGCAAGTATGGAGCTTGTTCAGAAGCGCCGGCATTGGAGATTGTGGTGCCTTCGGTGAGCAATGCCGCCATGGCACCAGCGGGGCAGCATGTGGTTTCGGCGATCGTTCAGTATGCGCCTTATGCGCCGAAGGCCGGTTGGGACGCAGAGCGTGACGGTTTCACGGCTCGCATTCTGGACGTGCTGGAGTTTTATGCGCCTGGCATTCGAGGGTTAGTGGTAGCCCAGGAGTTGCTGACCCCGGCGGACATTGAACGGGAATTTGGTATCTCCGGCGGTCACTGGCATCATGGGGAATTGGCGTTCGATCAGTTTTATATGGTGCGTCCAGTGCCCAACGCGGCACAATATCTCACGCCGATGGACGGGCTGTTCCTATGTGGCGCCGGATCGCATCCTGGGGGTGGCGTCATGGGGTTGGCGGGGCGCAACGCCGCGCGGCAAGTTCTAAGAAAGAGCGCGTAGGATGAGCGATACGCAAACCCCGGCCTCGCATTTCCGCCAGCCGCTGCTGACCACACCGTTCCATGCACGGTTGCGCGCGCTTAGCCAGGTAGACCATTTCGCGCCCTGGGCCGGCTATACCACCGTGGACGTGTTTACGACGGTGGAGCAGGAGTATTTCGCCGTGCGGAATGCCTGCAGTGTGTATGATCTGACGCCCATGGTAAAATATCGGATTACGGGTACGGATGCCGAGCGCTATTTGAATCGCCTGGTAACGCGCAATGTCGCCAAGTTGAAGGTCAACCGTGTCGCCTACACGGTGTGGTGCAACGATGCCGGCCACGTGATAGATGACGGCACGATTTTCCGGATGGGCACCGCGGAGTTCCTGCTCTGCACAGCGGAGCGGCAATTGAATTGGCTGCTGGATAGCGCGATTGGTTTTGATGTTGCGGTGACTGAGGTGACCGAGACGATCGCCGCACTCTCCCTGCAAGGGCCCACCTCATGCAGCGTATTGCGAATGCTGGAGCTGACGGGTGTAGACCGGTTGAAGCCGTTCGATATTGGACGGTTCACGCTGGCCGGGCGGAGCGTGACGGTGTCGCGCACCGGATTTACCGGTGACCTGGGCTATGAACTATGGATGGACCCGGCCGACGCAGAGACGGTGTGGGACAACCTGATGCGCGTGGGCGCCTCGCGCGGGATACGGCCCATTGGATCGCTGGCACTGAACATGGTGCGCATCGAAGCCGGGTTTATTATGCCGAACCTGGATTTCGTTTCGGCTGAGTCGACCATTCGGGTGGGCCGGGACCGGTCGCCGTTCGAACTGGGGTTGGACTGGGTAGTGGATTTGGAAAAGGGCCATTTCAACGGACGGCGCGCGCTGGTGGCGGAAAAGAAGCGTGGGCCAATGCGGCGCCTGGTAGGGTTGGATATCGATGGCAACAAGCCGGCGCATGACGCGCTACTGTACGCGGATAAATCGTGTCGCAAGCAGGTGGGATCCGTAACCTCGGCGATCTGGTCGCCAACGTGTAAACGGAATATTGCCCTGGCTATGGTGGACGCGCCATATTGCGATATGGGGCGCGATGTTTGGGCGGAGATTTATCTATGCCGGGAGCTGGTTTGGGAACGGCGAATTGCCCGCGCGCACGTCGTAGAAAAGCCGTTCTTCGCACCGGAGCGGCGGCGGTCACCCCCGCCGGCGGATCGCTGAGCATGACGGCCACACGATGATTTCAGCGCTGCAGCAGGCCTGCGCCGACCGGCCGTGGCTGGACCCTGATGCATCGCCGCAGATCGTTATCGATAATGTGAGCAAAACCTACGACCACGTAACGGCCGTGGATGGCGTGAGCCTAAAAATCTACAAGGGCGAGATGTTCGCGCTGGTGGGCGGATCCGGCTGCGGCAAGACCACTCTACTGCGCATGCTGGCGGGGTTTGCGCATCCGAGCGGCGGCCGGATCACGATAGACGACGCCGATATGAAGGATGTGCCGCCCTATACACGTCCCGTGAACATGATGTTCCAATCCTACGCGCTGTTTCCGCATATGAGCGTGGAAACCAACGTCGGGTACGGGCTGCGGCGCATGGATCTGCCAGCGGCCGAGCGCATGCGGCGGGTAGAAGAGGCGCTCGAGATGGTGCAGCTTGGCGCGCTGGGCAAACGCAAGCCGCATCAGCTCTCGGGCGGGCAGAGACAGCGTGTGGCACTGGCGCGCTCGCTGATACGGCGGCCGAAAGTGCTGCTGCTGGATGAGCCTTTGAGCGCGCTGGACAAGAAATTGCGGGAGCAGACGCAGTTCGAGCTGATGAACATCCAGTATAAGTTGGGCATTACCTTTGTGATCGTGACGCATGATCAGGAAGAGGCGATGGCGCTTTCCACCCGCATCGCGGTGATGGATCGCGGGCACGTCTTGCAAGTGGGCACGCCGGCGGAGGTTTACGAATTTCCGCAGAGCCGCTTCGTGGCGAATTTCATCGGCAGCATGAACTTGTTCGAGTCGACGATTACCGAATGCGCGGATGGCCGCATTACGGTACGCAGCCTGGAACTGGAGGCGCCACTGGTGGTGGATGATCGCGGGCGCTTCAGCCTGGGCCAGCGTGTTTGCCTAGCAGTGCGGCCGGAGAAAATTACATTGAGCAAGACGCCCGTCGCGGCCGCCGGCATGAATTGCGTAAAGGGTGTGGTTTGGGAGCTGGGGTATCTTGGTAACCACTCGATTTACCGGGTGAAGACTGAAACCGGAAAGCTGCTCATCGTTAGCGCGCCAAACGCGCGGCGCACGGCGGAGTGGGCGATCGATTGGAGCGACGAGGTTTACGCTTGCTGGGGATGCGATTCGGCAATTTTGTTACCCTCATAAGGAAGGCTGGGTGGAGCGAAGCCGCTCCCCCTAGACCCCCCGGCGCATATGCGAGGCCTAAACGCCGGCCTCGATCCACCTGGCTGTGCTCACGCCAACCCATTGTCAGCTTGTTCCGCAAGACGGCGATCTTCCACAAGATCCATGGAGCGGCATGCCCAGATATAAATAAGCGATGACACCGGAAGCCCCACCACCATTGCAATATCCGCACCATTCAGGGCGCGGGCGACAGGGCCGGTGTAGAGGCCAGTGCTGAAAAAAGGAACCATGGCGATGAAGCCGCCAAAATACGCACTCAGGCCGCGCCAATTCCAATCGCCATACATGCCGATTCTGTTGAAAATTTCCCTTACTGAATAGTGGCCTTTACGGATCAGGTAGAAATCCACCAGGTTGATCGCGGTCCAGGGGGTGAACAGGTACAGCATCACGGATAACAGATCGTTGAGCCGCGCCATAAAGTCTTCCGACGGAAGATAGGCAAGCGCTGTCGCGATGGCGGCGGCCGTAACGGTTGCGATGAGGCGTTTCGCGGTGGTGGGGCGAAGCTGCTTGAACGTGTCCGCTACACTCAGCAATGTGAGCGAGGCACCGTACAGATTCAGGCTCGTGATGGTCACCAGGCCGCCGAGGGAAGCGGTCAGCAGAATGACGCCGAAACCGGGCAGCACCGCATCGCCGCCGGCCTGAACGGCGGCGGCTACGTTGAATGTAGGATGCAGGGCAGCGAGAATCATTCCGGCCAGCATCATCCAGGCGCCGCCAATCATGGCGCCCAGAAAGGTCCACCAGAAGCTGGCGCGAACGCCGACATCGCGCGGCAGATATCGGGAGTAGTCGGAAACGTAGATGGACCAGCTGAGCTGATACGCGGCTGCAGCAAAAAATTGGGCCAGGAACGGCGTGGTCCGGAAATCAGCCAGTGACCATTGGGGCGTCGGAAAATGGAGTTTCAAACACGCGCCGATGGTAAAGAACAGCAGGGCGCCGATCATGATGAACGCCAGCCCACGCTGTGCGTAGTGAATCCAGTCATAACCTATCACGGCAATGGCAAGGGCCGCACAGGTGAATAGTAGAATGCCGGTATGGGGTGCCAGACCCGCGAGTTGCTGAATGGACTGGCCGGCGAGCACCTGGTTCAGCGCGTTATAGCCGATATAAGTCGTAAGAGCGACGAGCCAGACGAGCAGCGCGCCTTTGGCACCGAATTGCGGGCGGGACTGGATCATTTGCGGCAGGCCCAGCTGAGGCCCCTGTGTAGAATGAAAGGCCATGAAGAACGTGCCGAGCGCGGACCCGAGCACGATGGCGATGGCCGACCAAAGCAGGTTCAGGCCCATGGCGGTGCCGATGGCGCCGATGGCCAGGGTAGCAAGCTGGGCGTCGCCGGTGAACCAGACGGGCCAGAGGTGCCACACCTTACCGCGGCGCTCGGCCAAAGGAATGTAGTCGATGGAGCGGGATTCAATAAGGGACACGTGGCGCCTTGAAATGACCGAAAGCCGGGGGGTCTGGGGGGGACGGCTCGTCCCACCCAGTTCTTTGCCTTATTTTTTCCGATCCCCAAAGACATCTTTCAACAGCGGCTCGAAATGGCTCAACGGCAACGTGTCGTAATCGGGGTCAAACGAAGCCTGATCCCAGTTTTCACAAAAATCGGCACAATCCTTGAACCAAGCGTGGCCGCGCAAAGCGTCCCGGGCGTTGCGGTCGCCACCGAGATGGTGGGCGTAGTAGTAGGCTTGAAAGAGGCCGTGCTGGGCAACGATCCAGGTGATTTGCGGGCGGACATAGGGGCGGATGATTTCGGCTGCGAGTGCTGCGTGGTTGTGGGGTGCCAGTTCGTCACCAAGATCGTGCAGCAGGGCCGCGGCAATCATTTCAGTATCGGCGCCGTCGCGTTCGGCGCGGGTGGCGGTTTGCAGGGAGTGGATCAAGCGGGAAACCCGGTAGCCTTCCAGCGATGAATCGAGGCTCCGCAACGCCTGCAGCAGGCGGACCGGGAGATTGGCCGCGTATTTCTGCTCCAGCGTATTCAGCATGCGGTATTCTTCGGCGGTGCCGTCTTTCATCGCCGTAAAATCGACAGTGCTCATAACTGGCTCCGGTGCAGAACGCGGTAGCGGCTGGCGGGGCCATCCGCATCTATGTAGCAGCCTTGTAAATGGCGAAGACCGGCGTTTGGATCAAATCCCGTGCGGCCATGCAGCAGGCGGCGGTTGTTGAACATCATCAGGTGACCTTCATCCAGGCGGAATCGACGCTCGAAGCGATCGGATCGCAGCAGGCGATCGAGCAGGCGCCGGGCGGCAAAGAAGATTTCCAGTTCCGGTGCCGGCAGCAGCGGCGTCGCGTCCAGCCGCGGGCTGTAATGGATCGCTGCGACCTGGCCCCGCGGCCGCAATTCTATCAGCGGGGCGGTGGCAATCAATTCGGTGGTCGCATCCGTGTAACGAAAGCGGATTGGCGTGTTTGTAAGGCTGGCGAAGGCTTCCGGTGATTCGCGGCGCAAGGTTTCGGCAACGGCCAGCCCGTCGACCAGGGTGCTGAGCCCACCCGGGGTTCGATTGGCAAGGCAATGCAGCAGCTGAATACCGGGCACGGGGTGACGATACGGATTATCGGTGTGCGGATCCAGCTTCAGCGCGGTGTAGGCCAAATCCGAGGCGGCGGGCACGGAGCGGACATCAAACAATGTGCCGAAATTTGTTTCGCGCACATAGCCGAAGCGGCGCGCCACTTGCAGAACCGCGCCTTCGGTTGTGGGTACGTTGGTCAGGATCACGTAGCCGTGCGCGAGGTAATCCTGCAACACGGCACGTTCTGCGCCGGGCGTTTCGCATCCGCGCCAGTCATGTGGCTCGGGTGCCGGCGTTTGCGTGTTCCAAGGGCGTTCGGGTGGCAGCGTCGGATCGGCCCCGGTGGGCAGCTCGCTGAGGATTTCGGCGGTGGTGAAGCGGCCCTGCACGCCATCCGTGAAAGTGACGACGAATTGGCCCGGCGCGGGCTGAGCGATATTGGTGATGTGCTCGGCGGGGCTGAGGTCCGATGGGTTGTAAAGACGCTGTTCCGTCAACGGATCAAGGTGCATGGCGCCGCGGACGCGTTCGCGGAGCCATAGAGGATGCACGCAGAGCGGCGGGCCGTTCGGGAAGGTGATTTCCAGTGTCGCGCCGTTCGCGGCAAGTTGGATCCTGGCGTGCGCGTCCATCGGTTGAGCCCCCACGGGAAGCGCTGGGGGGACAGTGCCTGTCCCCCCAGCCCCCCCCAGGGCCTGGGGGAGCAGCTTGGCTCCACCTAGGCTTTCTTCACCATAACAGCCCGCAACACGACACCCGGCATGACGAATTGCGACAAAGTTGTGGCGTTGCGGCGGTGTTGTTCGTTCAATAACATCGGCCGTGAACACAGGGAGCAGGCATGGTGCGCGGCACACGGTGGATGGCGGCGTTCGGCCTGGCGTGTTGCCTGGCTGCCAGCGCGCGCGCGGAGGACAATCAGCTCAACATCTACAACTGGGCCGACTATATCGGCCGCAGCACCATAGATGCGTTCCAGAAGCAGACCGGCATCAAGGTGGTGTACGACACTTATGATTCCGACGCGGCATTGGAAGCCAAGGTGATGGCGGGCGACACGGGGTACGATCTGGTGACGACCTCGACCGATTTTTTCGCGCGGCAGATCAAGGCCGGCGTCTACCAAACGATCGACAAGAGCAAGCTGCCGAATTGGAAAAACCTCGATCCGGCGATATTGCAGGTGATGGCGCAATATGATCCGGGGAACGCGCATGCGGTGCCGTATCTGCATGGCGTGAACGGCTTTGCCTATAACGTGGATCTGGTGCGGGCGCGCATGCCGAACGCACCACTGAACAGTCTCGATATGATCTTCAAACCGGAGATCATATCCAAATTCGCCGATTGCGGCGTCAGCTTCATGGATAATGCGGAAGATGTCATCCAGCTGGCGCTGAATTATCTACATCTGGATCCAAATACGCAGAAGCCCGAAGACTTCAAAGCGGTGGAAAAGCTGCTGCTGGCGGTGCGCCCCTATATTCGGTCATTCGACTCCGAAGCTTTCATGAATGCGCTGCCGAACAAGGAACTTTGCATCGCCATGTCGTGGAGCGGCGATTATGAAACGGCACTGGCGCGAGCGCGGAGCGCCGGGGTGAAGATCAATCTGGCGTTCACAGTACCGAAGGAGGGTGCCAATATCTGGTATGATGCCTGGCTGATCCCTGCCGGCGCGCCGCACCCGGAGGCGGCCTTGCGGTTCCTGAACTTCATTATGGATCCGAAGGTGATTGCTGGCGTAACCAACGATATCCATTATGGTAACGATAATCTGGCGGCGAATACCTTCGTCGATCCGGCGATACTGCATAATCCGGCCGTCTATCCCACGCCTTCGATGGTTCTGTATGAGTCGCACGAAGTGAGCCCGGCCACGGAGCGGCTGAGAACGCGCACGTGGACACGCATCAAAACCGGCGAATAGGCATGGCCAAACCAGCATCGGCGCCCCTAAAGAACGGCGAGAAACTGTCACGCATCCGCCAGCGGCAGAAGCTGATCGATGCGTGTATTTCAGCACTGTATTTGCATGGGCCATCCCGCACGACGATCGACAAGGTGGTGGCGATCGCCGACATGTCGCCGGGGATTGTCAATTTCTACTTCGAGACCAAGGCGGCTCTGCTGGTGGCGGCGCTGGAGCATTTGGCGGTGGAATTCGAGGAACGGGTGCAGGTGCCGCTGGAGGCGTTGCGGACGGACCCTGTGCGCGCCTTACCGCGTTTGATCGAGCTGTACCTGGATCCGGAAATCGCCAGCCCGCGCAAGGTTTCTGTATGGTACGCGTTTTGGGGCGAGGCCAGCTCGCGCCACGAATATCAGGAGATATGCGGCAAGCGGGACCAGGCTTTCGCGGATCTGGTGCGGGATTTAATGGCACGCCTGATCAGGCAATGCGGCGCTGCGCACTTGAATGCCGATTCGGTGGCGCTGGGTTTGATTGGCGCCTTGGAAATGACGTGGCAGGATATCGCGTTTCGTGAAGAGGCCGATATCGATCGTGCGGCGGCAAGGCGGCGCTGCGTGGCTTATTTGGAGTCGGTATTTCCGGATTGCTTCGGGGCGGCCGAGGCGCGGCCGGCGGCGGATATATCGCCCGCGGCGTATGCCAGTGGCGATGTCTATGCAGATCTAGTCGCGGCTGAACTGACGCTGGCGGGCGTACCGGCATTTGCGTTGGCACGGGATTGGCTGGGGTTTCAGGTAGCGGCGCGTCCGGCCGGGGGCAGTGTAGCGCGTATTGCGGTGCGGGCGGCGGAGCGCGATGGGTCGGTGGCCTACGCGGATGGCGAAGTGTTCGACTGGTTGGCGATTATTTTAATGCCGGTGAATGACCGCGCGGTAAGGCGCGTTTTTGTGGTGCCGCGGCGGGTGGTGGATGCAGTTGCTTCGCGTGAGGGGACGCGGGTCGTCTTAAACGCGGATTCGCCGAAGATTGCAGGTTATGAAGGAAACTTTCAGCTGAAGTGAAGGCTGGGGGAGACGTGCCGTCCCCCCAGACCCCCCGTCTCATATAAGGGCGAGGCCGTCGTAAAGGCCTCGTATAAATGACGGGGGGTCTGGGGGGACAGGCACTGTCCCCCCAGTTCTTTCCGTTATGTACTTTTCACCCCAATAACCCGCCGGATCGCAAAGCTAGTGCGTATGCGCGCCACCCCCGGCAGCCGGGCCAGTTGATCGCGGTGGATGCGTTCGTAATCCGCGGGGTCATGAGCTTCCACGCGCACCAGATAATCGTAATCGCCGGTCATCAAATAGCATTCCAGCACGTCGGGGAACCGCCGGATTTCCGCCTCGAAGCGGGTGAAAAACTCATCGGTCTGCCGCTCCAGCAGGATTTCCGCGATGAAAATGGCACGGCGGGCGGGCTCCGGTGCCTCGATCACGGCCTTGTAGCCCCGGATCACGCCGGTGGTTTCCAGATGGCGCAGGCGGCGCAGGCAGGCGCTGGGGGACAGGCCCACAGCGGCGGCGAGCTTGGCGTTACTGATGCGGCCGTCCTGGCGCAGCACGGCGAGAAGGCGGGTGTCGATCTGGTCTATGAGCATGACGCAACTTTATGCGGTTTAGCCACATAATCAACCGCGCTGCCTATGTAATACGCATTTCCTGGCGCCGATTCGCACCAAATCGCGCCGTGGATGGCATATCCTGCCAGGTAATCAACACTCTTCAGGGAGCAGACCCATGCGCATCGGCGTACCGAAGGAAATCAAGAACCACGAATATCGCGTCGGCCTGGTACCGGGATCGGTGCGTGAATTGGTGGCAGCTGGCCACCAGGTGACGGTGGAAACGCTGGCCGGTGCCAGTATCGGATTCCAGGACGCGGATTACGTGCGCGCGGGCGCCACCGTGGCGGCCACGGCCGATGAGATATTCGCGGCGGCCGAGATGATCGTGAAAGTGAAGGAACCGCAGGCGGCAGAATGCCGCAAGCTGCGCCCTGGCCAGCTGCTGTTCACCTATCTACATCTGGCGCCAGACCCCGAGCAGGCGCGCCTGCTGCAGGAAAGCGGCTGCACGGCAATTGCTTACGAAACGGTAACGGATCGCACTGGCAGGCTGCCGCTGCTGGCGCCGATGAGCGAAATTGCCGGGCGCATGGCCATTCAGGTGGGCGCGGTCGCCCTGCAGAAAAGCACCGGCGGCTCAGGCGTGCTGCTGGGTGGCGTGCCGGGTGTGCTGCCGGGCCGCGTGGTGGTGCTGGGCGGTGGCGTGGTGGGCACCAATGCCGCGCGCATGGCGCTTGGGCTGGGTGCGGATGTTACGGTTCTCGACAAGTCACTGCCGCGCTTGGCCGCGCTGGATGATCTGTACGGACCCGCGCTGAAAACCGTTTATGCCACCGCGGATGCGGTGGAAGCCGCCGTGATCACGGCCGATCTGGTCATCGGCGCCGCGTTGGTAACAGGGGCGGCCGCGCCGAAACTGGTGACGCGGCAGGATTTAAGCCGGATGCAGCCGGGCTCCGTGTTGGTGGACGTGGCCATCGACCAGGGCGGGTGCTTTGAAACCAGCCATGCCACCACACATGCCGATCCCACCTACGTGGTGGATGGCGTGGTGCATTATTGCGTTGCCAACATGCCGGGCGGTGTGGCCCGCACCAGCACACAGGCACTGAACAATGCCACCCTGCCCTATGTGCTGGCACTAGCCGGCAAAGGGTGGCAGCGCGCGGTGGCCGAGGATGCGGGGCTGCTGGCGGGGCTGAACGTGCACGCGGGAAATATTACACACGCGGCGGTGGCGGCGGCTTTGGGGCGGCCTTGCGTGAGCTGGGTTGGGGCGCTGGGTAAGGCCGCTTAAGGAAAGCGGTTCCGCCTGCTGGGGCCGTCGTGCGAAGAACGCTTTCGCGTGATGGCCCCAGCCCTTGTTGATGCGCGCACACACCAACGTCAGCCACTCTCCGCAGGTTGGCCGTATTCGCTTTCTCGCCAGAGGCGGTAGGCGTTGGCAAGGAGGCTGGTCCAGGCTGGCAGGTTCCCGTCGCCGGCCTGACCGTCTGGCGCCAGCCAGTCTATGGCGCCATGTAATAACCCTTGCTGGAGCGTGCCAACGCTCCCAGCGGGGCGCGTGGGATCCACCGACACCCATAAAAGCGTGTTTGGGCCGAACGTTTGCAAGGCTTCGGTGATGGCGCGCGCGACGTATTCGCTTTGCACAAACGGGTGCTGGAACACCCAAATACGGCTCCCTTCGCGCAAGTTTTCCATGAACTTGCGGTGCAACAAGGCGTAGCGCCGTTCCGCCTGACGCAGCACTTCCGTAGGCGATATCTGGCCTTCGGACTGAAAGGTGTGGGTTTCCGTGCCATAGCGCCGGTCTCGCACCATCCACTCGCGGCTGGGGTCGCCGGCGATCTGGTACACTTCCAGATTGCCAGGCGCGGCGATGCCTTCGAAACCACTCTTCAAGCCAGCCAATAAGCGCGTTGGATGAATACTGGCGAAACGCAGCAGCCCCAGCGGATCGGCGCCGAACTGGCGCTGCACCAATCCGAATTCGCAGTTACGGCCAAGGCTTTCGAAAGATGCGGCGAGT
>FSYC01000065.1_pt1 | contig 12268 bp, 9 predicted proteins | sample 1638431 | NCBI WGS metagenome assembly FSYC01 (sample SAMEA3914788, study PRJEB12502) | metagenome | biome: forest; material: soil | place: Canada | collected 2011-07-03 | depth 0.1 m | reverse complement strand
GACCGAGGCAGGCGCGGCATTTTATGAACGCGCCGTGGCCATCATTGCTGATGTAGAACATGCTCGCCTCGCCACGGCGTCTTTGAACGCCAGCCCGCAGGGGCTGTTGCGCATTAACATTCCTGGCGCCTTTGGCCGCCGCCACATCGTACCGCATTTGAAGGATTTCCGGGACGCCTACCCGTTGATTGGCCTTGATGTGACCTTGACGGACGGCACGGTAAATCTAATCGAATCCGGATCGGACGTTGCAGTGCGCATCGGCGCTTTGTCGGATTCGACGCTTGTCGCGCGGCGGCTGGCCCCGCAGCACCGCAGGCTGGTCGGCAGTCCCGACTATCTCCGCCAGCATGGATCGCCGCGGGAACCTGGCGATCTGGCGCTGCATCAATGCCTGTTATTCGCATTGCAACCGGCGGATGCGTGGTATTTCCGCCGACCCGGCACGCCGGACGGCGACGCGATCGAGGTGAAAATTCGGGGCTTTTTTCGCGCCAATGATTCCGAGGCACTGCTGCAAGCGGTTCGCGACGGGCTCGGCCTGGCATTGCTGCCATCCTGGCTGCTGACGGAGGATCTGACGAGCGGGCGGCTGAGTCCGCTTCTGGCGGACTGGGACTGCGCTATTTCGCCGGGCCCGGAGCGCGCTATTTGGGGGGTTTATCCGCCGAAGAAGACGGTGTCGCCGAAGGTGCGCGCCTTTCTTGATTTCTTGGCCACCCGGTTCGGTAAGCCGCCTTACTGGGATTGTGGTGGAGTTCCATCTCAAGATCCGGCAACCGTCACGCGCAGCGGCGTTTAGCATCAGAGCGGCGGGCCAGAATCAACGTGGATTTCACGGCTGGAAGCTGGCAGTCTGGCGCCTGGACGACGGCCCGATCGACGCATCGGCGATGATGCGCATGGCCGGCTGTGTGGCCCTTCCAGGGTGTGAGACGGCAGCAATGCAATACTTGCCTCCAGCGCTTTATATCAGTCTTGGCATTGCGGCGGCGGCCGCGTGCGCCACCGCGGGGGAGCCCGGCAAGTCCGGCGCCGCGCCGCTACCGGCCGATCAGCAGGTCTATCGTCCGACACTCAGCGATCTTATGAATGACGTCATTCAGCCACGCCACACCAAGCTATGGCTGGCGGGCGAAGGCCAGAACTGGATGCTTGCCGAATACGAACGCCACAATATCAACGGCGCATTTGCGCGCATTGCCGCCGCCATCCCCGCCGTAAAGGGCGTTCAAACGGCCGAGCTTATCACTACTTTTGTCACACCTCGCCTGACGGTTCTTGGAGATGCGATCAAGGCGCGCGACGAAAATGCTTTTGTTGCCGCCTATGGCGCGTTGACCGAAGGCTGTAACGCCTGCCACCAGGCTACCGGGTCCCCCATGGTCGTTATAAAATCACCTGCCGGTGATGCCTTTACGGACCAGAGTTTCGGCCCGGGGCCCGCGGGAGCGCCATCGGCCAAGTGATGATCTCGCGGTGGCGTGGGGCGCGGCTGACCAAAGGAAGTCAGAAAGCACTTCTTTTTGAAAAAAGAAGCAAAAACTTTTGATCCTTGGGGTGCGCCGTGGATCCAACGCGCGCCCTAAGGTTCAAAAGTTTTTTGGTTCTTTTTTTCAAAAAAGAACTGCTTGCCTTTAACCTTGCCTTGGGCCGGGATAAGCCCCCTCAAGTTTGCGCCGGTAGAGCGGCAAGCACCTTGTCCAACGTGATTGGATAATCGCGCACGCGTGCGCCGCACGCATTGTAGATGGCATTGGCGACCGCAGCACCGGCGCCGCAGATGCCCAACTCGCCGATGCCCTTGCTTTTCAGCGGATTGGATTTGGTGTCGAGCTCAGGCAAGAATATCGCGTCCACGTCAAACACATCGGCGTGTACTGGGACATGATATTCGGCGAGATCGTGATTGACGTAATAACCGAAACGCGGATCGAGGACCATATCCTCCGTCAGGGCCGCGCCAACGCCGAATATCATGCCGCCGATCGCCTGGGAGCGCGCTGTTTTCGCGTTCAGAATGCGGCCGGCGGTGAACACGCCAAACATGCGCCGTAACCGGACCTCGCCGGTATCCACATCAACGCCAACCTCGGCGAAATGGGCACCATAGGATTGTTGCGAATAATCCTTGAGCGTGCTGCCGGGCAGGATCTCTCCATCGGCCTCCATGCCGGCACCTACCAGTTCCGTAAGCGGGCGTGATTGGCCTTGGACCTCGATCCGGCCATTCGCGAAGCGCGCGCCATCGGCGCTCATACCGGCCGACTGCGCCAACTTGGTGCGCAAATTGGTGCAGGCCTCGAACAAGGCCGAACCGGAGCTTGCGGCGCCAAACGAACCGCCCGAGCCGGACGCTAGCGGAAAGTTGGTATCGCCAAGCTGCATGCGAATACGATCCGGCGGCAGGCCGAGCATTTCCGCGGCGATCTGGGTGAGGATGGTGTAGCTACCTGTGCCGATATCGGTCATTGCCATTCGCACGGTGGCCACACCATCCGGCGTCAGCCGCACATTCGCCTTGGACGGCTGCAGCGGATTACCGCGGGTGGCTGCCGCCACGCCCATGCCAACGAACCAGTTTCCGTCGCGCAGTTGAGCGGGGCGCGGATTGCGCGCCTGCCACCCAAATCGCCGCGCGCCTTCTTGCAGGCACGCGACCAGATGGCGGCTGGAGTAAGGAATATGCTTCTCCGGATCCTCGCTCGGTTCATTTCGAATACGAAGTTCTATCGGATCGATGCCGAGTTTCTCGGCAAGTTCGTCCATGGCGCATTCCAGCGCCAGCATTCCCGTGGCTTCACCAGGTGCGCGCATGGACGACGCAACCGGAATATCGAGGGGAACCAGGCGATGCCGGGTCAGCCGGTTGGCGCCGGCGTAGAGCGTTCGGGTTTGATTGGCCGCGGCTTCGTAGGTTTGCTCGGTTTCAAGGTTGCCCGAGAGCACATCGTGGCCAATCGCCAGGATGTGGCCATCCGGGTCGCAGCCGATCCGGATGCGTTGAATGGTGTCGGAGCGGTGTGTGGTGACGTGAAATACCTGTTGCCGCGTCAGCGCGCATTTTACCGGACGATTGAGCTGACGCGCCGCGATGGCAGCGAGAATGGCATCGGCATTTACCCATAGCTTGGCGCCGAAACCGCCACCAATATAGGGGCTTATCAGCCGTACATTTTCGATCGGAATTTTTAACGTTCTGGCCACCATCGCCTGCCCGCGATTCAGCATCTGGTTGGCGGTGTGCAGCGTGAGCTTATCACCTTCCCAGGAGGCGAGCGTCGCGTGCGGCTCCATCATGGCGTGGCTTTGCAACGGCGTGGTGTAGGTCTCGTCCAATTGCACGGGCGCCGCAGCGAACGCGCCCGCGAAATCACCCACGGCACTGTCAGGTGGATTGCTGCCATTGGACTGTGGCACGCGCGCCGCTGCAATAAAGTCGCGCAGTGCATATTGTCCCGGTAAGTCGTCATACGTCACGCGCACGAGATAGGCGGCCGCCCTGGCCTGCTCGAATGTTTCGGCAACCACGAACGCGACCGGCTCGCCGTAATACGCCACTTCCGGGCCGGTCAGCACCGGGTGGGCTTCGTGGTGGTCGCCGGTGCCTTGCGCGGGCGCGTTGCGATAGGTCAGCACCAGTGCCACACCCGGCGCCCGCTCGGCTGCGCGCGTATCGATTGCCGCAATCCGGCCGCGGCCGATGGATGCCTCGACCACAAAGCCGTAGGCACAAGCTGGGCCCTGCGCCACCTCGTAAGCATAGCGCGCGCCGCCGGTGACCTTTAACGGTCCGTCCACACGATCCAGCGGCTTGCCAACCACGCCTTGCGCATCGGTATCCAGAACGTTCGGCCCGACAGGAGCATTCATTTCCATGAGGCTGGTTCCTTCAGGTCCGGGTTACTTCCGCCAGCACGGCGTGCAGCGTGCGCCGTGTCAGCGGAATTTTAAAATCGTTACCACCATGGCCGCGTGCGCCATCCAGCACCACCATCGCGGCCGCATCGAAACTGCCGGCACGCGCGGGCGATCCCGCCAATGCCGCTTCTGCCTGTGGCACGCGCCAGGGTTTGGGCGCCAGGCCGCCGAATGCCAGGCGCGCCGCGCGTATGCGGCCGCCGGTGGTGTGCACGATCGCGGCGACGGAAACCAGCGCGAAGGCATAGGATGCACGATCGCGAACTTTGCGGTAAAATTGCACCCCTTGCGGTGGCGGCGGTAGCGTCACCGATGTGATGATCTCGCCGCCCTGCAGCGTTGTTTCGACCTGCGGGGTATTGCCGGGAAGGCGATGGAGCTCCGCGATCGGAATGACCCGGGCCTCGCCCGCCGCGTTGACCGTCTCCACGGTGGCGTCCAGCGCGCGCATGGCGACCGCCATGTCGGACGGGTGCGTGGCAATGCACTGATCACTGGCACCGAGCACGGCGTGAATACGATTAAAGCCGGCCAGTGCCGCGCAACCTGAGCCCGGCGCACGCTTGTTGCATGGCTTCGTGATGTCATAGAAATAGTAGCATCGCGTCCGCTGCAGCAGATTACCGCCGGTGGTGGCCTTGTTGCGCAATTGTGCACTCGCCCCCGCCAGCAGCGCGCGGCTGAGTACGCCATAGTCGCGGCGAACGCGCGGGTCCGCCGCAAGATCGCTGTTGCGTACTAAAGCGCCGATGCGCAGCCCACCGTCCTGCGTCTCCTCAATCTGGTCCAGCGGAAGGCGGTTGATATCGATGAGATGAGTTGGTGTCTCCACCTGCAACTTCATCAAATCGAGCAGATTTGTACCACCCGCGATGAATTTGGCGCCGGGCCGCGTCGAAGCCTGGGCAGCTTGCGCAAGGGTGGCCGCGCGCTCGTAGGTGAAGGCCTTCATGATGGCAGCTCCGCTACTTGCTTGATCGCGGCCACGATGTTCGTATACGCGGCACAGCGGCAGATATTGCCGCTCATGCGTTCGCGGATTTCGGCTTCGGTCAGCGCCGGCCGTGCATTGGCTAGGTCCGCTGTGACATAGCTCGGCATGCCGGCCCGGCTCTCATGCAGCATTCCTACCGCGGAACAGATTTGACCGGACGTGCAGTAACCGCACTGGAATCCGTCATGTTCCACGAAGGCAGCCTGCATCGGGTGCAGAGTGGCCCCGTGAGCAAGGCCTTCGATCGTCGTCACGGACTGGCCATCATGCATGACCGCGAGGGTCAGGCAGGAATTGATGCGGCGCCCATCCAGCAGCACGGTGCAGGCGCCGCATTGGCCATGGTCGCAGCCTTTCTTCGATCCGGTGAAGGCGAGATGTTCTCGTAATGCGTCAAGCAGCGTTGTGCGGGGGTCCAGGCTCAGAGCGTGGAGCTGACCATTCACGCGCAACTCGACATCTACCGGCGCGGCCGGCGCTTCGTTATCCGGGGGCTCCGCGCCATATGCGATCTGCGGTAGTCCGGTGAGGGCGAACACCGCGACCGCGGTGCCGGTCTCCAATACGGTTCTTCGCGTGACGGGGTGATCGGGGTTCATGAATGCTCCTGTTGGTTACAGGTAGAAAGACAAAGTAAGGCCAGGGGCTCTGCCCGTGGACCCCGCTGGGGACAAGTCCCCAAACCCCATTTTGAGTTGACACAATAAATGGGGGTCTGGGGCGTCAGGCCCCGGCGGGGTCGCTCACGGCCATGTATCATCCGGCAGGTTAACGACGATCGGCGTAGCAGTACTTCGCACCACCACCCATCGAAACGACTCCGTCTCTGAGGGATTTATTTCCATGTGCGGGAGAAACGCAGGTACATGGATGAAATCACCTTCCTTGGCGCTGGCGGCGTATTCTCCCCGCTTGCCCCAGCGAACTTCGCAAATGCCAGAAAGGACATATGCAATTGTCTGCTGTTTTCCGTGGTGGTGAATCCCTGTTCGCGCTCCCGGCTGCACCTCAAACAATCCTCCCCACATCGCCGTGTCGATACCCTGCTGCTGCGTGATCGCAGCCTGCCGGTCCGAACCCGGCGTCTGGGCGGTTCCCCGATCGAATGTGCCGGGGCTGACAATGCGAATAGCCGGTTCGCTGTGCGCCGTCCCGGCTTTAATCGCCGAATCCGCCATCGGTTCGCTCTGTCTCATGACGGGCTCCACGGTTGAATGCTGGCAATACGCCGCAAGTTGCGCGGCGCATTTGCCAGCACCAGTTCATTCCGGCCGCGACGGCCCGGATCCCGCGCCGCTGCGCTCTATGGCGGTGGCGATCTCGGCCATGTCTGCTGGCGTCAGCGACAGCGTCGCCGCGTCGAACCAGCCATCCACTTGGCCCGCATTGCGCGCGCCGACGATGGCGCCGGTGACGCCGGGCCAGGCTAGTGTCCATGCCACCGCGACAGCAGCGACGCTGGTGCCATATCGCTTGGCAACGCCGCGCATCGCCTCGGCCACCACGAGGTTGCGCCGTAGTGCTTCACCCTTGAAATCAACGTTGCGCGACCGCCAATCATTGGCCGGCAATCCGGCTGCCCGTTCCACGCTGAACGACCCGCTCAGTAGCCCCGCCTGCATTGGGCTATAGACAATGACGCCGGTGCCATGCGCGTGACACCACGGTAGTTCCGCTACGGCCACGTCGCGCTTGATGGCAGAAAATGGCGGCTGCAATGTATCGACATGGCCCAGCGCCTCGCTCACGGCCAATTGCTTTGCGGTGTGGTTGGAGAGCCCCACCGCGCGCACCTTGCCTTCCTGCTTGAGCTCCAGCAGCGTGCGCCAATATGTTTCGAGAGGCGTTCCATCTTCCGCCGGCCAATGCATCTGATAAAGATCGATGCGCTCAACCTTTAAGCGCCGAAGCGACCCTTCAACTTCCCGGCGCAGGCTTGCAGGTGCTCCCACCTGTAGCGGCATTCCGCCTGGCTTCTCCGACGGAATTAAGCCGCATTTGGTGAATACGTAAGGCCGCTCGCTCCGCGGGATGTCCGCCAGTGCGGCGCCAACCACCTCCTCCGAATGTCCAAGGCCGTAGATTGCTGCGGTATCAATCCAATTCACCCCGCGCGCCACCGCGTGCCGGATAGCGGCTATGGAGTCCTGATCGTCCTGGCTGCCCCACCCGACGGCCCAGTCGCCACCCACAGCCCACGAGCCAAATCCCACCCGCGTGATTTGCATATCCGTGCGGCCAAGCGGGGTAAGCGGAAGCGTGTGATGCCCTTTTGACGCGTCTATATGCGTGTCCATGATCTATCCTTGCTCTGGGTTGCTGTTGCAGCCGGCAGGTGGGACGCCGGGTTCTATCAATCCAGCGATTTATTCTGCTGGCATTGAGCATCCGGGCTGCTGAATGATGGCCGTTGGGCTTGACACAGTTCGTGCATCTTGCCGCCGCCATTGGCGCGTGACTCACGCGTAGGTAAGGGCAAGCAGTTCTTTTTTGAAAAAAAGAACCAAAAAACTTTTTGCTTATAAGGCGTGCGCGTTGCCGCAGCGCGCGCACCAATGGACAAAAGTTTTTGCTTCTTTTTTCAAAAAGAAGCACTTTCCTACGCTAAACGGGTCAGCCTTAATACGGGTTGTATTACGCCCCCGTTATACCCGCGCGCTGGTCCACAAATGCTGGGCGGCGTAGGCCCGCCACGGGCGCCATTGATCGGCATGAACCAGAAGTTGCCTGGCGCTCGGCCGTATGCCCTCCGCATCGGCCATGGCACGCATCAAGCCGATATCCAGGGCCGGAAAGGCGTCGGGCTCGCGCAACTGCCGCATGGCGATATACTGCGCCGTCCATGCGCCGATGCCCGGCAGAGCGCGAAGCCGTGCCGCGGCCTCCTCCAGGCTGCGGCCCGCGGCGAAGATGTGCGGATCGGCAACCACCGCCGCGGCAATGGCGGAAACTGTCCTGGCCCGGCTCCGGGGCAGGCCCAGAACCGTCAAATCCGTCGCCGCCAGCGCCGCCGGCTCCGGAAAGACATGGGCCAGCACCGGGTCTGTCTCCTGTAGCGCCTCTCCGAAGCGGGCCACCAGCCTGCCCGCCAGGCCGACCGCGGCCGGAACGGTAATCTGCTGCCCCAGCACCGCGCGCACGGCCATCTCAAACCCATCCCAGGCGCCGGGCACGCGCAAACCTGGTCGCTGGCTGACAAGCGGTGCCAATGCCGGATCCTTGGTGAGTTGCAGCGCTATGGCATCCGGATCCGCGGCGAGATCAAACACCCGGCGCAGGCGGGCGATAATATTGGGCAACGCGGAAAGCTTGGAAAACCGCACTGCCGCTTTCAGCGCATTGCCGCCGGCCGGCTGCACCGCGACGGTTCCGTGCAGCCCGTCGAGCCGTATCGTGCGCCTGTAGACCTCGCCTTCAACGCATTCCACACCTGCAATCGCGCGGGTGCGCAGGAAATCGAGCATGGCGGGCCAGTCATAGGGCGGCCGGTAACGGAGGAGCAGGGTGATTTCACCGCGCGCGCCGGCGGAGATTTCGGCGCTGGCGGACCGGCGGAGTGAAGTGGGCGGCCGGCCAAAGAGAGCCAGAAAGGTTTCGTTGAACCGGCGCAGACTGCCGAACCCGGCGGCCAGCGCGATCTCGGTCATTGGCAGAGACGTCTCGTGGATCAACTGCTTGGCGAGCAGAACCCGCCGCGTCTGAGCGACGGCAATGGGGGAGGCACCAAGATGCTGGGCGAACAGCCGCCGCAGCTGGCGCGCGCCAACGCCGACGCGGCCGGCCAGGGCTTCGAGAGGCGCTGCATCCAGCGCGCCCATTTCAATGAGCGACAGCGCGCGTGAAACAGTGTTCGAAGCGCCGCGCCAGGCGCCCAAATCAGGCGCGGTTTCGGGCCGGCAGCGCAAGCATGGCCGAAAGCCCGCGGCCTGCGCGGCGGCGGCGGTTGGGTAGAAAACAACGTTTTCGGAGCGCGGTGTCCGTGCGGGACAAATCGGCCGGCAATAAATCCCCGTGGTTTTGACAGCGGTAAACAGCCGGCCGTCGAAGCGGGCGTCGCGCACGCAAATAACCCGGTAACAGGCATCATGATCGAGATCCATGGTCGATCATGGCCTGACCCGACGTGGGCGTCTCGCGGTTTTCGGACTCCATGCACCGCATCGCATGCGTGGGACCGCCTATCATGCCCGAAAGCCGCGAGCGGCGGTTCCGCGGCAAGGCTAGCCATGACACGTCGAACGATGAGGGACGCCATGACCGATTCTTGCTTCTTTATCGAAAATATACCGACCCCGACGGGTACGATGCTTCTCGTCACCGATGCGCGGGGCCATCTATGCGCGCTCGACTGGGACGACCATGCCGTGCGCATGCATCGGCTGTGGCAATTGCAGCGTGGCGGCCGCCAGCCGCGCCTGGAGCCGCGGCGCGGCACCTCGGATGCGAACCACGCGGTGCAGGCCTATTTCGGCGGCGTGCTTTCTGCCATCGACGCCATTGACGTCGCAACCGGCGGCACCGCGTTTCAACGCCAGGTTTGGGCAGCGTTGCGGCACATCCCTGCCGGCCGGACCACGACCTATGGCGTTCTGGCGGTACAGCTCGGACGGGCGCGGGCCATGCGGGCGGTGGGAATGGCCAACGGCGCCAATCCCATCGCACTCGCAGTTCCTTGCCATCGCGTGATTGGGGCAAATGGCGCGTTGACCGGCTATGGCGGCGGTATCGAACGCAAACGCTGGCTATTGAAGCACGAGGGCGCCTTGCCTGATGCCCCTCTCCTGCCGCCGAAGCAGACGCATTTGTTTCGCGCCGTCTGACCTGGTCTCCCAGTGCCAGCGCGCGCCAGAACGCTGTTATGTGATTTGCCGAACTCCTTACTTGTCGGTATCGAATACAGATTGCAAGGAGATCCCGGCATGGCTTTCCGCAACAAACCGGCAATTTACCTCCTGGCCGCCACCACGTTTTTCAGCGCGGCCGCGCGGGCCGCCACCGTTACCGCCGCCTACACCTTCCCGCCGGCCAACGGCAACGGTGCGGTCGCGGCCGGCGCCTTGCCGACGGAAGGTGTTACGCTGGACCCGGCAGGCTCGGGCGCCTTGTTTGGCGCGACAACACGCGGTGGCAATTACAGCGTCAATGGCTATGGCGGCGGCGTTGTATTCAAGCTTGCTCCGCCGGCCGCGGGTAAAACGGCCTATACCGAAACCGTGCTGCATGCCTTTACCGGCGGCACTGACGGCATCTTTCCCGGCACCGGCAACGTGTTTGTCCAGAACGGCAATGTCTATGGCACCACGGTCGGCAATGCCGAGCTCGGCGGCTGCGGTAAGAATGACACCTTGAGTTGCGACACCGTATTCGAATTGACGCCGCCGGCAGCGGGTAAAACTGCCTGGGGCTATGGGCTGCTTTATCGATTCTTGAGCGTTGCGGACGGCTACGAACCGGAAGCGGGCCTGATCGCCGGGCCGGCCGGGTCGGTGTACGGCAGCACCACCGCCGGTGGCAACCAGGATTGCACGTCCAGCTACACCAATGGCCATGGCACCACCGGGTGCGGAACGGTCTTCAAGCTGTCACCGCCTGCCTCCGGCACTGGACTCTGGACCAAGACGATCCTGTACAAATTCACCGGCGGTGCCGATGGCGGGTTGCCGCTTGCAGCCTTGCTGGCGGACCCTTCGGGTTCGGGCGTGCTGTACGGCACCGGATCGACCGGCGGCAGCAAAACCTGCAGCTTCGGCAGCTATAATTGCGGCGTGGTTTTCGCCCTGGCGCCACCTGCCAAGGGCAAGACGGCGTGGACCGAGACCGTGCTGTATAGTTTCAAGGGCGGCAGCGATGGGCTGGCACCCACCGGCGCGCTGGTGATGAAAGGCGGTGCGCTCTATGGCACCACGATGTCCGGCGGGCATTCGTGCGATATCTATGGTTGCGGCACGGTGTTTCAGCTGACGCCGCCCGCCAAGGGTGCCACCGCCTGGACGTTCAAGACGCTCTACGCATTCAAGGGCAGCACGGATGGCGGCGTGCCGATGTCGGCCGTAACGTTCGGCGCGAGCGGCGCGCTGTACGGCACAACCTTTCAGTTCGGCAGCAAGAATACGAATCTGCTGTGTGGCAGCTACGTAGGGTGCGGCACGCTATTCCAACTGACGCCGCCGGCCACGGGCACAAGCTGGACGGAGAAACCGCTTTACGTCTTCACCGGCGGCGCCACGGGCGGCGAAAGCAGCGCCGGCCTCGCGCTCGATGCCGGCGTGCTGTTCGGCACAACTGCCCTTGGCGGCTCAGGCAAATGCCCGGCTACGATCGCGCCGACCTGTGGTGGCGTGGTTTTTAAGGTTACGCCGTAGAGCGGTTTTTCATGAAAGCGCTGGGTGGGACGTGCCGTCCCCCCCAGACCCCCCGTCATTTATGCGAGGCCTTGACTAAGGCCTCGTATAAATGACGGGGGGTCTGGGGGGCTTGGGGGGGCTAAATCGGCGCACTGCGACGATCCCCCCAAGGCACTGTCCCCCCAGTTCTCTTTAGGCGCTACGGCATGATAGCCACTTTCAGCACGCCGTCCCGCTGATTTCCGAAAAGCTCATACACCGCCTCGATATCATCGAGTTTGTAGCGATGCGTCACCATGCCGCTCAGATCCACCCGCCCGGTTTGTATGACACTGATCAGCCGCCGCATCCGCTCCTTACCGCCGGGGCAGAGTGACGTGATAATCCGGTGATCGCCCAGGCCCGCGGCAAAAGGCCCCAATGGAATTGAAAGATCCGTGGAATAGACGCCCAGGCTCGACAACGTGCCGCCTGGGCGCAGCACGCGCAGCGCGGACTCGAACGTCGCCTGTGTGCCCAGCGCTTCAATCGCCACATCCACACCACGCCCGTCCGTCAGCCGCATGATTTCCGCGACCGGATCAACTTCGTGAAAATTGAGCGTTACCGTCGCGCCGCACTGGCGTGATACCGCCAGCCGCGCCGCTATTCCATCGACGGTAATGATCATCGCAGCACCGGAGAGCCTGGCGCCCGAGGTTGCGCATAGACCTATCGGGCCCTGCGCAAAGATTGCAACGATATCGCCGATGCGAACGCCGCCGCTTTCGGCGCCCGAAAAACCTGTCGACATGATGTCTGGGCACATGAGCACCTGCTCATCCGTCAGCTCATCCGGCACGGGGCATAGGTTTGCCATCGCATCCGGCACCAGCACGTACTCCGCCTGGCAACCGTCAATCGTGTTGCCGAACCGCCAGCCGCCCATGGCCTTGAAGCCGGTCTTGTTGGTGCCGCCGTCCTGCGAGGGACAGCCGCACATGCAGGCCGCCGAATGCCAACTGGGCGT
>FSYC01000185.1_pt1 | contig 12363 bp, 9 predicted proteins | sample 1638431 | NCBI WGS metagenome assembly FSYC01 (sample SAMEA3914788, study PRJEB12502) | metagenome | biome: forest; material: soil | place: Canada | collected 2011-07-03 | depth 0.1 m | reverse complement strand
CGCGCCATGGTGGAAGGTGGCGGCACGCGCGTGAAAGCGCTGATGTTTCGCGCCGGGGACGGCCCGGTGGCGCAGGCATTGCTCGATCCCGCGGGGGGAATGCTGCATCTGGCGGGGCATTTGCGCGCCGAAAGCTGGAATGGGCGGGAGAGTGCCAGCTTCTTCGTGTCCGACGCCGCCCGGGCCTAAGTCCGATGTTGCGCGGCGCTGGACTGCCACCCTTTTAGAATGTGGAACCCGGTCTTGACCCCGGCGCCCGGGAAAGCTACCCACGCCGCCCAACGTCCCGTTCGTCTAGAGGCCCAGGACACTAGCCTTTCACGTTGGTAACACGGGTTCGAATCCCGTACGGGACGCCACTGATTTTGCTGGGTTTTTTTCGGCTCGCAGCCGTAGCAAGTTCCAAGTCTTACGCCCATTTTACAAGCCGGCGCCGGGGGTCGTGCTTCGGCAGCAGGGCGCCAAGATGATCGCGCGGAATCCCGGCGTCGCCTCGCGGAAGCCCGACCGGTAAGTCCTCTGCGTGGCTACCAATTTTTGTGGTCCGCATGGCCAGGTCGCGAAGATCCCAACATTGGTGTTCCGCCACCATCGGGCGCAGGCAAGTGTTCAGCGGCGGCACTGATTAGCACGTCCGGCGATAGCGGCGCCGCCGGGGCATCGGCCGCTTCACTTCCGCCGGCGAGGTAATGCTGGAACCACGTGCAGGCGGGCGCTGTGACGGCCTCGAGCGCGCCCGGTTCCTCGAACAGATGATGCGCGCCGAGTACAAGCTTCAGGAGTTTCTCGCCGGGCAGCGCCGCCAGCGCTTACCGGTTCGGGTCGACCACCTCGTGGTCCTCGCCGCCGACAATCAGCAGCGCCTGCGCGCGCGCCCAGCGACGCCGCTGCGAGCAGCGCGGCCCCGCCGCCGGTGCTGGCACCAAACAGGCCGAGCGGAAGATGGGCTCGGTATCGGCCCAGTGCATCGCATGCAGCAAGCGATCGGCCAGCAGCGGAATGTTGAAAGCATTTCGCCGGTCCCGCGCTTCCTGCTCACCCCAAGGATCGAACAATAAAATGGCGAAGCCCTTGGTGCTCAACGTGCGGGCAACAGCGATATTGCGCGGGCTTTTGCAGCTCGATCCGCTGCCATGCGCAAACAGGACTATTCCGAGTGGATCAATCGGGCACGCCGAGGTCGCCCGCGAGGCCCGAGGGCGGCAAAGCGATTTCAGCCCGAATCAGCGCGGCCCGTGTGTCCTGCCGCGGCAGGCGCTTCGGCCCAGGCCTCGCGCAGTAGCCCTATTGTTTCCTCGTCGGTGAGTTGATGAAAATCACCATAGAACGTGCCGACGGCCCGGAAAAAGCGGGCGGGATGCAGGCAAATGATTTCATCCGCATCGCCGCGCAGCTCTGCGAGCGCTTCGGCCGGGGCGACGGGCACCGCCAGGATGGTTCTTGCGGCGCCCAGGCGCCTCATCGCCGCCAGTGCCGCACGCGCGGTGGCGCCGGTTGCCAGCCCGTCATCCACCACGACGGCGGTGCGGCCTGCAGGATCTATCCGTGCGCGTCCACCAAAATACTGTGCACGCCGGCGTTCAATTTCTGCCAGTTCATGTTGCGTGGCCCGGTCGAGAAAGTCTTTCCCGGCGTGCGAAAGTCGGCGTACGTCCTCGTTAATCACCGTGTGCGGGTTCTCGCCGTCCACCACCGCGCCCAGCGCCACTTCGGGTGCACCCGGCGCACCGATCTTGCGCACCAGGATCAGGTCGAGCGGCGCATGGAGCGCCCGCGCAATCTCCAGCGCCACCGGCACGCCGCCCCGCGGCAGCGCATAGATGACAGGGCGATCGAGCCGGCCTGCGGCAAACCGCCGCGCAAGCTGGCGTCCGGCATCGGCCCGGTCAGCAAAATGTTGTCGCGGCCTAGTGTCCATATCGCGAGCCTCGCGCTTCGGAGCCTGTTTGTATTGATCTGGCGCAACCGTCTCAAGTAGTTCTTTTTTGAAAAAAAGAACCAAAAAACTTTTGATCATTAAGGTGCGCGTTGGATCCAACGCATACCTCAATGAGCAAAAGTTTTTGCTTCTTTTTCCAAAAAGAAGCGCTTTCTTTTCCTAGGGGCTGCCTCCATGCGTGCTGCCCATAGGACGGCCTTATGTGGTTTCCCTCACCAATCGTCCGGAGCCGTTTTATAGGCAGGATCGATGCACGGTGCGTGCACCAGGCTAGTACCGTCTCAGGTTCAATGCACCAAAAGGGAGCTCCGCGGGGTTCGATCAAGTCTCCGTAGAAATGCGCCCGCACGCAACCCCGGTCACCTTTAAAAAAGGACTTTCACAAGATACAGCCCACCAAATGCATTTAGAATCTTAGAAATCCACCACGCATAGCCCATTTCCGTGTCAAGTTCAAAACGACTGGCTCAACCCAATGAAGAACTCCCGGCGAGGCCCATACTGGGGCGCAAATTCTCCGATGCCGCTACCGCTGCGCAGGATGTAGCTGTGGTCCAGTAGGTTAATAGCGCTCAGGCGCACCGTCAGCGGCTTTTGGTTGTGCCAAAGGTCGAAACGCCGGGAGATCGCGCTGTTCCACTGGGTATAGCCGGGTGTATGCGCCTCGTTGGCAAAGCCAGTACGGAGCCCGCTGCCGTAGATACCGTCCACGCTGGCGAGTATCCCGCGCCAGCGGTAGGAAGCTCCGAAGGATGCGCTGACTGTTTGCGCGTCAGATGCGTAGGTATAGTGGTTCGCAAGATAGGCGAGCTCTACCGGGTCACCGATGACGTATTGGTTCGAGACAACTTCTTTGGCCTTGGTCACTTCAACCGACAGGTTCGCATAGGTGCGAAATCCATCCCGGTCGTAGTCAATTTTGAACTCAGCGCCCTGGCTAAAGCCGTGCGCGTAATTGAACTGATCCAGAACCACGGCCTGGCCGAACTGCCCGTCATCGAGCGTATCGGTCGAGCGTTTGTAATAGACGTCAACACCCATGGTGATGCTGGATCGAAGCTTCTGATCTATGCCGATATCGAAATAGGTGGCCCGCTCCGGCCGCACCGGGTCATCGAGCGTGATCGCCGGCTGCTGCACCGTATTCTTGAAAAGCGCGAGGTTATTGGGCGTTGCTTGTGCCTGCATGGGTGGAGTGAAGTAGCGCGAAACCCCGGCGTGGATGCTGGTGTTCACCAGCGGCTTGTAGACAAGTGCCACCCGCGGGCTGAATTGGTTGGCCGAGACGAATTGACTCATTTGATCAAAGCGCACGCCTGTGTTGAGCGTGATGGTGGGGCCGATTTTCAACTCGTCCTGGACGTAACCTCCAGCGACCCAGCCGAGCTTCGATACGCTATCATTCAACGTCACGGGTGTAGGCAAAGGCGTGCCATTGGGACCCAGGGGCAGGACTGTGGACAGGTTATCCACCTGCGTTTGTTCGGCACTGAACTCGAACCCTGCGCGCAGTGTATTCACATCGCTTAGATGGTCGGCCGCGTCAAATTGAAGGCCATTGAGCAAGCTCTTGCGCGTTACGTTTGAGGCGACGTCGTTGAACGCCAGGTCGTCATACACGTCGGGCAGAAAATCCGTGGAGGCGTAGCGTGTGAAGATCGAGGACTGCGTATCGATGGTCTCGTTATGCGTCTGTAATGCCAGAACGCCGAAGTAGAAAGCGTCGTTCTCATTCTCATTGATGCGGCTTGACGACAAGGTGCTGGGCCCAAAATCGCCCAATGGCGCTTGGCCGGCGACGTCTGGGATTTGGAAATGACCGTCGAAGGTACCCACCATGTAGGTCAACCGGCTGGAATCTTCCAATAATGTCGATCCGTAGCCAAAAAACTTCTCCTGCGTCGTTTGGTCGTGGATCGGATTCTGCGTGGGCATGGCGTTCTCCAAACCCTCGTCGCTCTGCAGATAACGCCCGGTTAGAAAATATTGGGTCTGGCCCTCGGTGCCGCCGTACTCGATGCTTGGACTGAACGTGCCTTGGCTGCCGGTGTTAAAGTCCAGCGTTCCTCCCTGATCAAAGACGCTTTTTGTGGTCATATCGACAACACCGGCGGTGCGCAGCCCGTATTGGGCAGGCAATACTCCGTCGAGCAGGTTCAGGTTGCCGATCAATTTTGTTTCGAGCACACTGCCAAGTGCCGAGACCCCATCCGGGAGTTGCACACCATTGATCCGGTATTGGACATTGGCGTACTCGTTGCGCACGTGAAAGTCGGGATTGCTGATCGCTGAATCGTAAGACACCCCGGGAGCTTGCAGAATTACTTTGTCAAGCGGCGTGCTCTCGCCTTGCGGCAGCGCCTCGATGGCCTTTTGGCCGATATTATACGTTGTGGCACCGAGTTTGGGCAGCAAATTCTTGTCTCGTGCGCGGTCCAGGACTTCGTTCTTCTTTTGAAGTGACGTCGCCTGCCGGCGTGCCGTAACGACGATCGTTTCGGTCTGGGCGGTGGCGGGTTGGTAGGCGGGCGTAGCGGTGTTGCCGGACGATGGCTGGGCAGGTTGAGGCTCTGCGGCCTGGGCGGGAAGCGCTGCTGCCACCAGAAGCCCCAGGACGCACGCAGCAAAGCCCTGCTGAGTTTGGGCCATGGCAAACATAAATCCCTTTTGAAGCTGACCCGGTGCGCGCGGCCCACGCGGCAGGCAGGCCCATTCATCCGTCAGAAGCCCAGCGCTTCTACATGCAAATGATAGTGATTCTCATCTGTGCGTCAAGCGATGGGGTCATGAAAGGGGCCGCGCTTAGCGGCCGCACCCTGCGCCGCGCTCGTGACCGCCCGCTTTTCAGCATTTGGCGCAGGGGCGGAGAACCGGCTTTTTTTTCCTTCCCGCGCAGGGCATCGTAAGGAAACTCAGCCAGGGACAAGGCACTTGCCTGACGGTGGAGCGATAGCCTGCGGCATGCGCATGACCCGCTTGCGTGGGTGGGCCGGGATCGATGCGGATGGCCGGATCTGGCAGCCGATCGTCCGTCGTGACGTAGAGGGCCTGAACCTGACAGCCGGCGCGCGCGGGTGAGCCAGGCACAAGCCGAGGCAAGTGGATGGCGCGGCCCTGCGCACCTGATGGCGGCCCTACGGCCCGCCGTGCCCGCACTGCTGTTTGGCATACGCCTTTGGGTTTCCGTTTGTCTGGCGCTTTATGTGACGTTCTGGCTCGAGCTCGATAACGCGTACTGGGCCGGTACCAGCGCTGCGATTGTCTGCCAGCCGAGCCTCGGGGCCTCATTGCGCAAGGGCTGGTTCCGCCTGGTTGGAACGGTGGTCGGCGCGGTGGCGATCGTGGTGTTGTCGGCTTGCTTTCCCCAAAGCCGCGGCGGCTTTCTGGTGAGTCTAGCGCTGTGGGGTGCCGCATGTGGTTTCATGGCCACGCTGTTGCGCAACTTCGCGGCCTATGCGGCTGCGCTGGCCGGCTATACCGCCGTGATCATCGCGGGAGACGAGCTCGGTGCCACCGGCGGCACAAATGGCGCGGCCTTTACGCTCGCCGTTACCCGCGCCAGCGAAATCTGCATCGGCATCGTGTGCGCGGGCCTGGTGCTCGCCATTACCGATTTTGGCGGTGCGCGCCGCCAGCTGGGTGGCCTGCTCGGCGGCATTTCGGCCGACATTGGCCGTGGTCTGGCCGCTAGCTTGCGCTTGGCTGGACCGGCGCAGGCAGCGACCCGGCCGGGCCGCTGGGACGCGGTTCGCCGCGTGGTGGCACTTGATCCCATCATGGATCAAGCCCTCGGCGAGGCGTCCGATCTGCGCTACCACGCCCGAACCTTGCAAGCGGCTGTGGACGGCCTGCTCGCCGCCCTGTCCGGGTGGCGGACCGTAGCGTTCCATCTCGAGTGCATGCCCGATGAGGCCGGCCGGCAGCAGGCCGAGGCGGTTCTGCGGCAATTCCCGCCGGAGCTCGCTTCGCCGGCGAAGCAGAGCGACCAGGCGGGCTGGGCCGATCAGGCGCTCCGCCTTCACCGACACTGCGAGCGAACCGTGCGGGCGCTCGTCGCCCTGCCCGCGGACACGCCGTCGCAGCGCCTGCTGGCCGACCGGACGGCCGAGGCGCTACGCGGCCTGTCCTGTGCGTTCAATGGGCTGGCGCTGGTGGTCGATCCCGAAAATGCGGTGAACTGGCAGGGCATACGCCGGTTTCGGGTGCCCGACTTGCTACCACCGTTGGTGAACGCCTTGCGTGTGTTCTTAACGATCGGGGCGGCATCACTGTTCTGGATCGCGACCGAATGGCCGAATGGAGCAACGGCGATCACATTCGCCGCAGTCGCTGTCATTCTCCTGTCGCCACGTGACGAGCACGCGTACACGGCTTCCGTGCAGCTTGCTCTTGGCACCGGAGTGGGCGCCATCGCCGCCGCGATCCTGGATTTTGCCGTGCTGCCCGGCGAACAGATATTCGCCGGATTCTGTCTTGCCCTGGGCTTGGTGCTGGTACCGCTCGGCGTACTTGCCAAGCAACCGCGGTGGGCACCGTTATCCCTGGTCACCACGGCGAATTTCATCCCGCTGCTGAGCCCTGCCAACCAGGCCAGCTACGACCCTCAGCAATTCTACAACGCGGCACTCGGCATCGTCGGGGGCGCCGCCATCGGGGCGCTCAGCCTGAGCCTGATGCCGCCAATACCGCCTGCAATGCGGGTGCGGCGGTTGCTGGCGCTGACGCTCCGCGACCTGCGTCGGCTGGCTAGGGGCAGGCGCCTGTGGGCGGCTGACGCCTGGGAAGCGCGTGTATTTGGCCGCCTATCGGTGCTGCCCGAACAGGCCGAGCCGATGGCGCGCGTGTGGCTGCTGGCGGCTTTGTCGGTCGGCACTGAAATCGTCCGGTTGCGCCGTATCGCACCGCGTATCGGCTTGGGCTCGTCGCTTGACGCGGCGCTGAACGCTCTGGCTGGCGGCGACAGCACACGGGCGATCGACTATCTTGCCGATTGCGACGGCAACCTCGCCCGGTTGCCGGAGGCCCTGCCTGCCGCTTCGATCAGGCTTCGGGCGCGCGGCGGCATCTGCGTCATCTCGGAGGCGCTGGCGCAACACGGCGATTATTTCGATGGCGAGGCCATTTGATGCGATTCGTGGAACTCAACATCTATGGCGTTTATGTCGCGCCGATATCGGCCATGATGGTCGCCGCGTGGCTGATCCTGTTGCCGATGCGCCGGCTTGCCAATCGCTTTGGCGTGCGGCGGCATGTCTGGCACCCGGCGCTATTCACGTTTGCGGTTTACATGATCGTGCTATCATCCCTTGTTCTGATCGTGGCGCGCTGGGGTTGTTTATGTCGGACATAAAACTCGAAGCCGGGGCGATCCCGGCCACTATCGGCACCGGCGATATCCGGCCGCGCAGCACCGGTGCCCGTATGGCAGCCGGGCACCACATCCGTATCGTTCCTGTTCTTGTCACGTTAATCACCGTAGGTGTGGCATCGTTGCTCGCGTGGCAGATGTGGCACGTCTATATGGAGGCGCCCTGGACCCGCGACGGACGGGTGCGTGCCTATACGGTGACAATGGCGCCTGAGGTGGCCGGCCGCATTGTCGAGTTACCTGTTGTCGACAACCAGTTCGTGCATAAGGGCGATTTGCTTATGGTGATCGACCCCACCGACTATGTCATTGCGGTCCGTCAGGCCGCAGCACTGGTGGACCAGGCGAAGGCGGATCTGGAAAACAAGCAGCGTGAAGCGCGGCGGCGGGCGGAACTCAGCACGCTCTCGACATCGATCGAGGAACAGCAGACCTTCGCCAGTAGCGCTATAGCAGCCGCCGCCAATTATCAGCAGACCCAGGAGAGCTTGCGGCGCGCTCAAGTGAACCTCGCACGTACGCGTATCTTCGCGCCGGTGAACGGCTACGTGACCAACCTCGCATCGCAGCTCGGCGACTACGCCACGGTAGGGCAGCTGAATATATCGCTCGTCAATTCAGATTCCTTCTGGGTGGACGCCTATTTCGAAGAGACCAATCTCGCCGACATCCACGAGGGCGATCCGGTGACCCTTCGGCTGTTGGCGTATCGCCAAATTGTTCGCGGACATGTTGAGGGCATTGCACGCGGCATCGAGGTTGCCAACGCGCAATCGGATCCATCGGGGCTGGCCAATGTCAATCCGATATTTACCTGGGTGCGGCTGGCACAGCGTGTGCCCGTGCGCATTCATCTAGATAAGGTTCCGGATGGGGTGCGCCTAGTGGCCGGATTGACCGCGACCGTGCAGATTGATCGGTGAAAGCAAGCCGTTCTTTTTTGAAAAAAAGAACCAAAAAACTTCTGTTCCTTGGCGCGCGCGTTGGGTTCAACGAACACATCAATGAGTAAAAGTTTTTGCTTCTTTTTTCAAAAAGAAGTGCTTTCTTGCTTCCTATCGATCAGAATTGAACGCTGGCGCGGAAACCAAACACCGCCGCATCCTTTATGTTGGATTGTGCATTGGGCCGGAAAACATATTGGAAATCGGGCTGAAAGCGTACGCCGCGGAACACGCGAATGTCGTAATTCGTTTCAAGAATCATTTCGTAGGATTGGATCCCGGTCGCCCCGTTCGAATACGGCAGTCCGAGCGCCTGTTCGATACCTTGTACATTGCCAAGGCGGCCGCTTATCGCGACATAATTGAATAGGAGGTTGATCGCATCATGTGGCCGGGCCTGCCAAAATCCGCGGTCTATTACGCCTGCGAAATATTGTTGTGCGTAGGCTGTGTGATTGGGGTCGTTGTCGATAAAGCCGGCAAGCGCGATAACCCCATCACCGTCGCCTGGGCCCTGGCGGGCCAGCATCTGATCAACCAGCGCCCAAACCTGCGTGTTGCCAGTGCGAATCTGCGCCGTGTAGCCCGGCACTGAATCGGCTGCGAGTACGTTGGCGAAATCCTTGTAGCCGGATGACGAATCGTAGCCAAAGCCGAGCTTATAGTGGCCGGGCATTTGATCCGGGCCGAATTTCGGCTCCCATCCGAGTTCGACGGGTACATAGACGCCGCTATCTTGCGAGTCGTCGAATTTGAAGCCGGTGCGGAAATTCGCATCGCTATAGGTACCTTGGTTCACCTCGTAGAGACCGATTTTTATGAACGTGTCTGGGATGGGTTCCGCCCGCACGCGGGTGCCCCAGGCCGCATCCGGGTAGGCACTATGCCCGATATCTCCGCCGGGAAGGGCTTTCGGGTCGCCACATAATTCGTTGTTCATGAAGTTACAATAAAGCCCCGAACTGGCGAAATCGTTCTCGACGTTCATGCGGCCCAGTTCAATATCGAGCCGGCCCTCGTAGAACGTCTCCTCGGCATAGGCGGAAACCAAATGCAGAATGACGTTGCCGCCTGAGCCATAGATTTCCTGCACGGGAAGAAGATGGTCGCCGAACAGCGCGCTGTCACTGTTGCCGGAGCGGCTGACAATAATGATGTGGGTTGAAAGGCCAACGATCCCGGCAAGGCGTTCCCAATTGATATCGTTGTACAACCCAACCTGACTGGAGAAGGTGGCACCCTGCTTGACGCCGCCGCTGACATTTCCGGCGAACTCCGTGAGAGCGTTCAACTGAAGGTTAACGCCGTTGGAGAGAAGGGTGGTTTGCAGTCCGTCCCAGTCCCCGAATAGCCGTTCAACGGCTGGTGCATCGATGGCTCGTATCGGTTTGGGTGGGGGCAGTTGCTCAAGCGGAGCGTCCAGCCCAAGGTTGACGGCGCTGTTGATTGTTTGGGCCGCTGCACTTGATGCGGCGCCGACAAGAGCTACCGAAGCTGCCGCCAAAACGACATATCGCCTAAGTCTTGTCATTGGTTCGCGCCCCGGTGCGCGGACTCGCGTTTTCGACGTGCTGTCGATGATTTTCCCAGGCGGCGCGCCGCTGGCCGCTGTCGTCATCATCGCCTTCATGATCATCGCTAATCCTCCGAGCGGACCGTGTGGGCTAGGTGTGCTAGTTCATTGCGTTTCTCGGGCGCCGAATCCTGGGACCCTCCCATTGGACCGTCCCCTGGGACCGTCCAATGAGCGGGGAGGTGCCGCTGAAGTCAGTCCCTGAACGCCATCTTGCCAATCGATGGTGGCCGATCAGAGCTGGGGTCGCTGGTAAAGATCTGCAGCACCGGCCCGCGCTGGGGGTGCCGATCCTTCCAACTGCGCCTCGATCTCCTCCAGCGAACGCCCGCTGGTTTCCGGCACCACACGCAACGTAAATACGAATGCGCCGACGCTGAGCACGGCAAAGGCCAGGAAAGCCGTGGCGCTGCCCAACGCTGCTACAAGGGGCGGGAATGCCAGCGTTACCGCGAAATTGCTGCCCCAGTTCGCCACGGTCGCCACGCTCATGCAGCGGCCCCGCAATGCCAGCGGAAATATCTCCGATATCAGCAGCCAGAAGACGGGCCCCAACCCAATGGCGAAAAAGCCGACATACGCGGCGACACTGGGTACCGTTATCAGTGCCACCCAGCCACCAGTGCCGAGCGCGAAGCCAGCCGCCAGCGCGATCAGCATGACGATCATGCCGCCCAGGCCCCAGAGCAGGAGCGCACGGCGCCCGACCACATCCAGCAAGCGCATGGCCACCACGGTCATGATGACGTTCACGAGCCCGACACCCGCGGTCGCCAGGATCGCCACGCTGGCCGAGGACATCCCGGCGCTCTGGAAGATCGTGGGGGCGTAGTAGATGACCGTGTTGATGCCCGTAACCTGCTGGAATATCGCCAGCGACACGCCGATAATAAGCGGCTTGCGGACGTGCGGGGAGAGCAGCGCGGACCACGGTACCAACCGGCCGCCGCGCACCAGGTCGGTGCGTAATTCAGCCAGTTCGGGTTCCACCTGTGCAGGTTCCCGCATGTGCCTCAAGGCGGCGCGGGCATCGTCTATACGTCCGCGGCCTGCCAGCCAGCGCGGACTTTCCGGTAGGGCCAGCATGCCGAAGAACAATATCAGCCCCGGTACGGCGCCGAGCCCCAGCATCCAGCGCCAGTTATCCGCGGCACCAGCTAGCGCGTAGTCGACGATATACGATGCGAGGATGCCAAAGGTGATGCAGAACTGGTTCAGCGATACGATGCTGCCGCGGATTTTCTTGGGCGCGATTTCCGACAGGTAAAGCGGGGTCAGCATGGACGCGATGCCGATCGCCACACCAACCACGGCGCGGGCGGCGAGAAGCACGGGTAGCGCGTGCGCTGCGGCGGAACCCAATGCGCCGAGCACGAAAAGCAGTGCCACCACCAGGATGACACGCCGCCGGCCAAACATGTCGGATACCGCGCCGGCGCCCGCGGCGCCCAGCGTCGCGCCAACCAAAACCGCGCTGGTCGCCACCCCCAGCATGCTTGGGGTGAGCGTGAAATCGTGCTTGAGGAAGGGCAGGGCGCCCGAAATGACGCCGGTATCGTAGCCGAACAGCAGCCCGCCGAGCGAGGCGATGGCGGCAACCAAAAGGAACTTCATCGTCGTTTCTCCCGCTTTACGCGATGTTTCTCTCGCTTTACGCGCGTTGACCGAGGGTTCCATTACTTCGGCCAGGCCGGCCCCCCGCCCCCAGAATCTGGATGCCGCTTGAACTCCGGCGCCGGGGCTCGTTGCCGCTCCCACATACCGCAATATCGGCTACGCGAGGCGTAACTCCAACGGCGCGTACCCGTAAAAGTTGAAGCAGTTTGTTGATCGTGAAACGCAATCGCCGCGATTGCGCCGTCTGGCGCCTGATACCCGCAAAAGCGGCGGCCTCCCTTTTAAGGAAGCCGCCAAGCTGTTTGATCCTCCGCGGACTGCGGATCGTTGCCGGCGCCGCTAAGCGCAGGCGGAAGCTGCCGCTTCGGCGACTTCTTGGTCTTGCACGCCGCTTCCGCCGCTGACCCCAACCGCGCCCACGATGTTTCCGTTTACTTTCAGCGGAATGCCGCCCGCGAAGATCATGACGCGATCGTGATTGGAGACGTGAATGCCAAAAAACTGATCGTGAGGCTGGCTGTTTTGGCCAAGTTCCCGGGTTGAGATGTCGAATGCCTTCGCCGTGAAGGCTTTATTGATCGCGATATCAATGCTGCCCAGCCAGGCGCCGTCCATGCGAATAAACGCCAGGAGATTGGTGCCTGCATCAACCACCGCAATGTTCATCGGCTGACCGATCTCCTTCGCTTTGGCTTCTCCGGCTGCAATGACGCGGTGTGCCTTTTCCAGGGTGATCATGGGGAAGTGTCCTTGTTTTATCCCGCTTTCAATGGGCCTCAATTTCATGAGGCTTCATTTGATTAGCTGCGCCTCCGGTGGCGCACCATCCCTACCAACGTGCGACCAAGCAGAGCGGGCGAGACTTGGCTGATCAATCAGGTATCCGCGCTCGAGCAGTGCCACTGAAGGCGCGCCGACGTTG
>FSYC01000214.1_pt1 | contig 12539 bp, 8 predicted proteins | sample 1638431 | NCBI WGS metagenome assembly FSYC01 (sample SAMEA3914788, study PRJEB12502) | metagenome | biome: forest; material: soil | place: Canada | collected 2011-07-03 | depth 0.1 m | reverse complement strand
TGGATGGCGCCGCTGCTTACCCGCGCACCGCAATTCCGCCGCGGCTATGTCGCGGTCGACCGGCTGGTGCCACCGTTCCACCTCGGCGCGCTGCGGCGCTACTACCGCGCGCATCTGCGCGCCGGCACGTTCCGCTTGGGCGACGAACAGGTCAGCCGCCGCCATATCGCCCATAATGAACCGGTGGCCGCCTATGTGCACCGCCAACTGACCACCACCGTCAGCGATATCGCTGAAACCATGGTGAAACCCTCCTACTCCTATCTCGCCGCCTATCACAGCGGCTCCGTGCTGGAACACCATACCGACCGGCCGCAATGCGAATATTCGATCACGTTGTGTATCGATGCCACGCCCGAACCAGCCGCACAGTCGCCGTGGCCGATCGACATCGACACGGCCGACGGACGCCTCCGCGTGTGGCAGCATCTCGGCGAGGGGCTGCTGTATCGCGGCCGTTATATTCCCCATGCGCGGGAGCGCCTTGCTGAGGGATATTCCTCCACGTCGCTGCTGCTGCACTATGTCGATCACAGCTTCGACGGCCCGCTGAACTGAGCGGGGAGGGCCCATGAGCCTCTACACCTTGAGCCAAATTCCGCTGGCGCCGATCCCCGGGGTACATAATGGCACCGGCCACCAGCACGACCCAGGGCACGCCACCGTGGTGCCGGAAAGCGTGCCGGGATCTGGCCTGTTGCAATTCACCGGCCTGGATGTTTCGATTACAACGATACTATTCGCGGTGAACGCCAATGTGGTGCCGAACTGGATCGGCGTCGCGGTGCCGGATGGGCTGACCGATTTCACCCGCCCCAACCTGTTCTTCCACCCAACGCCTGCGCAAGCCGGCTACAGCGACGCCGATTACCCGACCAAGGCCGGCCCGTGGCCAAAACTATTTTATTACATGGAGCGGCTGGGCTACCAGATAGCCGGAGCCGGCCGCGGCCAGGTGGTGGTGATGCCGTTCCTGACGGAAGCTGCCACCAGCTCCTGGATCCTGCCCGCCAACTGGCAGGACATCATCACCGATATCCTGATCTCCGCGAGCGCCCTGCTGCAGCCGGGCCAAGCAGCGCCGGCAATAGCACAAATAGTGGTGTCCAGCTTCAGCAGCGGCATTCTCTATTCGCACGCGTTCCGTGCGGCTACCGCCGGCCTGCCGCCGCTGCTCGGCGAAATCTGGGATTTCGATGGCAGCATCTCAAGCGTCAGCCAGTACTCAAACGACTTGCGCCACGGCCAATCCGTTCCGGTTGTGCAATACGATCAAAATGCCGCCCTCGGCGCTTCGAGCACTCACGTGCCCGCGTCGAGATGGGCCGGTTACTACGATCCCGCGGCGGTGCCAAAGACGGTTGCTGCCGTGCATCCGTTGATTCGCGATTTCATGTTTTTGCATGCCGGCACCGTCAGCAGCGTGGGCGCGGACATCCAACCCGTCTCGCCCTTGCAGCCGGCCCCGCCTCCTTCCCCGACGCCGCCCACACCCGCTTCTCCCGCCCCCGCCGCACCTGGGCCAGCCTTCGTGCCTGCCCCTGTCACGCCCGTGCCAGTGGCGCCGGTGTTCCCATCCGGGCCCCCGCCGCCCAGCCCGCAGACGGCGCCGCAACCAGCCATCCAACCCGGCCCCGCTTGGGTGCCAACACCCGCTGTGCCAACATCGGTCCCGGCACCCCAGCCGGTTGCACAGGCGCCGATACCTGCCCCGACGGGGTGTTGCGAAACATCGCTCGTTTCAATCGCCGGGGCCACTGCCGTGCAGGCCATCACCGCCATCACCGCCCTGGTCAAATGAGCGAAGCACGCTCGGCCCGGCAACCCCGTGGCGCGCGCGCAGGCCGGCCCAGATTTCGCCGAGCGGCGGATGCGCGCTGCTTTGCAGCACCGCGAACAAGGCGCGATCCCGCGCATCGAACAGCCGGGTGGGATCGAAGCGCTCCGCATCCTGCCTGGACCAAATGCTGCGGCCACTAATCAAAGGCCGGTCCAGCGCCCGGCTTTCCGCGAAGGAGATATGAAAATCCTTCATCAAATCCGCCTGTTCGGCAAAAAGCTGATAGAGCGTATATTCGGTCCAGCAATCCGCCGGTCCGCCCGGCGCCTGCATCAGGCACTGCCATGACGGCGTATCCCCGTCGCGGGGCAGTGCCTGGTGCAAGCCCTCAACAATATGCCGGCTCAGCACCGCCGGCGTCACCCGCATACCCGGCCGATCGAGATGCGGGTCCACCTTAAGCAGCGCCGCCGAATGGCGCCACCAATCCCCGTGCCGCTTACGGTTTCCATACTCCGTCAGTGCCTTTCCGCCAGGCAGCAGCAGCGCTGCGTCGATCGGATTGATGCACAGCACGTCGGCATCAAGACACAAATAAAAATCCGACCGGACAATGTCGTAGACCGCCAGTTTCAATACCTGCTGGCGCAACCAGCCGGGGAATGCCGGATTTTCGTCAACCCCAGGTACCAATTCGGTTTCATCCACGAAGCGGATATCTATATTGCCCGGTGTATTCCCCAGGGCGTCGCGCGCGGCGGCAAGGTCGTCCGGCGGGCAAATGACAGTCAGCGCCAGGTTCGGCACGTCGCGCCAGAAATAGGCGAGCGAATGGCACAACATGACGGCCCCGCCGAGATTCATGGCGCGCCCATCGGGCCTTATCTTGAGCGGCAGCACCGCTTCCATCCGTGGGCGCGTGACAAGTCTCCGATCGCATGGTACTATCAATACGGTGCTGATGCCGACCCAAAGCAAGCGCTTCTTTTTGGAAAAAGAAGCAAAAACTTTTGCTTGTTGGCGCGCGCGGTGGATCCGACGCGCGCCTGAAGGATCAAAAGTTTTTTGGTTCTTTTTTTCAAAAAAGAACTGCTTGCCTGAGTTACCCTCAATACCGGTTGGTGTAAGTATATTACCCGGCTCATCGCGCGGCAAGCGTGGCGCCGGATGGGCGGGAGGTTCGCTTATGCCGAACATCATCCAAATGCCGATCACTAACACCTTGATGGGTTCAGACTATACGGGGCGAATACTGGTGGGCGGCCGCAACGCGGCGGTGGATGTGATTCTCGACACCGGCAGCGCTTCCCTCGCCGTGGACAGCCGCAAGTTCAATCCGCTGAGCGATGCTGCCAGCAAAACCACAAAGCTGGCACAGGCGGTTCAATACGGCAGCGGAAGCTGGGTTGGCGCCATCGTACAAACGCAGGTAGGGCTATCCAGCGCGGTCCGGCTCAAGGGCGTGAATATGGCGGTAACCTACACCGAAGCCGGCGGCATCTTCGGGGCCGCTGGTGGGATATGGGGCCTAGCCTATCCGCCGCTGAACAATGCGTATCTGATGAGCGGCAATACATGGCAGGCGAGATACGATGCCGATCAGCTCACACACGGACACCCGGCGGCCGTCGACCCGTATTTCAGCCAGTTGGAACAGGCCGGCTTGGTCGCCAATTGCTTTGCATTCTACACCAGGCGTTCGATCGTGCGCGTGGCGTCGGCCAGTCCCGCCGCCGATCCGGAAAACCACGGCATTTTCGTCATTGGCGGCGGCCCGGATTGCACGGATCTCTACAAAGGCGGCTTTCACGATGCCGCGGTGCTCGACGATTTTTATTACAACACCAACCTGCTTGCCGTTCAAATTGGTGGTACGGCGCCGATCGCGGTGCCACCTTTGCCGGCTGGAAGCACCGGGAAATCGAATTCAATCGTGGATAGCGGAACGAGCGCGCTGGTGTTTTCGCAGTCTGTCTTCAACCAGATACTGGCTGCGTTTGGATCGATCAACCCGAATTACGCCGCACTTCTGCAGGCAGGCTCCCCGCTCACCGGCAAAGCGCTCGACCAGCGGCAGCTCGATCTTGGGGCCTGGCCGCACATCACCCTCACGCTGCAAGGGGCCAACGGCGCGCCGGTGCGGCTACGCGTCACCGCATGGAACTATTGGCAGACCGATGCCGGGCAAAACGGTGCGGCGATCGCCAACATCTTCGGCGATAATGGCAGCTTCGGCGGCCAGACCATTCTCGGCCTGCCGCTGCTCACGCAATATTTCACGGTATTCGACCGCACGGCCGATCGCGGCCATGGGCGGATCCGCTTCGCCGAGCGAGCCTGAGATGGGTGTATTCGCCCGGGTGGCAGGCAGTTGATTACGATACCTATCGCGACGCACTGCGATCTGTTCAAATGGCAGCTCGACCTGTTTTGGTTCTCCCATTGGCGGATGTATGGGCAGGACGCCCTGAACCGCGCCCATGCGGCCATCATCCGGCGCAATGAGCCGGGCGAGGCGAGATCGCGGGACTTGCAATGGAATATCGGTGTGCCGCACACGATGTGCGAGTCGTTCTTCGACTTGCGGATCCTGGATTTCTCCAGGGTGGCCCTGCCCATCAACATACAGGCGGCACTCGCGCAGATACTGCCCTTTCTGCACGATGACCAGATGATCGAAGTCATTGATTGCGACATGATCCATTTCCGCCGCTGCCCTGCCCTGTGGCTACCGCATGATGAGCTACTGGTGTCGGCGATCTACGAATATTGGCACCTGCATAGCCTCACCACAAATAGATATGTTATCGCGCCGTATTTCGAGAATGGTGGCGGCTACTACAATGGTGGCTTCGTGCCCATCATCGGCAGGGCGGGCACGTTCAAGCGATTGCTGCATGAATGGACGGCGATCCATATCGATATCCTGCGCCGCCCCTACGAGGAACCAATCCATTGGTGGGCCGGCATGTTCGCGCTGCAAGCAGCCTGTGAGAAGGCCCGTGTGCTGATGAGGAGCGAGAATATCTGCTACATACCAGGTGCCAATATGTTGGCTCCTGAACACTATATCGGCCACTACTCGGTTGATCCGATTTTCAACAAGCAACGATTCACCGCGGTCGATCGCCGAATGTTTGAATCGAATAATCCATTTTATGAGCTGATCGAAGCCTGGTTAACAGCCAGAACTCATTGAACTCTGTAGGGTCGAAGGCCGCCTAGACCCCACCCACTGCCCGGTAGCGGGTGGAGCCCGAGACTTGCGAAATCGGGAGGCTGGGGGACGAGCTTTGCCCCCCAGCCCTACATCTTCCATCTACCGTCCTGAAATAACATACCGTGAATTGCACAAGCACGTTCTTCGGCGCTGAAGCGGACGCCAGGAACCTGGATTTTGTGATAATGTGGCAGGTGCTGTCCATGTAAACGGCGTCTTCGGGCAGTTGAAAGCGGCAGGTAGTGGCCTAATTCGGAATGGCCGTAAAATTCAGGCCTTTAACGAATTCTGCAGGATTTCGATACGGGTTAGTCGTGGCTTTCGGAAACAGCCCCCTCCACATCTAGCGATATTGCTGTAACGCCACGCAGCAGCGGGACGGCGCTGGTATAGGGCACGGCGCCGCGGCGCGTCCACGCCGTTTTGTGAAACGTTCAAGGGCGGTCACCACGCTGCCGGCCCCGAGGAGGGCACGGGGCGGAGCGGTCATGATCAGCTCCGCTGGCGAAACGGCGGCGCGCCGCCACCGTTACGGAGCGTAGACAACTCCCTAGCGGAAGCCATCCCTCTTATATTTGACGGGGGGTCTGGGGGGACAGGCACTGTCCCCCCAGCGCTTTCGCCCCAAGCCAAAGTTGGGTTTCCCTCTCCCAAAAACACGTATAAGTAGTGGCAACCCCAGCCAGATCGCGCTACGATTGTATGCATCTCATAAGGGTACGATCATGCGTCATCTCGGAGTTGCGCTAAACCTCCTTCTCTCCGCGGCACTGCCCGCGGCCGCACATGCGCAAATCGCCGGCCCCGCTATCACCGTATACGCCCAGGCCGCCCAACACCCGATCAGCCCCTACATCTACGGCATGGCGGAATACGGCGTAGCACGGGCGCTTCAGCAATCCGCCCATCTCAGCGTCCTGCGCTGGGGCGGCGATGGCGCCACGCGCTATAATTGGCAGGTGGATAGCAGTAACGCCGGGTTTGACTGGTATTTCATGGGCGGCAACGGCAACGCCAATCCCACGCCCAGTGGCGGGCCGGATGCGCTGGTTCTGGCCGACCAGGCGACCAAGAGCGCCACGCTTCTGACCATTCCGATCATCCCTTATATCAACAGCAGCGCCGCCTGGTCGTGCAGTTTCCCGGTGCAAACATACGGGGCGCAGCAATCCACCAACCCTTACGTATTCCCCAATGGCAACACCTGCGGCAACAGCATCGCCACCAACGGCACGCAACTGCTCGACAGCAATATCCTGGCCAATCACATCCCCAACCAGCCGTCGATCCAGGCGGCCTGGCTGCAGCATCTGGTCGGCCGTTTCGGGCGCGCTTCTGCCGGCGGCGTGAAGTTCTATCAGCTGGATAACGAACCGCTGGGCTGGGCCAACACGCACCGCGACGTGCAGCCCACCACGCCGGCCTACAGCACGATCGTCAGCCTGGGCCAGCAATATGCGTCCGTAGTGAAGCAGCAAGATCCGTCCGCGCTCATCCTAGGCCCATCGGACTTCACGCTTGGCGGCTGGATCGGCACGCCGAGCCAGCAAGGCAATCTGTTCGCCGGCCAATATTACCTGCAGCAGATGGCGGCCTACAGCCAGGCGCATCATGGCAACCGGCTAATCAATTATTTCGACGAGCACTACTACTTCAACTTCACCGATCCCGCCAGCCAGCTCGCCTCCACGCGCACCTTATGGGACCCCACCTATAATGGCGGCACCTGGGTGGAACAGTATTATTTTGACGGGCCGATGCAGCTGATCCCCCGCTTTAACCAATGGATCAATCAGTATTATCCCGGCACCAAGCTTTCGTTCTCGGAATACTCGATCGATAGCGGCAACAAACTCATTACCGATGCACTGGCCGAAGCCGACGTGCTGGGCATCTTTGGCAGTTATCAGGTGGGGCTCGCCACGATGTGGAACCCGCCGGCGCCCACCGATCCGATCGCGTTCAGCTTTCTGATGTACCGCAACACCGACGGGCGCGGCCACGGGTTCGGCGCCACGTCCGTGCAAACGGTCAGCGCGAATCAAGGTGTCGTTTCAGCCTATGGTGCGCTCCGCAACGCGCAAACGCTGACCCTGATGCTGATCAACAAAACCACCAGTGCGCTTGTGGCGCCAGTGTCGGTGGCCGGCCAAACCTCCAAGGTTTCAGCGACGATGTACAGCTACAGCGGCGCCGACCTGACGGCGATCCACAAACTCACCAATGTCGTTTTCACCGCGGGGGCGGCCAATGTGACGGTGCCGGCGTATTCAGTGAATATGCTGACAGTGCCGGTGAACTAGCGACGCGCGCGGCGAAACAGGCCAAGGGCTCTGCCCCTGGACCCCGCTGGGGACTAGTCCCCAGACCCCAATTATATGCAGTCAGTTAAGTGCCGCCGCTGGGCCAAAAAATGGGGGTCTGGGGCCTCAGGCCCCAGCGGGGTCCAGGGGCAGAGCCTCTGGCCTTCGGATGCCCCTTGGCCCGCCCTCGCCCAACTTGCTCTAATCCCTCCATGCTAGAAAAACTCACCTATTTCGTGGCCGTCGCCAACGAGCAAAGCTTCCGCCGCGCCGCCGAGGCCTGCGGCGTCGCCCAACCCACGCTCTCGGCCGGCATCAAGCAGTTGGAAGATGAGTTCGGCGTCAGGCTGGTGCTGCGCAGCTCCCGGTTTCACGGCCTCACACCGGAAGGCGAAAAGATGCTGGGCTGGGCCAAGCGCCTCATCGGCGACGCCCGGGCCATGCGCCAGGAACTGCTCGGCATGCGCGAGGGGCTGACGGGGCATTTGCGGATTGCGGTGATCCCCACGGCGCTGGCCATGGTACCGGTCCTCACCACCCCGTGCCATCGGCGGCATCCCGCGTTGCAGTTCACGATCCTGTCCTGCTCCAGCACACGGATTTTGGAGATGTTGGAGAATCTGGAGGTGGATGCCGGCATCACCTATCTGAATAACGAACCCCTGGGCCGGGTGCAGTCGGTACCCCTGTATATCGAGCGGTATCGTTTCATCACCACCGAAGGCAGCCTGTTCGCCGACCGCACGGCGATGAGCTGGGGGGAAGTCAGCCAGGCGGCACTTTGCCTGCTGACACCTGACATGCAGAACCGCCGCATCATGGACGGGCTGATGCGTGCCGCGGGCGTGGAACCGCGGCCGGTCCTGGAATCCAATTCCCAGGTCACGCTGCTAGCCCATGTGCTCACTGGCGGCTGGGCCACGGTGCTGCCGGAACACATTGCCGAGACTCTGGCATTGTCACCGCGGTTGCGGTGCATTGCCATCACCACCCCGGCCGACGCTACCTATGATGTGGGGCTCGTGCTGCCGCCGCATGACCCGATGCCGGCCTTGGGGGCCGCCCTAATGGCTGAGGCGCGGCTGGTGGCCCGCCAAAGGGCTGGCGCGGACCTGGTTTGATAGGACTTCGCTATCGCAACACTGAAATCGGGTATTGATCTTAACCCCCGCTAACCTGAATTTATCTAACTCTGGCCATGCTTGGCGCCGGGGCCCGGCGCGCGGCCGCACACTTGAGTTGGGGCATTGATTGACGCAGTCCACCAGTAGCCACCAAGCCGCCGGCATTGCTTCCCCCGGCCTTGCTCCACAATGGGATGCAGCGGAGGCGGCGGATATCATCGCGGCACACGCCGGTATGGAAGGCACCACGCTACCCATCTTGCACGCGTTGCAGGACGCCTTCGGCTTCGTGCCGCGGGAGAGCGAGGCGATGATCGCCGACGCGCTGAACCTGTCACGCGCGGAGATCCGCGGGGTGGTGTCGTTCTATCATGATTTCCGATCGGCGCCCCCGGGCAAGCATGTACTGAAGCTGTGCCGGGCCGAGGCCTGCCAGTCCGTCGGCGCCGTCGCACTGGCCGAAAACCTGTTACGGCGACTGGCCGTGGAGTGGGGCGGCACCACGAAGGATGGCGCCTGGACGATCGAGCCTGCCTATTGCCTGGGCCTGTGCGCCTGTGGCCCCGCGGCGTTGCTGGACGGCGAACCGCTGGCGCGGCTGAACGACTCGAAGCTGGCCGCAATGCTGCGCGATACCGGCGCCACGGTGATGCCATGACGCGGATTTACCTGCCGCAAGACGCGGCCTCCCTGGCCCTGGGGGCGGATCGCGTGCTGCGCGCGCTGCAGGCCGAAGCGGCCCGGCGAAACCTGGCGCTGGATATCGTGCGCACCGGCTCGCGTGGCGCCATATGGCTGGAGCCACTGCTGGAGGTGGAAACGGCGGAAGGCCGCATCGCCTATGGGCCCGTATCACCAAACGATATTCCGGGGCTGCTGGACGCCAGCTTGCTCTCAGGTAGTGCCCATGCGCTCCGCATCGGCCGGCCAGAAGATCATCCCTGGTTCGCCAACCAGCAGCGCCTGACATTCGTCCGCTGCGGCGTGGTGGATCCGCTTTCAGTGGAGGATTACCGCGCCCATGGCGGCTTTGCCGGGCTCGAGCGGGCGCTGACGATGAGCGCCGAGGCCGTGGTGGACGAAGTGAAGACCTCCGGCTTGCGGGGCCGCGGCGGCGCCGGTTTTCCCACCGGCATCAAGTGGAACACCGTGCGCATGACGCCGGCGGACCGCAAATACATCGTGTGCAACGCCGACGAAGGCGATAGCGGCACCTTCGCCGACCGCATGCTGATGGAAGGCGATCCCCTTACGCTGGTGGAAGGTATGACCATCGCCGCCATCGGCGTGGGCGCCACAAAGGGTTATATCTATACGCGATCGGAATATCCGCACGCGGTGCGCACGATGAACGGCGCGATCGCCGCGGCGCGGCTGGCCGGCTGGCTGGGCGACAATATCAAAGGTTCCGGTCGCAGCTTCGATATTGAAGTGCGCGTGGGTGCCGGCGCCTATATTTGCGGCGAGGAAACCTCGCTACTGGATAGCCTGGAAGGCAAGCGCGGCCAGGTGCGCGCCAAGCCGCCGCTGCCGGCCATTCAAGGCCTGTTCGGCCGGCCGACCGTCATGAATAACGTGCTGTCCCTGGCAGCGGTACCCTGGATTTTGGCACATGGCGGCGCCGCTTATGCGGCCTTCGGCATGGGCCGCTCGCGGGGCACACTGGCGGTGCAGCTTGCCGGCAATGTGGCGCGCGGCGGCCTGATCGAACTTGCGTTCGGTGGCACGTTGCGGGATCTGATCGAAAACTGGGGCGGCGGCACGGCCAGTGGCCGGCCTTTCCGCGCCGTACAGGTGGGCGGCCCGCTGGGCGCCTATTTCCCGGAACGCCTGCTGGATACGCCGATGGATTACGAGGCGTTCGCGCGCGCCGGTGGCCTGCTGGGCCATGGCGGCGTGGTGGTGTTCGACGACACGGTGGATCTCGCCGCCCAGGCACGCTTTGCCTTCGCGTTCTGCGCCATTGAAAGCTGCGGTAAATGCACGCCCTGCCGCATCGGCGCCGTGCGCGGCGTGGAAGTGATAGACCGGCTGGTCGCCGGCATCGAAACCGTCAAGAACTTCGAGGTACTCGAGGATCTTTGCGAGTTGATGACCGATGCGTCGCTCTGCGCCATGGGCGGCTTGACGCCAATTCCGGTGACAAGCGCGCTCACCCATTTCCCGGATGATTTCGACCATAAGCTCCGCCGCAGTGCGCCCCATGTGGCGCAAGCGGCGGAATAGGAGGATGCCATGACACTCATTCGCGAGCTCGACATCGGCACGCCGATCCGTGTTTCGGACACGACCGTGACGCTGACGATCGACGGTGAGCAGGTAACTGTTCCCAAAGGCACCTCCATTATGGCGGCCGCCATGATGATGGGCACCCAAATCCCCAAACTCTGTGCCACCGATAGTCTGGAACCGTTCGGTTCCTGCCGCGTCTGCCTGGTGCAGATCGAGGGGCGGCGCGGCTACCCCGCCTCCTGCACCACGCCCGCCGAAGACGCGATGGTGGTGCACACACAGAATGCCGATATCGCCAAACGGCGCCGCGGCGTGCTGGAGCTTTATATATCCGATCATCCGCTGACCTGCCTCACCTGCTCGGCCAATGGCGATTGCGAATTGCAGGATGTCGCCGGCAAGGTCGGCCTGCGCGATGTGCGTTACGGCTACGCCGGCGAAAATCACCTCGATGCGCCGACCGATGACAGCAATCCGTATTTCACATTTGAAGCCAGCAAATGCATCGCCTGTTCGCGCTGCATCCGTGCCTGCGAGGAAATTCAGGGCACCTTCGCGCTCACCATGGAAGGCCGCGGCTTCGAGTCGAAAATCTCCGCCGGCGGCACCGATTTCATGGGCTCGGAATGCGTCTCCTGCGGCGCCTGCGTGCAGGCCTGCCCGACCGCGACGCTGAACGAAAAATCGGTGATCGAGCTGGGCACGCCGGAACATTCGGTGGTGACCACCTGCGCCTATTGCGGCGTCGGCTGTTCCTTCAAGGCGGAAATGAAGGGCGAAACCGTGGTTCGCATGGTGCCCTACAAGGACGGCAAAGCCAATGAGGGCCATTCCTGCGTGAAAGGCCGGTTCGCATTCGGCTACGCCACGCATAAGGATCGCAAGACAAAGCCAATGATCCGGGCCGCGATCACGGACCCATGGCGCGAGGTGACATGGGACGAGGCGATTGCTTACGCCGCCAGCGAATTCAAACGCATTCAGGCGAAATACGGCCGTGACTCAGTGGGTGGTATTACGTCATCGCGCTGCACCAACGAAGAGACATACCTGATTCAGAAAATGGTGCGCGGCGCGTTCGGCAACAACAATGTCGATACCTGTGCGCGCGTGTGCCATTCGCCGACCGGGTACGGCTTAAAAACCACGCTGGGCACGTCCGCCGGTACACAGGATTTCGCCTCGGTCGAACATTCCGACGTGATCCTGGTGATTGGCGCCAACCCCACGGACGGGCATCCGGTGTTCGCGTCCCGCATGAAGAGACGGCTCCGGGCTGGGGCGAAACTGATCGTCGCTGATCCACGGCGGATCGATCTGGTCAGATCGCCGCACGTCGAAGCGCAGTATCATTTGCAGCTCATGCCCGGCACGAACGTGGCGCTGCTGAATGCCATGGCGCATGTGGTCGTCACCGAAGCGCTGGTGGACGAAGCCTATGTGCGCGAGCGCTGCGAAATGCCGGCCTTCGATGCCTGGGCCAGGTTCGTGGCACAGGACCGAAATTCGCCAGAAGCCACGGAGGCGCTCACCGGGGTGCCGGCGGCGGATATACGCGCGGCGGCCCGGCTTTTCGCCACGGGCGGCAACGCTGCGATCTACTACGGATTGGGTGTAACGGAGCACAGCCAGGGCAGCACCACGGTCATGGCCATGGCGAATTTGGCCATGGCCACCGGCAATATCGGCAAACTGGGCGCCGGCGTTAATCCGCTGCGGGGCCAGAACAACGTGCAGGGCGCCTGCGACATGGGCAGTTTCCCGCACGAATATCCGGGCTACCGGCACGTTTCCAGCGATGAGACGCGCCTGTCCTTCGAAGCCTTGTGGGGCGTACCGCTCTCCACGGAGCCGGGGCTACGCATTCCCAATATGCTGGA
>FSYC01000105.1_pt1 | contig 12665 bp, 9 predicted proteins | sample 1638431 | NCBI WGS metagenome assembly FSYC01 (sample SAMEA3914788, study PRJEB12502) | metagenome | biome: forest; material: soil | place: Canada | collected 2011-07-03 | depth 0.1 m | reverse complement strand
CCAGATCAAGGCGAAACCCATGAACGTGGCGAAGAACGCGCATATAAACCCGGTGGCACTGTTGCGCGGCATTTCAATTTCGCTATAGGCGGGCTCATCGCCGAGCCGCGCATTTTCAATCGCGCGCTGCTTCATGCCCCAGTAAGGCTCCTCGCCTTCCACGCTGGGCAGCACGGCGAAGTTGAAGGCCGGGGGCGGCGAGGGGGTGGCCCATTCCAGCGACCGCCCATTCCACGGATCGCCGGTTTCATCACGCAACGCCTCCCGGTCGCGAATGCTCACCGCCAGCTGCACCACCTGTAGGATAATGCCCACCAGGATCACGGCCGCACCCAGGCCGGCGATCAGCAGCCACGGCCGCCATTCCGGCACGTCGTAGTGCTGCATGCGCCGCGTCATGCCCATCAGCCCCACGACGTAAAGCGGCATGAATGCTAGATAAAAACCCACCAGCCAGCACCAGAACGCGGCCTTGCCCAGCCCTTCATGCAGCTTAAAACCAAACGCCTTCGGAAACCAGAAACTGTAGCCGGCAAAAGCGCCGAACACCACGCCGCCGATGATCACGTTATGAAAATGCGCCACCAGGAACAGGCTGTTATGCAGCACGAAATCCGCCGGCGGCACCGCCAGCAGCACGCCCGTCACGCCGCCGATCGCGAACGTCACCATAAATCCGAGCGACCACAGCATAGGCGTGGCATAGACGATGCGGCCGCCATACATAGTAAACAGCCAGTTGAATATCTTCACGCCGGTGGGTACCGCGATGATCATCGAGGCGATGCCGAATATCGCATTCACGTCGGCACCGGCACCCATCGTGAAGAAATGGTGAAGCCACACCATGAAGGACAGCACGCAAATCGCCATGGTGGCCATCACCATGGACCGGTAGCCGAACAGCGGCTTGCCCGAAAAGGTGGATATCACCTCCGAAAACACACCGAACGCCGGCAGGATCAGAATATAAACCTCCGGATGGCCCCAGGCCCATATCAGGTTCATGAACATCATGACGTTCCCGCCGGCTTCGTTGCTGAAAAAATGGAAACCCAGATAGCGGTCCAGCAACAGCATGGCCAAGGTGGCGGTCAGGATCGGGAAGGCGGCCACGATTAACAAATTGCTGGCCAGCGCCGTCCAGCAAAATATCGGCATGCGCATATACGTCATGCCCGGCGCGTGCACCTTCAACAAGGTGGTAACGAAATTCACGCCCGTCAGCAGTGTGCCCACGCCCGAAATCTGCAGAGACCACAAATAATAATCCACGCCAACTCCCGGCGAGTAGGTGTATTCCGACAGCGGCGGATAGGGCAGCCAGCCGGTGCGCGCGAACTCGCCCACCACAAGCGAAACATTCACCAGCAGCGCACCGGTTGAGGTCAGCCAGAAACTCACGGAATTCAGCGTCGGAAACGCTACGTCGCGCACGCCAAGCTGCAGCGGCACGACGAAATTCATCAGCCCGATCACGAACGGCATGGCCACGAAAAATATCATCAGCGTGCCATGCGCGGAAAATATCTGGTCGTAATGGTCCGGCGGCAAATAGCCCTGGCTATGAAACGCGAACGCCTGCTGCGACCGCATCATGATCGCATCCGTGAACCCGCGCAGCAGCATCACCATGGCCAGCACCACATACATGATGCCGATGTGCTTATGGTCCACGCTGGTGATCCACTCTTCCCACAAATAGGGCAGGTGGCCTTTAATCACTACCCAGACGAGCACCGCCAGGATCGCCACGCCCACCATGGCGGCGGCAATCAGGGGGATCGGCTGGTCGAACGGAATGGCCGCCCAGGTGAGCTTGCCGAACATGCTATTTCTCCGCTCGCTTGGAGGGTGCCATATCCGGCGGGCCGCTATCCGGGCCCGGTGCGGGCGCCAATTTCTGCGTCACGATTTGCAGATACAGTGCCGGATCCGCCGCGCGGAACGTGTACGGCGCCACGTGCAGGCTCTGCTTGGATAATTGCCCATAGCTGGCGGCATCCAGCGCCGGACCGTTCGCCTGCGTCGTCTTCACCCAATCAGCGAACTGATCGGGCGGCACCGCCCGCACATCGAAATACATGTCGGAAAATCCGTCGCCGCTATAATGGCTGGACTGGCCATGGAAAGTGCCAGGCGTATCGGCTCGCAAATTAAGCTGCGTGGACATGCCGTTCATTGTGTAAATCATGCTGCCCAACTGCGGAATGAAGAACACGTTCATCACGCTGCCCGATGTCAGCGAGAAATGCACAGGCACACCGGCCGGTATTACCAGCTGGTTCACCGCGGCAATGTGCTGGTCCGGGTAAATGAACAGCCATTTCCAATCCAGCGACACCACCTGCACGTTCAGCGCCGGCTGCTTGGAGTCCAGCGCCTTATACGGATCCAACTCATGCGCGCCGATCCATGCCACGCCGCCCAGCAGTATGATCACCATCAGCGGGATCGACCACACGATCATTTCAACCCGCCCGGAATAGACGAACTCCGGCTGATAGCGCGCCCGCGTATTGGAAGCGCGGAACCACCATGCGAACGCGAAAATCGCCGCGATGGTTGGCACCACGATCGCCAGCATGATCGCCAGCGAGTCGATCAGGATCGTTTTGTCGGCAACCCCTACGCTACCTCGGGGATCCAGCACGGCCGGCTCACACGCGGCCAGGCTCACTGTGGCCAGCACGATACCGCACCGCGCCACCGCCCGAAATGCCTTGCCTCGCAAGTTCATCACGACACCCCGCCGCACTCGCTGGATACGCAACGCATTAGGCCCATAAGCCCGTGCGTACTCGATCAACTATTCGTTACGTCGCGCGCAAAAAATTAGTTTGGGACGGCGGCTTATTGGTCTCTAGAAAGAAAGCGCTTCTTTTTGAAGAAAGAAGCAAAAACTTTGCCATGCTGGGTAGGGACGCAGAAAGGCCAGGGCTCTGCCCCCGGACCCCGCTGGAGGCAGGGCCTCCAGACCTCAATTTATGAACTAATCCAAATGATTGAGATATAAAACCTAACAATGGAGGTCTGGAGGCCCTGCCTCCAGCGGGGTCCAGGGGCAGAGCCCCTGGCCTTTTCCAAAGCTTTTTGCGTCCCATCTGACTGGCGACAAAACTTTTGGTTGTTAAGACGCTGTGGCCCAGGGCGCACCGCGGAAGCAACGGCTGAGATACTCTATCAACACGGTTACCCGCGCCGGGCGTAGCACGCTGGGCGGGGTCACCAAATGCAGCGCCACCTCCCGCTGGTCCCATCCGGGCAGCGCTATTTCAAGCGCCCCGCCGCGCAGTTCTTGCCACACCAGGAATTCAGGCTGTAGCGCCAGCCCGGCCCCCGCCAGCAGCAGCGGCATGAGCACATCCGCGTTGTTGGTCTTCACTGGGCAGGGCACCGCCACGCTCACTTCGCCATGCGCGGCATGCGTGAAACGCCAGTTCTCGCGCGGGCCGCCATGCGTATAGCCAAGCCCCACATGCCCCGTCAGATCACGCGGGTGCACCGGCCGCCCATGCCGCGCGAAATACGCCGGCGCCCCCACCAGCAAAATGCGAACCCCGCAAAGCCTTCGCGACCGCAATGTAGAATCATCCAGCGCGGCAATCCGCAACGCCAGGTCGAACCCGCCGGTCACCAAATCCACATGCTGGTCACTCAAACTCAACTCCAGCGAAACCTCGGGATAGGCCGCCGTAAACGCCGGCAGCGCCGGCCCCAGATGCTGAATCCCGAAGGACATCGGCGCCGCCATCCGCACCAGCCCCCGCGGCGTGGCCGATTGCGCCGCCGCTTCGGCCTCCACCGCCTCGCCCTCGGCCAGGATCGCGCTCGCCCGCTGCAGCGAAGCCTGCCCGGTCTGCGTCAACGACAGGCGCCGCGACGTCCGATGGAACAACGCCGCCCCCAGCCGCGCCTCCAGCCTGGTCAGCGCCTTGGAAACCGTGGGCGGGGCCAGCCCCAACGCCTCCGCCGCACCGGCATAGGAACCGGTTTCCGCCACTTTCGCGAATACCGCCCACGCCTCCAGGTCCGGCAGCTTGCTCATGTCATTTTCGGCATCGGTCCGTTTCCATCATTTCTATTTTATCGCCACGCAACTGTCACCACCTTGCGCTTCGAACAGGGCCCGGCCCACCGGAGCCCGCACAGGAGTATCGGCCATGATCGAACGCAGACCCTTCGAAAAACTCGGCGGCGCCAACCACGGCTGGCTCAACGCCAAGCACCACTTCTCCTTCGCCAGCTACTACGATCCCAAAAACATGGGCTGGGGCCCCATCCGCGTCTGGAACGACGACACCATCGCCCCCAATAGCGGCTTCCCCCCACACCCCCACGCCGACATGGAAATCATCACCTATGTTCGCGAGGGTGCCATCACGCACGAAGACAGCATGGGCAACAAAGGCCGTACCGAGGCCGGTGACGTGCAGGTCATGAGTGCTGGCTCCGGCGTGCGCCATTCCGAGTACAACCTGGAAAACGAAACCACCCGCATCTTCCAGATCTGGATCGAGCCGAGCGGCCGCGGCGCACCGCCGTCCTGGGGCGCCAAACCGTTCCCGAAAGCGGAACGCACCGCCGGCTTCGTGCCGCTCGCCAGCGGTTTCGCCGGTGATGCCGGCGCCCTGCCGATCCGCACGGATGCACGCGTGCTCGGCGCCACGCTGAAAGCCGGCGAAACCGCCGATTACAACCTGGGCGACACCCGCCTGGGCTACCTGGTTCCCGCGCGCGGTTCGATAGAAATCAACGGCGTAAAACTAAACGCCCGTGACGGCGCCGCGATCGCCAAAGAAGCCGTTTTACACGTAGTAGCCCTGGAAGACGCCGAGATCGTATTGGTAGACTCCGCCGCGTAGAAACACCTCCAACAGTCAAAAGTTTTTTGTTTCTTTTTTTCAAAAAAGAAAGCGCTTCTTTTTGGAAAAAGAAGCAAAAACTTTTGACTGTTGGGATCTACTTTAATTTACCGAAGGTGATGGGCGTCATCAGGCGCGGCGGCGTAGCCTCGCGCCTGCAAATGCGATGGAGCCGGCCAGCAATAGCAGCGTGGATGGTTCGGGAACCGGCGCTGCCTGGATGTCGGTCACGCCACCGGAAATGCCAGTGCCGAACTGGTTGCCGCCTGGCCCATTATAGGTGCCGATAAAGGCTAGGGGAATCGTGTCGCTGCCGAATGCACCTCCCCAGCTTATATCCATCAGGTAACCCGTGCTCGCCGATTGGGCGCCGGTCGAGCCGCCTTCGCCGGACCCGCCAGTACTATCCCACGCCGAGAAATCCTCATCATATGTGCCGGAGTAGGGCGAGGTGCCGGACAGAATGATGTTATCGTTCGAGAACACTCCCGTAACCGTATTGAAGTTGAATGAGCCGGTGATGGTTTCGGCGGCACCGCCCAGCGACATGGTGCTGTTTGCTTCGAACGTGTAGGTCAGTTCGCCAGCCGCGGCGGTATGGGCGGCGAGGCCCGCGATCAGCAACGCGGCCAATGGCGCACACAGGGCGAAACCAAGCTTCAATTTTAGACGCACCTGCGTTCTCCCAAGGAAGGCGCCATTGTTACGCCTCAGCCTCTGTGCGCCTCCATAGGTGCGGGAGTCTACACAAAAAGTGGTACAGGCCTCCCGTTCCTAGCGTCCAACGCGATATATTCGTTTTTGGGTGTACCGCTGGTTGTAGGAATACATCAGTGCCCCGCGAGCGCAATGGAAGCGGCGAGCAGCGGAATGGCCGGCACCGACTGCATAGGCGTGCACGGCCAAGTATGGCCGTAGCCCACCGCCGGGTAGAACCGGAGCCCAAACAGTCAAAAGGTTTTGTTAATTTTGGGAAAAAGTAAGACCGTTTGACTGTTGGGACCTACTTTAATTCACCCAGGGTGGTGGGTATCAGTTCGGAGACGGTGGGATGGATGTGCACCGTGTGTCGTAATGATGTCGCCGTGGCGCCGGCGGCCATGGTGTCTAGGATGCCGTGAATGGCTTCGTCGCCGCCTACGCCCAGGATGGCCGCACCCAGGATTTTATCCGTATTGCCGTCTACAATAATCTTGATAAAACCTTGCGTCTCGCCTTTTTCCACGGCGCGGCCCACACGCGTCATCGGCCGTTTTCCCACGAGCACCTTGCCGTGCGCCGCACGCGCCTGCGCCTCGGTCAGCCCGGCCCGGCCCAGCGGCGGATCGATAAACAGACCGTACGTCACAATCCGGTCGCTGACGCGCCGGCTCGCGCCATCAAGCAAATTATCCGCCACGATCTCGAAATCATTATAAGAAGTGTGCGTAAAAGCGCCGCGCCCGTTACAATCGCCCATTGCCCAGATCCCCGGCACATTGGTGCGCAACTCGTCATCCACCGTGATGTAGCCATGCTCATTCACCGCCACCCCGGCGCGATCCAAACCTAGATCACCGGTATTCGGCTGCCGTCCCACGGCCAGCAGCACGTGGGAACCGATCACTTCCGGCGCGCCATCCGTGCAATCCACGTGCACACCAATGTTGTTGCCACGCGGCGCGAAACCAATGCAGCAGGCATCCAGGCGCACCGCGATCCCTTCGGCCTCCAGAATGGACTTGATCTCCGCGGAAACGTCCTCGTCCTCGCGTTGAATCAGCCGGGACCCTTTTTCCACCACGGTCACCTCGCTGCCGAAGCGGCGATATATCTGGGCGAATTCCAGCCCGATATAGCTGCCGCCAATCACCACCAAATGCCGGGGCAGGGTGTCCAGGTCCATGATGGTTGTGTTGGTCAGGCAGGCCACCTCGTTCAGCCCCGGCATGGCAGGGATCACGGCCCGGCCGCCAACGTTGATGAAAATGCGGTCCGACGTCAGGGTTTCGTTGCCGACCCGAATGCTGCGCGGAGATTCGAACTGCGCCTGTCCTTGCAGCACGGTGCACCCGGGCATGCCGCGTAGCCATTTTTCCACACCGCTGCGCGAATTCATCACCACGCGATCCTTGCGTGCCTTCACTGCCACCATGTCCACGCCAACAGGGCCGCCCAGCACCACGCCGAAATCCGCGGCGCGCCGGGCCAGATGCGCCGCGTAGGCACTGGCCACCAATGTTTTGGTCGGCATGCATCCGGTGTTGACGCAGGTGCCGCCGAATAGCTTGCGTTCCACCAGCGCCACTTTCATGCCCGCCGCCGTCAGCCGTCCGGCCAGGGATGGCCCGGCCTGGCCGGCACCGATGACGATCGCGTCATAGGCCGTGCTCATGCTACGCACACCGCCAGCACCGCACAGCCCACGGCGACAACATCTTCAACCAGCGCCGCCGGCACGGCGCCGATATCCGTGATTAACCGTGTGCGCGCCGTGGCGCCACCCAGCGTGCCGGCCACGGCGCCCACCACGCCGGCGATCAATCCCAGCACCCACACCCCGCCCGTCGCGCCGATCGCGGCGCCACAAAGCGCGCCGGAAATCAGCCGCGCACCAAACTGCACCGGCACCTTGCGGCTTGCCGTCGAAGGCAGCTTATCAGTCACCAACTCCACCACCGCCAGCACGGTGAACACGTAGGGTGTGTAAAGGGCGCCCAGGAACGCCAGCCAGGTGCCATTCAAATGCAGGCAGCCGAGGCGGGCGCCCCAGCTGACAATGGCCGGCGTCACCATCGCGCGCAGGCCCGCCGCCACGCCCGCCAGGAATGCCAGCAAAAGGATGGTGATCATGGGCCTCTCCAATTCGTGATGCGCTGCATCATCCGGTTCCTGGGCAATTGATACCAATTGGCGTTGAATTTTACTCATGTAAAGTGAAGGCAAGCAGTTCTTTTTTGAAAAAAAGAACCAAAAAACTTTTGATCCTTGGGGCGCGCGTTGAATTCAGCGCGCGCCCCAATTAGCAAAAGTTTTTGCTTCTTTTTTCAAAAAGAAGCGCTTTCTTACTTCCTGTCGCCCACGTCACGGCGCCGGCGTTGTCCCATACCATCTGTCGCGTGTCGCGCGATAATGCGCCAGCGGATCATACAGCTTCACGTCCAGCCCCAGCTTCGCGGCACTCAGTTGGCCGGTAGCTGCCTGCAACTGCAAGCTCGACACATAATTGTCCCGCACCGCCGTAACAAGATTTACCTCGGCCCCCAGCTGTTCATTCTGTGCGTTCAGAACTTCCAGCAAGGTTCGCGCGCCCACCGATTGCTGCCGCGCCACACCGCGTGCCGCCACCGTGTTGGCCTGTAACGATGTGCGGTATTGCGTCACACGACTGCGTGCACCGTCCAGCCGCGCCCACGCCGACTGCACCTGTGCGCGCGCCTGCCGCACCACCACATCCACCTGCAGCAGGCTGCGCCCGGCCGCCTCCTTGGCTTGGCGAATTTCCGCCGCTTGCTCCCCGCCCTGGTACAGCGGGACGGTCAACATCACCGTCGCCTCGGCCAGGTCATCACGCTGATGCGGAAACTGCAAGTCGGTTTCCTTGACGCGGCCGCCATAAATCTCAGCCGTCAACCGCGGCCGCAACCCGGCGCGTGCGATGTCGATGCCCTGCCGCGAGGCTTCCTGCGCGGCACGGGACTGCAGCACATCGAAATTGGAAGGCACCATCGCCAACGCTTCATCCAGTCCCGGCGGCACCACCAGCGGGCGCGTCGGCAACGGGGTGAAGCCGGGCGGCTGCCCCACAAACTGCTCATATTCCGCCCGCGACGCGCCCAATTCCGCCACCGCCCGCGCCGTGCTGGCGCGCTGATCCGCCAGGCGGGCGCGCGCCTGCGCCACATCTGTTTCGGTAACGGCGCCGGCCGCCAATTCCTGTTCGCTGGCGCGCAATGTGTGTTCCAGTACGGTTTCCTGGTTACGGTTTAAATCCACAATCCGCTCGTCGCGCGCCACATCCAGATAGGCGGTAGCCGCCTCTAGCAGCACGGCCGCCTCGGTTGCCTGCAACCCGGCCCGCTCGGCGGCCACCAATGCCTCCGCCTGATCCACCTGCGCCCGCACTCGCCCGCCGGTGTACAGCGGCTGTGTCAAAGACAGGATCGTATCCTGCGGCACCCGGCGCTCAGGCATATGCGTGGGGTCCATGCTGTCCCAAAATGCGGAGGCGCCTATACTGCCATCGAAATTTACATGCGGTCGCCAGCCGGAAAGTGCCTTGGGTACATCTTCATCCGTTTCGCGCAACTTCTTGCGCGCCACTTCCAGCTCCGGATTATAAAGATAAGCCTGCACCAAAGCCGCCCCGAACGGCGGATCCACCGCCTGCCCCCGCGCGCCGGGCGCCAAAAGGCAAGCCACCACCCAAACAGACAAAAGTTTTTTGTTTCTTTTTTTCAAAAAAGAAAGCGCTTCTTTTTGGAAAAAGAAGCAAAAGCTTTTGACTGTTGCGTTGGGGCGATGTCTCATTTCGCCACCGCCGGCGCACGGAACAGTTTGGTTTCGTTCAGCATCATCGCCAGCACCATCGCCGCCAGCAATACCACGCCGATCCAGCCATAAGCATCGGCCACCGCCATGGTGGTCGCCTGGCGCCGCACCGCCGCGGCCAGACCGCCCAGCGATTGGGCATGCACGGTGGTTTGCGCGCCCACGGTCAGATGATCCACAATCGTATTGGAATGCACACGCTCCCGCACTGTCAGGATGCCGCCCACGATGGCGCCGGCGACACTGCCCGCCAGGGTGCGCACCACATTGAACAAGGTGGCGCCGGCAATCGCGTCCGTTATCTGCAGTGTGGACGAGGAGATCACCACCAGTGGCAAGATGATCAGTGGCTGCCCGCAGGCCTGTAGAATACCCGAGGGCAGCAGGTTCACTTGCACCCAGTCGCTGTCGATATAGGTGCCGAGACAGGCGCCCAGCGCTACCGCCAGCAATCCCATAGCAAGCACAAGGCGTGCTTCCAGTACGCGTAGTAGAAAAGGTGCCGCGACACCCACCACCAGTTGCGCCATCGCTGCCCAGATCAGGATGTTGCCAACCTGCAACTCGCGAAACCCGCGCACCAGCATGCCGAATTGCGGCAGCACCTGGCTGGTGGTCACGGTGGCGAACGCGAAGGCGAAAATGGCGGTCAGACCGCCGGCAAAATTGCGCCGTTCCAGCAGGCGCAGATTGATCAGTGGCGCCTTCTGGTAAAGTTCCACGGCAATAAAAAGCACCAGCACCACGGCGGCCGCGACAAACAGCCAAACGATAAAGCTGGAGGAAAACCAGTCCAGCCGCTGCCCTTCGTCCAGCGCAACCGTCAGCAATGATGCCCACAGCGCCATCAGAAATATACCGGCATAATCCGCGCCACGGAACGCTTCGGGCCGCACCGGGTCCGCCGGCAATCCGAACAGCACCAGCCCCAACACGATGGGCCCGATCACACCGCCCACGTAGAAGATCGCCTGCCAGTGCACGATGTCGGTAATGACCCCGGCTAGCGATTCCGAAATGAGCGGCGTGCTTGCCGTTACCATCCCATAAAGCGTCAAGCCGTAAATCCTCTGGTGCAGCGGCATATGGCGCAACAGAATGCCCAGCAGCAGCGGGATCAGCGCGCCGCCGCCCAACCCTTGCAGAAAGCGCATCGCCACCAGCAATACATAGTCCTGGTGCGCGGCCCAGGGCACCAGCGCCCCTGCGACCGTCAGCAATGTCACAAACCCCGCCACCGCCAGCCGTTGTGAAACGATGGCGGCCAGCCAAGGCGTAATCGGCACCACGGCGATTTCGCCGATGTTGTAGGCCGCCGAAACCCAAGCCGCCTCGTCCACGCCATAGCCTATCCCGCCACGCAAATCGGCCAGCGAAAAATTGGTCAGTCTGGTATCGAGATTGGAGACGAAACTGCCCAGCACGGCGCCCAGCAGCCCCAGCGCCAACCGCCATGTCACCGGCGGCGGCCCTTGCGGGCGGCCATCCGGGCCGCGCGGCGGATCGATATGCAAGGGGGCCAGCCAGGTCATCGGCCCACCTTAGCTGTATCGATCTTAGCGGTATCGATCCGCACTTCCACGGAAAGGCCGGGCCGCAGCCGCGCGTCGAAATCCGGCCGCGGATCCAGTACCACCTTTACCGGCACACGCTGTTCGATCTTCGTGAAGCTGCCGGTGGCACGATCCGGCGGCAGTATGGCGTTCGCCGCCTCGGTGCCGGGCTCCAGGCTATTCACATGCCCAGTGAACACCACGTCTGGAATGGCATCGACGTACACCCGCGCCGGTTGACCTGGCCGCATGTTGGTCACTTGCACTTCGCGGTAATTGGCTACCACCCACGCGCCTCGCAGCGGTAACACGGTAATCAGCGCTGTGCCTGGCGCCACGTAGTCACCGAGGCGCACCAGCCGCGCGGTTGTTACGCCGTCGAATGGTGCCGTGATGCGCGTATATCCCAGCTCCACCTCGGAACGGGCCAGCGCCGCCCGCGCCGCGTCCAACGATGCACGCTGGCCCGCCAGCTCGGCCTGCAGCACCTGAACGCGCGCCCGCTCGGCCGCCAAGGCGCGGCGCGCACCAAGTGCCGCCGCTTGCTGCTGGCGGTAGGCGGCAACCGCGTCTTCCCAGTCCCGCGCCAGATAGGATTCAGTGTGCAGCAACGCCGCCTGGCGCACCTGTTCCAGCCGCGCCCGCTCGCTTTCGGCATCCGCGCTGGCAACGTTGGCCTCGGCCACGCCAATCTGCGCCAATTGCTGCGCCAATTCTGCCTCGGTCTCCACCACGGCCGCCTGGCCTTGCGCCACATCCGCCTGCGCGCGCGCCGTGCGGGCGCGGTAATCCCGGTCATCGATGGCGTAGAGCAGCGCGCCGCGCCGAACCACGCGGTAATCCTGCGCCGGCACCTCTGCCAGGTAGCCATTCACGTGCGCCTTCAATTGCGTGGGGTCGCCCACCAGCCGCGCATCATTGGTTTGCCGCACGCTGCCGAACAGCACCAGGGCGTTCCACTCGACAGCAAACGCCACCACCCCCAGCAGCAGCAGGCTGGCGATCACAGCGCGGATCGCAGCATTTCGTATCATTGCGCGTCACCCGGTGCATCCCCTGATGCATCCTGCGCCGTGCTCTCGTGTGTGGCCTCTGGGCTCGCCCTGGTCAGCACCGTCGCCACTGCCGACATGCCCGGCCGTATCAGCCCGCGCAGCCGCGCCGCATTGCCGCTCTGCTCCCAAACAATGGTAATGCGCACCGGCACGCGCGCCGGCACCTTGGTAAAATTGCCCGTGGTATTATCAGGCGGAATGGCGCCAAGCGCGCCGCCGGTTACCGGTGACATCCCGGTCACCCGCCCGGCCAGCACCGCACCGGGAAACGTATCGAAACGCAATTTCGCCGGCTGGCCCACGCGAATGCCGGCGATCTGCCGTTCGGTGAAATTGGCGTCCACCCACACCGTATCCAGCGGCGTCAGGCTCACCACGATGGTTCCGGCGGCCAGCAAATCGCCCACCCGCACGCGGCGCGCACTCAGCGTGCCGGAAATCGGCGCCACGATGCGTGTCCATCCCAGGTTCAGCTCGGCCAGATCAAGGTCGGCCTGCCGCGCCACCACCGCCGCCGCGGCCCCCTGCCGTTGCGCGTCCAGGGTCGCCACCTGCAGCTGCCGCACCTGCAACTGGGCGTGTGCCGCGGCCACCGAGGCCTCGATGCGCTTCTGTTCGGCCACCGCCACGTCCAGTGCACGGCCCACGCCGGCATCGGTGTG
>FSYC01000424.1_pt1 | contig 12669 bp, 12 predicted proteins | sample 1638431 | NCBI WGS metagenome assembly FSYC01 (sample SAMEA3914788, study PRJEB12502) | metagenome | biome: forest; material: soil | place: Canada | collected 2011-07-03 | depth 0.1 m | reverse complement strand
CGGCGGCGCTGCGGATAAGGCCTCCCCGCCGGCGCGCAGCATGCTGCGCCCGCTGATCAGCGGAGCCGCGTGCATCGCGCTGCTGCTCAGCTCAACACCCGCACCGTTATGGGCTCAGGCACCGGCGCCGCCACCCGCCGACGCGGCTGCACCGCAGACCCTTACCGCGGAGCAATTGGATGCCATGATGGCGCCGATCGCGCTTTATCCCGATGAAATACTCGCCCAAATCATGATGGCATCCGCCTTCCCGCTGCAGGTAGTCGCCGCGGCGCGCTGGGCGGAGGATCCCGCCAACAAGGCGCTGACAGGCGATGCGCTGACCGCGGCACTCGCCCCGCTCGATTGGGATCCCTCGGTGAAATCGCTGGTGCCGTTTCCGCAGGTACTGGCGATGATGAACGAACATCTGGACTGGCTGCAGCAGATCGGCTTTGCCGTGAACGCGCAGCAGAGCGATGTGCTGGTTTCGGTGCAGCGCCTGCGCAAGCAGGCCCAGATCGCCGGGCAACTCAAGTCCAACGAACAGCAGGTGGTGCGCACGGAAGGCACCACCATCATCGTGGCGCCAGCGCAGCCGAACGTTGTCTACGTGCCAGTTTACAACCCGACAGTGGTTTATGGCGCGTGGCCCTATCCGGCCTATCCGCCGGCGTATCTGCCGCCGCCGCCCGGCTACGTGGTGGGGGCCGCGCTGGCCACCGGCGTCGCGTTCAGCGTCGGCATCGGCGTTACGGCAGGGCTTTGGGGCTGGGCGCGTCCCGGTTGGAACACCGGCTACGTCAATGTGAACGTCAATCGCTACAACACGATCAACGTCAACCGGCCGCCGATCAACAATCCGGCGTGGCGTGGCGGCCGCCCGACGACGCTGCCGGCGGGATATCGGCCGGCCCCTGCTGGCGGCTACCGCCCGCCTGCCGGCGGCTTCAATCCTCCCGGCAGCTACCGTCCGCCAGCAGGCGGCCCTGGCGCCACACCACGCCCGCCCGGAACACTTCCTGGCAGGCCGGGCACCGCGCCTGGTGGACCTGGCGCCACGCCGCGCCCACCCGGAACACTTCCCGGCAGGCCGGGCACCCCGCCTGGTAGACCTGGCGCCACGCCGCGCCCACCCGGAACGCTCCCCGGCAAGCCGGGCACTGCGCCTGGTGGACCTGGCGCCACGCCGCGCCCGCCCGGAACGCTCCCCGGCAAGCCGGGCACCGCGCCTGGCACACCTGGCACGTCGCCGCGCCCACCTGGCAGCAAGCCTGGAACTCGGCCTGGGACGGGGACCGGCAAACCAGGCGCACCTTCTGCCGGGCGCCCGGGCGGCGGGACGACACCACCCGGCCGGCCAGGCGGACCACCCGCGGCCGGTGGCGGCCGGCCGGGCGCTCCCCCCTCCGGCGGCATCGCGCGCCCACCCGGCAACACCGGGCCCGGATCGCGGCCACCGCGTGGCCAAGGCGGCACCCGTCCGGGTGGCGGCCAAATCCCACCGGGCGCGGGCGGTGGCACGCGCCCTGGCCGCGGTTCCGGCGCGGGGGGCCAGCCCGGTGCCGGCCAAACGCCGTCCGGGACGGGAGCGAAAAGGCCTAATGCCGGCGCGAGGCCGGGCGGCGGTCCGCCAGGCGGACAGAAGGCTGCCGGCAAGGGTGGCCCTCCGGCAGCAGCGCGCAATCGGGCTGCCCCGGCCGGGCAACCCGACCCGAATTCGAATTAGGGCCATCGGGGTGGCCCGGTTTGGCGTTTTTGCACCCGCGTCTCCGTTGGCGGAGGCGCGCGCGGCCAACCCGATCTTTGGCGGTGTCGCTTCCTACGCAAAACCAATCTTCGGGCGTTCGGTGCATTTCGAAAACCTCGCTTCGAAAACAGGAGTACGACGTGAATCAATCTAGACGCACGGTTCTGGCCGTGTTGCTTGCGCAGCTTTGTAGCGTGGTTGTCGCTACACCGCCGGCGCGCGCGGCATCGGCGCGCGAACTTCAAAGCGATGCCTATCACGCTTTACAAACGCTCTATGCCAAGCAACCGGGAGCGGCCGCGCTCGCGAAGCGCGCCAAGGCCATTCTGGTGTTTCCCAATATTATCAAGGGAGCGTTCGTGTTCGGCGCGCAGACCGGTAACGGTGTTTTGCTGGTAAACGGCAAGCCCGCCGGTTACTACAACATCTCCGCCGCGTCGTTCGGCTTGCAGGCTGGCGGCAAGGCGTTCAGTTACGCTCTGTTTTTCATTACCGACTCGGCGCTGAAATACCTGAACAGAAGCGGTGGCTGGGCGATCGGGTCGGGCCCCAGCGTCGTGATCGTGGACAAGGGACTTGCCGCCGACATTACGAGCACGACGCTGACCCAGGACGTCTATGCCTTCCCGTTCGGCCTGCGCGGCCTGATGGGCGGGATCGGGCTGGAGGGATCGAAGATTACCCGTTATACGCCGGGATCCTGAAATAACGATCGTTGAGCCGTTTCGGATCATATTGAAATGGGCAGAAAGGCTGGGTGGAGCGAAGCCGCTCCCCCCAGAGGTCTTCATGAAGGCCTCGAATTGATGACGGGGGGTCTGGGGGGACAAGCTTTGTCCCCCCAGCTCTTGCTTCCGATTCAACAAGATGTGGAGCGGCGTTTTCGCTGCGCTCTCAGTACGGGACTCGTCATTTTGTAGTGAGATTGCTGTCGCACTGTGCGTTGCGTTTGGCCAGTCAAGGCAGCCCGGCACGGATTTCGCTGGAGAAATCCGGACCGATCGTGGCGCCGGGCTGGCGGCGTATCAGGCTGCGGCGCTTCAGTTCGTTAAAAGGCATGGACTGGTTCAGCTTGCCTAATTCATAGACGTAGGAGTCGGCATAGCCGCTGGCCAGCAGCTTCCAGTTGTAGCGCGTAGTGGGGGAGCTGCCCGTGGCATCGGCGGCGCGTGCAACGATGTTGGTGGTGCAGTTGTCGGTCAGCGTGTTATAGAAAACCGGATGCTGGGACAGGTCCTGGACTTGGCGCAAATAGCTCAGCAGCAATAGCCTGCGGTTCTCCGGGATCATGGAGACCGGGTAGAGATAGACCGATTCGTGCCGCATGTCGGTTCTGACGCCGATCAGGTCCCGCTCATCGGCAATGACGTAAAATAACTCATAGTTCCGGAAAAAGCCGCCAAGAACGGAGTAATCCTGGCCAAGCCGGCGCCTTGTTTCCACGGAAAATGCCAAATGCCGGCCATCCTTGAAGCCGAAGCTCAGGAAAACATGCGCAATGGCGTCACTCGACCAGTGCGAAACGATCAAGTCGGCGGTGTTGAGTGTGCTGAGGTCGTAACTGGCATCGTAGTAGGTTTGGGTGGCTTCGGTTTCGCTGTGCCAGGCAAAGTTTCGGACACCGGTGATATGCACGGTATCCGCATCGATGGTCACGCTGGGAAGAATGGCGTATTCCGGCTGCCATTGGCGGTTGTTGCTGGGGTGCAGCGTGAGAAACCAGGCGAGCACCGCTGCAGGGCAGGCCAGGCAAACCAGCGCTGCCTGACGCCGCTTCAGGCGCAGCAGGGCAAGCAAGGTTATGAGCGCCAGAACGCTCGCCGCAATGTCGCCGCCCGGCGGTGTGAGCAGCGGCGCGTAATGCAGTGCCAACAACGCCCAGGCGGTGAACAGCCCGGCGCATGCCGCAAGCAGCACGAAGGCCACCCGGCGGGCGATGCGCGCAATCGGCATCAATGCGCCGGCCCGAGCGCCAAGGCCGGTGCGTCATGGGATGCCGGCCGCGCCAGCTGCTCCAGCAAGATGCGGCGCACCTCGCCGATCGTGACGGGGTTGGCCTGGGTCGAGTGACCTGAATTGACCACGAGTTCGGAGTCCACACCGTCCAGATGGGCACTGGAATATTTCACCACGCCATCGTCCCGCGTATTGAGCGGGCCGTTGCCCTGTACCGGAATGATCGAGTGTGCGTGAATGGAAGGGGCGACCGGGATGGTGGCGACTTCCCGGATGATCGGGTTGTTGGGCGACATGCCGGTAATGGCGTTGAAGCGGGTTTTGGCCGGATCGATTCGCAGCGCATCCGGGTTGGCGGTCAGAACTTCGGCTGTGATCGCCGTAATTCTCAGAGGCAAGGCAATGAATCGGCCTATCAGATTCGCCACGGAAAAGCTGGCCAGGTAGCTGCCACGGTGCGGTGTGGCAATAAAAATGACAGTCTCCACATTGGGTAATGGATGCAGGAACAGAGCGGCCTTCAACAGGTCGCGCGATGCTGGTGATACTTTAAGCTCGGCGAAGGGCCGCGTACTGAACGCGCTCCAAACCCGGTCGCCGGTTTCAATTGTCAGCATCTTGGCCAGCAGGCCACCCTGGCTGTGGCCGATGATCACCATCCGGCCCAGCGCCGGGTCTGCCTGCACGCCGCCCAGGGAGGAAGCCGTTTGCTCCAGCGTATGCCGCAGCAGCAGGGCAGAAAACGCAATGGGGTTGCCGGTAGGATAGGTGAAGAACCAGAATTCGTAATGTTCGCGAATACGTGGGTCCTCCAGCAGGTCGTTGACCATGTCTGCCCAGCGGAATGGGCTGGAGGCGGTGCCGTGTACGAGCACGACCGGCATGCGGCCCTTGCGGTGCGGCTCGAGCGCATAGAGAGCGGTGCCATTCCCGTTATCGGCCAAATTGCCGGAGAAAAAGCCGGAAAGCTCGCTTTTCCAACTCCTGCCCTCGCTGGTTTGCAGGGCGCGGACAGCCGTCTGGTCGAATTCCAGCGGCACAGCCTGGCCGGAGATCGTAACGGTGAGCGTGTCGTAAATCGAGTGGATGGACAGGGTCGCCCGCAGGTTGGTGCCGGCAAGCTGGCGCCGGGGATCTGGCAATTCCAGAACCGCGGCGGTGGGCACGCGCAAATTCGCCGGGATTTGCAGCCCGCCCTGCGCGGACGCGCCGCTGACCGGCGCCAACCCCGCGGCCAACGGAGCGCCGATCCCGTCCGTGTGATAGTCGTTTTGAAACCCATGAATTTGAAGGTTCATGGTGGGTATAAACGAGACAAACCTCCTGCCATCCACCTGATCGCCGCCCTGATCCGTGGCCAGGTCGATCGCACCGAACGGCAGGGCAAAGTGGCCGCCTTGCAGGGTGGCACCGCTGCCATCCGGCCGGGAAATCACCTGGGTAAGGGCAAGGTTGTAGAAGTTGGCGGCCTGCCGGAACTGGCTGGTGTAAGGGTTGGGGCGATCCGAAGCGTTGTCGGCTGGGAACAACACGGCGTAGGCGTAGAGCGCCGCGGCTAGCAGATACGGCTTGGATGCGGTCTGACGGCCACGAAAATAGTTCAGTTCCGCCAAAGCAAATAGATCGTTCCATGGCATGCCATGAGCAATCGCCACGCTTCGTAAGGACACGATAACCGCATCAGGCTGGGTAGCGAATGCATCCAGCAGCGCGTTGCGGCGGAGCACGATGCGGGTCGTATCGCTCAGCGTATCGCCGGATAGGGCGGTGCGGTTGATGGTTTCGTACGCGGTGCGCAGGTCCACCCGCTTGATGGTGACGGGATCGGTGCAAGCGGTTACGGCCAGCACCACGCCCAGCATCGCCACGCGGCACGACCCCGGCCGCGAAAGAAACATCCGTTCAGTCTCCATTTCAGGCAAGTGCATGGCCCGGCGACGCCGAATTAACCGAAGGCCGACATTGTCCGGATGAATAGCACCCTGTCCAATCAAACATCGGCTCACACGGCGTCTTGGCCGTCCGCGCCGATAAATCGGCTGCAACAGGAGCTGGCCAATGCGCACGGCCCACCAATCGGCGCGCCGCTTGTAAGGGATCCGCCCGATGCGGCACACTGCCGACATGAGACATCGCGGCTTGTTGCCTACAATGGCCGGTGGCGCTGACATGCCAGGTCGGCGATGAGGACACAGAGTAGCCGCCGCCGGGCCTGGTGGCTTGCGGCCGGACTCGTTTGTATGGCGTTTCTCGGACTGCTGGCGGCCGGCGCGCTGCACCGCAAAGGCGGCCTGGCGTTGCTCGGTCCGGGCGGCATCGGCGCGCTTTCCGACATGGCACCCCCCGGCTATGCGGGCTCTGCCGCCTGCGCAGGCTGCCATAAAGCAGAAGCAAAGGCGTGGGCCGCGTCGCACCATGCCGATGCCATGATGAAGGCAACGGATGCCACCGTGCTTGGCGATTTCGGCAATGCACGGATTGATTACAAGGGATCCGCCGGCCGCTTTTTCCGCGCGGACGGCCATTTTATGGTCGAAACCGAAGGGCGCGACGGCAAACTTGCAGTCTTCGCCATAGGTTACACCTTCGGCGTGGCGCCGCTGCAGCAATATCTCGTGGAATTTCCCGATGGGCGATTACAGGCGCTGCCCTGGGCCTGGGACACGCGCCTGAAGACGGCGGGCGGCCAGCGCTGGTTCCACCTGTACCAAAGCGAACCGATACCGGCCAGCAATCCGCTGCACTGGACGCGACTGATGCAAAACTGGAATCATATGTGCGCGGAATGCCACTCGACAGGCCTGCGCAAGAATTATGATGCCGCCAACAACGCCTATCACACGGTGTTTTCGGAAATCAGCGTCGGCTGCGAAAGCTGCCACGGCGCCGGCGCCGCGCACGTAACCTGGGCAAACAATGGGCGCGACCCGGCTGCGGTACACATGGGGTTCGCCTCGGTAGCGGCCCGGCGCCCGGCTCCGGATTGGACCGCAAATCCCGCTACCGGCAGCCCGGCCCATGGCGTGGCGCGGCCCGCCGGCGATGAGGTTGAAACATGCGCGCATTGTCATTCGCGGCGCACCGAGCTCGCGGAAAACTGGCAGCCGGGCCATCCGCTGACCGACACGCATCTACCGACATTGCTCGACGCCGGCCTGTTCGACGATGACGGCCAGATGAAGGACGAGGTTTTCAACGATCACGCGTTCAAACAAAGCCTGATGTATGCCCGTGGCGTTGTCTGCACCGACTGCCATGATCCCCACGCCGGCGGCCTGAAGCTGGCGGGGGCACAAGTGTGCACGCAATGCCATCAAAGCGCGCGCTTCGCCACGGTGGAACATACCGGCCACGTACCGGGCGCGCGGTCGCCGGATTGCATTTCCTGCCACATGCCGGTGCGGACGTACATGGTTGTGGACCCGCGGCACGATCATTCGTTCCGCATCCCGCGTCCGGACATTTCCGTGCAAGCGGGCACGCCGAACGCGTGCAATGACTGCCACCGCGACAAGACCGCCGCCTGGGCTGAAGCGGCCATTGAACGCTGGCACGGGCCAGTGCGCCATGGATACCAAACGTGGGCGGCTTCAGTGCACGCCGCGCGCGCCGGCGATCCCGCCGCCCGCGCCCCATTGTTGGCGATAGCGAACGATCCGGCGGTGCCCGCCATTGCGCGCGCCACGGCGATTAACGAAGTGCAGCGCTTCCTCTCCGCCGCGACGGAGTCGGCCACCGAAAAAGCCCTAGGCGATGCCGATCCATTGGTGCGCATCGCAGCCCTGCGTGGCGAACGCAACGCGCCGATCGATACGCGCTGGCAACGCGCCAACAAGCTGCTCTCCGACCCAGTGGCCGCCGTGCGCGTGGAAGCCGCATCGCTACTGGCCGACCAGCCGGATTACGGCTTGTCCGCGATTGACAAGGCGCGCCTGGAGGCCGCCCGCAGCGAATACGAGGCTTCGCAGCGCCTGAACGAAGACCGCCCGGAGGGGCGGTCAAATTTGGGTAGTTTTTTGCGCAGCCGTGGCGAGACCGTGGCCGCCGAGGAAGAATTTCGCGCGGGCATAAAACTTGAGCCCCTGGCGGTGCCGCTCTACGTCAATCTTGCCGACCTATATCGCGCCGAAGGCCGCGAGACAGACGCGGCGGAAGTGCTGCGCCAGGCCATTGCCGCGGCACCCGACGCGCCGGCGCCGTATTACGCGCTCGGCCTCAGTCTGATCCGCCAAAAACGATATGCCGACGCGACCGAACAACTCGCCCACGCGGCGTCCCTGGACCCGGACGAGCCGCGCTACGCGTATGTCTATGCCGTCATCCTGCAATCCACAGGCAATAAGGATGGCGCCCGCCAGGTGGTGAGCGATGCCCTGGCGCACCATCCCGCCGACCCGCAATTGCTGACCTTGGCGTTGCAGGACGCCTTGGCCAGCGGCGACACCACACGCGCGGCGCCGCTGGCCAAAACGCTGTCCGACCTCACTCCGGACGACCAAGGTTTGGCGCAATTGGCGGCCAAGCTGCGGGGAAGATAAGCCGCTTCGGCGCAGTGTCGCGGCCTGGTCTTGCCGGAATTGCATAGCATGCATCCGGCCAAGGTGGTCGGATGCTACACGATTGAAAGCGTGCAACGAACAACCGCAACGTTCGCCGCTGCCGGCAATCCGCGACTTTAGACTGCTGCGTGGTGAAATGCCGCCACGGATATTCTTGCCGTGGCAGGCATTGGTGCCGGACAGCAAGGCCGCCGGCGAAAAATGGGAGAACGGTTGTGAATCGTCGATGGATTGCGTTGCCGGTTGTCAGCGCATTGGTGGCGTGCACTCAGTCCGGGTCCGTCCAGAAGGGACAGCTTGTCGGCGGCGGTACGCTGCAGATCGCGGGCGCCCAGGCGGTGGATGGTTTCCTGCCTAAGCCGGAGCTGCTTGGCCCGGGCGGCAACGGCCGGCCGGATCAGGTCTATGTGAAACCGGGCGAGGATTTCCATGGCTATAGGCAAGTTCTGCTCGATCCCGTGGTGATTGTTTCCGGCCCCAACTCGCAGCTGGCCACTGTAACGCCAGAACAGCGCGACGCGCTGGCCAACAGCTACTACGCGGATTTGCATAAAACCCTCAGCAAGCACTGTTCAGTGACGGACAAGGCCGGCCCCGGCGTGTTGCGGTTGCAGTTCGCGCTGACGGATGCGACATCGTCCAATGCCACGGTAAAGACGGTCGCGACCTACGCGCCCTATGTCAGCGGCGCCTATACGGCGGCATCGGTTCTTTTCAACAAGGGTGTCGGCTACTTTGCCGGAACGGCCAGCAGCGAGGCCTATGGTTCCGACGCGGCAACCGGCGAGTTGTTGTGGGAGGCCGTGGACCGCAGAGGCGGAACAACGTCCTTCGTGACCAACTCACTCGACAATTGGCTGGATGTGAACAAGGCATTCACGGCGTGGTCGGAGGAGCTTGCAGCGAAGTTAAAGACCGAAGGCATTTGCAAGCTGTAACCTTATAATAGGATTGCGCCGCAGGTTCTATGGCGCGTGGTGGTGCGATATGCCGGCAAAGACGACATTACGTCAGAAGGCAGTGCATGAAGGCAGGCAACTGGCAGCCGTAACGGTCTATCTGTGCGTCTGCTTCGGGGCGCTGCTTGCCTTCAAGGCTACCCTACTGCACGGGCAAGGCATCAGCTTCACGCCATGGGGTATTGCCGCCGTCAAGGCGATCGTTCTCGTGAAATTCATCCTGATCGGGAACGCATTACACGTTGGCGAGCGATACACCTCCAGGTCCCTTATAGTCTCGACCGCATATAAGGCAGTAGTCTTTCTGGCATTCCTGGTCGTGCTTACGATCATCGAGGGTGCCATCATCGCCATCGGGCACGGCCGGCCGATATCGGAATCGCTCAGCGATATCACCGGCCGACACCTAGGTCAGACGATTGCCGGTTGCTTCATTATGTTGTTGATCCTGATTCCGTATCTCGTCGTTGGCGGGATCGATGCGGTGCTTGGGGAGGGCGCATTCTTCAAGTTGTTGTTTATTAAACCGGACGCAATCAAGATGTATCTCGCAACCATTGCGAAGGCCGGCATCTGAGGGACCGCCAGCGCCGAAGCCGCATTCGATATTGTTGCACTAAGCCTGAGTTGGCCCAGCTTTGAGCGATACCGGGAATACCGATATGATGCTTCCCATTGAGTGTCGGACGCCGGACCGGCCTGTTTGGATAACTTCCCCTTTCGTATCCCTCCTGCTGCTTTTGGGCACATTGGCCGCATGCCAAGCGCCGAATAAGCCACCGCCCGCACCGGCGGTGAAAGTGGCAGTGTCCCCACCGCCCGCGACGGGGGCCGCGGCGGCAAATGCGCGTGTTCCAGCATTTGTGTCCGTTCCGTTCGAGCCGTTCACGCGCGCCGACGCGGTCGCCATCGCGCAGCGGGAGTGGCGCCTTTTCGGCCAGCCGGTCGATGATGATCCACCCGATTCGCGCCCGCCACTGCCGCCGGAACGGATGCCTGAGCGTATGCCGGGGCTGTGGGAGCGTGTGGGCGAGTATTATTGGGAGGGGCTAGATCCAGGCTTGCGCGAGTCTGCATGGACCGGCATGCACGATGAGAACGGCACGATTTTTGACTCCCATCGGGACAGCGACTTCGCATGGTCGGCAGCCTTCATTTCGTACGTAATGCGCATCGCCGGTGCGGGCCCTCGCTTTCCCTACGCGTCGAGCCACTCCACCTATATCAATGCGGCGGTGCGCGGGGAGGCGCCGGTGCTGCGCGCGCATCCGATCAACGGCTATGCACCGCGCGCCGGCGACATTATTTGCGCCGGCCGCGATCAATCGGCGCGACTGCGTTTCGCCAGGTTGCCGGCGCCGCCGTTTCCGAGCCATTGCGACATCGTTGTCTCCGATGCCCCCGGTACACTGACGGTCATTGGCGGCAATGTTGACGACGCGGTTACCGCCAAACACGTGCCGGTGGGCCCGGATGGCATGCTCGGCGCGGCGCGCGGAGCGCCGATCGACAGCCGGTATGCTTGGTTCGTGGTGCTGGAGGTACTTTATGACCGCTAAGGACGGGCCACCGATGGCTGCGTGCGCGTGGGCACAATCGTTTTTTAGGTACGCCACTAGCGCTGCCGAGCCTGCGGATGCGTGGCGGCTTGTTAATTGCCGCGAGCGTGAGCGATTCACCAAATGGCCCGCTTATAGCCACGGGCATTGAGAGTGACTCATGCAAGGCAAAGACAAGCAGTTCTTTTTTGAAAAAAAGAACCAAAAAACTTTTGATCATTGGATACGCGTTGCGTTCAACGCGCACTCCAAAAAGCAAATGTTTTTGCTCCATTTTCAAAAAGAAGCGCTTCCTTGCTTCCTATGGGTCAGCCTCGATGCAGTGCGTACGACGCCATCACTGCAGGACCTCGGCGTATAACGCGTGATCCTGGATCCCAATATCACACACGCCTCGGCATGTGGCACGTCCGCGCCCCTGGTGCCTATAACGCCCATTTTGTTGCTCGGTTTCGCGGTATGCTACATCGGCCTGCGGGCGCGGTGGGTCTCCCCATCCGCACAAGCCGCATGCTCTCGGCCCCTACGGCAGCCTGATTTCGCCATTTCTTCCCCCGGACAACCTAATCCTGGGGTAGATTTTGTAAAGTTATGCAACGGTGCACTGCATGCTCGGCGCGTTCAACCACATATCGTCACCACCTGCCAAAATCGAGGCTACCGGTTAAAAACCGCGCCAATAGTGCAAAGCCCGGTGAAAATGCCGCCTCAGCGCTTAGTGGCTTGCCAGTATGGAAGCGTTCCTTCGGACGATCGGCAGGGTCATTCGGGTTACAGGCCGGGGCAAGGCGTTTGGTTATGCGCTGTTTGTTTATTATTACTTCGGCGCTAAGCCATCTGAATAAAAGCGACGAATGGGCTCTCGGTTCGGGCCCCAATGTCGTTGTCATTAACAATGGGGCAGCTTCTGACGTCCCAAGCACAAGGCTAACACCGGATGTCTGTGCCTAAATCGCTTTTAATCAATTCGATAAATCGAAGTATGTCATCCTCCTCTATATTAACGGGTCTAGGCGGGGGTGGCATCATGCTCCCATTGCTTTGTGACCGGCGGTTCTGCCGACTTCCGCGGACGATTTGTCTCATCATGTGGGGCCCGTAAATGCAGACGGAACTACCCGACGCGGAGCTGCTGCGGAAATGTACGGAATTTTATCGCGTCAACGCGGACTACCGAGAGGCGGAACGCGTACTCAAAGCCGCGCCGGGCGCCGAGTCGCAGGAACGGTGGAAGTCCTTCGAGGAGGGCTTATCACCCCTGCACAGTGCGCTCGCAGACACGATCATTTCGATACCAGCGCTTACCCATGATGGGACGAAAGCAAAGGCGGCGGTGCTTCGCCTTATGATGGAAGGCATGATTTCCGGTCTGGGGACACACGCATCGACATCGTACTGGGAGCCACATGAGAGGCTGGCTTGGTCACTGGTGAACGACCTGGCGACGGCGGTGTAGTTAGTTGCCGGGCAGTAGGAACGGCCGGGGCTCCGCCCTGAACCCGCTGGGGACAAATCCCCAGATCCCCTCTTAATGCGCGGCTGGTAGCGGCGGCGTTGAAAATGCCTGGATCGTCCATATCAGCGGCGCATCGGTGGCGCGGATCTGGCCAATGCGCGGGCTACTAAGGTCGGCCGTTACGGCGATCCCGCCAGCCCACATCGCCAACATCAGCGACGTCAGCACCACGCGACGCTGCCCGTCCAGCCCAAGCAAATAGCCCATGGCGCCCAGTGCCAGCAGGGACCCTGCCAACAGCATTTCGCCCACTTCGGCCGGCAGCCCGCTTTCGTACGCGAATCGCTGCTGCTGTCCCGCATCGATCACGGTGTTGAGAGAAGCGATCACCGAGGCGCTGATAGCGGTCGGGCTCGCGCGTGCGGCACTGGATGCGAGTTGCCACATCGCG
>FSYC01000256.1_pt1 | contig 12676 bp, 11 predicted proteins | sample 1638431 | NCBI WGS metagenome assembly FSYC01 (sample SAMEA3914788, study PRJEB12502) | metagenome | biome: forest; material: soil | place: Canada | collected 2011-07-03 | depth 0.1 m | reverse complement strand
GCTGTGCAATGCCGCACTGCATTCATTCGCGGCGGAAAGCGAGGCGCGCATGGAGGCAATGGCCGCCGCGCACACCCAGGTAAAACGCCAGCTTTCCAGGCTGCGCGCAATGCAGCGCCAAGTGCGGCAGGAGGAAATCACCGCGGAAATCATCGAACTGGCCGCTGGCGAAGCCGCGTCGCAGCCGGGGTGACGTCGTTGATCAGCCGGGACCGGTAGCAAGGAAGCACTTCTTTTTGAAAAAAGAAGCAAAAACTTTTGCTCATTAGGGTACACGCTCGTTCCGACGCGCGCGCCAATGTGCAAAAGTTTTTTGGTTCTTTTTTGCACAAAAGAACTGCATGCTTCTGCCCTGCGTGAGTCACACCCAATGCCGATGGGCGTCAATCGGCTGTTCGATTCAACAAGCCCTAAGTGGCGGCGGCCATCGCATTACGAAACCTCAACAGGGCCAGCACAAAAATCAGCAACGCCACGCCACCGGTGGCCAGAAAATCGGGCCAGACCACACCGATACCGGCGCCACGGTACAGAATGGATTGCGCGAAGCTGACAAAATGTGTGCTGGGCGAGGCCTGCATGATGATTTGCAGGAAGCGCGGCATGCTTTCCATCGGGGTATTGCTGCCAGACAAGATATTCATCGGCAGGGCCACTAGCATGTACAGAAGCCCAAGCTGCGGCATAGTACGCGCGATCGTGCTGAGATAAATGCCGATGGCGGTGGCGAAAAACAAATAAAGCACGACACCGCACAGGAACAGCGGCACGGAACCGTTAATGGGAATGTGCAGCAAACCCTGCACCACAACGGTTAAGGACAGCGCCGCGGCAACCGTGATCACGAGCCCATTGGCCCATATCTTGGCCAGGGCGATTTCCATGGGTGTCAATGGCATCACCAGCAAATGATCGATGGTGCCATGCTCGCGCTCCCGCAGCACCGCTGCACCGGACAGGATGATCGCCAGCATCGTCACGTTATTGATAATGCCCATAACGCCGGAAAACCAGGCCGACGTGGCATTGGGATTGTATTTGATATGGGTGGTCAGGGTCACCGGCAGTGCCGCGTCGCTCATCCGGCGCAAAGCGACGCGGTTGATTTCCGTATCCAGGATCGACTCGATATAGCCGGCACCGATGCCCGCCTGCATGGCTGCCGTGGCATCCACGTTCACTTGCACGGCCGGCACGCGGCCGGCTTGAACGTCACGCGCGAAATGCGGTGGGATATCCAACGCGAATGTATCCCTGCCGCTATCCAGCAAGCCCTGCATCGCGGGGGCGGACGTATGCGTGGCCGGCCGAAAATAGGGCGGCAGAAACACCTGGCCGATGACCCGCGATAATTCGGAATGGTCCCCGTCGGCTATGGTGATGGCGGCGTTATTCAACTCCTGTGCCACGCTTTGCGCCGTGGCGATAACGGCCAGCGAGAATGCATAGATAACGAAGGCCAGCAGCACGCGATCATGCAGGAAGCTGCGGATTTCCTTGGCACCGAGCCAGTAGATATTGGCGAGCTTGTTCATGCTTCCTGCTTGCGCAGCAAGTTGACGCTCAGCCCCACCAGCACCGGCACGAACAGGCCCAGCACCAGCAGGTTCGGTGCCAGGGCCGCGAAACCGAGCGATTTTGTGAAGACTCCCACGGAAATCGGTAGAAAATAGCTCATTGGAAACAGACGGCCCATGAACCAGCCCAGCCCGTTCAATGATGAAACCGGCGTCAGCATACCGGAAAATTGCATGGCGGGCATAAAACAAAGGATAGCCGTGCCGAACAATGCGGCGATCTGCGTGTTGGCGAAGGTTGAAATGAGCAAACCGTAACTCGTGGTTGCCATGACATAGACCAGCGCGCCACCGGACAGCATCAGAAAGCTGCCACGCAAGGGCACGTCGAAGATGGTGACGCACATGGCGGTCAGACAAAAGAAATTCAGAAAGGCAATACCGACATAGGGCACCAGCTTGCCGATGACGAATTCAATGCGGCGGGTGGGCGTGACATAAAGATTGGTGATGGAGCCCAGTTCCTTTTCGCGCACCACGGCCAGCGCCATCAGGATGGCCGGGATCAGCACCAGCAGGAAGGCCAGTACGCCAGGGACGATAGCCTCCGCACTGCGAAAATCCTGGTTGTAGAGAAACCGGGTCTCGATCACCGCAGCACCGGTGGCAGGGGTAATCCCTTCGGACAACGCGAGGTCACGCAGAAACACCGTATGCACGCCTTCAAGATAGCCGCGCGCGGTTTCCGCGTGAAAGGGCATCGCACCATTGATCCAGGCACCGACTTCCACCGGCCGTCCGCGACGCAGATCCCTGCCAAATCCGGGCGGCATTTCCACCGCCACCTTCAACTCGCCGCTTTGCATGCGGCGCTCGAGACTAGCGTAATTAGCGATCTCGGCATGTTCCTGGAAATAGAGCGAGCCGCGCAACTCTTCCAAATAGGCCCGGCTTTCCGGCGTGCGGTCGCGGTCGAAGGCGGCGAAGGCGACGTGTTCCACGTCGGTGTCGATGCCGAACCCCAACACCAGCATCAGGAAAATCGTGCCCAGCACGGCGAAGCCGAGGCGCACCGGGTCGCGCCACAATTCAAGTGCCTCGCGCAGCGCGTAGGCGGTGATGCGGCCCAGGCTGCCACCGGAAACACGTGCGCACCGCACCGATGGGGAGACGGGATCGGCCTGTGCCGACGGCGGCGCGGGCGCGGTGCCGGATGCAGCCTCCAGGCAATCTATAAAAGCCTCTTCCAACGAAGCAGCATTGCGTTCGGCGATCAGGGCTGCCGGCGTGCCGGTGGCCAGCACGCGGCCCGCATGCATGAAGGCGATGCGGTCGCAGCGCGCTGCTTCGTTCATGAAATGGGTGGAGACGAAAATAGTGACGCCCTGGTCGCGAGAGAGTTCGCCCAACGCCACCCAGAAACTGTCGCGCGCGGAGGGGTCCACACCGGAGGTCGGTTCGTCCAGTATCAGCAAGTCGGGTTCATGAACCACGGCCACGGCCAGTGACAAACGCTGGCGCACGCCCAGTGGCAGCGCGGCCGCTTCGGCGGTGCGATACTCGGCAAGGCCGAAACGCTCCTGCAACGCATCGATACGGGCCACCGCGCTGGCGCGCGGAATGTGAAACAGGCGCGCATGCAGATCCATGTTCTGCTGCACGGTCAGTTCGCCCCATAGCGAGAAGGACTGGCTCATGTAGCCAACGCGGCGACGCAAATCGAGGTCGGTCGCATCCACCGGACGGCCAAAGAGCGTGGCGGTGCCTTCGCTGGCGGGCAACAGGCCGGTCAACATTTTCATGGTGGTGGTCTTGCCGCAGCCGTTGCTGCCGAGGAACCCGAAGATCTCGCCACCGATGATGGAAAAATCTACGTGGTCCACGGCCGTGAAATCGCCGAACCGGCAGGTAAGTCCGGTCGCCTGGATCGCCAAATCGGTGTGGCTGACATCCCGCGGCGGAATATGCACTTCGGACGGTGGGGCACCGAAGCTGGTCAGCGCCGTGAACACCGCCTCGATCGTGCTCGCGCCAGCGGCCGCGCGCAACGCGGCCGGCGTGCCCACCGCCAGCAGGCGCCCGGCGTTCATCGCGGCCAGCGTATCGAAACGCTCCGCCTCCTCCATATAGGCGGTGGCCACCAGCACGGTCATTCCCGGCAGTGCCGCGCGCATGCGGTTAATCAGGTCCCAGAACTGGCGCCGGCTCAGCGGGTCCACGCCGGTGGTGGGCTCGTCCAGGATCAGCAATTCGGGATCATGCACCAGGGCACAGCAGAGGCCGAGCTTCTGGCGCATTCCGCCCGAGAGTTTACCGGCCGGCCGGCCGTCGAATGCGGTCAGGCCCGTGGCCTGCAGCAGCGTATCGATACGCTGCCTACGCTCGGCCCGGCCATGACCGAACAGGCGCGCGAAAAAGTCGATATTCTCCCGCACCGACAAATCGGCATAGAGATTGCGGCCGAGACCCTGCGGCATGTAGGCGATGCGGCCACACACGGCGTTGCGATGCGCATCCTGCGCCATATCACCGCCCAGAACGGTGACAGTACCTTCCTGCAGTTTCTTGGCACCCGCCAGCAGGCCAAGCAGCGTGGATTTGCCGACACCGTCAGGACCAATCAAACCCATGATCCCGCCGGCGGGCACGGTCAGGCTCACATCGTCCAGCGCCAGCACGCTGTGGTAGCGGTGGCTGACATGCGAGAGGGCAGCTACGATTTCCACGTCAGGGGGCACGCCTATGGCCGTGCAAGAGCCACGCCAGCGGGGGCCACACTCCGCGGCGGGTCCGCCGCGGCCAGCGGCCAGGGTGCCGCCGGGTCGCCGCGGATATAGGCAATGCCGGGCATACCCGCCTGGGGCGGCGGGCCCTGCGTCAACGCCACGTCATCAATACGCACGCGCACGCGAAACATCAGTTTGTCGCGCTCGGTGCGGGTTTCGACCATTTTCGGCGTGAACTGGTTTTCCGATGCGAGGAAAACCACGTGCGCCGGAAGCTTCACGTTCGGCCACGCATCGAGCACGATGCGCGCCTGCCGCCCCGGCACGGCCTGGCCCGCTTCGGCGGTGGGCAGGAAAACGTCCATATAGGCGTAATGCGTGTCCAGCAACGTGTAGAGCTTGCCGCCAGCCGGCAGCACCTCGCCCACATTGGCCAGCCGGTACTGGATCAGCCCGATCCGCGGCGCCATCAGCGTATCATCGGCGATATTAACCGATATCAGGGCGGCATCCTGGCGGGCCGCCTCACGCAAGGCTTGTGCAGCGGCGATGCGGGCGGTGGCCGAACGCACAGCCGCCATGGCCGTATCAAGCTGCTGGCGCTGCTGATCGAGGGTTTGTTGCGTGGCGAAGCCCTTTGGCAGCAGCGATGCCGTGCGCGCCACTTCGTGCTGCCAGAGCGTGACGGAGGGCCGCGCCTGATCCAAATCCGCCATGCTTTGTGTGATCACCTCGTCGGCTTGCAGGATCATCGCCTGCGCATGCGCCAACGAGGCGCGCAAATCGGCCACGTCCATGCGCGCCAATACCTGGCCCTGCTGCACGGCGTCGCCTTCATCGACGAGAATGTCTTTCACGCGGGCGGCGAATTTCGTCTGGATGTCGATTTCGTCCATTTCCAAACGGCCGTTGCTGGCAACAATACCCGCGGGCAGCGGTGCCTCACGGTGCGTCCACCACCACGCGCCGCCCCCGGTCCCACAGGCGATCAGAATAGCCATCATGGCCAGGTTGCGCGGCGGTGCACGGTGCCTGGCAACCGGCGCGGGGGAAACGGGCGCCGGCTGAAGGTGTAACTGTGTTTCGATATTCATACGAACTCCGTTCCCCCTGCCGCGGCCGCCCGCAGGCGCAGCGCGGATCCCAGCATCAGCACACCGCTGACCAGCGCGTAAGCGCCGAGCCATATCGCCAGCACCACTGCGCCCGCGATCGGATGGGCGATCAGCAGCACGCCAAGCACCAGCGACACTATCGCCGCCAAACCAATGAAAAATCCTCCAGCCGGGAACGGCAGTAGCACCGCGCCCCAGAGCAAGGCCGCACCCGTGAGAATCGCCCAAAACGCGGCCAACAGCACGAATGCCGCGATGCCGGCACTGGGCCACGCCAGCACGATGGCGGCCACGGCCAGCCCGCACAGGCCCTCCAGGACCAGTGCCAGGCCATGGCGATGATGCGACAGCGCACGGATACCGGTAATGAGCGCCAGCGCGCCGTCCACGATCATGAACGCCGCGAACCACAGCGTGAGCACTACCAGGGTGATACCGGGTGACAGCAACGTGAGAACGCCGAACACGATGGCACAGACGCCCCGCAGCGCGATCAACCCCCAGCTTGGCCGCATTTCGGTGGCGCTCGAAATTTCAATACGCATCATCGGGGCACATCACTTGCACATCCATTAACGCTTAGGATGGCACGCCACCGCCTCTCAGGCTTTGATGAGGATCAAACTCAGTGCGATACCAGCGCGCACCGGCGTGGGTGCACCAGCAAGTCGCGCGTCACGCCGCCGAGGGCCCATTCCCGCAACCGGCTATGGCCGTAGGCGCCGGCCACAATCAGATCCGCGTGGTGTTCGTCCGCAATGCGTTCAAGGCTGATGGCGTCGTCGCCATTTGCCGCGGGCGCTACGCCCTTCGCCTTGATACCGTGGCTCGCAAGAAAGCCGGCGACACGATCCACACGCTTCGCCGCGGCTTCCCGGTCGGCGGCGATTTCCACAATCGTGACGTGCCCGGCATGGTGCAGCATCGGCAGCGCGTCCGCGAGAGCACGCCGCGCCTCGCGAACATCCTTCCAGGCCACCACAACGTGATCCAGGGCGAAGCGTGTCGCTTGTGCCGGCACGATCAGCACCGGGCGCCCCGCCTGCATGGCCAGGTCGCCATTGCTGGCATGCTGGGTCCAACCCTGGAGCAGGCCGCGTTTCGCGACACCGGTCACCACCAGATCGGCACTGCGTGCCTCATCGGCGACAAAGAAGTGCAGCGGCGCCAGTGTTACCGCGGCGCGCCATTCCAGGCGGTTGGCCGAGCCATTGAAGGCGGCGCGGAACTCCGTCTCCGCAGCCCTAATGGCGGCATCGATATCCGCCCGCTCCTGCTCGATCACATCCCCGCTGACATAGCCGTCATTGAGAATGATTTGAGTGGGTTGACAAACGCCGATGCCAATCACGCCGGCGCCGAATAGCCGCGCGACGTCGGCGGTGATTTTGAGAAGGCTGGTGTTTGGCTGGCCGATCTCCAGATGCGCGAGAACTGTTTTGTAACTCATGGCATGCCCCACTCGATATCTGCAGGAAGTGCTGCGTGCATAAACCTCGCCGGTCGGGCGAGCGTTGCGCCAAATCAATCTCAGATAAATGACCCGATGGATGGCCCTATGGTTGAAATGTCATTGGCCGTTCCGCAAACAGGTGTCATTCTTTTGCGCTGCGCCGTTTGATCTGGCGCAAGGCGCTTCAAGCCATTCTGTCTGAGCGTCACACCTACGAGCGCAAAATTCGGCCGGGGTTACCGCCGGTTGGATGCTCATCAACGCGACGGCCCCGAGCGAGTCGTTGGATAACAACCAAGCCGCTCACGGTTGCGTGCATCATAGGAGGTCAAAATGACTGACCCTCAGAACGCTACCCTCGAAGGTCTCGACATGCCGGCTGGCAAAACCGTGCAATTCAACGGCACCAGCGCGCGCGGCGATGTGCCACCCGCCGGGCAGCCATCGCGGCTGGCTGACCAAAGGACGCGCCGGCGCGGCCGGGTTTAACTAAGCCGGTTTAACCAGGCCCGATTTGACGAAGCCCGATTTGACTAAGGAGGAATGACATATGGCAAGGGTTGCTCTTGTTACTGGTGGCACCGAGGGAATTGGCGCGGCCACGAGCCAGGAACTGGCCCGCGCCGGCTACCTGACAATCGCGACCTACGGGCATAACGACGAAGCGGCGCAGATCTTTCGGACCCACAATCAAATTGCGGTTCGCAAATGGGATGTCGCTGCTTTTGATGCGTGCGAGGAAGGTATCGCAGCCGTGGAAAGGGAGTTCGGCGGCATCGATATTCTTGTCAATAATGCCGGGATCACGGCCGATTGCACATTCCATAAAATGTCACCTGCCGCCTGGCATCAGGTGATCGATACCAATCTCGGCGGCTGCTTCAACATGTGCCGTGCCGTCATCAACGGCATGCGCGCGCGCGGGTATGGCAGGATCATCAACCTGGGATCGGTCAATGGACAAAGCGGCCAGTTCGGCCAAACAAACTACGCGGCCGCCAAGGCAGCCATCATAGGATTTTCCAAATCCCTCGCCCTGGAAAGCGCTTCCCATGGAATTACGGTAAACGTGGTCGCGCCGGGATACACCGATACCGCAATGGTGGCCCATGTACCCGCACCGGTGCTGGAGAAAATCGTGGCTTGCATCCCCGTCGGCCGGCTGGCACAGGCCAACGAAATTGGCCGCGCGATTGCATTTCTGGCGTCGGAGGACGCCGGGTACATCACGGGCGCCACCCTATCAATCAATGGTGGGCGCTACATGATGTAATGACCGCGTATCCATCCAACGGCGGGTGCGCAACGATGCCGCCCCGCGTATATCAGGAGGCTGACAATGGCAGACGCTATATTGCAACGTGCGGTTCTCGATGAACTGAACTGGACCCCGCAAGTGGAAGCGGGACATATCGGCGTAACCGTACATGGCGGCGTGGTGACGCTCACCGGCCACGTTGAGCACTACTTGCAGAAGCGCGCCGCGGAGCAGGCCGCCGGCCGGGTACGCGGGGTGGCGGCTGTTGCCAATGAAATCGAAGTTTGCCTGGCCGATAACCGGCCCAACAACGACGAAACAATCGCCGAGCGCGCAGCGCATGTTCTGGCGTGGGACAGCGCCATTTCGAAGCAGAATATCAAGGTTGCGGTCTCCTCCGGCTGGGTGGAGCTGGCCGGCATTGTGGATTGGGCATTCCAGCGCGAGGCGGCGGAACACGATGTGCACAAGATCCATGGCGTAGTCGGGATCAGCAATTTGATCACCGTGCGGCCGCGCGCCACGACGGGAGAAATACATCAGCAAATTACGGCGGCGCTGAAGCGGCATGCCGAATTGGACGCCGCCACGATTACCGTGTCGGCACAAGACGGCCGTGTCGTGCTGGACGGCAATGTCAAGAGTTTGCTGGAACGCCAGTTGGCCGAACAGACCGCCTGGTCCGCGCCCGGTGTCACCGCCGTCATCGACCGCATACATATTCAGTAGACGATGTTCTGATACCAATCAGCATTGAGGGTGAATTAGACGGGGCGAAGGTAAGCAGTTCTTTTTTGAAAAAAAGAACCAAAAAACTTTTGTCCATTGGGGTACGCGTTGGATGCAACGCGTACCCCAATGGACAAAAGTTTTTGCTTCTTTTTTCAAAAAGAAGCGCTTTCCTGCCCTGTATGGGTCAGCCTCACCGCGGGGAGGCATAATCCCACCATGGCCATTCCCAAACAGCAACGCGAGGCCGCCGCGTTCCTGGCACGGATCGCGGGAGGGCCACCCATCGAAACCCACATCTCAGCGGTCTTCGTCGGCGCCGACACCGCCTGGAAATTGAAAAAGGCGGTGCATCTGCCCTTTTTGGATTTTACCAGCCTGGCGGCGCGGCGGCATTTCGCCGAGCGCGAATTGACGCTTAATCAGCCCGTGGCGCCTGAAATCTACCGCGATGTGGTCGCGATCACGCGCAACGCGGCAGGTGCGCTGGGCTTTGTTCCGGCATCACAAGCGCGCGACCCGGTGGACTGGGTGCTGCGCATGGCGCCCATTCCGCCGGATGACGTGCTGGCAGCGATCGCAGACCGGCACGCGCTGACCCCGCATCTTCTGGATCAGCTCGGCGACTGCGTCGCCCTCGACCACGCGCGGCGGCCTCCGTCCCCGTCTCCGGGCAGCGCCAAGACGATCGGCACCCTGGTGGATGACTGCGCCGTCGCCGCCCGCGAAGCGGGCCTTTCAGCCAGCGTAATCGCGCAATGGCGCGGCCGGATCGCAACGCTGCTGGCGCGGCACATGCCCACGCTGGAGCAACGTGCCGCGCGCGGATACGTGCGGCGGTGCCATGGTGACCTGCATCTCGGCAATCTCTGCCTTTGGCACGGTGTGCCGGTGGCGTTCGACGCGCTGGAGTTCGACGAGGCACTGGCAACGGTGGACGTCGGCTACGACCTCGCGTTTCTTCTGATGGACCTGGATCAGCGTGCGGGCCGTGCTGCGGCGAACCGCGTCTTCAACCGGTACATCGCACGCACCGGCGATACCGGTATTGCCGGCGTGATGCCGCTGTTCATGTCGCTGCGCGCCATGGTGCGCGCATTCACACAAACACAATGCGACCTGGCCGCCGGCCAGCGTTATCTCACAGCTTCCTGCCTCTATCTCGCCGAAGCACCGGTGCTGCTGATTGCCATTGGCGGCCTGCCAGGCACCGGCAAATCGACGCTCGCCCGCGCCTTGGCGGCCCGGATCGAGTCGCCACCCGGCGCGGTGATCCTGCGCAGCGATGAAATCCGCAAACGCCGCTTTGGCGTGGCACCCGAACAACGCTTGCCCGAAGCCGCCTATGCCAGGAGCAGCGACTGCGCCAACAGTGCCATGCTTATCGCCCAAGCGCATGAAATTGTGCGCGGTGGCCATACGGTGATCGCCGACGCGACGTTCCTGGCCACTGCGGACCGGGATGCGATGGCCGTGATCGGGCGGGCGGCGCATGTGCCATTTGTCGGTATTTGGCTCGACGCGCCGATGGAATTGTTGGAAAACCGGCTACACACCCGTCGCGGTGATGCCTCAGACGCCGACAGCCAGGTGTTACGCCGCGCCAAAAACCGGCAAAACGATGACATTTCATGGACCGTGGTGGATGCGACGGATGCGGACGCGGCATTGATGCGCGTGCAAGCCATTCTGGCCGCGCTGGCCACCCCCCGGCATTTGCCCGGCGGCACCGGCGCGACCCAAGGCGCCTGATCGCCGCCGACCCAGCCGCCGCAAGCCACGCGCGGGCTAACACCCATGGGGAGCAGCGTGGCGGCCAACTCCGCCTGCATGCTTGCGTTTTTCCCTAGACCCAGGGGTGTCTGGAACCGGCTTGCCGTGCCAAAACCCTGCCGTCTGGCGGCGGGCACCGTGCAGCACGCCACATCGGAGGAGGAGGGCGAACATGGCCAATGAACGGATGAATACGAAAATTACCACCGGTGCGGGCTTCATCGCGGCACTGGACCAGAGCGGCGGCTCCACGCCGGGCGCGCTGCGGCTCTACGGCGTGCCGGACAGCGCCTACAGCACTGACGCCGAAATGTTCAGGCTGATGCACGAAATGCGCGTCCGCATCATGACCGCGCCCGCCTTTACCGGCGCCAAGGTGCTTGCCGCCATCCTGTTCGAAAATACGATGGACGGCCTGGCCCAAGGCCGGCCGGTGCCGACGTTTCTGTGGGAAGACCGGGGCGTTGTTCCCTTTCTGAAGGTGGATAAGGGACTGGAGGCCGAACAGGGCGGCGTCAGTCTCATGAAGCCGATCCCGGGGCTCGATGCGCTTTTGGCGCGCGCGGTGACGCTCGGTGTGTTCGGCACCAAGATGCGGTCCGTCATCAACCTCGCCTCGGCGGATGGCGTCGCGGCGATCGTGCGGCAGCAATTCGAACTGGCCGCACAGATTGCCCAGCACGGCCTGATGCCGATCATCGAACCGGAAGTGCTGGTCCGCAGCCCGCAAAAGGCGGCGGCGGAAGCCTTGCTCCTGGCGGAGTTGACCAAGGCGCTGGACGGACTGCCACAGTCGCGGCGGGTTATGGTCAAACTAACCATTCCGGAGGTTCCGGACCTCTATGCCCCGCTGGTGAACCATGCGCGGGTGGCCAGGGTGGTTGCCCTTTCCGGGGGATACGAGCGCACGGAAGCGTGCCGGCGCCTCGCCGCCAATCACGGCATGATTGCGAGCTTCTCGAGGGCCTTAACGGAAGGCCTCACGCAGCAAATGACCGATGCCGCATTCGACGCGGCACTGGCCGGCGCGATCGACGAGATCTACGTGGCGTCCACCGTCAAGGTTTGAGTCCCGCCTCGGGAGTGCAGCGTGCCCGCCGCCCCAAAGGCGGCGGGCGCGCCCACGTCATGGCGGGTTGCGCAAAATTGGTGATGCGCCTTCAGGAGTGGTCATGATCATTCGCAGCGACGAAACCACCGATATTCCCGTCGAAGGCGCCGGCGGCGTCATGCGCGTGCACCTGTTCCGACCGGCAATCGCGGGGCGCTTCCCCGGCGTGCTGTTTTTTTCCGAAATCTATCAGGTCACCGCACCGATCAGGCGGCTGGCTGCCCAGGTGGCGGGGCTTGGATACGTTGTTGCCGTACCCGAAGTGTATCACGAATTCGAGGCGCCCGGCACTGTGCTGGCCTACGACAAACAGGGCACGGAACGCGGCAATACACTGAAATTCACCAAGACGATCTCGGCGTTCGATGCCGATGCCCGGGCGGCTTTGGCGTTCTTGCACGATTTTGTGGCATGCAACGGCACATTGGCCACGTTGGGTGTGTGTCTGGGCGGCCATTTGGCGCTGCGCGCCGCACTGAACCCTACCGTAACCGCGGCCGCATGTTTCTACGGCACCGATATTCATTCCGCTACGCTCGGCGCGGGCCAATCCGATAACAGCCTCGCGCGGATCGCGGAGCTTCGCGCGCAAACCCTATTCGTTTGGGGGCGGCAAGACCCGCATGTTCCGTTCGCCGGCCGTCAGGTAATACGTGAACGATTGGAGACTGCGGGGGCGGTTTACGAGTGGCATGAGGTGAATGCAGAACATGCGTTCCTGCGTGATGAGGGGCCGCGCTTCGATCCTGCTTTGTTTTTGCAATGCATCAATTTGTTGAATGGTTTTTTCCAAAGAACCTTATCCTACGGGCCTTGAGATCGATGCACGGCTAAGGCAGGCAAGCGGTAGGGAAGGCAGTTCTTTTTTGAAAAAAGAACCAAAAAACTTTTGTTACTTGGGGCGCTCGTTGGATCCAGCGCGTGCCCTAGAGCGGGATGCCTTTAGGACGAATCGGGATTCCCGACGCGGGGTGTAATCTGATTCAAGATGCTG
>FSYC01000073.1_pt1 | contig 12764 bp, 12 predicted proteins | sample 1638431 | NCBI WGS metagenome assembly FSYC01 (sample SAMEA3914788, study PRJEB12502) | metagenome | biome: forest; material: soil | place: Canada | collected 2011-07-03 | depth 0.1 m | reverse complement strand
GACGATTCCCAGCAGCAGGCCCTCGCCCAAGCCCACCACCACCAGCCCGTTCACCGTGCCGTGGACGGAGGCGATGATTTGCCGGCCCACACGCTCCCCGCCGGGGCCAAAGGTGCGGGCGGCGGCGCGGCGGATTTGCTGGGTGATGTCGTGGCCTTCGCGGAACAGGAAAAACAGCGTCATCAGCGTGAAGACAAACAAGGTGAGGCGGCGGGCCAGTTGCTCGCCGACGGTGCGGCTGACATCGGCGGTGCGGCCATGCGTTGCGCGCTCCAGCAACTGGCGGGCGTGGCCGGGGTCGGCGAGGTTCTGCCGCCACCAGGTGTCGATCGTCGCCTGGGCGGCGGGCAGATGGTGGATGAGATCGGGTTCCGGGATACCGTTTTGCTGGGCGTCGCGGAGCCATTCCGCCGCAGCGTGCGATTCGTGGGCGAGTTCAAAGCCGACCAGGCCGATGGGAATGATGAAAATCAGCGCGACACCGGCGGTGAAGAGTGCCGGGAGCAGAATGTTGCGGCGGCCGGTGCCCCAGCGTGCCATGGCCTGGCGGTAGAGCGGCCATAGGGCGATGGCGAATACGCCGGCCCAGGCTAGTGCGCTTAGGAAATGGTGGAGCGTGAAGAGGGCTAGGAGCAGCAGGCCTAGCGCCAGGGCGCCGAAGGCTGCTTGTTGGGCGCTGGTGCTGCGGTTGGGGGGCGGGGAGAGGTTCATTAGGGTTTGGGTATGGCGGCGAAATTGGGCGGTGGGAAGACGGAAGCGCTTCTTTTTGGAAAAAGAAGCAAAAACTTTTGATTGCTTTATGCAGACCATTTATCGCGCGCTAGGTTTAATGCGGGTTCGTAGTAATGGCGCTCGGTATTGTGTAATTAAATCTAGTGCAGGTGACTATTGACAGCTTGCCGATCTGGCGGCGGAGTGCGCGGCTTCGGGCCATAAAAGGGAGGTAGCCGTGCACACCAAAACACGCGCCGGCATTCATTGGACACTGGCAGCTTTGCTTGCCGGCGTCAGCATCGCCGCGATATCGGCCGCACAGGCCACGCCGCGGCTGGTGACGCAGGCGATTGATGACAGCCACACCGTGGTTTTGAGCGGAAACACACGCCCGGAAGCGCGGCTGACCAATGATCGCGGGCGCGCCGCCGACAGTTTGGCGCTTGCCGGTATGCAGCTTTTGCTCAAACGGCCGGCCGAAACACAGGCGGCGTATGACCAGCGCGTGGCGGATATGACCGATAAATCGTCGGCGAATTATCACAAATGGCTTACCGCCGCTGAGCAGGGCGAAACCTACGGGCCCGCCGCGGAAGATGTGAGTGCCGTGATCGGCTGGTTGCAAAGCCATGGATTTATCGTGAATGGCGTGCAGGCGAACCGCATGATTATCGATTTCAGCGGCACTGCCGGCCAAATCCGCGAAGCATTTGGTACTGAAATTCATAACCTTGATGTGCGGGGCGTGCATCATATCGCCAATATGCATGATCCGCGTATTCCGGCAGCGTTCGCTGACGTGGTGGCCGGCGTGGTGTCGCTGCATGATTTCAGGCCGCGTTCGAATTTTAAGCAGCGCCCGCAATATACTTTCACAAGGGACGGTTCAACCTACGAAGCTGTTGTGCCGGCGGACTTAGCTACGATCTATAATTTCAATCCGCTGTTCACGGCGGGCATTACGGGTACCGGGCAGACAATCGTGGTGATCGAGGACACGAACGTTTACAGTACCGCGAACTGGACGACGTTCAGAAAGGAATTTGGCCTTTCGGGGTATACAGGCGGCACATTTACGCAGGTGCATCCCAGCGGCCCGAGCGCGTGCGGCAATCCTGGCGTTGTTGCGGGCAATGAAGTTGAGGCTACGCTGGATGCGGAATGGGCCAGCGCCGGCGCGCCGAATGCCGCGATCGAGCTGGCATCGTGCACCGACACCAGCGTCACATTCGGCGGCTTGATTGCGCTGGAAAACCTGCTCAGTGAATCTAAGCCCCCGGCCGTGGTCAGCATCAGCTATGGCGAGTGCGAAGCGGAAAACGGCGCCACGGCCAATGCGGCCTATAATACGACCTACGAAACCGCCGCGGGCGCCGGCGTGTCGATGTTCGTCTCGGCGGGCGATGAGGGTGCCGCCAGTTGCGATGCTGATCAGTCCAACGCGGTGCATGGCATCGGGGTGAGCGGCTTTGCCTCCACGCCATATAACGTGGCGGTGGGGGGCACCGATTTCGGTGATACGGATTTGGGCACCAATAGCAAGTATTGGTCTACGAAGAACTCATCCACGTACGGCTCGGCTAAATCCTATATCGTGGAAATTCCGTGGAATGATTCCTGTGCCAGCGTGTTAATCTCCACCAAGCTTGGCTTCACGACCCCCTATGGTACCAGCGGTGCCTGTAACAACGGTACGGTCCAGGCGGAAGGGTTCTTGACGACGGCCAGCGGCAGTGGCGGCCCCAGCGGATGCGCCACCGGCACGGCGAGTACGGCGGGTGTGGTGAGCGGCACGTGCAAGGGCTATGCGAAGCCTTCCTGGCAGTCTCTGGTGGGCAACAAGGCCGATAAAGTGCGCGATATTCCCGATGTTTCCCTGTTCGCGGCGAATGGCGTGTGGGGGCATTACTATATCTACTGCGACACCGACCCCTCGGATGAGCAAGTTTGTTCCGGGGCGCCTAGTGCCTGGTCCGGTGCCGGTGGCACGTCGTTCGCGTCGCCAATCATGGCGGCGATCCAGGCGCTGGTGAACGAAAAGACGGGAGCCAGGCAAGGCAATCCGAATCCCACGCTGTATTCGCTGGCGCGGACTGAGTATGGCACCGCCGGAAGCGCCACCTGCAATTCCAAGAAAGGAGCTGCCGCCGGCGCCAGCTGCATCTTCTATGACACCACGCTGGGCGACATGGATGTGAACTGTTCCGGCACGCATAGTTGCTACCTGGATGGCGCCTCGTTCGGTGTGCTGTCCACCAAGGACACCGCCTATCTCAAGGCTTATGGTACCGGTACGGGCTGGGATTTCGCGACCGGCATCGGCACGGTGAACGCGACGAACCTGGTGAATGGCTGGTAGATTCACGGCTTTCGCCTGAAGGCGGGGGCGTAACGGCGGGCCTAGGGGCGGGTGCTCCCAGGCCCGTTGTGTTTCAGCCTGCTTTGCCGGTGTAGAGCGAGCCCGGCATGACGTTGAGGGTGCTGGCCAAGTCAGCCGGCTGACTTGGCCAGCACGTCGGCCAGGTTGAAGCGTGGCAGGGTTTCGATATTGAGCTGGCCGGCGAGGCCGGCGGCGCGGTGCACGGCGATTTCCTGATACTCGGGCGAGGTGGCCATGCGGACTAGCGCGGCGCGGTTGGGGTATTCGGCCAGCGCCACCTGGTCCCAGAGCGGGTCTACCTGGCCCAGCATCAGAAAGTTGACATCGGACGCGAAGATCAGGCGGCCACCCACGGCCATGATCATCGGCACTACGGCCTGGCCGTAAATGGTGTAGGCGTCGCGGCCGGAGAGCGTGCAGGGCCGGTTGTCGTCGTAGGCGGCATGTTCCTTGAATTTCAATAGGTTGACCATGACGATGGGGCCGGCTGGGCCGGGTTCGAGCATGGCGGAAAGCTGCCAGTCCGCGGAGGGGTAGAGCTCGTTTTCGAAACGCATGAGGGGTTTTTCCTGGCTGGCGGCTTTGGGTGATTGTTGTGGCACCGTATATGCCATAAGTTTGCGTGGCAAGAGCGCCAAGCCGGTGGGAGCGTGATCAATTGGTGGATTTGGCGTGCCGGAGATTTTTCGTTTCCAACGCAGCCGATGCTAAGATTGTATTGTGGCCCCACGTGTGGGTAGCAAACAGATAAAGTTTTTTGTTTCTTTTTTTCAAAAAAGAAAGCGCTTTCTTTTTTGAAAAAAAGAAACAAAAAACTTTTGTTTATTGGTATTGGCCGGGTTGAGGGGCCGCGCCTTTTTCGTACCAGCTGCGTGAGCGGCGTACGATGTGGACAACCGATAGCATTACCGGAACCTCGACGAGCACACCTACAACCGTTGAAAGAGCGGCGCCTGACTGAAAGCCGAACAGGGCGATCGCGGTGGCGACCGCCAGCTCGAAAAAATTGCTCGCGCCGATCAGGGCCGACGGGCCGGCCACGCACCAGGCGACGCCGAGCTGGCGGTTCACCAAGTAAGCGAGGCCCGCGTTGAAATACACCTGGATCAGGATCGGCACTGCCAGCAAGGCAATGACGGCCGGCTGTCGGATGATTTGTTCACCTTGCAGGCCAAAGAGCAGCACCAGCGTTAGCAGCAATGCCGACAGGGAGAGGGGTGCCAGCATACGCAGCGTGCGGTTTAGCGCGCGCTCGCCGCCGGCCTGCAAACGCTGCCGCCGCCAGAGCTGCGCCACGATGACGGGTACGACGATGTAGAGAACCACTGACAGGATCAGCGTATTCCAGGGCACCGTAATGGCGGATAGGCCGAGCAGAAGGGCGACGAGCGGGGCGAATGCCACCACCATGATCGTGTCGTTGAGGGCCACTTGTGACAGCGTGAAATGAGGTTCGCCGTCCACCAGGTTCGACCAGACGAACACCATGGCCGTGCAGGGGGCGGCGGCCAGCAGGATCAGGCCGGCGATATAGCCGTCGATCATACCGGGGGGCAGGAGCGGCCGGAAAATATGGGCGATGAATAGCCAGCCGAGCAGCGCCATGGAGAAAGGTTTGACAAGCCAGTTGACGGCGACCGTGGTGGCGATGCCGCGCCAGTGGCGTTTGACCTGGCCTAATGCCGCGAGGTCTATTTTCAGGAGCATGGGAATGACCATGAACCAGACCAGCGCGGCCACGGGCAGGTTAATCTGGGCGATTGTGGCGGTGCCGAGTGCATGGAACACGCCGGGTATCATTTGGCCGAGGCCGATGCCGGTAATGATGCACAGGGCCACCCAGACCGTAAGATAGCGTTCGAACGTTCCGATCGAGGGTGGTTTGGCGGGGACCAGGATTGCTTCGCTCATGGTGTGGTGTTGCCGATGCGGTGTCCGCCGGCATCAACGACCGGTTCGCCGTCTTCCTTGGTGAAAGCGGCATTTTGCGGGTTTGGGAGAATATCCAGGACGGTTTCGGAAGGCCGGCAGAGCTTGACGCCCAGTGGCGTTACGACGATCGGGCGGTTGATGAGGATCGGGTGCGCCATCATGGCGTCGATCAGTTCGTCATCGGTCAGGGTGACGCGGCTGAGATTGAATGCCGCGTAGGGTGGGGCTTTTTCGCGCAGGATTTCACGCACGGATATACCCATGCGGGCGATCAAGCTGAGCAGTTCGGCGCGGCTGGGCGGTGTTTTCAGGTATTCGATGATTTCGGGTGTTTCGCCACTGTTCTTGATCAGGGCGAGAACGTTGCGCGAGGTGCCGCAATCCGGGTTGTGATAGATGGTAACTTTCATGCGGACACCTGTTGTTTTGGGGCGCAGCAGGCGCCGGTTGCAGCTGGCCCTGGTACCAGGCCACCGGAGGCCGTGCGGATTGTGTCGATGCCGGGGCTGTCACCATAGACCGTGCTTTCGCCCGAGGTGAGGAAGGTTTCCCAGGGAAGTTCTTGCGGATCCGTGATCCACGCTTTTTCGGATTGGGCGTAGCAGCACGTGGTGGCGCCTTCTTCCAGCACCGGCCGGCCGGCTTTTTGCAGGCGGTCATAGACTTCCTGCAGCTCACCCGGTGTTTCCACCTGAATGCCCAAATGATCGAGGCCGGTGGCTCCGCCGTGCGACGAGATCGCGAAATTGACGCGTGGATCATCGAGCATCCACTTGGCGTAGTCGGGTTTTAGCACGGCGGGTTCGGCGGCAAACAGCGTGCTGTAGAAACGAACGGATTGCGCGATGTCGGCCACGGACACATGGACGTGGAGGCGTTTCATGAGCGTGCATTCCTTTGTTTGGGGGCGGCCGATGGGGTGTCGCAAACGCCGATGCCACAGGCGGCTGGATCGCCATTGCAACAATTTTCGGTCAGGTAGGCGAGCAGGCTGTTCATGGCGGCGTATTCGGCCACGTAGATCAGGGAGCGCCCTTCGCGCCGGAAGGTGACAAGGCCGGCATGGCGGAGCTGGGTCAGGTGGAAGGAGAGGGTTGCCGGCGGCAGGCCCAGGCGGTCGGTCATTTGGCCCGGGGCCAGGCCTTCCGGGCCGGCTTGGACCAGGAGACGAAACACATCGAGTCGGCTGTCTTGCGCGAGAGCCGCGAGCGCGGCTACGGCGGCTGTTTTTTCCATCTTTCCAAGATTATGGAAATGTTGGGCGATGTCAAGGTGCGCGGTGGCCGTCAGCCTGTGCGTCCGGTCTCCATTGCGTTCCAAACGCGCTTTCCGTATCGGAACATTTGCCCTTGCAACCACTGCATAGGCGTCCCTCGCCGCGGCAAATTCACACAATGCAAATGTCTGATCCAGCCTCCCAACCTGCTTTTCTACCTGGTTCGTTCTGGCGCTTGCTGGCACTGGCGGTGTTTGTCGCGTTGGTTTGGGTGCGCATCCCCGAAATCATGCACTATGATCGTTTTTGGGCAGAGGAGGGCACAGTCTATTTTGCCCGCGCTTGGACCCTGCCGTGGTGGCAGGCGCTGTGGGCCCCAGCTTCAGGCTATCTGAATCTGGCAGCCAATGCGGCAGGTTTGGCCGCGCGGTATCTGTTTCCACTACATGATGCACCGCGCGTTACTACGCTGGTTGCATTCGCGTTCCAGGCACTCCCTGCGGTGTTGCTGGTCACGGCACGGGACGCCTGGTTGCGCCGGCCGGCCGTTCTGTTTGCCGCGATCCTCATTCTGGCCATGCCGCCAGTGTGCGATGAGGTTTGGCTTAATACCACCAACAGCCAGTTTCATTTGGCGCTTGCAGCAGCACTTTGTTTGGCATTGGAGGTGCCCATAGGCGTGGGGGCCCCGGCGCGGAGATTGCTGCTATTTCTGGCGCCGCTTTGTAGCCCAGGGTGCGTCGCCCTTGCCCCGCTTTTTGTTGCGCGCGCCGCACTGGATCGCCAGAAGGGCCGCGCGATCCAGGCAGGCTGTATCGTTGCGGGGGCGGTGCTACAATTTGCGCTGTTCTATACGTCCACGCCGGGCCGCGGTCACATTTCCGGACCGGCGACAGCCGCGTCCATTTTCGCGGTCAAACATTTGGCTATCCCTTTCCTGGGCGAACAGGGCGCGGTTTTGATCGCTGACGGTTTGCGCGACGAGGTTTTTGCTGGCCACTATCCGATCGCGGCCATTGTTGCGGTCGCCGCCGTCTGCGGTTTGATACTGGCGGCAGTAGTGGTGCGGCGCCGATCCGAACCAGGGTGGCTGTTGGTGGCGGGGTTGGCACTCGCTTGCTTGTCGTACTACGGCGCGCTCGAAGGTGGGACAGCCCTTATTAGCGTTGTCGGAGAGAACCGCTACGCCTTCGCCCCTTGCATGCTGTTCGCCCTCGCAGTGCTTGCCTTGGCTGCGACCGCGGCCGACCGGATTGCACAGGGCGCCTGGGCCGCCGTGGTTTGGCTGCTGGTCATTGCCACACAGCAGACCGTGCTGCCCCAGGATCCGATATTTGTGCAGGGGCCAAGGTGGAAAACCGAAATTGCACGCTGGCGCGCTAATCCCGGGCATCCTTTGGCGATCTGGCCTGCGGGGTGGGCTGTGATTGTTCCACCACATTCGGAATGAGCGCGGCTGGCCGCAAACCGGCTGCTGCGTCGGTGCGTAAATTATATTTGCATAGGCGGACGGCGTTCGCCTGTCCAAGGCCTTCTTAATGAATTGACGGAAGAACTGGGGGGACAAAGCTTGTCCCCCCAGACCCCCCGTCATTTATACGGGGCCTCCATGACGGCCTCGTCTTAAATTGAAGTAGGGGGGCCATCTTGTTATAAGAGTGGGGGGACAAGCTTTGTCTCCCTACTCTTTCATCGATGCAACAAAATGAAAAAATGCGCCCGCATTATTGCCGCTTCAAATAGATAAAAGTTTTTGCTTCTTTTTTCAAAAAGAAGCGCTTCCTTGCTAATACCGCCGCAGCAACGCGATCAGCTTACCCTGCACGCGCACCCGATCGGCGGGAAATAGTTTGGTTTCATACCGCGCATTGGCGGGTTCCAGTGCGATGGAGTTGCCGCGCCGGCGGAGGCGTTTGAGCGTTACTTCGTTGTCGTCCACGAGGGCCACGATGATCTGGCCGGTTTCGGCGGTGTCGCCTTTGCGGATGATGACGGTGTCGCCGTCCAGGATGCCGGCGTCCATCATCGAATCGCCGGAGACTTCGAGGGCGAAATGTTCGCCGGCGCCGAGCATGGCGACGGGCACTTCGATCTGGGCGTAGTCGTTGCGCAGCGCTTCGATGGGCAGGCCGGCGGCGATGCGGCCGTAGAGGGGCAGGTGCACGGCCGTGGCTTCGTGGGCGGCGCGGGCGCCGGGCAAAGTGCGGGTGAAGTCGCCCCGGATGACGTTTGGTGTGAAGTTCGTGTCGGGTTTGGCGGGCTCGGCGCGGGCCACGGGTGCCAGTAGTTTAGGGGCGAAGTTTTCCGGCAGGCGCATCACTTCCAGGGCGCGGGCGCGGTGGTGGTGGCGGCGCAGAAAGCCGCGTTCCTCCAGGGCCGAAATGAGGCGGTGGATGCCGGATTTGGACCGGAGCTGCAGGGCTTCCTTCATCTCCTCGAAGCTGGGGGAGACGCCGGTCTCCTTCAGATGCTTGTCGATATACGACAGGAGTTCGTGCTGCTTGCGTGTCAACATGGCCGTCTCTCCCTAACCGGTCGATGCGAACAAACCGGCAACTTGTCCATGTTCTAATTTTATTCCCGGCGTTGCGTCAACCGATTCGCGCCAGGGAGAAGGGGCGTGGCGGGTTACAGGCCGTTTTGATCGAGCAAGATCACGTCCACGGGGTCGCCTTCGGCCAAAGCTTGGGCGTGGGGGGGGCGCAGGATCAGGCATTCGGCGCGGCTCAGCAGGCTCAGCATGCCGGAATCCTGGCGGGTGAAGGGGGTGGCGCGCAGATTGCCGGCGGCGTCGTGGGAGAGGGTGGCGCGGAGGTGGTCGGCGCGGCGGTCGTTGGGATGGATGGGGGCGCCGGCCAGGGCGCGCGTGGTGGTGGGGGCGGTGGTGGGGAGGCCTTGCAGGCGCGCGAGAGCGGGCATCAGGAACAGGGTGGCGCAGACGGCGGCGGAAACCGGGTTGCCGGGCAGGCCGAGCACCGGGGTATCGCCCCCAGGGGCGCTGAGCGTGCCGCTGATCATGGGTTTGCCCGGGCGCATGGCGATTTTCCAGAAATCGAGCACGAAGCCGTGCCGGGCGAGACCGGCTTGCACCAGATCGTGGTCGCCGACGCTGGCACCACCGGTGGTCACCAGCAGGTCGGCGCCGAGCCCGCCCGAGACGGCCGCGGCGATGGCCTCCGGCGTGTCGGCGGCGATGGGCAGCACGGTGGGCAGGCCGCCGGCAGCGCGCACCATGGCGGCGAGCATGAAGGAGTTGGAGCTGACGATGCCGCCTGGGGGCACGGGATCGCCGGGCAGGGCGATTTCGTCGCCGGTGGCCAGGATTGCAACGCGGGGGCGGCGATGCACGGAGAGGAAGGCGTGGTTGGCGGCGGCGGCGAGCCCGATCTGGCGGGCGCCGAGGCGGGTGCCGGCGTGAAGGACGGTGTCGCCGGTGGCGAAATCCTGGCCTTGCAGGCGGATGTGCTGGCCGAGGCGGGCGGTGACGCGGACCGTGACGTGTTCATCGATGCGGTCGGCATCCTCCTGCAGCAGCACGCAGTCCGCGCCTTGGGGCACGACGCTGCCGGTGAACAGGCGCACGGCTTGGCCGGCGCGGATGGCGCCGGTGAAGGGGTGGCCGGCGGGTGCTTCGCCCACCACGGTGAGGGTAGCGTTTTCCACGGCATCGGCGGCGCGCAGGGCGTAGCCGTCCATGGCGGACATGTCGGCGGGGGGCTGGGTGAGGCGCGCGGTGACGGGTGAAGCGAGCACGCGATCCCAGGCATCGGCGATGGATACGGTTTCCGCGGGCAAAGGGCGCAGCGGCGCCAGGATGCGCTGGCGGGCTTCCTCGACGCTGATCATTGAAGGTGACCCATGCAGCGCAGGAAAGCGCTTCTTTTTGGAAAAAGAAGCAAAAACTTTTGTCCATTGGCGCGCGCGTTGCGGCAACGCGCGCGCCTTATAAGCAAAAGTTTTTTGGTTCTTTTTTTCAAAAAAGAACTGCTTGCCCTTACCTGTGTGTGTGTCACGCCAATGCCGATTGGTATCAGAGTCATTTCGATTCGTATCGATCACCTGGAACAGACGACGGGTGGCCCGTTCAGTCCTGCGTAAACAGGCCCGATTTGCCGCCATCCTTATGCACCACGCGCAGGCTGTCGATGCGCATGCCGCGGTCTATGGCCTTGCACATGTCGTAGACCGTCAGCGCGGCGATGCTGGCCGCGGTAAGGGCCTCCATTTCCACGCCGGTACGGCCGGTGGTGCGCACCGTGGCTTCGATTTCTACGGCGGTGGCGGTGACGGTGAGATCCAGCTTCACGGCGCTGATGGGCAGCGGGTGGCAGAGGGGGATCAGGTCGGCGGTGCGTTTGGCGGCCATGATGCCGGCGAGGCGGGCGACGCCGAGCACGTCACCCTTGGCGGCGGTGCCGCCGGCGATCACGGCCAGGGTTTCGGGGCGCATGGTGACGGTGGCGCGGGCGGTGGCGGTGCGCGCGGTTTCGGGTTTGGCGGAGACGTCCACCATGGCGGCATGGCCCGCCGCATCGAAATGCGTCAGGGCGCTGTTAGTGCTCCCGTCATTCGCCGGGGGGCTCACGGGCATTTGCCGAGCAGCGTTTGCGTGGCGAGGGCGATATCGGACTCGCGCAGCAGGCTTTCGCCGACCAGCAGGCAGTGGGCGCCGACACTGGCCAAACGCTGCACATCTTCATGGGTGCGGATGCCGCTTTCGGTGACGAGGATACGGTCCGGCGGCACTTGCGGGGCCAGTTTCAGTGTGGTTTCGATGGTGGTTTGCATCGATTTCAGGTCGCGGTTGTTAATGCCCAGCAGCGGTGTTTGCATGCCCATGGCGCGGTCCAGCTCACGCTGGTCGTGCACTTCCACCAGCACGTCCATGTCCAGCGAGCGGGCGGTTTCTTCCAGTTCGCGGGCCATGGCATCGGTGAGGGCGGCCATGATCAGCAGGATGCAATCCGCCCCCACGGCGCGGCTTTCGTAAACCTGCCAGGGTTCGAGGATGAAATCCTTGCGCAAAACGGGCAGGGGAACGGCGGCGCGGACGGCTTTCATATCGTCGATGCTGCCGCCGAAATGCGGCCCGTCGGTGAGCACGGACAGGCAGGCGGCGCCGCCTGCCTGATAGGCCAGCGCGACGGCGGCGGGGTCTGCACCAGGGCGGATTTCGCCGCCGCTGGGGGAGCGGCGTTTGAATTCGGTCACCAGGCCGCAATGGCCTTCCAGCAACCTGGCTTTCAGCGCCTCGCCGAAGCCGCGCGGGCGCTCACGGCGCCCGTGGAGTTTTGATTTGAGCGCGGCCAGGGGGGTAGCTGCCTTGCGGCGCGCGGTTTCGGCCAGCGTGTCGGTACAGATGCGGGCGAGCACATCAGGGATCGAGTCGGGAAGGGAATCGGGCATGTTCAGTCCAGCGCCGGTATCGGCTGCTCAAGAGTTCGCAAACAGTCTTGAAGGCGGGTTAACAGGCCGCGGGCCGCGAAGGATCGCAGTGCCTCGCCGGCGAGTGCCGCGCCTTCGATAAGCGTGTCAACGCGCCCGGCGACCACCAGGGCGGCGGCGGCGTTCAACACCACCGTGTCGCGGTAGGGGCCGGGCGCACCATCGAGCAACGCGCGCAAGGCCGCCGCGTTCGACGCCGCGTTGCCGCCGGCGATGGCGGATATGGGGGCGCAAGGGAGGCCGGCGTCCTCGGGCATGATCGTGAAGTGACGCAGGGCGCCGGCGCGGTATTCCACCACCTGGGTTTCACCGGCCAAAGTGAGCTCGTCCAGGCCGGCACCGTGCACGACCCAGACACGCTCGGCGCCGAGTGCGCCTAGGGTTTCTGCCATGGGCGTGAGCCAGCGCGGGGCGAAGACGCCAATCAGCTGGTGGCGGACGCCGGCGGGGTTGGCGGCGGGGCCGACCAGGTTCAGCAGCGTACGGAAGCCCAGTTCGGCGCGGGGTAGGGCGGCATGGCGCAGCGCCGGGTGGTGGTTGGGGGCGAACAGAAAGGTTAGGCCGGTCCGGGCCAGTATTTCGCTGGCGTGCGAGGGTGGCACGTCCACGCCGAGCGCCGCGAGCACGTCGGCGCCGCCGGAAAGGCTGGAGAGGGCGCGGTTGCCGTGTTTGGCCACGTTAACGCCGCAGGCGGCGACGACGAAGGCCACGGCGGTGGAGACGTTGAGCGTGCAATGGCCGTCGCCGCCGGTGCCGCAGACATCGATGGTGCCGGGGGGGGCCGCGATCGGCAGCATGCGGGCGCGGACAGCGCGCACGGCGCCCAGCAATTCATCCGGTGTTTCACCACGCACGCGCATGGCGGTGAGCAAGGCGGCGATTTGAGCCGGGGTAGCGAGGCCGTCCATGATCTGCGCGAACGCGGCTTCGGCTTCGGCGGCGCTGAGGCACGCGCCGGCGGCCAGGCGGGCCAGCACGGGTTTCAGGGCGGTTGTCATGGCGCGGATGCGGCCGCGGTCAGGCCGCGGCCTCCGCGGGTTGGTTCACGCCGCGGGCGATGTTGAGGAAGTTGCGTAG
>FSYC01000341.1_pt1 | contig 13025 bp, 6 predicted proteins | sample 1638431 | NCBI WGS metagenome assembly FSYC01 (sample SAMEA3914788, study PRJEB12502) | metagenome | biome: forest; material: soil | place: Canada | collected 2011-07-03 | depth 0.1 m | reverse complement strand
AATTTGAGGCGCCCGTTCGATCCAACGCGCACCCCAATGAGCAAAAGTTTTTTGGTTCTTTTTCTCAAAAAAGAACTGCTTTCCTTTACCTTACGTGAGTCAGGTTCAATGCCGATTGGTATTAAGCAGGCGTGATCCTGAAACGAATTTTAATGCCTTCAATGATGAGCGGATTGGCGCCGGCATTTTGGTGATTCTTGTGGAGCCCCTACGGCACACTAGCGGCCCGCGTGAGGCGGTTTTGTTCGCGCGCGTCCGTAACAAGAATGTCCGCGTCACTCACACGGCAATGGCAATTTCCGCCTCGATCTCAACCGGAATGCCGAACGGCAGGCCGGCCATGCCAACCGCCGAGCGGGCATGCCGCCCGCGCTCGGCACCGTAGAGATCGACGATCAGGTCGCTAAACCCGTTGATGATCACTGGATAGTTGGTGAAGGTCTGCGACGTGTTCACCATGCCGAAGACGCGCAGCCATGCGATGATCCTGTCGAGATCACCGAGCTCGGCCTTGAGGCTCGCCAGCATCGCAAGCGCCGTCAACCTGGCCGCATGGCGCCCTTCGTCAATCGTCAGGTCTCCGCCCACTGTTCCGAGGGGCTGGGCGAGCGAGCCATCAGGGTTCAAGGGCCCATGGCCGGAAATAATGGCTCGGTTGCCGTGAATACGAACCCAAGGAAAGCTGAGTTTTACGCCCGCAGGCAGTTTGATCGGGGCTGGCAATTGCAGCCCGAGGGCGGCGAGCTTGGCTTCCACCTGAGACATAAATGACCTCCAAACACGCGATGTGCCACGCCCAACGCGAGCAACAGCACAACGCTCTCCTATTAGCTCGGATCGATCCGGGCGAACACAACAGCCTCGTAAAATCGACGGGGGGTTTGGGGGGACAAGCTTTGTCCCCCCAATTCTTTCTGCTTAGCCTTTACGCCCGCCGAGCCGGAATGCGCACATTAAGGGTTTCATAACCCTTAACGAACGATGAGAAAACCCGCCGCGGTTCGTCAACCACCTCGATGCGCCCGAAGCGTTTGAGGATTTCTTCCCAGATGATGCGCAACTGCATGTCCGCTAGGCGTTCGCCGAGGCAGCGGTGGAGGCCGAAGCCGAAGGAGAGGTGGCGGCGGGGGCGTTCGCGGTCGATGATCAGGCGGTCGGCGTCCTGGATCATTTCTTCGTCGCGATTGCCGGAGACGTACCACATCACCACGCGGTCGCCTTGGCGGATTTTGTGGCCTTCGAAGTCGAAATCGCGCGTGGCGGTGCGGCGCATATGGGCCAGCGGGGTTTGCCAGCGGATGATTTCCGGCACCATGTTCGGGATCAGGCCGGGGTTTTCGAGAAGTTTGCTGTACTGGTCGGGGAATTTGTTCAGCGCGTAGAGGCCGCCGGTGATGGAGTTGCGGGTGGTGTCGTTACCGCCGACGATCAGCAGCAGCAAATTGCCGAGATATTCCATGGGGCTTTGGTGGCGGGTGGCTTCGGCGTGCGCCATCATGGAAATCAGGTCGCCGGTGGGCGGTGCGTTGACGCGCTGGTTCCAGAGCACCGTGAAATATTGCAGGCATTCCAGCAATTCTTCCTTGCGCTGCTCTTCGCTCTCGATCAGGCCCCCCTGGGGTACCGCGGTGGTGACATCGGACCAACGGGTGAGTTTGCGGCGGTCTTCCCAGGGGAAATCGAACAGGGTGGCCAGCATTTGCGTGGTCAGTTCGATTGAAACACGATCGACCCAGTTGAAGGTTTCGCCGATCGGCAGGTTGTCCAGGATGGAGGCCGCGCGTTCGCGGATCAGCACTTCGAGGTTGGCGAGGCTGGTGGGCGAGACGATGGGGTTGACCGCAGCGCGCTGCAGGTCGTGTTTCGGCGGGTCCATGGCGATGAACATCGGCAGCACGAAGTCTTCCAACTGATCGCGCAGCGTAATGCCGCCATATGATACGTCGGAGGAGAACACTTCGTGGTTCGCCTCCACCTGCATGATGTGTTTATATTTGGTGATGGACCAGTAAGGCCCCCATTCGCCGTTGGTGTTGTAATGGATTGGCGCATCGCGGCGCAGGCGTTCGAAGAAGGGCCAGAAGGCGTTGGCCTGGAACAGGGCGGCCTGGCCGACGTCAAATTGATCCAGCGGTAGGGTCCAGGGATCCTCCGCGACCATATCCGGGCGTTGAGCGATGATCTGGTCCATAAGACGAGTTCCCTTGTATGCCGCGTGCGGCAGCCATTATTTGGCTCCAGGCTAGCCGAACTCGCGATGCTAAGTAAATGCCGTTAACACATGGATACAGGGCCAACCCCGCATAGGGGTGCCTTCATATGCAAAAGTTTTTTGCTTCTTTTTTTCAAAAAAGAAGCCTTCTCTTTCTGCCTATTCAGCAGCAGCCACGGTAACGACGGTGCGCCGGCGCCGCGGTACCGGGCGCGGCAAGTCTTGCGGTAGAGTATCGCTGTCCCGGTACAACCGCAGGCGTGAAAACGCGGCCAGATAATCGCGCGCCATTGCATTCTGGTCCGACACTTCGGGCAGCCCGGAACACAACGCCTTGTACAGGACCTCGTCAGCCGCTTCGCCCATGACGCGGGCGAGGTCTGCGGCGTCGTTAATGCGGAAATGCAGGCCGGAGCGGCGGTTCGGCACTTTCTCCGCCATGCCGCCGATGCCGGTGCAGATCACTGGCCTGCCGGCGGCGTAGGCTTCCTGGATGACCACCGGTGAGTTTTCCCACCACGTGCTGGGGATCAGCACGTAGTCGCAGGCCGACATCAGGTTGCGCACGTCGGCATTGTCGTAGGCGCCGGCATAGGTGGCGAAGCCGTTCTTGGCGAAGGTGGCGTTGAAGCGGGCGACGAATTCGGGCGACTGGCCCACCATGTTGCCGTGCACCTTGATGCGGATCTTGCGGTCGATATCGGGCTGCTTGGCCAGCAGATCGATGGTGTCCAGCATGGTGTCGGCGCCCTTGAACGGCGTGATCTGGCCGAAATAGCCGAAGGTCCAGGGGCTGCCGCTGGCGAATGTGCGGCTGCTGGTGTCGCGCTTGGGCACTTCGCGCAGGCCGTTTTCGATGACGACGAATTTATCGCGTGGCAGGCCCCATTGGATCATGCGGTCGGCCAGGAAGTGGCTGGGCGAGATGTAGCCGGCGGCCGGCAGCAGGGCGCTTTGGATCAAGGTGCGGCGGAGCGCGAATTGCTGGCGGCTATGCTCGGGAAAGCATGTGGCGCAGGCCACGGGGGTTGCCTGCTGGCACAGGCGGCGGCCGGGGCGGGTGACCATTTGCCCATGATGAGAGCATATTGCCAAGAATTCGTGCAGTGTCACGGCGTAGGGGATGTCGGTTTCGGCGGCCAGCGCGCGCAGCGAATTGACGCCCAGGTTCAGATAATGGTGGAAATTGGCCAGACGCACCTGGTTGCGTACCAGGATCGATTTCAATTGGCGCCAGACGTCGTTCGATGCGAGCTGGTAAAAATGGTCGTAGCGCAGCGGATCGGTGATGACAACGAATTCGCGGTCCGATCCCAGCAGCAGTTTGTGGCGGTCGGCGGACGGGCAGGCGGCGATGAAGATGGCATCCGTGCCGATATTGCGCAGGCCCTGATAGAGGGAATAGGCCGCGATTTCGGCACCCCCCTTCGTCACCGAAGGGTGGGTGTGGGACACGATGGCGATTGGCCCCGTGGGGTTGCCTTGCATGGTATCGGGCATCAGAACTGTCCAGACATACCGTAGACCGTAGCGTTCACTGCTTCCTGAATCCTTGCCGGCAGTAAGGTACGACTGGAGTGCGCCGCTCCATGGTGCACGACGTGTGCCACGTTGGAACGGAACAAGCCATTTTCGCGATAATACCCGCCCAGATAGGGGGCCGCGGAAATGGCCCAGCGCACGAAGAGCGGTGTGGTCCAGGCGAAGCAGCGCGCGGTGACGCTTTCGTTGAGGTCGCGCTGTTCGAACGCGTCGGCTTGCAGGCCCAGGAACACCAGGTCGGGCCCGGTTGCCTGCAGGATTTGCCGGACATGCTGCCAGCCGCTGTCGGTGAGGAAGACGCCGGCGCCGACAAACACGAAGCGGTTGGCGCCGATTTCGCGCAGGATGTCCGGCAGCAGTGCGAAGGCGTGCGCCGCGTCATCGATCACTAGCAGGCTGCAAGGCATGCCCGTGCTGACCTGGAACTCGTGGAACAGCCACAGCGCGTCGGACCGGTTGGATTTCGCGGCGGCGACGAAGGCGACGCCCTCTACGCCAGTGCCGGTGCGGCATTGCTGAGCCAGTTCCTCGAATAGCAAGAACATGTCGCAGCGGTCCTCCGGCAACACGAGCACCAAGGCGCGGCGCGTGCGCTTGATGGTCATGGGCACGGGCGGGTTCATGGCGCGGCGCTGGGCGCGAATGGCGGCTTCGGCGAAACGGGGGAAGAAGGATTCTTCCTGCAAGGCCGGGAAGAAGATCTGGGCGTCGTCGATGTCGGCGGAATGGCCCAGGCGGCGGAACACCTTGGGCGGAATGGTCCAGTTTGCCGAGGCACCGCCTTCGAACACCACCTTGACCACGGGGTCGGCGAAATCCTCGGGGTCGGCGTCGCCCGCGAACAGGGCCACGAAGCCGGCGCGGGCGACCAGAGCGTCGCTGCCGGGGAAGGCGCTGAGCAGGTCCGGCCGGGGCTTCCAGTAAGTGGCATCGGCCTGGGCGGCCATGACGGCGCCGCCGATGCGCAGGCGCAGGCCTTCGACACGCTTCATCGGGCTGATCACCCAGCCTTCCACCAGGCAGCCGAGGCCCGGCACGAGCAGGACACGGTCCACCGAGGTTTCGGTGGCGTAGGCCTGGCCGGTGGAGCGCGTTGGCAGCCAGCTTTCCATAGAGGTGAGCATGCGCTGCAAGGCGATGGCGCGGCCTTCGCCCAGGCAGCGTTCGCGCACATGCTCGTATTCGGCGACCAGTTCGGAGGGGGTGACGAAGCGGATCGGCAAATGCGAGCGCAGATGGAATCGGCCGCCGGCGCCGAAGAAGAGGTAGAATTCGGCGGTGGCGCTGGTGGGGCGCCAGGACGATGAGAGCAGGCCGATGACGCCGCAGGCATCGGCCGGCAAATCGTCGCGTGAATAGGTCATGATGGCGACGGCGGCGGGTATCTTGCGCCGCTCGCTGATGACGGCGGAGAATTCGGTGAGATGGCCGCGGCGCATCCAGCCGACCATCCAGACCTGACCGGAGGTATCGAGCGCCAATGTCTCGATATAGCCTTGCAGGTTTTCGGGAACCGGGCGCAGCGCCTGTTCGGCCAGGGCCACGGCGTCCGCCCGCAAATCATCGAGGAGCAGCTCGAAATCCGCGGTGCTGCTGCGGTTGGGGCTGGTGACGCTGAACAGGCGCTGCTGCTTGATGATCTGGGCCGCGGTGGGTGCCGCATCGCCGATGCCGAGCCGGCACTGCGTGCCGGCGATGCGCACCGACACCGCGTCGTCGGCACTTTCGGCGAGGTCCGCGACCATGGCCAGCGAGGCGGCGTCGAAGGAGAAACCCGGGGTAACGATGACGCCGAGCGCTTCGCTGATGTCATGGCGCGGCCCGTCGGGCACGATTTCCGCCACCACGATGTCACCGACCATCAATTCCAGGCGCTGCGGGATTTGCGGTGATGCGAGGTCGAGCACCCAGCCGCGTACGCCCTGGGAGATATCGATCAGGTCGATAAAACCTCGATATGATATCGGACCCGCCGCAGAAAGCCCCGTCCCGACAACAATTGCGGTCAATATGCTCTCCGGCGGTTGGGATTGCTGCTGCGGCCACATGGCGCGGTACAGGCGGCCAGCCTTGTCGTTTTCATCCTAGACTGGTTCAATCTTGCGATGCCAGGATAACCAGCACGGGAATAACTCCGTTTTTGTGACGCCCACTGGTTTGTGTGGCTTCGATACAATCCGGCTTCGGGTTCGTAACCTGGTAATAACGTTGTAATATGATAATTAATTTGAGTAGTGCCGCCGCGCTATTTCGGTCCGGGCCGGGCCCTGGACCGGACCGCCCGGACAGATGGGGAGGCCGCCAGGTTTTGCCGGCGCGCACTTTCAACGGCGACGAGACAAGAAAGCACTTCCCGTTAAAAAAAGAAGCAAGAATCTTCCCGCAGGGGCAGATTTTGTGGCTTTTAGCCGGTAGCGCGCATAGAAAGCACTCTAATTTCGCTTTATTTTTTGGATTTTCCTCCGGCCGATTGCTGGCGCAGGCGGTCTGAGGGCCAGCAAACGGCGGCACGCAGCCAGCACGTCGCGCGGGGCGATTCCGGTGAGACAGGCCATGGCCCGGGGGCAGTCAGTGGCGAATTCCAGATAGCATGGGCCGCAAATGACGCGGCGCTGCAGGGCCATGGCGGCGAGGCCAAGCGGCGCCCATTCCGCCGCGTCCACGACGCTGGAATGGATGCCCAGCGTTGGCACGCCAAGGGATGCCGCCAAGTGTTTGGGGCCGCTATTATTGCCGACGAAAATCGCACAGGCCTGCATCACGTCGCCCAACTCGGCGAGCTTGAGGCTGCCGACCAGCGAGGCCACGGACTCCTTCGATTTGACGCGGTCGAGCACGTCCTGCGCCACGGCTTGCTCGTCGCCACCGCCGATCAGGATAATGTTCAGCTCCTCGGCGGCGAGCAGATCGATCAGGCCGGCATAGGAAGCCGGCGACCATTGGCGCACTGGGTTGCCGACGCCGGGATGGATGCAGACAAGCCTGCGGGCCAGGAATTCGGACGGCAAACGGGCCAGGGCGGGCACGTCGTGCGGGTTGGTGGCCGGCAGGATGGCACGTGCCGCCAGCGGCGCGCAGGCCACCAGGGTTGCCGCCACGAGCATGCGCAGGCGGTCTGAAACATGGGCGTGCTTGGGCTGTAACCGCTGGTCGCCTTCCCATTCGAGCTCGACATCCAGCCAAGGGAACGCGCCATTGTGGTTGAAGCCGGCGAGCATCGCCGCACCGCTGTGCTGCAGAACCGTGCGGGTTTCGGGCTGCACGCGCAGATCGATCGCCAGATCGAAATGCTCCGGCGCCAGTTGTGCCGCGAGGGCGGCGTATTCACCGTCGGTGACGGCGCGCTGGCCCTCGGCCGAGCGGGGGTGGAAGAAGACGAAATCGATGACGCGGTCGATGCAGGTTTCGCGGCGGGCGAGGGCGGCCGTGGCGGGCGGGGCCAGCAAGGTGAGTTGGGCCTTGGGGAAAGCTGTTTTCAGGTCGCGCAAGGCCGGCAGGGCGGTGAGGTAGTCGCCGATATGATCCAGTTTGACGGCCAGGATGCGGCGGACGTCGCGCGCATCCAGCCCGTTGGGGCCGGCATGCACGGCCAGCACAGGCTCCGGTTCCGGTGCGGTATGATCGGCCTCCGACATCAGGCGGCGGCTGTGGAACGGATCGCCGCGCAGCATGTCCAGCCGCCAGTCGCCGGTGAAACGCTCGGCGTCGAAGCTGTCCTCCATGCTGGCGCGGGTGGCCAGCTCATGGTGCATCAGCTCGGCATGGGGCGTGTAGATAACGGCGAGGCCCTGGCGCCAGCAGCGCAGGCAGAAATCGAGGTCGTTGTTGATGACGTCGTGGGCTTCGTCGAACCGGCCGAGGTTGTGGAAGACATCGCGGCGGATCATCTGGCAGGCGCCGGTGACGGCGGCCATTTCACGCGCGGCGCGGGCCAGGCCGAACGGGCCGTCATCCTCGCCGGCATTGAAGCGGAAGGCGTGGCGGGCATGGGTCGTGGCCAAATACTGGCCGCTATGCTGCACCTTGCCGTCCGGATAGAGCAGACGGGCGCCCACCACGCCCACTTCGGGACGTTGGGCATGTTCCAGCAGCGCGTCCAGCCAGCCGGGGTGGCGCGCCTCCACGTCATCGTTCAGGAACAGCAGGTAATCGCCGTTGGCCACCGCGGCGCCGGCATTGTTGTAGCGCGACCAGTTGAACGGGCCGGAGACGTCCACCACGCGGTCGGCGTTGCGGCGCAGCCAGGTTTTCATGCGCTTTTCCACCGGTGGCACGTCGTCCAGCACGATGATTTCCAGCGATCCCGGCGGCGTGGTCTCGCGCAGCGAGGCGATGGCGCGGCGGATCAGGCCGCCCCTTCCGGCGGTGGGAATGATGACGGAGACAAGCCCGGGCGCGGTGATGGCGCGCTGGAAACGCCACAGGCCAGGCAACGGGCCGGCATGGGTGGTGGCGCGCAGCCGGCGGCGGCGGGCGGCGGCGCGCAAGGCGGCTTCGGCTGCGGCCTGAGATGTGGCGTCCACGGCGGCGGCCAGCACTTTGTTGAGATGGCGGATCCTGGGGGCGGCTTCGGTGAGGCGCAGCACCAGGTCGTAGGGATCGATGCGGCCGAGATCGGCGGGTTGCAAGCCCGCCCGTTCCAGGACGGCGGCCTTGGCGACCCAGGGGCGGCCGACATAGTCCATGGCCAGGAGCAGTTCCGGCGACCAATCGGGCTTGTAGAAGGGGATGCGGCGGTTATGCGCCGCGTCGAAACGATGATCATCGGCGTAGATGAAATCGACGTCGCGATCGATGGCGTGGATGACCGTCAGTTCCAGGAGCGCATCGACGCCGAGCTCGTCGCCGGGCTGCAGTGCCATGAGCATGGAGGGCGCGGTGGTGGCGTGGTTCTTGGCGGCGGCGGGTTTGCGCGGCGGCGGCGGGGCTTGGCGGCCGGCATCGATTTGCAGACGTCCGGCTAGCTCCTGGTGGGCGGCTTGTGCATCGGCCGCGATGCGGCGGCAGGCGGCATTGGCCGGCACCAGCAGCACATCGAATCGCGCGTAGTATTGGGCGGTCAGCGAGGCCAGGGTGGTGTGCAGCGCCGTCAGGTCGCAGCCCGGCTTGATGGGAATGACGATGCCGAACAACGGATGGTAGTTCTGGCTGTCGAGCAGGGCCTCGTTGAAGGCGCGCTCGGCGCGCGGCATCCGGCGGCGCGGCACGCTGCCGGGCAGTTCGAAATCCACCGGTTCGACGTCGATGCTGAAGCTGCGGCTGGTTTCATCGCCGGTGCGGCTGCGTGCGATGACGGTGAATTGCCGGCGGCCTTCGGCCAGAGCGCCCGGCGGCAGAACAAGGGCGTAGCCGGCGCGCAGCGAGTCGATACAATCAGGGTAGGCGCGGGCGATATCCTCGCGCCGCATGCCGAGATAGGCCTGGTCCAGGCGATTGCCATCGCAATTGATGATGATTTCGGCCAGCCCGTCCGGGGCAACCGCCCAGCCGGAAATGGTGAGTGCGCCGCGCAGCGGGGCGGCCGCGTGATCGCCGATCAACAGTGGGCGATCGATCTCCAGCCGCGCCTGGGACGCGGTGCCGGCCACCGAAGCGGCGGCGGGTGCTGCCGCCAGCGGGATGTCGATGGAGCGTTGGGCGCCGCTGCGGCTGGTCAGCCGCAGGGTGACAATATCGCCTGCCGCGAGGTGGGCGCCGCCGATCGCGGCCAAGGCGCCGGGCGCCATGCTGAACCGGAAGCCGGCATGGGCTGCTTCCGGCTCGGTTGGGAAACTGCGCGCGACGTCCACGCGCGCGCGGCCGGTTTCCGACGGGCCCAGCATGCGGCCGCCGGCGGACACGGTGATGCCATCCAGCCCGCCGGAAGCGATGGCCCAGCCTTGCACCAGGATGGCACCATCCTGGCTGATCGTCGCGGCGTCGCAGTTCAGGCGGATGTCACCGGCCTGCAGTGCCTCGTCCGTGGGCGGCGCCGAAACCGTGACGGGGATCGCAACCGGGACGCTGGCTTGGCGCTGCTGGCCTTCGCTGTCGATGACTTGCACGCGAATGGCCGCAGGGCCCGCCTGCTGCCCGCGCAGACTCGCGGCGAAACTGAAGCCGCTGCCGCCGGCATCGGGGTAATCGGCGTAGGTGGCGGCGATATCCGGGCGGCTCAGGCCGCGTTCGGCGGTGCCGAGGAGCTGATTGCCCAGAAAGACGGCAATTTTGGTCACGTTGGCGCGCGAAATCGCCCAGCCGCGAATTTTCAGCTCGGCATCGCCGTCGACACGGACATCCTCGACGAACAGGCGGATCGGCCAGGCCGCGGCGGCGGTCGCAGCGGAGGGGATGGTGCTGGCAGGCGGCTCGATATGCACGCCGCGGCGGCCGGTCTGGCCGCGCTCCGTCTTGATCGTGATCATCACCTGGCTGGTGGTGGTCAGCACCACGTCGGTGGGCACCTGAGCGGAAAACGCGAAGCCGCAATGATCGACGTGGCGGTAATGCGGGAAATTGCGTGCGACGTCAGGCCGGGGCAGGCCGTAGCGGGCGTGTGTCAACAAGGTGTCGTCGAGATGGACGGAGACCTCGGTGATGTCGGCGGGCGCGATGGCCCAGCCGCTGCCGCTGAGCAAGGCACCGGGATGCAGCTTCACGCCGGGCTTGGGCTGGTCAATCGTGATCAGCACGAAGCCTTCGTCGGCGTCGCGCGCCTGCAGGTTGGTGGGCGCCGCCGGGGCCGGGACCGGGGCCAGCGGGAAGCCGGGAATGGACGCCAGGGTTTGCCAGAAACCGCGCCAATTGGCCGATTGTGCCAGGCGCATGGCGGTGGCCTCGTCCAGCACCAGCCGGGAGCCGATCCAGTCGATCTGGCCGGTGGAGGGGGCCATCGCGGTGCGTTCGTGCGGCATGGCCTGCCCACGCATTAAAGGCTGGGCCACGGCACTTTGAAATTCGCCGGATGACAGTAGGCCGCGAATGAAATTGCGGACGGGGTTGGCTTTCGCCTCGCCGATGACGAAGGAGTTCTCGGGGTCGCGGCCGAGGAAAATCTGGTAGCCCATCAGGACGTCCAGGTCGGTTCCCGGTGCCTCGGCTTCCGGCTGGAATCTCAGCTCCGGGCGTGGCGTTTCCGCCGCGTTGACCGGGGGTTGGAGCGCCGGCGCGCCGCGAATAGCGGAGCGCCGGGCTGGAAATACTGCGGGATCAGGCACATCCGAACTCATCCTATCCCCTTACTGTCACGCCGTGGGTGAGCGCAACCGGGATAGCGCGGGTTGGCGCACGGGTTGGGCCGCGGGCAGTGTGGATCAGCCAAGATGAGTACAGCGGCGATCGCGGGACGGTTAAATTTTGATGGCGTTCCGGGGTGCGCCGGATTTGCCCCGGCGGTGCCGCGACGGGGCGCGGCTTGACGCTTCATGGAAGCTGCGGAAGAAGGGCGGCGCAATGAGCGGTTTGCGTGCCGCGGATTACCTGGAGGCAGAGCATTTGTGATGCGGGGCGGACATGTTGACGCCATTTCCCGCCGTGTTGTTGCAGGCTGGGCCGCTGATCCGGACCGCGTTGGGCACCGGCTGACTGTTTCTGTTTCCGTAAACGGCGTGAAGCTGGGCGACGTGGTCGCCGACCGGCTTCGCAACGATCTGGCGAGCCTGGGCCGCTTTGGCGATGGGCGGCATGGTTTCAGTTTCACCTTTCCTGAGCCATTGAGCGCCGATACCGATCATGTGGTGTGTGTTGTCTATCAGGATGACGGCGTTCGCTTGCCGAATGGCGAACAGCGTTTGGCCGCGACGGCGTCCACCCTGTTCGCGGCGTCAGGGGCCAAGCCCCCAGTGGCCGCGGCTGTAGCGGTGGCGCATGCACCTGCGGAGGCGGCTAGGCTGCTGCCGATTCTGGTGACCGCACCCGGGCGTTCGGGTACCACGCTGCTGATGGGGCTGCTGGCGCGCTCGCCCGCCATTATCGCCGCCGAACTGGTGCCATATGAGCTGCGGCTGATTTCGTACTATGCCGCCGCCTTCAATGTGCTGACGTCGGCCGCGGACCTAGAGCATTCCACGCATCCGGACCGGCTTGAGGGCGATGGGTTTCATATCGGGTTCAACCCGTTCCACAGCCAGCAATATGCCCAGGCTTTTCGCGGGCAGGCGCCGGTGCGGGATTATTTCGACGCCTATGTGCCGGCGCAGGTGGCGGCGAGCGGGCGTGGGTTGATCGAGGAATTCTACCGGCGCCTGGCCGGCGACCGCTCGAAGCCGGACGCGCGGTATTTCGCCGAAAAAGGCAACAATCTACATAAGCCCACGCGGGATTATACGCGCCGGGCGTTCGGTGCCATCCGCGAACTGGTGATCGTACGCGATCCGCGCGACGTGTTGTGTTCGCACATGGCGTATTTTTCCAGCACTGCCGAGAAGGGCTTCACACAGCTTTCGCACGCCTGCCGGCAGTTGATGGCCATACGGGCCGAGGGCCGCGCCGATATTCATTGGCTGAAATACGAGGAGATGGTGCGCGGCGATGCCGGATGCTTCAGCCGGCTATCCGCGTTTCTGGAGACCCCGATCGAGGCGGATGCCGGCGATGCCGGGGCGGCGGTGTTCGCGCGCCACGCCACCAGCCTGACGCCCGAATCTTCGGTGGCGCGGTGGCGCGGCAACTTGCCGGATGAGCTTAAGGTGCGATGCGCGGTGGAGTGGGGCGATTTCCTGACGGAATTCGGCTACGACATCGCGTAAGGCGCTACCAGGCCGCGAAATCCGGCCTGATAATGCCCAGCAGACCGAGCACCACGCCGGCGATACCCAGCAGAAGGCCCAGCCCGGCCAGCGCGGATGAGCCGGTGATAACCGACGCGGTGGTGAGCACGATCCCCAATTGAAGGGCGGCGGACGCGTTGTCGAAGGCTTCCAGTTTCTCGTGCTCCGCGTCGCGGGCGGCTTCGTGGGCGTGGGCGGCGGCCGCGATGGACGCCTTGCCGGTCTCGCGATCGCTTTCGAAATGCCCAGCGTCGGTTTGCAGGCGATTGATCAGCGCGTCGCGGTCGGCGCCGGCGGGGGCGGCGACGGCGGCGAGCGAGGCGAAATCGCGGGCTTCGTTGGCGCGGATGGATTTCGCCTGGTATTGCGCCCACAGATCCGCGGCCGCGATGGCGTGGCCGGACATCGCGGTTTGGGCGTGCTGCGCCCCCTGCTCGGCGAAGGCGAGGCCCGCGGCCAGGGCGGCGATCAGCAGGGCGGACCAGCGGCGGTCACTTTCGGCGGCGTGCTCGGCGTGTTCGTTT
>FSYC01000234.1_pt1 | contig 13170 bp, 10 predicted proteins | sample 1638431 | NCBI WGS metagenome assembly FSYC01 (sample SAMEA3914788, study PRJEB12502) | metagenome | biome: forest; material: soil | place: Canada | collected 2011-07-03 | depth 0.1 m | reverse complement strand
GAATATCCGGGCTACAAATTAAATGTCTACCCGAGCCATCGCAGCTTCGCGGCACCCAAGGCCATCCTGGACGCGGCTATTGCCAATGCAAGCCGGGCGCGGCTGGCCGCGGACGGCAATAGTGTTACGGGCGCCACCACGACGATCCCCTTCCCTATTCCGCATTCCGGGCTGGAGGCGGTGTGGGACCATTTGCTGCGCTGGCGCGGCTATCAGGCGCATTTCACGTCGTACGCCGCCACCCCCACGGCGGGCGGTGACTACACATTGATCAAGAACGATACCAGCCTGTTGTTTCCATACGATCTCGGCGGTACGTCCGAGCAGGGTTACAACACGCTGTACATGATCAAGGCGCTGGAGCCGCCGCTTTATGCCGGCGGCATGACGGTGGCACGCGACCACGTGGACCCCGGCGCCAACCCGCGGGAGGCCTGGATTTACAGCCCCGGCGAGCAGCGCGTGCGACGCGCCCCGGAAGTGAATTTCGACACGCCGAACCCGCAGGCCGACTCGCTCATCACTGATGACGATCTGGATCTTTTCAATGGGTCACCGGAACGGTTCGACTGGAAGCTACTGGGCCGCCGCGAGCTCTACGTCCCTTACAACGACTATGATTTCGGCAGCCCCGCACATGACTATGCCGAAATTCTGAAACCACAGGTGATCAACCCGGATCTCATGCGGTGGGAGCTGCACCGGGTATGGGTGGTGGAGGCGACACTGAAGCCGGGGGCGCATCATATCTACGCGCGGCGGACTTTCTACTACGACGAAGATAGCTGGGAGGGATTGCTGGCTGATCAGTACGACCGGCGCGGGCAACTGTGGCGCGTGTCGTCCGGCGCGCCGATTTGCTACTACGAGGTGCCGATGATTTCGAACAGCGCCAACATATTCTACGATCTTCAATCACGGCGTTATCATGTGCGCGGCATGCGCAACCACGGATCGACGCTGGATTTCGTGCAGCCGAAATTGGAGTTCGCGGATTTCACGCCGGGGGCGCTACGCGACGCGGGAACCCGCTGAGCCGCAAGCCACGCTGCTGCATTTATGATGTCCGCCGCATGAGCGCGTGCTGCATTATTGACCGGCTCGAGCGATTGGTGAGAAACAACGAGCCTTTTCCTGTCGGGATAAGCAGTGGCTGACGATTTGGCTTCCGAAGAACTGGCCTCGCAAGGCGTGAACGCGGCACAGGTGGATGGCCGCCGCATGCGCTCGGCCGAGAGCCGCCGGCGAATCCTGGATGCCATGTTGGCGCTGGTGCAGGAGGGCCAACCCGATCCGGGCGCGGAAGCCGTCGCCTTGCGCGCCGGCGTGGGGTTGCGCACCGTATTCCGGCTGTTCCGCGACATGGAAAGCATCTGCGCCGAAATGCTGGCGCCGCAGCGGCTGGAATTCGTGCAGTGCTTCATGACGCCGTTCACGGCCGGGCATGGGGCGGCACGCGTGCGCGAATTATATGCCCGCTTGGCCGGGCTGTACGAAGTGCGCATGCCGCTGCGGCGGGCCGGCATGATCCGGCGCTACACCTCGCCATCGCTGGCGGGGGGCATGCGGGAGCTTGATACCGCGATCGCCGGCTTCATCAATCACGAAGTGCCTGGGGGCGACGCGGCGTCGGAAGAGCGGCGGGTCATGCTCAATTTTTTGATGAGCTATGAGGCCTGGATGCGTCTGCGCGATGGCCAGGGGCTGGACGCCGCGCAAACGCTGGCCACACTGGAAAAGGCGATCGACCAGCAACTCGCTTAAACTGGCGCGTAGGTGCAGAATGAAAAGCCGCCACGGGCCGGCGCAAGGAGGCTGCATGCGATATTCGATAGTGGCGTTGGTATCCCTGGTTGCCCTGGCTGGTTGCGCGGGTAGCACCGGCGTGGTGCCCGTGGGGCCAGGCGTATGGTATGCCTCCGAAATGCGCGCACCCGCCTTGGGTGGCGGCGCGGAAGCGGAACACGCGACACTCACCGAAGCCACCAGCTTCTGCCAGGCTTATGGCATGACGCTGGTGCCCATCGCGATGGGGCCGGGGCCTGCCAATACAGCTTACGGGCCGGTATCGTTTAGCACGACGTTCCGTTGTGAGCCGGCGCCTCCGCCGGCTGCGGCTCCGGCTAAATAGGTAAGAGAAGGCCAGGGGCTCGGCCCCTGGACCCCGCTGGAGGCAGGGCCTCCAGACCTCCATTTGTTTGAATATAATCAGCGCATTGTAATTGCATGCGGCTGGCGCGGCATAAATCCTAAAAATGGGGGTCTGGGGACTTGTCCCCAGCGGGGTCCAGGGGCTGCGCCCCTGGCCTTTTTCCGAAGACTTGCAACCTATATCGCCCGCGAATGCCCCCCCGCCCCCGTGCCCAAATAAGCATCGAAAGCCGAGGCCACGCTGCGCACGAAATGCCGCCCTTTCGGTGCCATTTCCACGCACGTGCCGCTCCATCGTATGAGCCCATCTAGCGCCATGGCGTTCAGCTTCGGCACGGCGGCGGATAACCCAGCCGCATCCATACCGTGCCGCGCCGCGATTGCCGGAAGATCCGCCCGGCCGTCGCACATCACGTGCTGAATGATATCGCCGCGGAGCCGGTCATCCTGGGTGACGGCGATACCGCGCTCCACGGCCAGCGTGCCGGCGCGGATGGCGGCGAGGTAGGCGGGCGTTTTAGAGGCGTTCTGCATGTAGCCTTGCGGTAAGACGCCAATCGCGGAGGCGCCGAACGCCAGCAGGCTGGGCGCCGCATCCGTGGTGTAGCCTTGGAAATTGCGGCGCAATGTGCCGTTCGCGGCGGCGCGGGCCAGGCTATCATGCGGGCGCGCGTAGTGATCCAGGCCGATGGGCACGTAGCCGGCGCCGCACAGCACATCTTCCACGGCTTGTAATTGGGCGAAACGGGCGGATGCGTCCGGTAGGGCGTGCTCCGGGATTAGCGCCTGATGGCGTTTCATCCAAGGCACGTGGGCGTAGCCGAACACCGCCACGCGATCCGCGTTCAGGGCCAACGCCTGGCGGGCGGTGGCCGCCACGGAGGCGGCGGTTTGCAGCGGCAGGCCATACATCAGATCCAGGTTCAGCGAGGCGATGCCTTGGGCCCTGAGTTGGGCGGCGACTTGCTGGGTCGTCTCGAAGCTCTGCACGCGGCCGACCGCTTTTTGCACGGCGGGATCGAAATCCTGCACGCCAAGGCTGGCGCGGTTGATGCCCATTTCCGGCAGGGCGGCGAGGCGGTCGGCAGGGAGATGGCGCGGGTCCAGTTCGATTGCGATTTCGGCATCGGCCGCGATGTCGAAATGGGTGTGCAGGCAGGCCGTGATCGCCAGCAGGCTCGCCGCCGGCAGGGTGGTGGGCGTGCCCCCGCCCCAATGGATGTGGGTGACGCGAGGGCGGTGGCCGATGGACGCGGCCACCAGGGCGATTTCGCGGCATAGGGCGCCGGCATAGGCCAGGCGCGGGGCTTCACTATGCACGACACTGGTGTTGCAACCGCAATAGAGGCACAGCTCCTCGCAAAAGGGGACGTGGATATAGAGAGAAATCTCCTCGTGGCGCGGGAGTGCGGCGAGCCAGGTGGCGTAGAGGGCGGGCGTGACGGCGGGCGAGAAATGCGGGGCCGTGGGGTAGCTGGTGTAGCGCGGAATGCGCGTATCGTATTTTGCCAGCAGAGCGGTCAGATCCATTCTGGGGTTGTTGCGCGCGCTTGGGCCCGCATCATTGATCCTGGTCAAAGCCCATATGGGTTAAGGCAAGCAGTTCTTTTTTGAAAAAAAGAACCAAAAAACTTTTGCACCTTGAGGTACGCGGTGGATCCAACGCGTACCCCCATAATCAAAAGTTTTTGCTTCTTTTTCCAAAAAGAAGCGCTTCCTTGCTTCCATTACAGGTTGGCTCGCGAAATCGCCCGATACACGATGCACGCGCGGCGCTATGTTTGGTTATGCCATGGCACCATATCCGTATCGCTCGTTTCGGCGGCCCCGAGGTTCTCGCACTGGCCGAGGAGGCCACCCTTCCCGCACCCGGTCCGGGAGAGGTGCGCATCAAGGTGGTGGCCGCGGGCACCGGATTTACCGATGCGTTTATCCGGCGCGGACGGTATCCGGATTTTAAGGGGCCCCTACCCTTCACGCCCGGGTATGAAATCATTGGCACCATCGATGCGATCGGGCCGGGTGCGGCCGGGCTGGCACTTGGGCAAATGGTGGCCGATTTGTGCGTCACCGGCGGCTATACGCAGTATGCGATCCGGCCAGCGGGCTATCTGGTGCCGGTGCCCGATGGCGTGGACCCGGCCGAGGCGGCGTGCATCCCGCTGGCCTATCTGACAGCGTTTCAGATGTTGACGCGCTACCGGTCGCTGAAGCCGGGCGCGACAATCCTGGTGGTGGGGGCTTCCGGCACGGTGGGCACGGCGCTGCTGGACCTGGCGCGGCATTTCAAGTTCAAGGCGATCGGCACCTGTTCGGCAGCCAATGTGCCAGTGGTGGAGGCCTTCGGTGCCACCGCCGTGGATTACCGCGCCGGCGATTTCGTGGCCACGGTGCGGCGGTTAACCGCCAGCCACCGCGGCGGTGAAGGCGTGGATTTGGCCTTCGATGCGATCGGCGGGGCGCATTTCTCGCGGTCTTTCGCGTGCCTGGCACCGAACGGGGTGCTGGTCGGTTATGGCGCGCAAACCATGGCGCTGGGGCAGGAAAGCCTGCTAGCCGCAGGGCTGGGCTTGGCGCGGCTGAAGCTGTGGGGTGCGTTGCCGGAGCTGTTCAGGGGCCGGCGCGGCGTGTTCTACAGCATTACTGCCCGGCGAAAGACCCATCCGGACGAGTTCAGCGCCGACATGGCGGCGCTGTTCGGATTGCTGCGCGGTGGAGCGATCCACCCCCTGGTGGTGGACCGATTGCCGCTTTCGGACGCGCGCGCGGTGCATACGCGCATCGATGCCGGCGGTTTGGGCGGCAAGATTGTATTGATGCCTTGGATGAATTCAGGAGAAACGCTTGCCGAGCCTTCCCCCATTACGTGAGGTTATTGCTCGGCACGGGCTCGACGCGCGCAAATCCCTCGGACAGCATTTCCTCCTCGATGAAAACCTGACCGGGAAGATCGCGCGGCAGGCGGGCGATTTGACGGGGCGGCATATTATCGAAGTGGGACCAGGGCCGGGCGGATTGACGCGGGCGCTACTGGCGACCGAGGCCGAAAGCGTGACGGCAGTGGAAATCGATGTGCGAGCCGTTGCCGCTATTACCGAATTGCAGGCTGCCTACCCGGAGCGGCTGCGCCTGGTGGAAGCCGATGCGCTGAAAATCGACCTACCCGCGCTGGCGCCGGCGCCACGGCAGATCGTGGCCAACCTGCCGTATAATGCGGCGACGCCCATGCTGGTGGCTTGGCTGCGCACGGCCGCGCAGTGGGAGCGGCTGACCTTGATGTTTCAGTTGGAAGTGGCCGAGCGCATCTGTGCCGCGCCGGGGACGGACGCTTATGGGCGGTTGTCCGTGCTGGCGCAGCTGACGTGCAGGGCTGGCATTGTGATGCGGCTGCCACCGTCGGCGTTCACGCCGCCGCCGGGCGTGGTTTCGGCCGTGGTGGCATTCGTGCCGCACGCCGAGCAGCCCTCGCCGGCGTTGTTTAGCGCCATGGAGCGGCTGACGGCGGCGGCGTTCGGGCAGCGGCGGAAGATGCTGCGGGGGGCGCTGAAAGGGATTGGGGGGGCGCGGCTGCTGGCGGAGACGGGGATTGACGGGGAACGCAGGGCTGAGACGCTGAGCGTGCAGGAGTTGACGCGTTTGGCGGAGGCGCTTCTTGCGGGGGTAACCTCGGAAGGTTAAGGCCAGGGGCTCTGCCCCTGGACCCCGCTGGAGGCAGGGCCTCCAGACCTCCGTTTATTGTACCTACCCCATTTTGGAGGTCTGGAGGCCCTGCCTCCAGCGGGGGTCCAGGGGGCAGAGCCCCTTGGCCTTCTTAGGACTTTCTTTATGCCCATACCTGCGACCCTGATCCCTGGCGACGGCATCGGCCCCGAAATTATGGCCAGCGTGCGCGCCGTGCTCGCAGCCCTTGGCGACCCCTTCGAATGGGACGAGCAGCAAGCCGGCCTTTGCGCTATCGGCACCCATGGCGACCCACTGCCTACCGGTACCCTGGACAGCATCCGCCGCACCAAGCTGGCGCTGAAAGGACCACTCACCACGCCCGTGGGCGGCGGATTTAAATCCGTAAACGTGGAACTGCGCCGCGAATTCGAACTGTTCGCCAATGTGCGCCCCGCCACCACCATGATCCCCGGCGGCCGCTACGACGATATCGACATCACGCTCGTGCGCGAAAACCTGGACGGGTTTTACGCGGCCTTCGAACATTACATGCCCGTGGGCGACGACCCCAAGGCGGTGGCGTTCTCGGCCGGTTTCAATACGCGCGCCGGCTGCCAGCGAATTATCCGTTTTGCCTTCGAATATGCGGTAAAGCATGGCCGCAAGAAGGTGACGGTGGTGCACAAGGCCAATATCCTAAAGGCGCTGACAGGCATCTTCCTGGATGCCGGCCGCGAAATCGCCAAGGAGTATGAGGGCCGCGTGACCATGGATGACCGCATCGTGGATGCGTGCGCCATGCAGCTTGTGCTCAATCCCTGGCAGTTCGATGTGATCGTAACGACGAATTTGTTCGGCGATATCCTGTCGGATTTGATTTCGGGGCTAATCGGCGGGCTGGGCCTGGCACCGGGCGCCAATATCGGCACCCATGCGGCGATCTTCGAGGCGGTGCACGGCAGCGCGCCCGATATCGCCGGCAAGGGTGCCGCCAACCCGGCAGCACTGCTGCTGGCGACCGGGCTGATGCTGGATCATGTGGGGCTGGGCGATAAAGGCGACCGGCTGCGCGCGGCGGTGCGGAATACCATCGTGGTGGATGGCGTGCGCACGCGGGATCTGGGCGGGAATGTGGGGACCGAGGCGATGACGGCGGGGATTATTGCTCGGTTGAAGTAAGGCAGCAGTTCTTTTTTGAAAAAAAGAACCAAAAAACTTTTGATACTTGGGGCGCGCGCTGGACCCAACGCGCGCCCTAATGGATAAAAGTTTTTGCTTCTTTTTACAAAAAGAAGCGCTTTCTTACTGCTTCTGACAGGCCTCACTCACGAAGTTCATAAAGCCAGCATTGTTGGTTTCGTGCAGCGCGCGGAAAACCGCGGCCACTTGATAGAAATTGACGATATCGTATTGCGTGGGCTTTGCGCCTGGCACCGTCAGGTCGGTGAGGCGGGTGCCGGCTGGCCAATCCTGGGCGTACATCTCCACGGAAAACACGCCTGCCACGCCGCTATTATCCATGGTCCAATAGTAGCGTAGCGGCACCCCGCCGACTTCCACGGATCTTGTGCCGGGCTCGAGATACACGCGATAGGTCACCTGCATGTCGCTGTTCAGGTAGGAACCGACAAGTTTGTCCAGATCGAACGAGGCGTCGATGATCAGGCCGTTGAGGCCGTTGCTGTGGTTGATGCCCTTGGTGATCTGGTCCGCTATGTTGGCTTGCAATGGCACGGTATTGCCGAAATCCGCTGCGCGCAGCAGGGGCGCGAATTGTGTGTTGGCGAATTCGCGGGCGATGTGGTGCTGCGCCAGTCCCGCTTGCATCAGCGCACGCCGCGAATCCGGGTCCATGTATTTCGGCACCGTGTAGGCGATCAGGCCGTCACGCGCGACGAACTGGCCCAGCGGGCATGCGAGGCCGGCCGGCATGCCGAGATGGTAGCTCGCGCCGCCGCTGGTGAGTACCACGCTACCATCCGGCAGCACGGAAGGTTGCACGGCCTGTGCCGGCACCGGGGTGTCGCTGCCGCCCTGTTCCAGCAGGAAGGCCGCATGCCCCGCCGGCAGCACGCCGCCAGCGATCATGAAAATGCCGCTGCGTTCGAAGAGGGCGCGGGTTTCGGGGGAAACGCCCGGGTTGATGAAGGAGTCGGCTTGCGGCTCGTTTCTTACCTGGCCGAGCGCGACCTGTGGGATGGCCAAGCCGGCGGCGAGAGCCGCGGCAGCGGTTGCAAGGTGACCCAGTCTCCGGCGAATAGACATAGTGTGCCAACCTCCTTCATCCATGAGGCTGACGCATGCAACGAACCGACACTTGCAAGAATTGCAATGCGCCACCTGCGACTTATCGATTTATAGCATGACGCGCATTACAACGGTAGTAATTTGCGACAGCATGGAAGTTAGTTGACGGGTGAACCGTCTGTTACCCGATTCGGGCTTGATCGACTCCATGTGCTGGCGCGCACACTGCGCCCCAAGAGAAGACAGCTTGGCGTCGAAGAGGTTCGCCGTGACCACCGATGCGCTGAACCGCCTAGGGGTCTTGGCGTTGGGCGGAACTGCGGCTTGGCAAGGACAGCGCGAACCCTTCTAAGCCCTTTATTTACTGTGAGCGGTTCTTACATAGACTACGTCGTCTCAAAATATGAGGACACGCCGTGACCACCTTGACGATATCTTTGCCGGGCTACCTGAAGGACTTCATTGACACCCAGCTCGCGACCAAGGGCTTCGGGAATGTCAGCGAGTATGTCCGCAGCCTGATCCGGGAGGCGCAGGCCAAGGAGGAGGAGGCCCGCTTGGAAACGCTGCTGCTGGAGGGCCTCGCCTCCAACCGCCTACCGCTGAATGACGCGTTTCTGCGGGGGCTGGAGGCGAAAACCACGCAGATTGTGGAAAAATACCAGGACCGCAAACACGCTTGAAGTTGTTTTATCCCGCAGGCTGGCAGCACCGTGATACGGCATTGAGTTGCTTGCGCTAGCGGTGCGGGGCTCGGGGAGAGGGCGACGTGGCCATGGATTGGTGACTCACGCAAGGTGAGGCAAGCAGTTCTTTTTTTGCAAAGAACCTTTGATCCTTTAGGGAATCGTTGCACTCAACGCTTACTCCAGTGAGCAAAGATTTTGTAGTTGCTCAGGTTGGGCTCGCTAGAAAGCGAAAAGGCCAGGGGCTCTGCCCCCTGACGCTGCAGGCTCGGACCAATGGCGCGTTTGCGCCAGTCCGCAGAAATGCGAAAGCCCTGAATTACGCACCGGCAACGGTAAGATGGGTGAGAGAGGCGCTACCCATCGTTTCGCGGTGATGGGTAGCGCTTCGCTCACCCATCGCTGGAGAGCGAACACCGCAACGAACATAATGGTTGGCTACGATTTCTGGATAGAAAGCCTGCTACGCGCCTTCCATAGCTTCGACGGCTATCCCGGCACCGCCGCGCCTGCCGCCGTTTGGTGGCGGGCCCAGACGGCGCTATTCACGGCGCCACGGCGTATGACGTACCCGATAATAATGACGTAGTGTTTTAGATCATGCAGTGAGATAAAATCGTGCAGCAGGGTAGACAACCGCATAAGGCACCGCCACGGTGCCGAATTGACGCGCCTCGGCAATAATTTGACAAAACCATTCCGGAGATCTATCTATATGAGCGCCGTGCTATTTTCGAGCCGTGTTCGCCCGCTGACCCTGCGCCGCCTGCTGTGCGCGACCGCCACTGTCGCGGTGCCGGTGCTCTTTACGGCCGCCGCCTCGGCCACCCCTACCTACAAAATCCTCTTTAATTTCCCCGGCACCGCCGCCGGTGGCGGGCCAGGCCAAATCGCCGGCCATCTGGCGGACCCGAGCGATCCCGCCAGTTGGGTGCTATATGGCACCACCAATTTTGGCGGCGACACGACCAGCGGGCCCTGCAGTGGTGGCTGCGGCACCGTCTATCGGCTCAAGTCCGCCGCCGCCGCCGGCACAGATTGGATCGCGGCCACGCTCCATACCTTCAACGGCGGCACCGACGGCGCCGGCCCGGTGGCCGGCGTGACCTTCGATGCAACGGGTGCGCTCTACGGCACCACGGCCTCAGGCGGTGGCATTCCCGGCGGCGATGGCAACGGCACGGTGTTCCGCCTCACCCCGCGAGCCGGCGCGGGCGCATGGGCCGAGACGGTGCTGCATCGTTTCAATACCGCTAATGACGCAACGAACCCGTTCGGCGGCGTGCTGATCGGCGGCGACGGCAGCCTCTACGGAACCGGCTACGGCGGCAGCAAGCAACATGGCGGTGCAATTTTTCAGCTTCCCCCGCCGGCGTCCGGCAAGAGGGCATGGCCCGAACGGGTGCTACAAGGTTTCACCGGTTTTGGGGGTGGCGGCAACCCGGAATCGCCGCTGATCGCTGACGCGTCAGGCGCGCTGTATGGGACCCTCGCCGCCGGCGCGAGCCATTTCGACGGCGCCGTGATCAAGCTTACGCCCCCAGCCGCCGGCAAGATCACCTGGCGGCCACACATCCTGTTCAACTTCAACGGCACTAATGGCGGCAACCCGGTCGCCGGCCTGATCGCCGATGCCTCCGGCTCCCTTTACGGCACCACGTTCGACGGCGGCGCCAGTGGCTGGGGCACCGTGTTCAAGCTCACGCCGCCCGTTTCAGGCAAATTAGCCTGGAGCCATACCCTGCTTTACAGCTTCACCGGCGGCGCCGACGGTGGCCGCGTCGCCAGCCCCCTCGTCGCCGATGTTTCCGGGGCGCTTTACGGCATAACCTCCCAGGGCGGCGACACCGCCTGCCAGCCCGGGGCCGGCTGCGGCACGGTGTTCAAGCTCAGCCCGCCGGATCACACCGCCGGCCGCTGGAGACTTACCGTGCTGCACACATTCGGTGGTGAGCCCAGCGACGGCATGCCTTATAGCGGCGTTCAATCCGGCCTGATTATGGACGCTAGCGGCGTCCTGTACGGCACCACATTCAGCGGCGGCACCAGCAATTACGGTACCGTTTTCGAAATCACTCAATAATATCATTTGGCATTGTGCATTTAAGCGCGCGGCACGTTCAACGCGCGCCTAAATGTGTAAAAGTTTTTGCTTCTCTTTTCAAGAAGACGAGCTTCCTTCATTCGGACTTTTTGTAAGCTTGCTCGGTAAGCCCGTAAAATCCAGCGCTATTACCCCGAAGCACTAAACTGGGTCGGACCGCTCCCATTGCGGGTTCGAGTTAGTCAGCAATTCCTCTATGTCCGGTAAGTGGACAGAGCCTGGCACGTTGATCACGACGTAACCTTTATTCGCGCCCTCACAGTCACATCCTGTCGCCACCAATTCAGCCAAAAGAGCGTCGGACCGGTTGCCCTTCGCTACCGGCGGATCCAGAATCACGCGCAGCGTACGATTGCCAGATTTCGACACAACTCTTTCGAAAGTTGGAAATCCGTCCTCGGCATTAACGGGCGCGTACACTACGTCATGAAGAGAAACCCCGTACGCAAAATATGGTAAATTACAAACTTTATAGAGGCCCTCGCCCAGATCAACAGCCCATAATGTTTCTACATCGGCATCGCCCTCGTCGTCTGGCACCCTGAATAGAACCTTTGCTGTCGGCTTAATGTCCGTATCTCGGCTCATGGCAATATCTCTCCAAATACAATGTTGGCTTAAATGTCGCCTACACATCTTTTGGGCCACCGCTCCAACTATAGGAGCCCAAACTCTCACCCCCGTATAACAGACGGGGGGTCTGGGGGGACAAGCTTTGTCCCCCCAGCGCTTTCTTCACCCCCCATGAAAAAACGCATAAATCCGCTTAGCTGTCTCGGTAGAAATCCCAGGTGCTGCCTGCAAATCCTCCAACCCAGCCTGCTTCACCCCCCGAGCCGACCCGAAATGATGCAGCAGTGCTTTTTTGCGCGCGGATCCGATGCCGGGGATGGTGTCGAGTTCGCTGGTGACCAGGGCTTTACTGCGGCCGGCGCGATGGGTGGTGATGGCGAAACGGTGGGCTTCGTCGCGGAGGCGTTGCAAATAGTATAATACCGGGTCGCGCGGGGGGAGTTGGAAGGGGGGTTTGTCTTCGGTGTGGAACCATTCGCGGCCGGCGTCGCGGTCTGGGCCTTTGGCAATGGCCACGAGTTTCACTTCGGTGACGCCGAGATCGTCCAGCACGGCGCGGACGGCGGAGAACTGGCCGGCGCCGCCGTCGATCAGGACGATGTCGGGCAGGGTTTCCTGTTCGCGTAACGCACGGCCAAAGCGGCGTTCGAGGACTTCTTTCATCATGGCGAAATCGTCGCCGGGGGTGATGGGGCCTTTGATGGAGAATTTGCGGTAGGCGTTTTTCTGGAAACCCTCGGGGCCGGCGACGACCATGACGCCATAGGCGTGGGCGCCCATGATGTGGCTGTTGTCGTAGGTTTCGATCCGTTCCGGAGCCGTGGCAAGATCGAAGAGGGTGGCGACACCTTCGAGCAATTTCATTTGGCCGGTGGATTCCGCCAGGCGGCGTTCCAGCGCCTCGCGGGCGTTGGTTTCGGCGTGCAGCACCACTTCGCGTTTTTCGCCGCGTTGGGGGACGGCGATTTCCACGCGGCGGCCGGCTTTCAGGCTGAGGGCGTCGGCCAGCAGATCTGCTTCCAGCATGATGTGATTGGTGAGGATGAGCGGCGGCGGTTTTTTGTCGTCGTAGAATTGCGCCACGAAGGCGGTGAGGATGTCGCCGGGTTCGGCGTTGCCGGCGTGGCTGGGGTAGTGGGCGCGGTTGCCGTTGTTACGGCCGCCGCGCACGAAGAATACCTGCACGCAGCTTTGGCTGGCAGTTTGCCATACCGCGATGATATCCGCGTCTTCCAGGCTGGCCGGGTTGATGATGCCGCTGCTTTGCACGTGCGTGAGGCCGCGGATGCGGTCCCGCAACGCGGCGGCGCGCTCATATTCCATGTGTTCTGAGGCGGCCTGCATTTCCGCGGACAGGTCGCGCTGGACGTGGGCGGCTTTGCCGGAGAGGAAGCTTTTCGCCTGGGCCACGAGTTTGGCGTAGTCGTCAGGCGCGATGCGGCCGACGCAGGGGGCGCTGCAGCGTTTGATCTGGTGCAGCAGGCAGGGGCGGGTGCGGTTGGCGAATACGGTGTCGGCACAGGAGCGGAGCAGGAACACGCGCTCCATGGCGGTGACGGTCTGGTTGACCGACCAAGCGCTGGCGAAGGGGCCCCAGTAGGTGCCGGGACGGGTTTGGGCGCCGCGGTGTTTGGCGATCTGGGGGAAAGGGTGGTCCTCGGCCAGCATGAGCCACGGGTAGGATTTGTCGTCCCGCAGGACGATGTTGAAGCGCGGGCGCAGGCGCTTGATGAGGTTGGCTTCGAG
>FSYC01000193.1_pt1 | contig 13392 bp, 7 predicted proteins | sample 1638431 | NCBI WGS metagenome assembly FSYC01 (sample SAMEA3914788, study PRJEB12502) | metagenome | biome: forest; material: soil | place: Canada | collected 2011-07-03 | depth 0.1 m | reverse complement strand
GCGGGCGGCGACCATTCCGCACCGCCATTCGCACCGGGAAGCATGTCTACCCCCTCCTTGGTGGGTATGGTTAACATGTTCTTCGACATCATGACATAAGGATCGGACTTGCGGATCAGCTTGCCCGTCCGCCGATCGACGATGAACACCCAACCAACCTTGCCCGCCTGGGCCGCCGCGGGGATTGTCTCGCCATTCTGATGGACATCGAAGAGCACGACATTGCTGACGGCGTCGTAGTCCCAAACGTCGTGCTTGACCTCCTGGTAGTACCATTTGAGCGCGCCGCTATGTACATCCAGAGCGACAATACTGTCGCTCCATAGATTGTCCCCTTGGCGGCCCGTGCCATCGAGGTCCGGGTTGGGATTGCCGGTGGCGAAGATGACGAGCCCCAACTGCGGATCTATCGCGGGCGTCGTCCACACCATTGCACCGCCGGTCTGCGCCGAGTCACCGGCATAGGATTTCGGATCCGTCGACATCCAACGCCAGCGCTGCTTGCCCGTCATCGCATCGTATGCCGCAACGAAGCCGCGCAGTGCCCATTCGCCCCCGGCGCTTCCGACGATGACCATGCCATCGTAAATTTGCGGCGCGAGCGTTTCTGAGTAACCGGTTGTCGATTCGACGATTGGCGTCTGCCACACAGTATGGCCGTCGGCGGCGTCGAGCGCCAGCAGCTGATCGTCCAGCGTCGCAACGTAGATCTTGCCGTAACCAGCGGCGATGCCCCGATTGACAGGACCGCAACAAACCTGGAACGGCCCAAGATTGTAGGTAACGTCCCATAGCCGCTCACCGGTGGCAGCGTTGACCGCCAGTATCATCATTTTTTTGTTGACCACGGGCGTTGTAATATACATCACGCCATTGATGACGACCGGCGTCGTCTCGAAGCTGGCCGTTATGCCAGTCTGAACCAGCGCCGCCAGACCGAGGGACTTCACGTTGCCGGCGGTGATTTGCTTCAGGGGCGAATATCGTTGGTTGTCGTATGTGCGCCCGTTCAACAACCAATTATCCTGGTCGGCTCCCGCATTGAGCATCATCGGGTCGGTCACGTTCACGTTCGCCCCGGCCGGAAGCTTTTCGTAAACGGTGCGCACCGGAGGTGCCGCGCGCACGATCTCGTCGGTATTGGCACCCGTCGCGGCGGTGGGACTGATGCGCGCCTGCGCCATGCGCACCTGGCCAAGTGACGCGGCCTCCAACGGCGTCTTGCCGGAGGGAAAGCCGTTGCGCGACAAAATGTAGGCGGTCACATCGAGATATTGTTGCCGGGTCAAGGTTCCGGGCTTGTCTTGCGGCATCTGGCGACTTATGAAATCATATAGCCCCGCCGCCGTTCCCGCGCCAAATGTCTGCCGCAATGTCTGGCCACTGAGGGCGGGCCCGGAATCGCCCTGTAGGTTCTGGCCGTGGCATTGAACGCAGTACTGCGTATAAACCGCCGCGCCGTGTGCTGCTTGCGGACTCGTATAATCGCCCTTCGATTTCTCTTTCGCAACGGCGGGTCCCGTTGCAATCCCGGCTGCAATCAGGGCAGCGATCGGTAATGCGATTCGTTTGGCAGCTTTCCATTTGTCAGGAAACTTGCGCCTCGCTGGCATCCCCTGCGCGGCAGCAAGTGAGTGCCGCTCCGGTATCGACCGGCGCCGCGGCGCCTCGCAAATCGCTTCGCGCGTATCATCAAAGATATCCCCGCCAAAGATATCCCCGCCGCTGCGTGCGCTACGAGGCGGCCATGTTACTGCAACGACATCGTCATGGCAGCCCGATCCAATTTTTGGATTCATTGCCGAAATCCTCCGATTTCGCCTCAGCACTTGCCTGAGGTCATTGTTCCTATCCAACGAGCTCGTGATGGCACCCTACACCTGACCGCGGCAACGTTAGAGGACGGGGCCAACACATGGGGGAAATCCATCTGCGCACTTACGGGTTGTATAATGGTGTTGACCATCGCCCCACACCAGAAAGAACTGATAAGCCGGCGCTTACGATCCATTGCATTCAAAACGTTGAACCGAAATTTTGGTGCACTTTCCCCGCGCAGGCATCAATCCCGCCGGCATATGGGGAAGTTACCTTACACGCGAACAATATCCCCGCGTCATCACCTAATTGTTTTAGCGTACAAGCGGCTTTTCTACTTCAACGCCGTGGCCGGTCTCGTGAGCTGTGTTCCGCCGTGACACCCGCTTAATCCAACGGCAGGGCGCCGTCCGCTCTATTCCCTGCGCGGCCGCCTGCTATATCACGAAAATAGGGGGCCTGTAGCTTGGTTCAAGCTCAATCCTTTGTTTACGCTTATGCAAACCACGGCGGGGCGCGCCGCCGCCCGAAGGCGCGACCCGGACGAAGAAGCCCATCTTCCGCGCAGGGCGCAGGAATTCTCCGGCCGCCATGGCTGGCGCACGGCAGTGATCCATTGGCGTTCCCGGCCGGCAACGGGGCGCCGGCCTTAGGCGGTGCCGGCGCCAGCCTGCGCGCCGTCACCCACCTCCATTTCGGCTCCCCCGTGGCGGATCGCCCCGGTGGGTCTTGTCAGCAGCTTAGTCCAGGGCGTCGTACCGCTGATAAAACCGCATGCCGCCATTCGATGTTTCTACAGAGCGGTTAAAGGACCAACCCATGCGCCAGATCATCAGCTACATCCGGGTCAGTACCGGCAAGCAGGGCAAGTCCGGCCTGGGCATCGAAGCGCAGCGCGAAGCCATCGCCCGCTTCGCCGCCGCCGAGGGTTGTTAGGTGCTGGCCGAGGTGGCGGAGGTTGAAACCCGCAAGGGCGCCAAGCTGGGCAACCGGACGAACCTGGTAGAAGCCCAAGCCAAGGGCGTTGTCGCCAACCGTGCAGCGGTAGATGCCCTCGCCGCCAACGTTCTGCCAGTGTTGCGGCAGATACAGGCGAGTGGAGCGACGACGCTGCGCGCCATCGCGGAGGCGCTGAACGCACGGGGCATTCGCACGGCGCGGGTGGCCAGTGGCTTGCTATGACGGCGCCGAACGTGCTGGCACGGGACGATGAGGCCATTGCACCAAGGTTGGCTATTGGCCGATAGCGGAACGGCTTCGAACTATCGTTTGCGAAGATGGTTCAAGCGGCGTTTGATTTCGAATCGTGAGTCGCCGCTGACTGGAGTATCAGGCCGACGTTGATGGGTTTGGAATCGTTATGGTAAAGCAGCTACCCTGGCCGATGGTACTCTCAACCGTTACTTCACCGCCGTGCAATTCGACAACGGTCTTGACGAGATAAAGGCCAACGCCGGTGCCAACGATGCCCGCGACATTACTTCCTCGATAGTAGCGCGTGAACAACTCCGGGAGATCCCGCGGTGGAATACCCAGCCCGCGATCCGCTATCGTGATGGCGGTGTTTCTTTCATCACGCCAGGCAGTCACGTAAATGTCGATAGGTTCGGGCGAATACTTAATCGCGTTTGAGAGCAGATTGCTAAACGTCTGAAAGAGCAGCTTGCGGTCGCCGACCAGAGGCAGCGGAGCTGATTTGAACGCCTCGCAGATAGTGGCGTTCGGAGCCACCTCACGATGGAACACGCAAACATCATGGAGTAGCGCCGCTAGGTCCATTTCAGTGGGATTGAAGATCAGCTTGGCTTCGCCATCGATCAGGCGTCCGGAGATTAGCAGATTGTCCATCAGGTTGGTGATGCGCTGCACCGCGGTGCGGATACGGACCACGCGGTCGGCTAGTTCACCGGGCTCAATGCGGTCTTTCATTTTGACCAGCCGCTGCGCATGCGCGTCGATAACGGTCAGCGGGGTGCGGAATTCATGGCTGATCATGACCACGAAATTGCGCTGTAAACGGGTCAGTTGCTGTTCGTAGGCCAGTTTCTGCTCTAGCATCGCAGCTTGCTGAGCGAGCCCTTGCTGGCTCTGGATCAGTTCGATCGCGTTGGCGCGAAACACCCGCACGGCCCTGGCCATTTCGCCGATCTCATCATGACGCTGGAGGCCCATCAACTCGATATCGGTATGATTGGCGGCCAACAGGCGCATGGTGTGCGCCAGATCCACGAGTGGGGTCGAAATCCAGCGCCGGATGTAGGAGAGTGCCGCGGCCAGCAAGATTCCGGCGGAGCAAAGTGCCGCGATGATTAGCCAGCGGGCCTGAACATAGGCCCGGGCGGTATCCGCGCTGGCCGCTCGCGCCCAATCAACGTTGCGCGCTGTCAGCACGCCCAACCCGTCGCTGGCGGCGTTATAGGCGCTGCGCGATGCCGTGCGGTAAAGTGCCACGGCCTGGGCCTGCTGGCCGGCCTTCGCCAGGGCAAGGACGCGCGCCGCCTGAAGCTGGTAGGCGCTCCACGCGCGGGCGAACCGGCCGTAGAGGGAGAGATCCTCGAAGGTATGAAATATCCGCTCGTACTCATGTTCGTCCCGGTGCACCCCGGCACCCAAGGCCACGATCTCGGCCTCGCGCGCGGCGCGATCGGTTTCGTTAAGGGCCAACAGGGCGTCGCCTTCGGCGGCGCGGTAGTCGGATGTATCGTTGTTTAGGTCGCCGAGCACGCGTGTGCTGGGCAGCCAACGTTGGCGCAAATCGTCAGTTAAGACATTGACATCATTAAACATGTATATGGTGAACAGGCCGAACCCAAGGATAAGTGCGAACAGCAGCACGCTGATCGCCGAAAGCCTGGCCTGGAGCGAGCCCAGCCAGCCTGCCGCGCCGTGCCGCGCGGACGGCAGGTCTGGTCTCCCAGCGGGCGAGGTTATGGTGGTGTCCCGCATTGCTTTTTTATATCATGCTGCGCTGCAATACGTGCCTGCGCGCCAGTTTCAGGAGCCGGACCACAATCGCAAATGTGTATGTGGCGCGCACTATATGACGGAAAGGTAGTGCCGGGATGTCGGACGGACGCAAGCACATTCTGTGTATCGACGATGATCGTGAGACCGCGTCTCTGATCGCCGAGGAACTGGTGGACCGTGGATATTCGGTAACCGTGGTTCACGGCGGCCAAGCGGGGCTCGCCGCGATCCTGCGTGATCCGCCCGACCTTGTGCTGTCGGATGTGACAATGCCCGGCGTTTCGGGCTTCGACGTGCTGGAACGGCTGCTGGACAACGGGCCGGCCCTCAGCGACATGCCGTTCATATTCCTGACCGCATTGACCGATCGCGATAGCGAGCTGCGCGGCCGCCGGCTGGGTGCCGATGATTACGTTCCAAAACCAATCGATTTCGACATACTGTGTTCGATCATCGAGGCGCGCTTGACCCGTGTCGCACGCCACGCGATTTGGCCCGACCGGGTCGGATTGAGCGAACGCGAGACGGAGGTCCTGACCTGGGCGGCGCGCGGGAAGACGTCCGCGGAGATCGCGCGGATTATCGACATTACCAAGCGCACCGTCGATTTCCATATCGACAGCGCCCGCACCAAGCTGAACGCGGTAACCCGGATGCATGCGGCCGTAAAGGCGGCGAGCGCCAGGTTGATTGATATCTGATATCAGCCGGCGACTAGGTCGACCTAAGAAAGCAGTTCTTTTTTTCAAAAAAGAACTGCTTGCCTTTGACTTATATTGGCCGCGCAGGTCAACCACGGGGCGCCGGCCCGCCCACACCGCCATGATGTTTCACCGGCCCGCCGACAGGTGCCAGATGGCTGCCGCGTTGGCCCGGCGCCACGGGATGATGCACCGCGGGCGGCGGCGGTAAAGCCGACGCTGCATGTGCCGCGGCAACCAGGAAAATCAGTGCCAGAATTTTGGTCAATGCGGTAACTCCTCACCATTGTCGAGTTTGCTGCCATCGTCACCGATAATAAGCAGCATCAGCGCCGGCACCACCACCAGCAGCAGTAACGGCCCCAGCAACATGCCACCAACAACGACAGTGGCAAGCGGACGTTGCACCTGGCTGCCGATGCCCGTGGAAATGGCGGCCGGCAGCAGGCCGATACAGGCGGACAACGCCGTCATCAGCATGGGCCGCATACGCTGTTCAGCGGCATGAAACATCGCCGCGCGCGTGCCGAGCCCGGCATGGCGCAGCGAATTGTAATAGGTGATGACCAGGATACCGTTCATGACGGAGACGCCGAACAGAGAAATGAAGCCGATTGCCGCCGATATGCTGAAGGCGAGGCCCGAAAGGTACAGCGCTACGATACCCCCAACAACGGCGAATGGAATGCCGCTCAACGCCAGCAGGCTGTCGCGTACTGAATTGAACAGCATGTAGAGCAGCACGAGGATGATCAGCAGGCTGATCGGCACGATCACCTCTAACCTGGCTTGGGCGAGCTTCAAATCGTCGAACTCGCCGGCCCAGACAATGCGATAGCCAACGGGCAGCACGACATGCTGGGCGATACGCCGCTGCGCCTCGCTGACCGTGCCACCCAGATCGCGGCCACGGACCGAGAACTTGATCGGAATAAAGCGTTGCGTCTTTTCGTGGTAGATATAGGCAGCACCGGTATCCAGTGTAATGGTGGCGAGTTCGCTGAGCGGCACATAGGCCGTGGTGCCGGATGGCGTCTGGTAGCCAACCGGCACGCGGCTGACGGCGGCGACACTGTCGCGGTATTGCGGCGCCAGCCGCACGGTCAGATTGAACTGGCGATCGCCCTCAAGCACGGTGGTGGCAACCGAGCCGCCCATCGCGGCCTGCAGCGTCGTGTTGATGTCGCCGCTATTGAGCCCGTAGCGGGCGGCTTTCGCGCGGTCGATCCGGATGTTCAGATTGGGCTGGCCTTGCACGTGAAAGATGCCAAGGTCGGTGACACCGCGCACCTGCGCCATTTGGTCACGTACCTTGGCCGCGATATCTTCCAGTCCCCTCAAATTAGGGCCGATAACCTTGACCGAGTTGGCGCCCTTCACGCCGGAAATGGCTTCCTCGACATTATCCTGAATATACTGAGAGAAATTGAACTGCGTGCCGGGCAATTCGGCGTCGAATTCCTTTTGCAACTGCGCAGTCAGCTTGTCCTTGGTCATGCCGGCGGGCCAGGTGTCGAACGGCTTCAGCGGCACGAATAATTCAACATTGGAGAAGGGCGAGGCGTCACTGCCATTATCCGGCCGGCCATGCTGCGACACCACGGTGATCACTTCAGGGTGGCGCAGCAGAATTTCGCGCATCTTGCGCGCCTGCGCGGTGCCGGCATCCAGCGTCAGCGTGGGCGGCATGGAGCCGCGGATCCAGTAATTGCCTTCTTCCAGCGCGGGCAGGAATTCGGACCCCAACTGAGTCGCGACCAACCCGCCGCAGAGCAGGAATACCGCGCCCAAGAACAAGACCACGCGGCGATGCATCAGCGACCATTTCAGCAACGGCGAGTAGCTGCGGCGCAAACCTCTCACCAACGCGGTTTCAACCTCCTTCACGCGGCGCGGCAGGATCAGCGACAGCAGAACGGGCGTTACCGTGAAAGTGGCGATCACGGCACCGGCCAGCGCGTAAGCGTAGGTGCGTGCCATGGGGCCGAAAATCTGGCCTTCCACACCCTGCATTGTGAACAGCGGCACGAAGGCGGCCACCATGATGGCGGCGGAAAACAGAATGGCGCGATCCACCTGCAGCGCGCTGATCAGCACGATGCGGAGCCGATTGTTCCAAGTTTGTTTGTTGACCAGGTTGTGCCGGCTGGTGGGATCGGTGCCCATCGCACCCTGGGCCAGCTGCTCCAGCAGGTTACGCCGACCCGAGGGCGGCAATTGAAGATTGCGAAATATATTTTCCACCATGATGACGGCGGAATCGATGATGATGCCAAAATCAACGGCGCCCACCGAGAGAAGATTGGCGTCCTCGCCCCGCAGCACCAGCAAGATAACAGCAAATAGCAGGGCGAACGGAATATTAATGCCGACGATAATGGCGCTGCGCAGATCGCCCAGAAATATCCACTGGATCAGGAATACCAGCAGGCAGCCGAATACCAAATTATGTAGCACGGTATGGGTGGTGACGGCAACCAGCGTACTGCGGTCGTAATAGGGCACGATCTTGACGCCCGGGGGCAGCGTGCCGTCGGTGTTCATGCGGTCGATTTCGGCTTTAATCTTGGGAATCATATCGTTGGTGTGCTGGGTTCGCCCCATCACCACGATTGAGGCGACAATGTCATCCTGATGATCCCGCCCGGCAATACCGAGCCGGGGCACGTTGCCCACATAGACGCGCGCCACATCCTTTACTGTGACAGGCACGCCATTGACCTGACTGAGAACGACGTTCTGGATGTCGTCTACGTGATAGCCCTGGGCGATTTCATCGTTGCCGCCGTCATCGATAAGGCCCAGGCCGCGGATATTGATCGATTGCTGGCCAATGCTGATTTCCCGGCCGCCAACATTGATGTTGCTGTTGCCCAGCGCGGTCAGCATTTGCGGGATGGTGACGCCATAGGCTTCAAGCTTGCGGGGATCGGCTTCGACCTCGAATTCCTTTGTGGTACCGCCCCAGGAATTGACCTGCACGATGCCGGGAATTGTGGAGAGCCGGCGCAGCACCACCCAATCCTGTACGGTGCGCAGGTTGGTCAGGCCAAAGCCTTTCGGCCCGACCACCTGGTAGCGGTAGATTTCACCCACCAGGCTGGATTGCTGGATTTGCGGGATCTGGTTCTGCGGCAGTGTCACGTTCTGCTGTAGGCTCAGCGCCGCCTGGGTATAATCGAAGTAGAAATCGGTGCCGTATTTGAACGTGACGCGAACGAAGCTAAGGCCGTAGAAGGAGGTGGACCGGATCGTGTCGATGCCGGGCGTTGAATACAGGCCGATTTCCATCGGGATGGTGTAGTATTTCTCCATCTCCTCGGCGGACAGGCCAGCCGCCTGCGCGGTGATTTCCAGGATCACCGGCGCCGGATCGGGATACGCCTCGATATTCAATTTCAGGAACGCGGTCAGACCGCCGCCGAGGAATACCACGGCGGCGATTACGATCAGCGCGCGCCTTGTCAGGCCGAACGTCAGAAGCGACTTGAACACCGGGTCGTTATGCTTTCAGGAAAATGCCGAGGGCTGGCGCCCGCAGTCAGGTGGGACCCGCGGTGAGCATGTTGGAGAGGAATACCGCGCCATCCGTAACGACATGTTCACCCGCGCTCAGGCCGCCGAGGATCTGCCGGTAGCCGTCCGCCGCAATACCGATGGTCACCGCACGGCGAACGAAATGATGGCCGTCCGTCGTCGTCCATACGGATTCAGTGCCGTCGCCCTCACGGACCACACCGTTCATCGGCACCGCCAACGATGTGACGGGCGTGCCCGTGGTGATCTGGAAGCTGGCGAACATGCCGGAACGCAGCGCGTGGTTGGGATCAGCGATTTCCGACCGCAGGATGAAGCGCCGCGTCGCCGGATCGATGACGGTGCCGACCACCTGCACCTTGCCGGTGAAGCTGCGCCCAGGGAGTGCGTCAATCTGCACCGTGACGGGCTGGCCTACCTTGAACGCGGTGCTCAGGTTTTCAGGTGCCGAGGCCAGCATCCACATTACCGAATTGTCGGCGATGGTGAATGGCGCCGGCGCGTTGCCCGGCTGCACGAACACGCCCGGGGCGGCACTGCGCGTAACCACCACGCCATTGACCGGGCTGCGTACCTCCAGCGCCGGATCGACCTGACGGCCGGCTATGATGCGGTCGATTTCCGCCGGCGTCTTACCAAAAATCCTGACCGCATCCCGCGCCGCGCGCATCGAGCCTTCCGCGGTTTGCTGGTCGGATACCGCCTGATCGTAATCCTTCTGCGCCAGGCCGCGGGTGTGATACAGGTCCACGGCGCGCTGCAGCGCACGGGTGGTCATGCGCAGCACGCCATCGGCCGCGATCAGCGTTGATTCCGCCTGCACCAGATCTGGGCTATCCACCGTAAACAGCGCCTGCCCCTGGCGCACGGTATCGCCGCCGCGGGCGAATATCTGCAGGATGCGGCCCTGATACGGAGGATAGACCTGGGTTTCCAGATCCTCGTCGAAATCGATATTGCCCACCGCCGTTTCTTGGATTGCGAAAATCCGTTGGCAAAGCACGCCAATGCTGATCGCCTTCACCTGCTCGCTGGTCAAATCCAGCGTATCGCCGACGTCGGCGCCACCGGACGGGGCATCAGCGGCCCGGGCTGCATGCCAGACGGGCTGGGCGATAAGGCACGCCGCCGCAACCGCAGCAGGCAATTTCCCCCTGATTAACCCTGCCAGACGCGCGCACACCATCACAGGCTCCAAGCCAGCTGTAACCGGTCCAGCTGTAACCGGTATCGTGCCGATACCGCTTGGGGGCGGCTACTGTGACAAGTCACAGTAGCCGCCGCCCCCCTTCGTGCTTAGGGCTGGCGCCATGATGTGCCCGCATGTGAGGATTGCCGCCGATACGCCCGTTGATTGGAGCGCGCGTCGCCGTAGCGCGTGGCGACATGGCCTTGCCGCAGGTGCCGCGGCCTTCTGGGCGGCCCTCTTGTCGGGATGCGCGGTCGGGCCCGATTTTAAACGGCCGGCCGCCCCGGCCAACGCGGGCTACAGCCCGGTAGACCTGCCCCGGCGCACCGTCACCGCGCCGATTGCGGGGGGCGAAGCAGAAACGCTGGACCTGGGCCGTGACATTGCGTTCGACTGGTGGACGATGTTCCGTTCACCGGCGCTGAATGCGCTGGTCAAGCGCGCGCTGCTGAAGAACCCGACGATCGAGGCCGCACAAGCGACGTTGCGTGGCAGCCAGTTCGATGTGTTCGCGCAACTGGGCTATTTCGCTCCCACCGTGTCGGCGGGCTACACATTCCAGCGCCAGCAGTTGGCCGGCAACGAAGGTGGCAATGCCCCCGGTGTACAGGGCAACGGCAAGGTTCTCGCGCCGAAGCAGACACCAGGCGTGCCGCCGTACAACGAACCGGTCACCTATAATCTGCATACGGCGCAACTATCGGTTGGCTACACACCGGATGTATTCGGCAGCAACATACACCAGGTACAGGCGCTGCGCGCGACCGAGCGTTATCAGCGCTTCCAGTTGGAGGCGGCCTATATCACGCTGGCATCCAACGTGGTGGCGGCGGCCTTGCAGGAAGCTTCCTTGCGGGCGCAGATCGACGCCGCGAACGCGGTGATCCATGAAACCCAGGAAGGCCTGGATATTCTGCACCATCAGGCCGGCGTCGGCTATGCGATGGGTATTGATGTCGCGGCCCAGGAAACGGCGCTGGCGCAGGCACAGCAGACGTTACCGCCATTGCAGAAACAGTTGGAACAAACACGGGACCTGATCCGCGCCCTGGCCGGCAATTTGCCGAACCAGGACGTGCCGGAAACCTTCACGCTGGACTCGCTGCATTTGCCGCAGGCACTGCCGGTGAGCTTACCGTCGCGGCTGATCGAGCAGCGGCCGGATATCCGTGCCGCCGAGGAACAATGGCACTCGGCCAGTGCCCAAGTAGGTGTAGCCGTGGCGGCCCGCCTGCCGCTGTTCAACATCACCGCCGCCTATGGCGGGATCGCCTCGGTATTTGACCAGATGTTCTCGCATGGCGGCCCGTTCTGGAACGTATCGCTTGCAGCGACCCAGCCGATTTTCGACGGGTTCACGCTTTACAACAAAGAACGTTCGGCGCGCGCGGCGCTTAGGGTAGCAGCGGCGCAGTATCGCAGTACGGTTTTGACTGCGTTTCAGAACGTCGCAGATACACTGCACGCGGTCACCAATGATGACCACACACTGGCAGCCGCGGTGTTCGCCGAGCAAGCTGCGCGCACGACGCTGGATCTGACACAAGAACAGAGCCGGGTTGGATACGTGAACTACCTGACATTACTGAGCGCGCAGCAAGCGTATCAGCAAGCGCTCATCACCCGCGTTCAGGCGCAGGCGGCCAGGTTTGGCGACGCGGCGTCGCTCTACCAGGCCCTGGGCGGCGGGTGGTGGAACCGCAATGCCGCGGAGTTTGGGACTTCGGAGGCTTGTCAGTGTTGATCGCGCACGTCGCTTGTATCCTGTAGCGCAAGGTCTGCCGGTGGCAGCGCGCTCCGGGCCGACACCACCACGCTCGTGCTTCATCCCTCTGTGCTGCCCAGAACCATTGCGCATTGCATGCACGCTGTAGGCATCTGGATCTTTGGCGCTATCACAGCCTCCATGGCGGCTGGATCGGCGATCGCACGCTGGTATCGGCCACATCTGAAGTGGCGCTATGGGCACAGCGACGACGTCGACGAGCGCCTGTTCCTGCTATTCACCACCACCTCGATTAACAGCCGTGTGCAGGCCGGATTGGATGTGGCCAGGTTCGGCTTCGGCATTGGCGGTACTTACGCAATATCTGATGACAACGGTATTCTCATCGATGCGGGGCCGCTTGATTTAGATCATGCCCCCCAGCCAGCAACAGTCGCAGCGTCGTTGCGGAATGATGGGTGGATATACGCGTTATGTGTCACTCGTAACAAAATTAACGGACGGCCAGCCGTCATTGGCAGGGGGGGCGGCCATGGCAACACCATCCCCCTAGCAGTTGGTGTCTATCAATTCGCGGCCGCGGTAACGACGCAAAGCGGCGTCAAGCGAGTGGCTCGGCGATTTCAAGTTGGCGCTGATCACTTGTGCTGGCTCCAGGAGACAGGCGCCCGCCCCCAACCCGCCGGGGGATCGCCAGGGCATAGCTAGACTATGGGCCTACACCAGACCCGGCATCACCTTGCGTTGACCGGCAACCCAAGCTGCGGAGCCCGTGCAACCTGCCCCCCGGCTGTATACGACGAGCACGCAGCCAGAAATGCGGGCACCAAGGCCCGTTGCCAATGCGTGCCCTGCTCAAGCTGTAGGGCGATCGTCAATTTATGGAGTTTGCGCCGCTAAGCCTTCGCCGCACCGCATGTGGTGCGCGGGACCCACGACACTCCATGGCGCGGCTGTGCGAGCCGGGGTGTTCTCGGCAACGGGCTAGGCCGGTCGCGTGGCTCTAGGCCCTATGCCCCCTTTGGTCCATTGCCCTATGAAGCCGAGGCGGACCATTCGCTAGAAGTTTCTTGTTGAATGTGCAACGGTGTTTGCAATGTCGATCGTCTCGCGAATAAAAGCGGTAATTTGGCGTTCGCTCAACACGTGGGCACGCGCCGCACGTTCAATGTCCGACGCTCGGCTGCGCAGTCCAAGCGGCGCCTTTTAGGCGCCTGGGGCCAGCTACGTCCTGCCTGCGTCATGCCAAAGGGGAGACGAGTTCCCGTTGGGCTGATGGGGTGGACGGCCCCTGTGTCCGGCGTCTGAGCGCCATAGGATGGTCGTTGTTGTAGCAACCCCCATCAGGAGCCGTTCGCGATGCAGATTACCACGATCGGTCTCGATCTCGCCAAGAGCATCTTCCAGGTCCACGGCATCGATGCCAGCGGTCAGACAGCGGTTCGCAAGAAGCT
>FSYC01000244.1_pt1 | contig 13418 bp, 12 predicted proteins | sample 1638431 | NCBI WGS metagenome assembly FSYC01 (sample SAMEA3914788, study PRJEB12502) | metagenome | biome: forest; material: soil | place: Canada | collected 2011-07-03 | depth 0.1 m | reverse complement strand
GCTGGGGGTTCGACCCCCTCCACCCCTGCCAAGCCGCGGCCACCCACCACAAGGACCCCGCCCAGTGGCTTTCGCCCCCGCCAAATTCGTGCGCGACGTGCGCGCCGAAGCCGCCAAGGTTACCTGGCCCTCACGCAAGGAAACCGGCCTCACCACGCTGATGGTGCTGATCATGGCGGTTCTGACGGCCGTGTTCTTCCTGTTGGTAGACTGGGCGATCGGATTTGGCGTGCGCAGCCTGTTCGCCGGCTCGGTCTGAGGGATAAAGAGAATTATGGCTAAGCGTTGGTACGTCGTTCACGTCTATTCCGGCTTTGAGAAGAAGATCGCGTCCGCCATCAAGGAGCAGGCCGAACAGAAGGGCCTGGCCGACCATTTCGAAGAAGTGCTGGTACCCGCCGAGGAAGTGGTGGAAGTGCGGCGCGGGCAGAAGGTGAACTCGGAACGTAAATTCTTCCCCGGTTACGTGCTGGTGAAGATGGAGCTGACGGACGACGCCTGGCATCTGGTCAAGAACACCCCCAAGGTCACCGGCTTCCTGGGCACCAAGACACGCCCCAGCCCGATCACCGAGGCCGAGGCCGAGCGGATCATGAAGCAGACGCAGGAAGGGGTCGAGAATCCCCGCCCGAGCGTCATCTTCCAGATCGGCGAACAGGTGCGCGTGGCCGACGGCCCGTTCACCAGCTTCAACGGCACCGTCGAGGAAATCGACGAGGAGAAGGGCCGCGTAAAGGTCTCCGTCAGCATCTTCGGCCGCTCGACGCCCGTGGAGTTGGAATACGGCCAGGTCGAGAAGGTCTAGTCCGGCCGTGCCATCCCCGGGCTAGCGGCCGGGGCTCCATATAAAACGGAATTTGCGCCCGGCAGCCGCCAAAGGCCAGCAGCCGGTCAGCGAATGCGCTTGATGTGCGCATGTGGAATGCGCACTGTCTGCTCTGTGAACCATGGAAACCGCAAACCACCCGTCACGCGCCGCGCGCCCGCCCCGGCGCGCCGTGCGACGAACATCACGTTGCCGGAGTCGCTACTGCGCGAGGCCCGGGCACTGAAAATCAACCTGTCCCAGGCCTGCGAAACTGGCCTGGCAGCAGAGGTGGCGCGCGGCAAGGCGGAGGCTTGGTTGCTGGAAAACCGCGCAGCCATAGATTCGTGGAACGAGCACGTGGACGCACACGGAATCCCGCTCGCCGAATTTCGGCAATTCTGAAACGCCGCCTAGACGTCTATCCAATGCCCGGAGCAACCGGGCGCGGGTATGTTGTTGATGTGCAAGCGCAATTACTCGACCATCTCAAGACCCGTACGGTCGTGCCACTCCTGCCGCAGTCGCTGGCGCCACCGCTAATCACCCACCTTAACCCGGTTTTTTCCATCGGTGGGGAAGCCCACGTAATGGTCACACAGGCTATCGCGACGCTTCATGTGAGGGAGCTACGTGAGAAGGTGCTGTCCTTGGACGCGCAGCACGACGAAATCACACGCGCGCTGGATATCCTTTTTACCGGATACTGATCCAGCGGACGCTAGAAAGCGCTTCTTTTTGAAAAAAGAAGCAAAAACTTTTGCCCATTGGCGCGCGCGTTGCGTCCACGTAGCGCCTTAACAATCAAAAGTTTTTTGGTTCTTTTTTTCAAAAAAGAACTGCTTACTGACTAGCAGGCGCCACCAGCAGGCAGTTACCGCCCTTATGTGCCAGGCGATGGCAAGCAGCCAGGGCCGCATCATGCGTCATGCCGCCCAGCCGCGCGCGGTAAAGCGTCGCGTGGCCTGAATGAACCGCCGCAACCGTGGTGCTGCTATGGCCCACCGCCGCCTTGGCGGCGCCCGCGGCGGACTGCGCCTGCTGCGAGTTCCCGTAAGCGCCGATTTGCACGGACCAGTTATGGCCCTCGAATTTCATGTTTTCAGCGGCCATGGCCGGCGCGATCAGATGCAGACCGTGGCTCGCATGGGGCGCAGCCGCGGCAAGCGCCACATGCGCAGCGGCCACCACGTGGCGCGGCTCAGGGGCTTCAGCCACTTCCACCGGCACCGGCTGGGCCGCCGCACCATGGCCAGAACCGTGACGCGTATAGGATGCCAGTTGCACCACGGCTTCGTGCCGGCGGTGGCCGCGATACGCCACGGCAATAACGTGCCGTGCGTAGCGCGGGCCCGCAGGGATGCTCACCGGGATCTGGTTCAACGCAAGCTGCTCGGCCGGCGAGCGGCTCTGCGGCCAGGCGCCGCCAATACGGCTGCCAATCATGTAAACGTAGCGGCGCGTCTCGTCCGGCAAGGACCGGTGGTTCGCCAGATAGTCCGAAAGGCGCGCGGGCCCGGCATTGTAGGCGGCCAGAAAACCGGGGCTGCCGAATGCATCATACATTTCGCGCAGATAGGCGGTGCCGGCCAGGATGTTGTTGTGCGGCTCGAACGCGTCGTCGCCCAGGCCATAGCGGCCACGCATTTCGTCGTAGGTGGCCGGCATCAGCTGCATCAGGCCCATCGCCCCTACCGGCGACGTGGTAAGCGTCCCATTGGCCCGGTACTGATAGCCCCCCGACTCGACGTTCATCACCTCGCGAATCCACACCGGCGGCACATCGAAGCGCGCCGAGGCTTCGGTCACGTATGGCCCCCACGGATCCTCCGGCGGCCCCGGCGGCGCGTAATCGGCATGAGCGTGCGCTTTATAGACGGCGGCTTCCTGGGTCGCCGTCAGCAAAGGGGCCGGAGCCGACGCCACCTCGGCCTTCTGGCCGGCACAGGCGGAGAGCAGCGCCACGGTGGCCAGGCATCCCATGCCGCGCCCAAGCCGGGCGGCTGAGATATGGCGGCGCGGCGTTTGCGCTGTCTCGGCCTGCTTCAATACCTAGCCCCCACCCAAAAACCCCAATGGAAGCGGCGCTGAAGGCGCCGCTGCTGGAGTCGAAACTCAACAGTCTACCGTAACCCGTTAACGGATCGTTGGTGGGCTTGCAAGAAAGTAATCGGTGCGCACAAGGAAACATTCGATTTCCATGCCCGTTGGGCGGCATAGTTCCAGTGCGTTTCCCCGGTGCGCCGCGCCGACAGATCCCTGGTGTGAAGCGGCGATTCGCACCGGTTTGGCCGCTATGTGCTGCCCGACCGGCGCCCGGCCGGCGTACCCGGTTGCGGCCCGGGGGTGGATGGAGTACCGGCGAGCCCGCATGGATCAAGGTATGGATCACGCTATCCCGCTAATGCCGTCGGCGCGGATGGATATCAGCGCAGACATCACACAAGCCGGGCGCATGCGCCTCGCCTGGCAGGATATGGCTGGTGGCGCGGCACTCTGGCGCCTGGGCCTGACGCTCGGCTGGCTTGATATCAAGCTACGCTACCGCGGCAGCCTGCTGGGGCCGTTCTGGCTCACCATCTCCACCGCCGTATGGATCGGCGCCATGGGCACGCTATACAGCGTGCTCTTCCACATGAATCTACGCGGCTACCTGCCTTTCCTGGCGCTGTCGCTAGTGCTGTGGACCGCCCTCGGCGGCCTGGTGGGCGACGCCTGCAACACGTTCCTGCAAAGCGAAGCCACCATCCGGTCCATGCGCATGCCCTACTTTGTGCACGCAATACGGGTCGTGGTGCGCACGGTGATCGCGCTCGCGCATAACATCCCGGTGATTCTGGTCGTGTTCACCCTGTTCGGCACGTGGCCGGGATGGGCCGCCTTCTGGTGCCTGCCGGGATTGCTCCTGTGGACGGTGGACGCATTCGCCGCCTGCCTGGCGCTAGGCACGCTCTGCGCCCGTTTCCGCGACATTCCTCCGATCGTCGCCAGCGTCATGCAGATCGCCTTCTTCGTAACACCCATCATGTGGCGCCCCGAACAGCTCGCCGGCCACGCCTGGTGGCTGAAGCTGAACCCGTTCAACGACCTGCTGGAAGTGGTGCGGCAGCCGTTGCTGGGCGTGACACCGTCCGGCCATATGTGGATGGCGGCGGGGCTGTACAGCCTCGCGTTCTGCGCCTTCACCTGGCTGCTGTTCATGCGCGTGCGCAGCCGCCTCGCGTTCTGGATGTAGCCCGATGGCAAGAATCGAAGTTGCAGCTGTGTCGGTGGATTTTCCGCTGTACCACGGCAGCGCCCGCAGCCTGAAAAAGACCGTATTCGCCCGCGCCGCCGGCCGGGTTGGCGAGGATCGCCAGCACCGCACCGTCGTGCAGGCGCTGCGGGACATCAATTTCACGCTGCGCAGCGGCGACCGCCTGGGCCTGGTGGGCACCAACGGCGCCGGCAAAACCACGCTGCTGCGCACCTTGGCCGGCATCTACGAGCCGGTCTGCGGCCGCGTCAGCGTCGATGGCAGCCTGAACGCGCTGCTGGACACGCAGCTCGGCATGAACCCCGAGCTCACGGGCCGCGAGAACATCCTGCTGCGCGGCCTCTACGCCGGCCTCACCCGCACCCGCATCCGCCAACTGGAAGAAGACGTCCAGGAGTTCGCCGAACTGGGCGAGTTCCTGGAATTGCCCGTGCGCCTCTACAGCAGCGGCATGGTCATCCGCCTGGGCTTCGCGCTCGCCACCGCCATCAACCCGCAAGTGCTGCTGATGGACGAATGGTTCATGGCCGGCGACATGCGTTTCCTGGCCAAAGCGATGGGCCGCCTGGAAAACGTGGTGAAGGGCTCAGACATTCTGGTGCTGTCATCGCACCAGAACCAAGCCGTCCGCCAATGGTGCACGCGGGTCATCTGGCTCGACCACGGCCGCATCCGCGCCGACGGCCCGACGGACTCCGTCCTGGACGCCTACATGGCCGGTCAGCAAGCCGCCTAACATTCAAAAGTTTTTTGCTTCTTTTTTTCAAAAAAGAAGGCCTGTTCTTTTTTGCAAAAAAGAACCAAAAAACTCTTGTCTATTGGGCCTCTTATGGGTCCACCGGCGAGGGAGACCCTTGCATGAGCGTATTGCTCGAGGAACTGGCCGCGGTCCTTGGCCCAAGTGGCGTACTAACAGGGCCCGAAGCTGCCGAAAAGGCGTTCACGCCCTGGGGGCCGCTCGGCGCACCCTTGGCCGTGCTGCGGCCGGCCTGCACGCAACAAGTTGCCGCGGCGCTGGTGGTGGCAGGCCGGCACGGCGTGCCCGTCAGCGCATGGGGCGGCAAAACTGGCCTGGTGGAAGGCACCTTCGCCGAGGGCATCCTGGCGCTCTCGTTGGAACGCATGAGCGCCGTGGAGGACGTGGACACCCAGGCCGCCACCATGACAGTGCAAGCCGGCTGCGTGCTGGAAGCGGCCTGCGAAGCGGCCGAGGCGGCCGGACTCTTATTACCGCTGGATATGGGCTCGCGCGGCAGCGCAACGGTGGGCGGCGCCATTTCCACCAACGCTGGCGGCAACCGCGTGCTGCGCTTCGGCATGATGCGGGACATGCTGCTGGGCGTCGAGGCCGTGCTGGCCGACGGGCGGGTGATTTCCGCCATGCGGCCGCTGATCAAGAACAATACCGGCTATGACCTGAAGCACGTGTTCTGCGGCTCGGAAGGCACGCTGGGCATCGTCACGCGCGCCGTGCTGCGCCTGCGGCCGGCACCGGTCAGCCAAAGCACCGCGCTCGTGGCGCTCGGCGATTTCGAGTCGCTGCCGCTGCTGCTGCGCCATGTCGAAGCCCAGCTCGGCGGCACGCTCTCCGCGTTCGAGGTGATGTGGCCGGCCTTCTACGAACTCGTCACCACCCCGCCGGCACAGGGCCAGCCGATCCTGCCGCACGGCCACGCCTTCTATGTGCTGATCGAGGCCATGGGCAGCAACATCGACGACGACGACGCGAGGTTTGAACGCGTGCTGGGCGAAGCCATGGAGCAGGGCCTGGTGGATGACGCCGTACTGGCGAAAAGCCGCGCCGAAGCCAAACGCATCTGGGCGCTGCGCGACGACGTAGGCCAAATGGCGCGGCTCTGGCCATTCTTCACCTTCGATGTGAGCCTGCGCATCGCCGACATGGAGGCCTACGTCGCCGAGGTGCGCGCCGCACTGCAGGCGCGCTGGCCCGGCTCGCCGCTGGTGGTGTTCGGCCATCTGGGCGACGGCAACCTGCATCTGGTCACCGGCGTGGGCGATGCGGGCGCGCGGCATGCGGTGGAGGAAATCGTCTACGGCCCGCTTGGGCGGATCGGCGGATCGATTTCGGCGGAACATGGGATTGGCCTGCAGAAGCGGGCCTATCTTGGCTATTCGCGCAGCCCGGAAGAGCTGGACGTGATGCGGGCAATGAAGCGGGCGTTTGATCCGCTTGGGTTGCTCAATCCGGGGAAGGTTGTTTTGATGAATTAAGGTAACTGCTCTCGTAGGACGGCAAAAACCTAAATAAAAAAGCAAGGGCCTCCGGCGGCTGGGGCCTAAGGCCCCAGACCCCCATTTTTTAGAATCGATGTATTTATAAATGACGTGCCGGGCCGTCATTGGCTGAGCCTAAACCGGGAGCGCGCGCTGCGCGGCAGGCACAAAAAAGCGGCAGTTAAATCCTGCTGTTAATCGCAGTGAGACTAATGAGCGAAGACCGGCCTGCGATCTCGTAGGGCAGATCAGTTCTTGCGGCATCCGATAATGCAAGGACTGCTCCTTACCGCGGACATTGCGCCCTGCTACACTTAAAACGAGGCGGAAATTACGGCCTCGTCTTAAGTGTAGCAGGGGGGTCTGGGGGGAGCGGCTTCGCTCCACCCAGCCTTACTTCACTTCCTGGGAGGGAAAAAAATGAACGGCGCCGAGTCCCTAGTAAGAACCCTGGTCACTTCCGGCGTCGAAGTCTGCTTCGGCAACCCCGGCACCAGCGAAATGCATTTCGTTGCCACGCTGGACCGGGTGGACGGCATGCGCCCCATCCTCTGCCTGTTCGAAGGTGTGGTCACCGGCGCCGCCGACGGCTATGGCCGCATGACCGGCAAACCCGCCGCCACCTTGCTGCATCTCGGGCCGGGACTGGGCAACGCTTGGGCCAATCTGCACAACGCCAAACGCGCCGCGAGCCCCATCGTCAACGTCGTCGGCGACCACGCCCGCTATCACCTGCAGTATGACGCACCGCTGACCAGCGACGTCATGGCGCTGGCCCGCACCTGCTCCGGCTGGGTGCACAGCAGCACCAACGCCAAAAGCGTCGCCGCCGATGGCGCGCGCGCGGTTCAGGCGGCCCGCCAAACGCCCGGCCAGATCGCCACCCTCGTGCTGCCCGCCGACACCGCCTGGGACGAAGCCGACGGCGCCGCCCCCGCCCTACCCGTGGCAGCCCCCGCGCCGGTCGCCGGTACCACCATCGATGCGGTGGCCGAGACGCTCCGCTGCGGCAAGCGCGCCGCCATCCTGATCCGTGGCGCCGGCCTGTCGAAAGCAGGCCTGGACGCGGCCGGCCGGGTCGCGGAGGCCACCGGCGCCAAGCTGATGTGCGACACCTTCGTGCCGCGCCTGGCGCGCGGCGCCGGCGTGGTGGAAGTGGAGCGTATCCCCTATTTCGCCGAGCAGATCGTCGATTTCCTGGCCGGCTACGAACTGCTGGTGCTGGTGGGCGCGCAGCCGCCGGTCAGCTTCTTCGCCTATCCCGGCAAGCCGAGCTGGTGCACGCCCGATGGCTGCCGGATTATCTATTTGGCGCAGCCGCACGAGGATCAGCTGGGCGCGCTGAATGCCCTGGCCGATGCCGTGGGTGCGCCCCCCACCGCCGTGAAACGTGCCAAGCGCCAGGTCCCCGACGCCCCCACCGGCGCGCTGAACCAGGTCTCCGTGGCCATGGCGCTGGCCCGCCTGCTGCCCGAAGGCGCCGTGATCGTGGACGAGGCAGCCACCAACGGCTTCGTGCCCTACGGCGTCACAGCCAATGCAGCGGCGCATGATTATTTGGGGCTGACCGGCGGTTCGATCGGCTGGGGCCTGCCGGTTGCCGTGGGCGCGGCCGTTGCGTGCCCCGACAAGAAGATCGTCTGCCTGCACGGCGACGGCGGCGCCATGTACACCCTGCAAGCCCTCTGGACTCAGGCGCGGGAAAATCTGGACATCGTGAATGTGGTGTTCGCCAACCGCAGCTACGCGATTCTGAACATCGAGCTGGGGCGCGTGGGCGCCGGCAATGGCGGCCCCAAGGCGCTGAGCATGCTCGATATCGGCAGCCCATCGCTGGATTTCGTGAAACTGGCCGAAGGCATGGGTGTCGCCGCCAGCCGCGCCGAAACAGCCGAGCAATTCTGCGACCAGCTTGCCGACGCCATGAAAGGGCGCGGCCCGCGATTAATCGAGGTGCTCCTCTAGCGCACCCTCCACTAGCGCACACTCCGCCAGGACCGCTTGCGGCAATGTTGCTGCAAGCGGCCCGCAATCCGCTCGCCTAGGTGTTTTCCGACGCTTACGCCTGTGCGTCCCAACGGCTCCAATCGCCCGTATCTTTGCGCGCGCCGCCGGCGCTATCGCGCGTTCCCCAAGGGACCTCAGCTTGCCACACGACCCAGTAGCCGCAGCCGCACGGCGCATCCTTGTGGTGGAAGACCACGACCTGATCAGCCTGCTGATGTCGGATATGCTCGAGGAAATGGGCCACAGCGTGTGCGCCATCGCCCCCAGCGAAGAGGCCGCCATTGCCGCGGCCGCCGACCACCAGCCTGACCTGATCATCGCCGACGCCGCGCTGGCGGGCGGTAGCGGCCTGGTTGCCATGGCCATCATGCTGCGCGCCAGGTGGGTGCCGCACATCTACATGAGCGGCAATTTGAGGTCGTTGGACGCGTTGCCGCGTGACGCGGTGGTTCTGCGCAAACCGTTCAAACACGATGATCTGGCGCACGCCATTTCCCAGGCCGTCCAGGTACCACCAATGCCCGCGATCAGGATCTCAGCATGAATTCGCCCCCACAAAACGAGGGGGCCCTGCTGAAGGCAGGCGCGTTGCAGCGGGCCATTTTCAACAGTGCCACATTCTCCTCCATCGCCACCGACGCGCGCGGTGTCATTCAGATCTTCAACGTCGGTGCCGAGCGCATGCTGGGCTATACCGCCGAGGAAGTAATGAACAAGATCACCCCGGCGGAAATCTCCGACCCGCTGGAATTGATCGCCCGTGCCCGCGCATTAAGCGCCGAACTGGGCACCCACATCACTCCCGGCTTCGAAGCGCTGATTTTCAAAGCTTCCCGCGGCATCGAAGATATCTACGAGCTCACCTATATCCGCAAGGATGGCAGCCGCTTTCCCGCCCTGCTATCCGTCACCGCGTTGCGCGACGCCCAGAACCAGATCATCGGCTACCTGCTGATCGGCACAGACAACACCGCCCGCATGGTGGTGGAAACCGAGCGCCAGAAATTGGATCAGCGCCTGCGCGACCAGCAGTTCTACACACGTTCTCTTATTGAATCCAATGTCGATGCTCTGATAACCACCGACCCGGTCGGCATCATCACCGACGTGAACAAACAGATGGAGGCGTTGACGGGCTGCACGCGCGACGAACTGATCGGCGCGCCCTTCAAAAATTACTTCACCGACCCGGATCGCGCCGAGGCCGGCATCCGCCGCGTGCTGGCCGAAAAGAAGGTAACGGATTACGAACTGACCGCACGTGCGCGCGACGGCACCAGAACCGAAGTGTCCTACAACGCTACCACCTTCTACGACCGCGACCGCACTCTGCAAGGCGTGTTCGCCGCAGCACGCGACGTTACCGAACGCAAGCGCGTGGAAGCGGAACTGCAGCAGGCCAAGGCCGCCGCCGAAAGCGCCAGCCGCACGAAATCCGATTTCCTTGCCAGCATGAGCCACGAAATCCGCACGCCGATGAACGCCATCATCGGCATCGCCGACCTGCTGGCAAAAACCACGCTGACGCAGGAACAGGACAGGTACGTTCAGATATTTCGCCGCGCCGGCGATAATCTGCTGCTGCTGATCAACGACATTCTCGACCTTTCGAAAGTGGAGGCATCCCAGCTCGAGTTGGAACATACCGGTTTCTGGATGCATGAATTGCTGGCCAACCTCACCGATATGGTCGCCGGGCGCGCGCATGAAAAAGGCCTTGAGCTAACCTGCGAAATCGCCGCGGACGTACCGCTCGGTTTGGTAGGGGACCCCACGCGGGTCAGCCAGGTGCTTCTGAACCTGATCGGTAATGCCATAAAATTCACCGAATCCGGGCATGTGCGCCTACACGTCCAGCGCGACCAATCGCCATCCGGCCTGGTGGCCCTGCGCTTTACCGTGTCAGACACCGGCATCGGCATACCGGAACGCAAACTGGCCAAGGTATTCGAACGGTTTTCGCAAGCCGATTCGTCCACCACCCGCCGCTTCGGCGGCTCCGGCCTGGGACTGACGATCTGCAAGCAGCTTGTGGAACTGATGGGCGGCCGCATTTGGGTGCAAAGTGAACTCGGCGCCGGTAGCGTATTTTCGTTCACCGTGCCGTTCGGTATCTGGGCCACCAGCAGCAGCCATGCCGATATGCCGATAGACGCCGCCCCCGCCCAAAACCTGCCGCCGCTGCGCATCCTGCTGGCTGAGGATTCGCCCGACAATCGAACCATCACCCTGGCCTACCTGGAAGATACGCCCTACCACGTGGATATCGCCGAAACCGGCGCCATCGCCTACAAGATGGTGCGGCACGGCCATTACGACCTCGTGCTGATGGACCGCCAGATGCCGGTGATGGATGGCCTGACCGCCACCCGCGCGATCCGCAGCTGGGAACACGCCAATAACCGCGCACCCACGCCGATCGTGGCACTCACCGCTTCCGCCCTGAAAGGCGATCGCGAAATGTGCCTGGCCGCGGGCTGCACCGCCTATCTCACAAAGCCGATCAAGCAAGCCGCATTGCTGGCGGCCATTACGCTGCATACCCAGACCCCTGCCCTGCAAATATCGGAATCCGGCGATCCAGCGGCGGCCCAAACCGCGCGAACCGAGCGCGCCCGGGCCCGGGCGGCATTGTTCCTGGCCAATGCGCGGGACAATCTGGCGATCCTGGACGAAGCGCTGGAGCGCAACGATTTCGAAACCGTGGAACTCCTGGGGCACGGCATGCGCGGCGCGGGAGGCATGTTCGGGTTTCAGCCCATTACCGACATCGGGGCCGCCTTGGAAAACGCCGGCAACACCTGCGATACGGCTGGTGTACGGACGGCGCTGGCGGCACTCTCCGTCTACCTTGATGGGGTTCAGACTGCGGTGGCGCAGTAAGCAAGCGTTCTTTTTTAAAAAAAGGACCAAAAAACTTCTGCTCTTGGGGCTTTGTTCTGGCGGAATAAGCCGGGACTTGGTTGACTGGCTGGCAACCGGGACCCCGTTTTCGCGTCATCCGTAAACGGGCTGGCAGGTACCGCGATCAACGCGGCCCGGAAAAGCGCCCGTGCAGGAGGAAACATACCCATGATATCGCACCCAACCCCGCAAACCTGGCGCCGGCTGGCCATGGGGCTCGGCTTCACCGCGGTTATCGGCACCGCGGCCGCCGCACCCGTCGGCCACACCCAGAACGGCCCCGTCACCGGCGTAGCCGTGCCGGGCATGAACGAATTCCTCGGCATCCGTTACGCGGCTCCCCCTGTCGGCAATTTGCGCTGGCAGCCGCCGCAACCCGTGCCGGCGGACATCGCCACCCATACCGCAACGGCATTCGGCCCGCATTGCGCCCAGTTGGCCTCCGCCTACGGCATCGCCAGCACGTCCGAGGACTGCCTGTATCTGAACATCTACACGCCAGCCAAGCCTCCCGTGGGTGCCGGGCCGCTACCGGTCATGTTCTGGATCCATGGCGGCGCGCTAGTAGTGGGCGAAAGCAACGATTACGACCCGGCACCGCTGATCGCGGCGAACAATGTCATTGTCGTTACCATCAACTACCGGTTGGGCTATCTCGGCTACCTGGCGGAATCAGGGCTGGATGCAGAAGGCCACACCGCCGCCAATTACGGTCTGATGGACCAGCAATTCGCGCTGAACTGGATAAATCGCAACATCGCGGGCTTCGGCGGCGACGCGAACAACGTCACAGTCTTCGGCGAATCTGCCGGCGGATTGAGCACGCTATCCAACCTGGTGTCACCCACGGCGCACGGGCTGTTCCAGCAAGCGATCGTGGAAAGCGGTTCGTACAGCGTGCAACTCCCCTCGCTCGCCACGGCGGAAACCGCCGGCAACGCGATCGCCACGGCCTTGGGCTGCGCCACAACCGACACGGCATGCCTGCGCGGCGTTCCCGTGGCCTCCATCCTGGCGCAGCAAAGCGCACCCACGCTGAGCCTGACCACGATCGTCGATGGCACCACGCTGCCGCTGTCGATCAACACGGCGCTGCAGAGCGGCCAGTTCAATCGTGTGCCGATCGTCAACGGCACCAATCACGACGAGTACCGGCAATTCATCTCGCCCTACGCCGATATCACCGCCAGCCAATACACAGGCATTCTGAACCTGCTCTATCCAAGCGCGCTCGCGGCGCAAATAAACACGGTTTATCCGGCCAGCAAATACAGCCAGCCCGTGCTGGCGCTGGGCGCCGTGCTGACCGACTCGCTATTCGCCTGCCCGGCGCATCTGATCGACCTCTGGGCCAGCAAATGGGTGCCAACCTACGCCTATGAATTCAACGATCGGCATGTGCCGCAGGATTTCATTCCGTATGCGGGTTTCCCGTTCGGCGCCCCCCACGCCAGCGAAATTCAATTCCTGTTCGATATCCCCAAGCTGCCCGGAACACCGCCGCTGTCGCATGCGGAACAGGAGCTGTCCGGGATCATGACGAAATACTGGACGAATTTCGCGACGGCGCAATCGCCTTCGACGGCGGCCGTGCCCCGCTGGCAGAACTTCGCACCCGGCGCGGACAACATCCAATCTTTCGTGCCGCCAACCGCGCTGCCGGAAACCGATTTCACGACGGTGCACCATTGCCGCTTCTGGGGGCCGGTGATTAATCCTTCGCCCACGTAAAGGAAGCGCTTCTTTTTGGAAAAAGAAGCAAAAACTTTTGCAAAATCAGGCGCGCGGTGGATCCAACGCGCGCCTAAAGGATCAAAAGTTTTTTGGTTCTTTTTTTCAAAAAAGAACTGCTTGCCTTCACCCTTTGCGACCCTCAATCCCGATCGAGTTGATCCGGATCCAAATGCTGCGGCCAATCATACTCCACTGGCCGGGGCCGCCACTCCAAATCCGCTTCACCACGCCCCGGCAGTGGCAGGATCTGTTGAAACACAGTGGCATAAGCCGTTTCCGTCGCGAGCAGGCGGTGCAGCCCCGGCGGTATTTCACCCAATTCCGGCAGCAGCCGCGCCGCCGCAGCACCTGTGCTTGCCATGGCATAGGCCGGGGTGTGGGGGTGGAAGCTGCGGAAGATGCGAAATTCGCGCTCCACGCCCTCCATCCCACCTACGAACACCGCGGCGGCGAAACCGGCGGGAATGCCCGCTGCCG
>FSYC01000617.1_pt1 | contig 13470 bp, 9 predicted proteins | sample 1638431 | NCBI WGS metagenome assembly FSYC01 (sample SAMEA3914788, study PRJEB12502) | metagenome | biome: forest; material: soil | place: Canada | collected 2011-07-03 | depth 0.1 m | reverse complement strand
ATGGCGCGCAGGCCGAATTCGCGGCCGATCTTGAGCATCAAATGGCCGACCACCGGGTGAAGGTGCATGTGTTTGTGGGCGTTGGCGTGGTCCAGGGGCAGGCCGGTTGCGGCGAAGGCTTCGAACTGGGCGCGGATTTCTTGGGCCAGTTGGCGGCGGACGCTGGGACGGAAGGCGTAGTCGATGCCCATGCGGAGCTGGTCGGAGGGGAATTCGCCTTCGGCGTTTACCAGGGCGGGGATTTCCGTGGGCCGCAGGACGGCGGGGCCCTCGATCACGACCAGATGCAGGCCGACGCGCAGCTTGTCGCCTAAGGCGCGGGCGCGGCGGACCGCGTCGGCAGCCGCAGGGGCGCCTACCATCAAGCTCGCGCTGGTCAGAATGCCATCCCGCGAAGCTATTTCTATGGCTTCGTTGATGGAGGGCGAGAGGCCGAAATCGTCGGCTACGGTGATTAGGGTGCGCATTGGAAGGAAGGCTGGGTGGAGTGAAGCCACTCCCCCCAGACCCCCCTGCTCTTATTTGTAACGAGGCCTTCATGAAGGCCTCGTCTTAAATTCGCAGGGGGGTCTGGGGGGGATGGCTTCATCCCACCCAGCCTTACTTGCCTACCCCCGCGCGGCGCAAATCCAGTGTTCGCGGATGCTCGGAACCCTCAACGATCCGAGGTGCTGGAGCCGGCCCAGCTGTATGGCCAAACGGGAAAAACCGGGCGCGCCGGCGGGCTTCGGCTTCGTTGGCGTTGACCGGGAATGTTTCGTAGGCGCGGCCGCCGGGGTGGGCGGCGTGGTGGGTGAGGCCGCCGAGGCTGCGGCCGTTCCAGCGGTCGTAGATGTCGAATACCAGGGGCGTTTGCGCGGGGAGTGCGGGGTGCAGGGCGCTGTACGGGTTCCAAGCTTTGAAGCGCACGCCGGCGACGTATTCGCCGACCGTGTCCGTGGGGGTGAGGGGCACGGCGGTGCCGTTGCAGGCGAGCACGAAGCGTTCGTCTACCCAGCCGGTGACGCGGGCTTGCAGGCGTTCCGCGGAGCTATCGACGTAGCGGGCGGTGCCGCCGGCGGCGGGTTCCTCGCCGAGCACGTGCCAGGGTTCCAGGGCGTGGCGCAGTTCCAGCGTGGCGCCGTGCACCGTCGTTTCGCCGATTTTCGGAAAGCGGAATGCCATGTGGGGGGCGAACCAATCCGGGCTCAGCGGGAAGCCGAGCATGGCGAGTTCTTCGAGCGTGTCGTTGAAATCCTGCTCCACGTAATGGGGAAGCATGAAGTCGTCGTGCAGGCGCGTGCCCCAGCGGACCAGGCGGCGTTCATAGGGATGTTGCCAGAAGGCGGCGACGGCGGCGCGCATGAGCAACATTTGGGCGGCGGACATGCGGGCGTCGGGGGGCATTTCCAGGGCTCGGAATTCGACGAGGCCGAGGCGGCCGGTGGCGTTTTCGGGCGCGTACATCTTGTCGATGCAGAATTCGGTGCGGTGGGTGTTGCCGGTGGCGTCGGCGAGGATGTTGCGGAGGAGGCGGTCCGTCAGCCAGGGCGGAACGGGGCGATTTGGAAGGATCTGGCTGAAGGCGATTTCCAGCTCGTTGAGGCTGTCCATGCGCGCTTCATCAATGCGCGGGTGCTGGCTGGTGGGGCCGATGAACTGGCCGCTGAACAGGTACGAGAGGCTGGGGTGGTTGTGCCAGAAGCCGAGCAGACTTTTGATCAGGTCTGGGCGGCGCAGGAACGGGCTGTCGGCCGGCTGGGCCGCGCCCATGACGACGTGGTTGCCGCCGCCGGTGCCGATATGGCGGCCGTCTAGCGCGAATTTTTCGGCGGCCAGGCCGGTTTGGCGTGCGGCGGCGTAGAGCTGCTCGGTGCGTTCCACCATTTCGGGCCAAGTTTCGGCCGGGTGGATGTTCACCTCGATCACGCCCGGGTCGGGGGTGACGCTGAATTGCTGCAGGCGGGGGTCGCGGGGCGGGAGGTAGCCCTCGAGAATAACCTGGCAGCCGAAATCGGCGGCGGTGTCCTCGATGGCGGTGGTGAGATCCAGCCAGTCCTCCGCGGCGTAGAGCGGCGGGTAGAAGATGTGCAGTTTGCCGTTGCGGGCTTCCACCGTGAGGGCGGTGCGGACAAGTTCGGTGTCTTCGCGGCCGGGAATGGGCCGGTCCTGCGGCACAGGGCCGGGGGGGATGCCTTCCGGGCTGTGGCTGCGGGCGGTGTAGCGGCTGGGTTGGGTGCTGGCGGCGTGGATGGGGAGCGGCCGCAGGTCCGCGAAGGGATCGGGGGTGATGGGCGTTTCGATGTTAGCTGGATCTGCCCAGGGGAGGGAGTCTAGGGGCAGGCGCAGGCCGATGGGGGAGTCGCCGGGGACTAGGAACAGGGCGTCGCCGCGCAGGAACCAGTGGCCGGATTGCCAGGATCGGCCGCGGTGGTCTTCGGTACGGCGGAGGGGGAGCACGCTGCCGACGGGGCTGGAGAGGCCTTGGGCGAAGACCCGGGCGAGGCGGTCGCGTTCCAGGGGATCGCGGAGTTTGCTGTCTTCCAGCAGGACGTTGGCGGGGAGGCGGTGTTCCTTCCACAGGTAGTAGTGGATGTCCTCGTAGGCCGGGTTGATCAGCGTGGGGCTGACGCCGAGGCGCTCGGCCAGCGCGGTGCAGAAGCTGGCAGCCTGGTGGTAGCCGGCGTTGCCTTGGTCGTCGTCGCTGGCCAGTAGCAGGGGGTCGCGCCAGACGGGTTGGCCGTCGCGGCGCCAGTAGGCGTTCAGGGCCCAGCGGGGGAGTTGTTCGCCGGGGTAGTGTTTGCCCAAGGCGTGGACGAGGGCGGCACCTTCAGACCAGAGGGGGATGAGTTTGCGGATCAGACGGCCGGCCATGGCGCGTTTGGTGGGGCCCAGCGCATCGGTGTTCCACTCGGGCGCGTCCATGTCGGCGGCGCTGATGAAGGTGGGCTCGCCGCCCATGGTGAGGCGGACTTGGTTGTCGTGCAAAGCGCGATCGACGCGGTGGCCCATGGACAGGATGTCCTGCCATTGGCGGTCTGTGTAGGGCTTGGTGACGCGTGGGGATTCGCTAAGGCGAACCACTTTCATTTCAAAACCGAACTCTACTTCGCTCGGTTCGGCCATGCCGCTAATGGGGGCGGCGGAGCCGGGATCGGGGCTGGCGGCGAGCGGGATGTGGCCTTCGCCGGTAAGCAGGCCGGAGGTGGCGTCCATACCGATCCAGCCGGCGCCGGGCAGGTAGACTTCGGCCCAGGCGTGTAGGTCGGTGAAATCTGAAGTGGGGCCTTCGGGGCCTTCGAGGGGTTTGATGTCCGCTGTCAGCTGGATCAGGTAGCCGGAGACGAAGCGGGCGGCGAAGCCTAGATGGCGTAGCAGGTTGACCAGCAGCCAGGCGCTGTCGCGGCAGGAGCCGCAGGCGCCGGCTAGCGTTTCCTCGGGGGTGAAGACGCCGTGTTCCAAGCGGACGATGTAGCGGGTGCGTTCCTGGATGAGGCGGTTCAGGGCGACCAGGCGGTCTATCGTGCGTTCGGGGGTGGTGGGGCATTCGGCGATCAGGGCGGCGAGAAGCGGGCCTGGCGGATCGAGGCGCCGGAAGGGGGCGAGCTCTTGTTCCAGCACCGGATCGTAGGTGAAGGGGTAGATTTCGGCGTCGGGTTCGAGGAAGAAATCGAACGGGTTGATGGTGGCCATGTCGGCGACCAAATCCACGGTGACGTCGAAATGGGTGATTTTCTCGGGGAAGACCACGCGGGCGAGGAAATTGCCCTGCGGGTCTTGCTGCCAATTCAGGAAGTGTGGGTTGGGCTCGATTTTCAGCGCGTAGGATAGGATTGGCGTGCGGGCATAGGGGGCCGGGCGCAGGCGGATGGTTTGCGGGCCCAGCGCCACCGCCTTGCTGTATTTGTAGGTGGTGCGATGTGTCAGCGCGGCGTGCAAGGTCATATGTAATCACCTAGGTGCCTCCCACGCGTAGCAAGAACCGTGCGCGAGGCAAGTGGGGCCTCATAATCAAAAGTTTTTTGTTTCTTTTTTTCAAAAAAGAAAGCGCTTTCTTTTTTGAAAAAAAGAAACAAAAAACTTTTGATTATAAGAGCTTAGGATGTTGGATGAGTCGGAATAGTGCGGTGCCGGTGCCTCAGGTGCTGGGGTTTTTGTTTCATCATTGGGGGCGGCAGCCTTTGCTGGCCTTGGCGACCGGTGGCGCCATGGCGGCGGCTACCGTGGCTGATATTGCTACGCCGATCTTTGCGGGTCGGTTGGTGGACGCGGTGGGGAATGCTGTGCCGGCGCGGGCGCACCATGATGCCGTGATGGCGGTGCTGTGGCTGGTGGGGCTGGGCGCGTTCATGGTGGGGGCGCGGCAGCTGGGGCTGCTGGGCATTGTGCGTTTTACGCTGCGCATGATGACTGAAATAAAGGCAGAAGCCTTCGCCCGGGTGCAGAACTTTTCCACATCCTGGCATGCGGAGAGCTTCGCCGGCGCGGTGGTGCGGCAGGTTTTGCGCGGCGCCGGTGCCGTGGACATGCTGAACGACGTGGTGATGTTCGGTCTGCTGCCCACGGCGGTGGTGCTGGTGGGGGCGACCGGGGTGCTGGGGTGGCGGTGGCCGGCCATGGGGGTGGCCGTGGGGGCGGGTAGCGCGGTCTATCTGGCGCTGACGGTGGTGCTGTCGTTGCGGTATGTGGCGCCGGCTGCCGCCCTTTCGAATGCTTGGGACACCAAGGTTTCTGCGGGGCTGGCGGACGCGATTACGTGTAACGCGGCGGTGCGCGCGTTTGGGGCGGAGGGACGCGAGGAGGCTCGGCTGGCGCTGGTGCTGCAGAAGTGGCGGCAGCGGACGCGGCGCACGTGGATGCGTGGCGTGGGGAGTTTCTCGATCCAGAGCCTGGCGCTGGTGGTGCTGCAGGGGCTGATTACGGGCACGATTACGTGGCTGTGGTGGCGGGGGCAGGCAGGCGCGGGCGATGTGGCCGTGGTGCTGACGACGTATTTCGTGCTGCACGGGTATTTGCGGAACATGTCGCAAAACGTGCGCGAGCTGCAGCGCGGGCTGGCCGATATGCAGGAGCTGGTGGGGCTTTCCGTGCAGGAATTTACCGTGCGGGACGTGCCGGGGGCGCCGGAATTGCGGGTGACCGCCGGGCGGATCGAAATGCGGCATTTGCGGTTCCGGTTTGGCGCGCATGAGCGGCCGCTGTTTGATGATCTGTCCGTGACGATTAAGGCCGGAGAGCGGGTGGGGCTGGTGGGGCCCTCCGGATCGGGGAAATCGACGTTCGTTCGGCTGATCCAGCGGCTGCATGACATTGATGGCGGGCAGATCCTGATCGATGGGCAGGATATTGCCGGGGTGACGCAGCAATCCTTGCGCCAGCAGATCGCCATCGTGCCGCAGGAGCCGACGCTGTTTCATCGCTCGCTGGCGGAGAATATCGCTTATGGGCGCCCTTGGGCGAGTGCGGCGGAGATAGAGGCGGCGGCGCGGCTGGCGCGGGCGCATGAGTTCATCGTGCGGCAGACCAAAGGCTACAATACGCTGGTGGGCGAGCGCGGCGTGAAGCTTTCGGGCGGGGAGCGGCAGCGCGTGGCCATTGCGCGGGCGTTCCTGGCCGATCAGCCCATCCTGATTTTGGATGAGGCGACCAGCAGCCTGGATTCGGAAAGCGAGGCGGCGATCGCGGCGGCGGCCGAGGGGCTGATGGCTGGGCGCACCTGCATCGTGATCGCGCACCGGCTTTCGACCGTGCGGGCGATGGATCGCATACTGGTGTTTCGCGAGGGGCGGATTGTGGAGGAAGGTAGCCACGCAGCGCTAATTGCCAGGGCTGGCGGGCTTTATCGTGACTTGTTCGAGCGGCAGGCTTTAGGGTTGGCGGCGGCTGAAACTAGCGACGTTTAGCGGGGGCGCACGGCAAGAAGGAACAAAAGAAAAGGCCTTCTTTTTTGAAAAAAAGAAGCAAAAAACTTTTGATTGTTAGGGGCTTGCATGGGTGACGCTGCTTGGTTTCTGGGATCTTCGGGGTGGGTGCACTCGGTGCTGCTGCTGACGATGATCCTGTTGATCGTGACGGGGCGGCGGAGTGGGGTTTTTGATAGCCGGCGGCGGGCGGCGCAGGAGCGGGCTAGCTTGCGGGCGGCGCTGATTGCCGAGTTTCAGGCTTTGCGCGTGGTTTATAGGCTGAATCTGGATTTGATCGCGGCGGGGGCGCCGCAACTGGTTTCGGGTCGGCCGTATTTCAGCATCTACCGCGGCAACATGCACCGGCTGCTGTGGCTGACACCGGAGGAGGTGGCGGCGGTGGTGACGGCACATGCGGCCAGTAACACGCTGGAAATGGCCGTCAGCATTGGCATGCGCATGCGGGCGCGGCGGGCGGAGCAGGCGCTTTGGGAAGCCCGCGGGCTGGATTTGTGGCGGTTGCAGCGTGGCGCGCGCAATACGGTGGCCGAGGCGCTGGTGCTGCTCGAACGCGAGGCGGCGGCGGCACAGGCCGGGGTGCGTCGGCGGTGGCGGGATTGGTTGCTGGCGGTTTGGCGGCGGCGTGGTGCCGGTTCCGCGCCGGCGGCGCGTGGCAGGCTGGTGGTGGTGGGACGGCGGTGAGAGGCGGGGCACGCGTGCCATGCGCGTGCGGTCTTTATTCGTTCATGCCGCACCGCTAGAAAGCGCAGGCCTAGACGGATAAAAAATCATGCCCTTGATCGCCACTCGGTTGGACCGCGTCAGCCCCAGCCAGACCATCGCCATTTCCACCAAGGCGCGGCAGCTGAAGGCGGCCGGGCGCGACATCATCAGCCTTTCGGCTGGCGAGCCGGATTTCGATACGCCCGCGCATATCAAGCGGGCGGCGATCGCGGCCATCGAGGCGGGGGACACGAAATACACCGACGTAGCAGGCACGCCGGCGCTGCGGCGGGCGGTGGCGGCGAAGTTCAAGCGCGACAGCGGCATCGATTACAAGCCTGAAGAGGTGATTGTTTCCACCGGCGGCAAGCAGGTGATTTACAACGCCATGGTGGCGACGCTGAACCCGGGCGACGAGGCGATTATTCCGAGCCCGTGTTGGGTGAGCTACCCCGATATCGTGGCGTTGGCCGAAGGCACGCCGGTGATTATTCCGTGCGGCCAGAATAACGGCTTCAAACTGCGCGCCGAGGATCTGGAAGCGGCCATTACACCGCGCACGAAATGGTTGTTTCTCAATAGCCCCAGCAATCCCACGGGGGCCGCGTATTCCGCCGAGGATTTGCGGCCGATTTGCGATGTGCTGCTGCGGCATCCCCATGTGTGGGTGTTCAGCGATGATATTTATGAAAAGCTGACCTATGACGGGTTTGTGCCGGCGACCGTGGCGCAGGTGGAGCCTCGGCTGCGCGATCGCACGGTGACGATGAACGGGTGCAGCAAGGCCTATGCGATGACGGGCTGGCGTATTGGGTTCGCCGGGGCGCCTGTTGCCTTGGTGAAGGCGATGGACAAGTTGCAGAGCCAGAGCACTTCGAGCACGTCCTCGGTGAGCCAGGCGGCGGCGGTGGAAGCGCTGAATGGACCGCAGGAGAGCGTGGCTGAGATGGCCGCGGTGTACAGGACGCGCCGCGATCTGGTGGTGGAGGCGCTGAATACCATTTCGGGGCTGACATGCCATAAGCCTGAGGGCGCATTCTATGTGTTTCCGGGCATGCATGGGTGCATTGGTAAGACCAGTGCTGGCGGCACGCTGATTGGCGATGACGAGGCGTTCGTGACGGCGCTGCTGGAAGAGCATGGCGTGGCGACGGTGCATGGGGCGGCGTTTATGTATCCGGGGCATTTCCGGATTAGTTATGCGACTGATACGGAGAGTTTGCGGGAGGCTTGCAGTCGGATAAAGGCTTTTTGCGAGGGGATGCGCTGAAGGGAAGCGCTGGGGGGACAAAGCTTGTCCCCCCAGACCCCCCGTCTTTTGTTTAGGACGAGGCCTTGATGAGGGCCTCGTCTAATTAGCGCAGGGGGGTCTGGGGGGAGCGGCTTCGCTCCACCCAGCCTTCCTTCAGGGAAATGTTTAATGAGTGAACCCGCGCTAGCCGCCCACCTAGAGGGCATCCCCTTGGCGGCTACGATGGCAGCGGCTGCGCGTGCGCGGGCGTTGCGGGCGCAGGGCGTTGACGTGATTTCGTTGAGCCTGGGCGAGCCGGATTTCGCGACGCCGGCGCATATTATTGAAGCGGCGCATGCAGCGGCGTTGCGGGGGGAGACCAAGTATCCGCCCGTGGACGGAACGCCGGCGCTGATCGCGGCGGTAAGGCGGAAATTCCTGCGCGATAGTGGGCTGGAGTTTGCTGCGGACCAGGTGATTGTTGGGCACGGCGCGCGGCAGATTATTTATGATGCGCTGACGGCGGTGCTGGAGCCTGGGTGCGAGATTATCGTGCCGGCGCCTTACTGGAACGCGTATCCGCTGATTGCGCGCATGGCGGGGGCGGTTCCGGTGTTCGTTCCGTGTTCGGCAGCGAATGGGTTTCTGCCTGATCCTGTGGCGCTGGCGGCGGCGGTGACGCTGCGGACGCGGTTTCTGGTGTTGAATTATCCGAATAATCCCAGCGGGGCGGTGTGCTCCGCGGCGCATATGGCGGGCATTGCCGAGGCGATGCGGCCGCATCCGCATGTGTGGATCATGTGCGATGATATGTACGAGCATCTTATCCATGACGGGCAGGCGCATGCGACCATGGCCGCCGTGGCGCCGGATTTGGCGGAACGGGTGCTGACGGTGAGCGGGGTTTCCAAAACCTATGCGATGACGGGGTGGCGGGTTGGGTTCGCGGGTGGGCCGACGCGGTTGATACGGGCGATGAGCCGGGTGCAGGGGCAGAGCACGGGCGGGGTGAGCCCAGTGGCGCAGGCGGGGGCCGTGGCGGCGCTGGATGGGCCGCAGGATTTGGTGGCGGAAATGCGGGCGGTTTACGGGGCGCGGAGCCGCCGTGTGGCGGCGGCTTTGAATGCGGTGCCGGGTGTTGCGTGTGCGGCACCAGCGGGGGCGTTTTATGTGTTTCCGCGGATTGCGGGCTTGCTTGGCCGGCGGTCGCCCGGGGGGCGGGTGATTGCGTCGGATGCTGATTTCACCGGGGCTTTGGTGGAGGAGGCGCATGTGGCGGCGGTGCACGGGGCGGCGTTTGGCATGCCGGGATATATGCGGCTGAGCACGGCGGCTGCGGATGCGGAGTTGGATGAGGGGTGCCGGCGGATCGCGGCGTTTTGTGGGGCGTTGAGGTAGGCGGCGGTAGCGCTGTTTTTCAGAGGTCGCCCGGCCTGATGCCGGTGTGTTTGGCGACGCGCGCCATCATGCGTGGGCCGACTTCGTCGCTGTCGTGGAAGGCGAAAACGTAGTCAGCGTGGCCTGGCCTAGAGAGGACGCGGTGGGAGCCGGATTGCCGCTTGATCACCCAGCCGCCGCGCAAAAGGGCGCGGAGGACTGCTCCCGCTCTAACAGCAGGCCATGCATTCATGCGTGCGGCTTCAGGCCGCGGCGAATAGCGCGCGTGCCTCGGCGGGAACCGGGTCTCCATGCTCGATCAAGTCGGCGATGACGCGCAAGGCGAGGGCGGCCACGCGTTGGCGAGCTTCCTGCTCCGTGGCGCCGTAGGCCAAGGCGCCGGGTAGCGCCGTTACCTCGGCTATCCAGCGTCCGTCATCTTCGCGTTCGACCTCGATCGCCAGCATAGGCTGCTCCTTCCCGGCGAATATGGGGTGGAACGTCCGGCAATGCGAGCGAAACCTTGGGCGTGCATTGTGCGCAGGGGGAGCGCGAATAGTGTACCATGGCGATCCAATACCGGACAGATAAAAGTTTTTGCTTCTTTTTTCAAAAAGAAGCGCTTTCTTACTTTCCTCCTCATATCGTTGCGATCGTCTTAATCCGAGCCCGGGGATGTATTTCCGACTGCGCCAGCACCGGTGTGGATGGCCGAATACGTTCCACAATGGCCCGGACGGGCGCGCGGATGGCGGGGCTGGTGAGCAGCACGGGGGTGGCGGTGGCGGCCTGGTCGAAGACTTCGCGGAAGCGGCGCATGAATTCGGAGAGGCGGGTGGGGGCCATGGCTAACTGGCGGTCTTCCGGGGGGCCGACGAGGGATTCGGCGAAGGAGGTTTCCCATTCAGGGGACAATGCGATGAGCGGCACGATGCCGCCGGGGCCGGCGTGGCTTTCGCAGAGTTGGCGGGCCAGGCGGACGCGGACGATGGCGGTGATGCCGGCGATGGCGCGGGGCTGGCCGGCGCAGGCTTCGTGGATGCCTTCCAGAATGGTGGGCAGGTCGCGGATGGAGACTCGTTCCGCTAGTAGGGCCTGCAATACGCGTTGCACACCGCCTACGGAAATGACGTTCGGGATGAGATCCGATACGAGCTTTTGGTTTTCTCGGGGGAGTTCGTCGAGCAGTTTCTGGGCTTCGGCGTAGGAGAGCAATTCGGGCATCATGTCGCGCACCAGCTCGGTGAGGTGCGTGGCGAGGACGCTGGGGGGATCTACCACCGTGCAATTGCGGGTGAGGGCGGCCTCGCGCTGGTTGGGGTCTATCCAGATGGCGGGCAGGCCGAAGGCGGGTTCGGTGGTGCGTTCGCCTGGGAGGGTTGGGATGCCGCCCGCGGGGTCCATGGCCAGCAGCATCATGGCGCGGAGTTCGCCGCGGCCGGCCTCGATTTCTTTGATTTTGATAACGTATTGCTCGGCGGCGAGCTGGATGTTGTCCTGAATGCGGACAGGGGGGAGCACGAACCCCATTTCGGTGGCGATGGAACGGCGGAGGGCGCGGATCTGCTCCGTGAGTTTGGGCTGGTCGCCGCCGGCCAAGGGAAGCAGGCCGTAGCCGAGTTCGACGCGAATCATGTCGATACGCATGGCGTCGGCGAGGGGGGCTTCGGCGCTGGCGGGGGCGGAGAGGATTGTTTCGGATTCGCCGGTGGCGGGGGGATGGTTGAAGCGGTAATAGGCGCCGCCGCCGGCGAGGCAGGCGAGTGCCAGAAAGGGGAGCGGGGGAAGGCCTGGCATGGTGGCGAGAACGGCGGCAGCGGCGCTGGCCAATGCCAAAGGTTTGTAGCTGCCGCCGAGCTGGTTGACGAGCGCGGTATCGGCGCGGCCTTCGAAGCCGCCTTTGGTGACGACGATGCCGGAGGCGATGGACACCAGAAGCGCGGGCACTTGCGTGACCAGGCCGTCGCCGACGGTGAGGGTGGTGTAGGTGTTGGCGGCGTCGTTGAAATTCATGCCGTGGCGGATCAGGCCGATGGCCAGGCCGCCGACGATGTTGATGCTGGTGATGATCAGGCCGGCAATGGCGTCGCCGCGGACGAATTTGGCGGCGCCGTCCATGGCGCCATAGAAGCCGGATTCTTCTTCCAGATTTCGGCGGCGGGCCCGGGCGATTTTTTCGTTGATGAGGCCGGCGTTCATGTCCGCGTCGATGGCCATCTGCTTGCCGGGCATTGAATCGAGGCTGAAACGGGCGGCAACTTCGGCGATGCGGCCCGAGCCTTTCGTGATGACCATGAAATTCACCACCAGCAGGATGGCGAACAGGATGAGGCCGATGACGACGTCGCCGCCCATCAGGAAGCCACCAAATGCGGCTACCACTTGGCCGGCGGCGGTGGGGCCTTCGTTGCCGTGGCTGAGGATGAGGCGTGTGGTGGCTACGTTGAGGGAGAGGCGGAGTAGCGTGGTGAGGAGCAGTAGTTGGGGAAAGCTTGTGAAATCCAGCGGTTTTTCCAGGAATAGGGCAACCATCAGGACGAGCACGGCGGCGGTGACGGAGAGGGAGAGGCCTAGATCCAGCAGCATGGTGGGGAGGGGGAGGATGAGCAGTGACAGCAGGCAGAATACGCCCAGGGCCAGGCCTATGTCGGTGCCTGGCATGTAGCGGCGGAGGGAGGCGAAGAGAGTCACAGGCAGCAGTTCTTTTTTGAAAAAAAGAACCAAAAAACTTTTGCTACTTGGCTTGTGTTTCGTCCTTCAACGCGCGCTCCAATGGATAAAAGTTTTTTGGTTCTTTTTTCCAAAAAAGAACTGCTTCCTTCTTTCACGCCGCCATTCCCGCCTGTGGTGGCGGCACCGCAATGCCAGCCTGCGAGTAATCCTTAAGCTTGTTACGCAAGGCGCGAATGGAAATGCCCAGCATCGTGGCGGCATGGGTGCGATTGCCCAGGGTATGGCTGAGGGTATGCAGGATATGGTCGCGTTCCACTTCGGCCATGGGGCGGCCGATGAAATCGGCGTCTGCGCGGAAGGATGCGGCGGGGGCGGATTCGGTGCCGAGCTCGATATCGCAGGGGCCGATTTCGTCGCCGGCGGCGAGGAGTACCGCGCGGTGCAGCGTGTTTTCCAGCTCGCGCACATTGCCGCGCCAGGTGTGGGATTGCAGGCGGGATTGGGCGGCGTGGCTGAGCAGGCGCGGCGTCATCCCGTTCAGATCGGCGTAGAGGCGGGTGAAATGGGCGGCCAAAGCGGGGATATCGGCGGGGCGTTCGCGGAGGGGGGGGATGCGCAGGGAGACGACGTTGAGGCGAAAATACAGATCCTCGCGAAAGCGGCCGGCAGTGGCCTCGGCCGGTAGGTCGCGGTTGCTGGTGGCAAGAATGCGGACGTTGATGCGCACCGGGGCGGCGCCGCCGACGCGGTCTATTTCGCGTTCCTGAATGGCGCGTAGTAGCTTGGCTTGCAGGCGGATATTCATTTCGCTGATTTCGTCGAGCAGCAATGTGCCACCCGAGGCGGCTTCGAACTTGCCGAGGCGGCGGGCGACGGCGCCGGAGAAGGCGCCTTTTTCGTGACCGAACAACTCGCTTTCCAGCAGGGCTTCCGGGATGGCGGCGCAGTTGATGGCGACGAAAGGGCCTTGGGCGCGGCGGGATTTGGTGTGGATCAGGCGGGCGATCACTTCCTTTCCGGTGCCGGATTCGCCGGTGATCAGCACGGACGCATCCGAGACGGCGATTTGTTCGGCGCGGCGCAACACGGCCAGCATAGTGGGATCGCGCACGATGGGGGCGGGCGGGGCGCCGTGCGCGGGTGCGGGTGTGTTTGTGGTGCAGCCGAGCAAAGCGGTGAGGGTGGCGGGGTCCGCGGGCAGGGTCAGCACGTCCTGTATGCCGGCGCGCATGGCGGCTTCGGCGTATTCGGGCGCGATGTCGTGGCCGGCCATGATGACAGGTACGACGAAACGCTCGGTGCGGAGCGCTTGCATGAAGGTTGCGATATCAAACGTGCTGTCGGCGATAATCAGCGCGATGTTTGGCGTGCGCCGCAAGGTATCCAGCCCATGGGCCAGCGTATCCGCCTGCGAAACGGTGGCGCCGTTCTTCGACGCCTGTACAGCCACGGCCGCCAAGTCACCTGAAAGGCTACCAATGAGGAGAACGCGGGCCATGATACTAAATAATCAAAAGTTTTTTGTTTCTTTTTTTCAAAAAAGAAAGCGCTTTCTTTTTTGAAAAAAAGAAACAAAAAACTTTT
>FSYC01000241.1_pt1 | contig 13478 bp, 8 predicted proteins | sample 1638431 | NCBI WGS metagenome assembly FSYC01 (sample SAMEA3914788, study PRJEB12502) | metagenome | biome: forest; material: soil | place: Canada | collected 2011-07-03 | depth 0.1 m | reverse complement strand
GTCGGTGGTGACGCTCAGCGACACATCGATCACCAGGGTGCCGGTGGCGGCCAAAGCGAGTTCGCCGCCAAAGCCCATGTTGTGGAACAGCGCATCGGCTTGCTGGGCGATCGATAGGCCGCCTTGCTCACCCGTGATGCTGACCGATAGGCCCGGCAGCGCCACGTTGTTGGCGGTGACACTCAAGGTGACACCGGTGAGGCCGGCGGCGTTGCCGACCGCTTCACCATTATAGAGGCCGAACACCAGGTCGCCGGGTGCGGCGAGGTTGGCCAGGTTGATCTGTGTAATGATGCTGCTGGTGCTGGTTTCGCTGTCGGCACCGGTCGAGGCGTGGCCGCCGCCCACCTCGCCCATGGCGAAGAAGCTGGGGGTAGCGCCGAAGGCTGTCTTGATGTTTCCGTTGGCATTCAGCACGGCTGTGGAGGCCGCAGCCGAGGGGCTGGCGATGCCGTAGGCGACCGTGCCGTCCGATGCCTGGAATGTAGGAAGTTTGCCACCATAGGCGGTCTGCGCGGCGCCGATGGCGGTGCCGTTCACCACGGTGCTGCCTTGCGCCTGGATCTGCGTCATCAGTGCTTTCGGCGCGCTGCTGAAACTCACGGCCTGGGTATCCACGTAACCGCTGGTGGCGTTGCCAGTGCCGAGCGCCGCGGCGCTGTCGGTGCCGGTTTGGCCGGTGCCGGCTTCGGCGAGGGTTTGGATGTGGACGGTGCCGCCGGTGGCGGTGACGTTGGTGGAGGCAGCCCCGGCCACGCCCGCGTTGGACCCGTCGTTCTGGCTGTTGCCGGCATAGGTGGTGCCGTTGGCATTCACCAAGGATGCGCTGTTGCCGGTGATCGTCAGCACCACCGTGGCGGCACCGCCTATGCCATCGCCGGCGCCGCCGTAATTGCCGATGCCGCCAATCGCCGTGGCATAGCCCGCCAGAGAGGCGCTTTGGGTCGCAGTGCTATTGAGCAGATCGTTGTAGGTGAGGTCGGAGGTGGCGGCGCCACCGGCGCCGCCATGGCCGGTATCACTGGTGCCGCCGGCACCGCCGCGGGCGGTTTGTTGCAGGCTTAGATTACCGTTCTCCGTCGTGCCGGTAACGACGCTTTGCAGGTTTTCACCGGCGCCGGCACCGGCATTGGCGCCACTGGTGCCGCTGCCGCCACCGCCGCCCTGGGCAGAGACGGACAGGTTCACGAGGCTGATGCCCACCAGGTTGCCGGTGGCCACGGCGACGCCGCCTTTGCCGCCTGTGGCACCCGCGCCGATTGCGTCCCCGCCCACGCCGCCCGCGCTGTTCGCGGCACCGGTTTCGGAGCCGCCGCTGATCACTGTAACGGCAGCGTTGCCCGTGGACCCGGCGCGTGCCACGGCGGTGCCCGCGACGGTCTCGTTACCGGCGTTGCCGCCGGTGGCGGTGGCATAGGCGGTGACCGTCGCCGTGGTGGCGGCCGTGATGGTGGTGCTGGCCATGGCCGTGCCGCCGGCGCCCACGGTTTTGCCGTTGCCGCCGAAGCCGCCATCCACATAGGTGTTGCCGGTAATGTTGGCGCTTTGGAAGGCAGCGGTCAGGTCGTTGACGTTCAGGATGCCTTTGCCGGCACCGCCATTGCCGCCGGTGGCGGTGTTGCTGTCGCCACCGCCGCCGCCGGCGATATCTTCAAGCAGGCTCAGCACGCCGCCATGCGTGGTGCCCGTGGTGGCGTTATTCGCCGCGGAGGCGGCGCCGGCACCACCATTGGCCGTGCTGGCGCTGCCGCCCACGCCGCCATACTGGTTGATCTGGGCGTAGGCATTGGTGATGCCGACGGCGTTTGCCGTAGTGTGGCTGGCCACGCCACCCAAGCCGCCAGCGGCACCCGTGCCATCATTGGTTACGCCGCCGCCCGAGCCGCCATCGCTGACGGCGACGGCCGCGGCCGTGGTACCGGTGGCGCTAGCCGCGGATTTGAGGGCGGCGCCGCCGGCCTGGCCGGCACCTTGACCGCTTCCGGCGTCACCACCGTCGGCACTGCTAGTGGCGGTGGCCCCGCCCAGCGTGTTCACGTCGGTGGCGGTGGCGGAGGCGCTCCCACCCGCAGCGCCGTTGCCCAGTGCGGAGGGCGGACCCTCCCAGCCGAAACCACCATAGAAGCCGCCGTTGCCGCCAGTGGCGTTGGCCGTGGCGCTGTTGCCGGCCGCGTAGCCGGTGGTGGTTTTGGCGATCGCGATGGCGTTGCCGCCGGCAGCACCGCTGCCGCCCGGGCCACCGTTCATGGGGTTATTGGGGTCGCTCCAGCCGGCGCCACCGCTGCCGCCATGGCCGCCGATGGCGGTTTCCGTGTTCGAGGAGTCGGTGGTGGCTTCGGCCGGTCCGCTGGCAATGCCGCCGATGGCGCCATCGCCGCCAGCCGGGCTGCCCATGGTGCCGGTGATGCCATTCATACCGGTTGTGCCGGTGTAGGTTACGCTGCCCATTTGTTACGCTCCGCCCCAACGCGTTAAACCGAGGGGCGTACGTTCATTGTTACGTGCCATGCCCGGCCGGTTGTCACCGCGTTGTGCGATGGCAACTCATGCGGCAAAGGTTAGGCATTGAAACTCGGGCGTGTCTGCGCGGGAACCTCTGAATGTTTCTGAAAACTCTTGAGCGCGTGCGTTATTAGTACGCTTGCGTGTTGAATGAATGGTGGGCCGGAGGCTACTGCCGCCAGGGCAGACCGTCGGCCTTCCAGCCGGATACCGCGCCGCGATGACCTTCCGAGTCGTGCGGGCCTTCGAAACCTTCGGCGACGTTGAACACCTGGGCGAAGCCCTCGGCCTGGGCGGCCTGGGCCGCGGCCATGCTGCGCACGCCGCTGCGGCACAGGAAATAGAGTTTTTGGCGCGGCTCCAGCCCGGCGTCGCGCATTTCGTCGACGAAGGCGGCATTGACGTTGCCGCTGGGAAAATACTGCCAACTGACCAGGACGGCCTGCTTGCCGGCGCGCCGCAGATCGGGGATTCCGACATACTGCCATTCGGCATCGGTGCGGCAATCGATCAGGTGCGCGTCCGGGTCGCCCGTCAGCGCGTCCCAGGCCTGTCTTGCCGAGACATTCTGCACCATGTGACACCCCAAGGCTGTTGTTGACCCGAAGGTGCCCGCGGATGCTGGAAAACACAAATCATACTCAATCGATCGGTATTACATCCGTGGCGGAGGGGTTGGCGGGGGCAATCGGCAATACACCGCTGATCCGGCTGCGCGGGCCGTCGGAGGCTTCGGGCTGCACGATCCTGGGCAAGGCGGAATTCATGAATCCCGGCGGGTCGGTGAAGGATCGCGCGGGGCTGGCTATTATCGAGGCGGCGGAGCGTTCGGGTGAACTGCGGCCAGGCGGCACCGTGGTGGAGGGCACCGCCGGCAATACCGGCATCGGGCTGACGCTGATTGCGAACGCGCGCGGCTACCGGTCCGTCATCGTGATGCCGGAGACCCAGAGCCAGGAGAAGATCGACTTCCTGCGCATGATCGGCGCCGATCTGCGGTTGGTGCCGGCCAAGCCGTATCGCGACCCCGGCAATTACGTGCATGTCGCGCGCCGGCTGGCCGAGGAGATGGGCGCCGTCTACGCCAATCAGTTCGATAACCTGGCCAACCGCGCCGGCCACCGCGATACCACTGGCCGTGAAATATGGGCGCAAACCGGGGGGCGGATCGATGCGTTCACCTGTGCGTGCGGCACCGGTGGGACTCTGGCGGGCGTTTCGGACGCGCTGAAGGCGGCCAATCCCGCCATCCGGATCGTGCTGGCGGACCCCGAGGGCAGCGGGCTGTACGGCTGGGTGAAGAACGGAGATTTGAGCGTGCAGGGCAGTTCGATCACCGAGGGCATCGGCCAGTCGCGGGTGCCGGGAAACCTGGAGGGGGCGGCAATCGACGATGCGGTGCGCATTTCGGATACCGAAGCGTTGGAGCAGGTGTTTGCCCTGCTGAAGGATGAGGGCCTGTCGGTTGGCGGTTCAGCCGGGATTAACGTGGCGGCCGCCCTGCACGTGGCGCGTGCGCTGGGTCCCAACCACACAATCGTAACTATCTTGTGCGATGGCGGTTCAAGGTATCAAAGCAAGCTCTTCAATCCAACGTTTCTAACCAGCAAAGGCCTTCCTGTGCCATCATGGCTGATTACGTAATCGCGATCATTGGGCTACCGCCCGTACTATGAACCGGGGCACCAGCCATGCCGCGGTTAATACCACGACCCAGTGCGGGTGCCGGGCATGAGCTGGGGCGATTTCACGCCACACGGATTTTGCCTGGCGTGGGACCCAGGCCTGATCTGGCTTCAGGCGGGTGCCGACATTGCCATCGCACTTGCCTATTACAGTATCCCCGCCGCCCTGTTGGTATTCCTGCGCCGGCGCCGGGACCTCGCGTTCCGGCCGATATTCGGGCTGTTCGCCGCCTTCATCCTGGCCTGCGGCACCACGCATGTGATGAGCGTAATCACGTTGTGGCGGCCGCTCTACTGGATCGATGGCGGGTTGAAGGCCATTACCGCCGCTTTGTCGGTGGCCACCGCGATCGTGCTGTGGCCGCTGCTGCCCAAGGCACTTGCTTTGCCCTCGCCGGCGGCGTTGCGCGACGTCAATGACCGGCTGGCGCTGCAAGTGGCCGAGCGGGACGATGCCATGGAAAGGCTGCGGGCGCGGGAACGGCAATTGCTGCAGCTTTATGCCCGCTCACCCGCCGTGTTGCATGCGCTGGACGCGAGTGGCGTGGTGGTGGAAATCAGCGACCAATGGCTGGAGCTGTTCGGTTATCAGCGGCAAGGCGTGGTCGGGCGCCAGATCACCGATTTCTACACGCCCGAAACACGCGAGGCCGTCCGTGCCCATTTCGCCGCGATGCGGGCGGGTCAGGGACCGCTGAAGGCGGAACGGCATGTCGTGTGCGCTTCCGGCGAAGTGCGCATCACCGAAGCCACGATAAAACTGGAACGCGACGCGAGCGGCATTTTGCAGCGCTTTCTGGTGGCGCTGACGGATGTGACCGCCGCCAGGCAGGCGGAGGCCGCGCTGCGGGCCAGCGAGGAACGGCTGCGGCACGCCCAGAAGATGGAGGCGGTGGGCCAGCTGACCGGCGGCATCGCGCATGATTTCAATAACCTGCTGACCACGATCCTAGGGTCACTGGAAATGCTGGAACGGCGGACGGTGCTGGATGAGCGTGGCCGCCGGCTGACGGGCAACGCGCTGGAAGGTGCGCGGCGGGCGGCGCGGCTGACCAGCCAGCTGCTGTCGTTCTCGCGGCGCGCGCGGCTGGAACCCGAAACCTTGGAATTGCCGGCGGTAGTGAACGGCATTCGCGAGCTTTTGGAACGCTCGGTGGGCGAACGGGTGACGTTGGTGGTGCCCAAGCCCGAGGCGGGATTGTGGCCGGTGCTGGCCGACCGGAACCAGCTGGAAGTGGCGCTGCTGAACCTGGTGATCAACGCGCGCGACGCCATCGTGCCGCCCGGCACCGTGGGTAGCGGGCAAACCGGCACGATCACGATCAGTTTCACGCGGCAGACACTGGCGCCCGGCGATACCGAACGAATGTCTTCCGATCCGATGGCGCCGGGCGACTACGTGGGCATCGCGGTGTCCGACACCGGCTGTGGCATGTCCCCCGAGGTGCTGGCCCATGCGTTCGAACCGTTTTTCACGACCAAAAAAACCGGCACCGGCACCGGCCTGGGGCTTGCGCAAACCTACGGCTTCGCCACGCAAAGCGGCGGCACGGTGCATCTGACGAGCACAGTGGGCGTAGGCACGCGCGTTGAAATCGTCCTGCCACGTGCCATCGCTGACACAGGCCATGCGGGCGCTGAAGCTGCCAATGCCGGGGCGGCGACGATCGCCGGACAGGGCGAAACGATCCTGGTGGTGGAAGATGACACATTGCTGCGCCAGACGGTGGCCTCCGCGCTGGAAGATTACGGTTACACCGTGATCGCGACGGAGCACGGCGCCGCGGCAATGGCGGCGCTGCAAAGCGGCCAGCACATCGATCTGCTGTTCACCGATGTGATGATGCCGGGCACCCTGAACGGCGTGCAATTGGCGCAGGCTGCCCGCGCTTGCCGGCCCAATCTGAAAGTGATGTTCGCGACCGGATACAGCGACCGCAAGGTGCTGGCGCAATGGCCGGAAACGCTGGACCTGATCGCCAAGCCATATGCGCTGGGGGACGTGGCGCTGCGGATCGCTCGGCGGTTGGGGGCTCGGGAGGCGGCGGAAGGTTAGGAAGGAAGCACTTCTTTTTGAAAAAAGAAGCAAAAACTTTTGTCTGTTGGGCGTCGTTTCAATGGGCGCCACACGCGTCAATCGGGCCCGGCAGTTTGTTATTATTACGCAATAACATATAAAAGTTTTTTGTTTCTTTTTTTCAAAAAAGAAAGCGCTTTCTCTTTCTCCAGGGCCCATGACCAGCGTCCATATTTTCGATTTAATGCTTGGCTGGACCGCCGCGGCACTGGTGTTGAGCGTGCTCGCCGAGCGGCTGAAGCTACCCCCGGCAGTGGTATTCACGCTGGGTGGCGTGGGTCTCGCGCTGGCGCCGGGTGTGCCGTCCTTGACGGTGGAGCCCGGCCTGATCATGGCGCTGTTCGTGCCACCGCTATTGCAGGCGGGCGCGTATTTCACCGCCTGGCGGGATTTCCAGCTGGAATTGCGGCCAATCCTGCTGCTGGCGATCGGCGCCGTGGTGTTCACCACCGTGGCCGTGGGTTGGGCCGCGAAATGGGTGATGCCCGGCCTGCCTTGGGCTGCGTGCTTTGCGCTGGGTGCCGCCGTTTCGCCACCCGACGCGGTGGCCGCCAAGGCCTTGCTGCGGAGCGTCCCTTTGCCGCGGCGGCTGGTGACAGTGCTGGAGGGCGAAAGCCTGGTGAACGATGCCGCCGGGCTGGTGCTGTATCGTTTCGCCGTGACTGCGGCGGTGACCGGCAGTTTCCACCCGCTGCGCGCAATGGGGGATTTCGCCTATCTGGCCGCCGGCGGCGTGGTGGTGGGGCTGGGCGTGGCGCTGGCGTGCGGCTGGCTGTTCCGGCATTTGCGCACGCCGCCTTTGGCCACCGTGCTGAGTTTTTTGGCGGCTTGGGTGAGTTATATCCTGGGCGACTCCATTCACGCTTCCGGCGTGCTGGCGGTGGTGGCCTGCGGTTTGCGCCTGGGCTGGCATCAGCACGATTTGTTCAGCGCCGAAATCCGCGCCGAGGGCCGCGCGGTGTGGAGCGTTGTGTCCTATTTGCTGGAAGCGTTGGTATTCATCTTGGTTGGCCTGTCGCTGCGCGGCGTGCTGCATCGGCTGGGCGGCGATATGGCGGGCGTGCGCGCGGGTTTGCCGTTGGCGGCAGCAGCGGTGGGCGCGGTAGTGATTTCGCGATTCCTTTGGGTGTATCCAGGCACGTATCTGCCGCGCCTGCTGCTGCCGTTTCTGCGGCGCACCGACCCCATGCCTTCAGTTTCCGTGCCGCTGGTGGTGGGGTGGGCGGGTATGCGTGGTGTGGTGACGCTGGCCGCGGCTTTGGCCCTGCCACAGGATTTTCCTGCGCGCGACGAGATTCAATTCGCCGCCTTCGCGGTGATCCTGGTGACGGTGCTGGTGCAGGGTACGACGATCGGGCCGCTCATCAAATTTCTGAACCTGTCGGTGCCGGAACGGACAGACACGCCGGAACTACTGAATTATCATGCCGCGCGCACCCATATCGCCCGCGCGTCGTTACGGTGGCTGCGTGAGGCAGCCCGGCCACATGGCCGCCAGGCGCACCCGCAACTGGTTGAGGAATTCGAGCGGCGGCTGCACTTCGATGCGCGTATGCTGGAGGGACAAACGAGCACCGAGACGCGGGGCGATCATTTCAGCGCCTGGCTGCAGGCCCTGGAAGCGGGGCGGCAGGCGCTGGTGTCGCTGCATCGCAAGCAGCGCGTGCATGACGACGTGCTGCACGCCATCGAAGGGGAGCTGGATTTGGAGGAGTTGCGGGTGAAGGCGATGCTGGACAGCCTGGAACCCATGGAGCCGCCGTGAGTGCGGCCAAATTAACATCGTTAATCTTGCTTGTGGCGGGCGGCCGCTGCCCGTAGCCTCCGTTCACGCGCCAAGACGGTGACAGGAACCCATTCGCATGAGCGACGCCGCCATCCTCACGAAGACACCGACGCGGCTGCAGACGCTGGGTCTGCTGCGGCGGGCGGTGCGCAACCCGATGGATTTCTGGCCGCGCGAAATCTACCAGTTGCCCATGGTGCGCATGAATGTGCTGGGCGGCGCGCGCTATTTCGTGGCCGACCCGGCGCTGATCCAGCACGCGCTGGTGGATAACGCCGACCGGCTGCACAAATCCGAGCCAATGCGCCGGGCGCTGGAACCGGCGCTGGGCCACGGCATGCTGACGGCCGAGGACGAACGCTGGCGCCTGCAGCGGCGGGTGGCCTCGCCGGTGTTCCGGCCGGGGCATGTGAACAGTTTCCTGCCTGCTATGATCCGGGCGGCGCGGGCCACGCGTGACGCCTGGCAGGGCCTGCCCGAGGGCGCGCCGATCGAGGCCGGGCACGAAATGATGCACCTCACCTTCGAGATCATCCTGGAAACCATGCTCTCCGGGCGGGGAGATATCGATGGCGCCCAGGTGGAGCGCAGCATGGCGGATTTCCTGGAAGCGACCAGTTGGGCGGTGGTGCTGTCGGTATTGGGCGCGCCGGACTGGCTGCCCTATCCCGGCCGCGGCCGTTCCGAACGGGGATGCCAGTACTTACGCGAGATGGTGGCCGGGCGGGCGGCGGCGCGGCGCCAATCGGGCGAACGCCATGATGATTTGCTGAGCCTGCTGCTGGATACGAAGGATCCTGATTCCGGCGCGGCTTTTTCAGACACCGAAGTGGTCGACAATATCCTGACCTTTATCGCCGCCGGGCACGAAACGACGGCGCTGGCGCTGACCTGGACCTTTTTCCTGCTCAGCCACCACCCGGAGATCGAGGCCGCCATCCTGGCCGAAATCCAGGCCGTTACCGGTGGTGCACCGTTGGAGGCCGAGCAGGTGGCACAGCTGGCCTATACGCGCCAGGTGGTGATGGAATCGATGCGCATCTATCCGCCGGTGGCCGCCGTGGGGCGCACGGTGATGCAGGGTTTTTCGCTGGGCGGGCAGGATTTGGTGCCAGGCGACCGCGTGCTGGTGCCGATCTACGCCGTGCACCATCACGCCTTGCTGTGGGAGGCGCCGGAAGTGTTCGATCCGGCGCGGTTTTCGCCCGAGGCCATCCGCGCGCGGCATCGTTTCGCCTGGCTGCCTTTTGGCGCCGGGTCACGCATCTGCATCGGCATGCAATTCGCGCTGCTGGAAGCGGTGGCCATTCTGGGCACGCTACTGCCGGCGGTGCATCTGCGGGCCAAGCCGGGATATGTGCCGGTGCCGAAATCACGCATCACGATGCGGCCGGCCGAGGGCATGCCGATGACGATTGTTCACCGAACGGGTGGATAGGCGCGGGTTTATACCAATTGGCATTGAGTGTGACTCAGGTAAGGTGAAGGCAAGCACTTCTTTTTGGAAAAAGAAGCAAAAACTTTTACTCATTAAGGCCTACGCCGGATCCAACGCGCGCCTGAATGTGTAAAAGTTTTTTGGTTCTTTTTTTCAAAAAAGAACGCTTTCTTGCATCCTATGGCGCGCGCATCGAGTCGCCGCATTCTCTTAAGCCGGGGGCGGTACGTTGCGAGAGGCCGGGTTGGGCGGTAATGAGCGCGGCGGCGGCTAGCGCGGCCCTTGGGGGAGAGAGATATTTTGACGAAATTGGCACCGATCGCGCTCAGCCTGGCCGTTCTTACGGGCGGATGCAGCGCCATACATTCCGGCACCGCCCGGCAAACCCCGGTAGAGCCGGCGCTGGAAGCTGATACGACACCGGCCGTGGCCTGCCCGTGGCTGGATACCGAGCATTACCAGCCCCCGGTTGCGTTGCCTGGTGCGGCCGCTGCAGCTCCGCCGGCGGTGGCGACACATTTCGTGCCGGGTTGCGCGATCATCCGCTTCACGGTGGGCGCCGACGGCGCGGTCACCAGCTCCGCGCTGCGCGCCGCGAGCCCGTTGACCGCGGGCCCTACGGCCCTGGCCGCTTTGCAGCAGATGCGCTTTCAGCCCGCACATAACCCGAAAGTGCAGTTTATTATCCGGCTGGGAATGCAGCGGGACAGCGCCGGCCATATTGCCATTGTTCCCCAGACACGGCCCCGGCTGATGCGCTTCTGGGATTTCGGGTAGACGCGCACGGCTATTTTAGCCCGCTGATAACCCTGCCTGGCGGCCGCGCGTGCCCGAAAATCACACGGGTGGCGTTGGCCGTAGGTGGGCTTCTACCTGGGCAAGCGAATCTCAGCGGTGATGCGCGCAATACATATGGCGCCTTTATAGCCATCAACCTAGGTGTTCCGAACCCTGGCTCGTAGCCTGCCAACACGCCCATGCCGGTGCACGGAAGGTGTTACGCAGATGCGGCGCCCCATTTCCGCTTGGCGGTTGGAGTTGCATGATTTACGCCCATTGTCACTGTCGCGCAATAATTCTTGAAATCTCCGCCCAGCCAAGGTTTCTGAAGGAATGCGGGTGCAAGACCTGCAGGCCTTACGGTGCGATCTGGGCCCATTACCGCCCCCAGGAGGTGCGGTTCATTCAAACGCCCGGTGCCAGCAACAGTTATCCGCTTGGCGACGGGACTATCATGATACGGCACTGCAAAATCTGCGGATGCACGATCGATTTGGAAAGCGGCGGCGAGATGCGGCAATCCTGGGTAGCCGTGAATGCACGCCTGTTCGAGCCGGATGATATTGTTGGCTTACCGGTGAAAACACCGACTCTGTCATGCCATGCAGAAAGCGCTTCTTTTTAAAAAAAGAAGCAAAAACTTTTTATCTATTGGCGCGCGCGTTGCCGCAACGCGCGCGCCTTATAAACAAAAGTTTTTTGGTTCTTTTTTTCAAAAAAGAACTGCTTGCCTTCTTATGCGAGCGGATAAGGCAACTTAAAGATAACGTCCTCGGTAGTCACCTGCCGCTCCTCGATCTGCAGCGTATAGCGTTTCGAAAGCGCTGCCAGCACTTCCTGCACCAGGCTTTCGGGGGCGGAAGCGCCCGCCGTAATGCCAACGGTGGAAACGCCGTCGAGAATAGCCCAATCCATATCACTGACTTTTGGCACCAGCACGGCGCGGCGCGCGCCGGCGCGTTCGGCGACTTCGCGCAGGCGCTGGCTGTTCGATGAATTGGGACTGCCGATGACGATCAGCAGGTCACATCCCGCAGCGATGGCTTTGACGGCGGCCTGGCGGTTCGTGGTGGCGTAACAGATGTCCTCGCGCCGCGGGCCTTCGATGTCGGGGAAACGGCGGCGCAGCGTGTCGATGATCTCGGCGGTGTCGTCCACCGACAGCGTGGTTTGGGTGATGAAGGCCAGCCGGCCGGGCGGGGCCTGCACGGCTTCGGCTTCCTCGGCGTTCTGCACGAGAGTGACGGCGCCGGGGGGCAGCTGGCCCATGGTGCCCACCACTTCGGGGTGGCCGGCGTGGCCGATCATCAGGATGTGGCAGCCGTCGGTGTAATGGCGCTCGGCTTCGCGGTGCACCTTGGAGACGAGCGGACAGGTGGCATCGAGATACATCAGGTGGCGGCGCTGGGCTTCCTCGGGCACCGATTTCGGCACGCCGTGGGCGGAGAATACCACGTGGGCGTCGGCCGGCACTTCATTGAGCTCTTCGACGAAGATGGCGCCCTGGCGTTCCAGATCCTCGACCACGGTGCGGTTATGGACGATTTCGTGACGCACATAGACCGGTGCGCCGTAGCGGCGCAGCGCTTCCTCCACCACGCGAATCGCACGGTCCACGCCGGCGCAGAAGCCGCGCGGGCCGGCGAGAATAACGCGCAGGTTGCCCAGGGCTGCGGCAGTGGCAGCGGTTGGTGTGGGGGCTAGCATGTCGGTCGGGGCGTCGGGCATGGCGCTCGGTATTTCCCATTCGGTGGGGCCCGCACTATGAAGCGGGCGTGATTGTGGTGCAAAGCAGGGCCGCCCCAGGGCGGCGCCGATTGCGGCATCCCCCAGATGGACGGCAAGGCGCGGAGTTGCAATGCAGGTTTTGAAGTCGATCCCCGGCGCCGTGGTGCTGATGCCACTCGCTTTGCTGGCGCTGGCGGGTTGCCAGAGCGATCCCGATGAGAAGGCGCCGCAATGCCCGGTGGCGTTGACCCGCCCCGATGCAGCAAGCGTGGTGCGTTATGATGGCGGCGGGCGCGACCTGACCAACCTGGTGCTGAGCGCCAAGCTGGAAGCTGTTAAGGGCGCTTGTAAGGGTCAGATTGGCCACAAGGTGATTACGGCGCATGCCCATGCCGAGTTCCTGATGACGCGGGGGCCGGCGGCGAAGTCGCCAGCCACGGAGATCCAGTACGTTGTCAGCGTGTTGAAGAATGACAACATCCTGGAGAAAAAGCTTTACACCCAGCATGTTGTGTTTCCGCCGAACGTGGACACCGTGAAGGTGACGGGCGACGAGATACAGTTCAGCTTTCCGACACAGCGCGGGCTGAGCGGGCCTAGCTATAAAATCTACTTCGTGTTGCAGCTTTCTCCGGACGAGCTGGCGGCCAACCAAAAGGCGCTCGAGAGCAGGCAACAGTAAGCACTGGGGGGCGAGCCGCCCCCCAGACTCCGGCCCGGTTCTACCGCACTGCACAAATTCCTTGACTTAACACCGTTTGTTCCTCATATGCGGCGATGCGCGGCTTTCACGCGACCGCTCCATGCTTTTTCAGCCTCGGCCGGTTACCTCCGTTGAAATCAATTCGCGCCGGCTTGCGGTCCTGCCGACCGCTGTAACCGCGCCTATGGCCCGGCTTCAGAAAGACTATTTTTCCATATGACTGACTTTAACGCGCTCGGTCTTGCCGCGCCGCTCTTGGCCGCGCTTGAACGCGAAGGCTATTCAACCCCCACCCCCATTCAAACCGAAGCCATTCCGCACGTCATGCGCGGCGTGGATTTGCTTGGCATCGCGCAGACCGGCACCGGCAAAACCGCGGCTTTCGCGGTGCCGATCATGCATCGCCTGCTGGAAAACAAGCGCCGCCCTGCCCCGCATGCTTGCCGCGTGCTGGTGCTGGCCCCTACGCGTGAACTGGTGAGCCAGATCGCCGAGAGCTTCCGGACCTATGGCCGTGGCACCGGCCTGCGCGTTGTGACGATCTTCGGCGGCGTGCCGAAGGGCCGGCAGATCCAGTCCATGGCGCTGGGCGTTGACGTTGTTGTGGCAACCCCTGGCCGGTTGCTGGATCTGATGGGCGACCGCCACATCAACCTGAGCCAAACCGAAATCCTGGTTCTGGACGAAGCCGACCACATGCTGGATCTGGGCTTCGTGATCCCCATCAAGCGCATCGCCAAGGAATTGCCGGTTGAACGGCAGAGCCTGTTTTTCTCGGC
>FSYC01000134.1_pt1 | contig 13740 bp, 8 predicted proteins | sample 1638431 | NCBI WGS metagenome assembly FSYC01 (sample SAMEA3914788, study PRJEB12502) | metagenome | biome: forest; material: soil | place: Canada | collected 2011-07-03 | depth 0.1 m | reverse complement strand
GATATCGGCAATGACGATATCGGCGCCGGCGCGGGCGAACTCGATGGCGATGGCGCGCCCGATACCGCCGCCGCCGCCGGTAACGATCGCCGCTTGCCCTGCGAGGCTGAGCTTATCGGTCAAATCGATTCTCCGATCGCGTTCTGCTCATGCTTGATTGCCACATTGAACGCTGGCGTCGCATGGCGAACCGGGCGCGGTGCGACTGCACGAGTTATTGCCGGGCTTCGGTGCATATTCTGAATTGTGGAATCCAGACATCCTCCGCCGCCTTATCAAAGACGACGTTGACGCGCTGACCGATTGCAACGGAATGTGGATCGCCGTCGATGAGCTGGGCCGTAAGCCGCACGCCCGGTTCACCATCGAGATCTACCGTCAGCAACGCATAGGGAACCTTCAGGCCGGGCAACCATGCCTGGTAATTGACCGTATACGTGTAGATTGTACCACTCCCTTTCGCGGGTCGCGGTGTCACGCTACGCGACAGGCATTTGGGACAGATAGATTGCGGTGGATGGATTGCATGGTCGCACCGGTCGCAATGGGCGATCATAAGCTCGCCGCGGGATCCACCGGTCCAGAACGGCGTGTTCTCGGGCGTAAGCTCAGGCAACAGGCGCATGATGGGGCCTTTTCGGCTTGAACATGATATACGCTGTCATCGACGTTCCATCTTAAAGCCGGCCTTCTCGCGATCCCATGTTCCGGGCGTGCAGCCTTCGTCGCGAAGCTGGTATTTCAACACCTTGCCGGTGGGGTTGCGCGGCAGATCCTTGCGGAATTCGATATAGCGCGGGACGGCGAAAAACGGCACGCGGTCAAGCGACCAGGCGCATAGCGCCTCCGGGGTTAACACGGAACCTTCCTGCAGAATGCACGTAATCTTGACGTCATCCTCGCCGAGTTCGGAGAATACCGCATGCACGGCAACATCCATGATGTCCGGGTGATTTTGATACGTTTTCTCCATCTCGAAACTGGAGATGTTTTCGCCGCGGCGCCGCAGGTAATCTTTCTTGCGGTCCAAAAAGTAGAATTCGCCGTTATTGCCGAATTTGCCGATGTCGCCCGTGTGCAGCCACAGATTACTCGTGATTTTCAGCGTGTCGGCTGGCCGGTTCCAGTAGCCCGAGAACATTACGAATGGCCGCTTGGGGCGGCACAGAACCTCTCCGGCCTGGCCGTCTGGCAGCGGATTGTCGTTGTCGTCCACGATGACGACATCGAATTCCTCCGCGATGGGACCGGACGAGTCCGGATCGATTCGGGACGTTAAAGGGCCGAATGTCATCATGGCCGCTTCCGTAAAGCCGTACCCAGCGGCACCCATGATCTTGGCACCAAAACGGGTTCGCCATTTTTCCTGCAGGGCCTTCGGGAATGGTGCCGCGGCGACCACGCGCAACTGCCCGAAGCATCGTTTAGAGGCTTCGGTGTCCGGCGCTTCGGCGATCAGCGGATGCATGCTGCCGAGCAGGCTGACGACGGTGGCACCGGAGCGTTCGATATCCGGCCAGAAACCCGATAGTGAAAAGCGCGGATAGATCGCCCCGCGGGCACCAACCATTGCCGTTGCCAGAACGCCTGTCGCCGTTGCGTTCATGTGAAAAAGTGGCAGCGCGGTCCAATAAATGTCAGTCGGCAGCAGGCCGACGCCACGAATGGCTTGACGCGCGATATTGCACGTATAGCCGTGGCTGATCATACAGCCCTTCGATGGACCCGTCGTGCCAGATGTGTAAATCAGCATGCATAGATCCCCCGCGCCTATGTGGGGAAACTGCGTATTATCGCCGTCGCGCATCACGCCCGCCAGAGGCAGCGCGGTGATCGCGGCGTGGGCCGCCACTGGATTGCCGCCGCGATAGAGCAGCGCCCGAACATCAGGCAGTCCGTGCGCTTCGGCCAGTACACGCGCCGCGTAGTCGTTTTCGGCCAATACGACGCGAGCCCCGGAATCGGCGATCTGGTGGCGCAGAAACTCGCCTTTGTAGGCGGTGTTCACCGGTACGGATATCGCGCCAAGCTTGTTGATCGCGAACCACGCGACGACGGCGTCGATATTGTTATCGAGGATCGACGCGACGGTGTCGCCCTGCTTGATGCCGAGTGCCGCCAGGCCGTGCGCGAGGCGGTCCGATTGGCGTGCAACGTCACCATACGTGAACACGTCGCCGGTAAAATCCAGGAATATCCTGTCCGGGTGCGTTTCCGCCGCTTTGGCCAAGATGCCGGTCACGGTCTCTCCGGTGCCAGCTTGCCAAGTCGTCATACATAGCCTCCGAACCAAAGGTCGTTCAGTTTTTTAACGATGCCGGCGGCCGGTGGCAAGTATGCGCGGTAGCGATCCGATCGTCTTGCGCCGGTGCGCGGTGGATATTCAATCGCGCCGCAGCAGCATGGCGCCGGCGAGCGGACCGCCACCCATGCCGCAAACGGCCGTGCGCGCATTGGGCACCTGGCGGCCGCCGCCTTCGCCCCATAACTGCACGCAGGCCTCGTGCAACAGGCCGAAACCATGCAGGCGCCCGGCCGAAAGTTGCCCGCCACCGGTATTGACCGGAAAGCGGCCGCCGATGCCGGTATTGCCTTCGGCAATGAAGTCCTTGGCCTCGCCGCGCCCGCAGAATCCGAACGCCTCCAGCCAAAGCGGCACCTGAATGCTGAAACCGTCGTACAGCGACAGGATGTCGATGTCGGCGGGTTTTAAGTCCGTATAGGTCCACATGTCGGCTGCCGCGTCGTGCGCGGCCATGCGCGTCATGTCGGCATGCTGGTCCCAGGTTTCGTCATACCTCATGGCGGCGCCGAAAGCGTCGATATGCAGCGGCTTCTTACGCAAATCACGGGCGGTGTCGCTGGCCGAGACGATAATGACGCATGCGCCATCGATCGGAATGTCGCAATCGAACAGCCCCAGCGGCGACGTGATCATGCGCGCGTTGAAATAATCGTCGCGCGTGAGCGGTTTCTTGAACAAGGCGCGGGGATTGTGCAGGGCGTTCTGCCGCTGGTTTACCGCCAGCATGGCGAGATGTTCGCGCGTCATGCCGAATTCGTGAAAGTAGCGTGTGGCAGCAAGGGCGAGCCAGTTTGAAGCCGAAATGGCGTTCATTGGCAGCAGCCAGGACGGCCAGCCGCTGATGCGGTCCGATGTGCCGGCCGGTACGCTGGCGCGCCGCTCCGGCGTCTGGGATGAGGATTCGGTCAAGGCGCGGAAACACAGAACGTGCCTGGCGTGGCCTGCCATCACAGCCATCGCGGCCACCATGATCGGTGCCATCTGGGCGGGCCCTTCCGGGGCCGCGGAATGGAACCGCGTCTTTAAACCGAGCGCATTACGGACATCGCCAACACCCAGGGGCGACATGCCGGGAGAGCCCGCGGATTTGCCGGGATACGTGGTGATGCCATCGATGTCGTCACGCGACAGCCCTGCATCCGCCAGTGCCTCGAGTGCGGCGTCCGCCAGGTGCTCCATTGCGGGACGCATGGTCATGCGGCCAACTTGCGACATACCGATACCGGTGATGGCGGCTGTTTGTGGCATGCGCTTGGGTTCCTTGCGGGGTCGTGATGCTATCAAAGGCAGCAGGTTCTCTTTTCAAAAAAAAGAGCCGAAAACTTTGTCTGTTGGTGCGGCGCTTAACAAACGACCAGTTTCGAGTTGATCATTGCCTCGATTTCCGCCGGCGGGAAGCCGAATTCGGTGAGTATCTCGCGGCTATGCTGGCCGAGCAGAGGCGGCGCGCGGTCGAGTTTTGCTGCCGCGCCATCGAAATTTATGAAGCTGCCGACCTGTTCGAATTGGCCGTACGTGGGATGCGGGTAGCGTGCGATTAACCCGGATGCAGCGTTCGCGGGGTCGTCAAAAAAAGCTTCGCGCTGGTTTTCGAGCGCGGGCACGGCGACGCCACCGGCTTGGCGCGCGTCGTCAATGATCTCCTGGACGGTCATGCAACTTAAGGCGGCTTCGGCTGCAGTGATGTCTGCGGCGCCAAGCTTGGCGAGAAAGGCAGCATGGGCGCCTTCCGCCTCGGTGATCACCATCGCCCAGCCGTCGTGGCATCGAAACAGTCGGCGCTGGTCCGACGTCCCGAATTGCCCGTGGTCCAGTATGGGATACGGGGTGAGCGATCCGTCCTGAAGCATTACCGTTTCGCGTAAGGTCATCATGCCGGCGCCTAGCAGCGATGCGGCCACGAAGCCGCCCACGCCTTCGCGGTTGCGACGGTGCAGGGCCAGCAATGTCGCTAATAGCGAGGCGAGCGCGCATTGATGATCCATCATGCCGAAACGGAACCAGATCGGTGGATTGCCCGCACCGGCGCCTTCAAATTCCCAGCCGCAGCTCGCCTGGAAAAGTTGATCGAATCCGGGCCAGTCGCGGCGCGGCCCGATCGGGCCATAGGAACTGACGTGGCAATAGACGACTTTGGGATTGATCTCGCGTAACGTGTCGTAGTCCAGTCCCAGTTTGCGGGCCGCGGGCATGCGCAAATTATGATGCACCACGTCGGCCCATTTTACGAGCCGTTCCAGCACCAGCCTGCTTTCGGGCCGCTTCAGGTCCAGCGCAATCGATCGCTTGCCGCGCTGGCAGGCGGCGAAGGCCCATTCGGCATGGCGCATAAGGTCGCCGGTTGCGGCCTCCAATTTAATGACATCGGCCCCCATGACGGCCATCATCATCGGCGCGAACGGGCCGGCCAGAAAATTGCCGAGATCGAGTACTTTGAGGCCCTGCAACGGCAGGTCTAGCCGCGGATAGTCCTGCGATGAGGCAGCGGCTTCGGACGCATGCCGCGGCGTCCAGGCGGCCGCCATCGCGCGGCCGTCGTCAAGGCGCGGTGCCGGGCCCCGCAACCGGGAAGGCGGATCGAGCTGCATCGGCGATCCCGGTTGTAGTGTGCGGCCGAGCGTGTGGTCGTCCACCGCAATGACATAACCGTTCACGCGCGCCTGCTCATCGTTGTAGAGCGCACCCATCGGCAACACGGGTTGCACGCTGATGTCGTGCGCCCAAAGCTCCTCCAGCCACGCTTGCCGAGGCTTGGTTTTAAAAACGATGGCATTGGCGCCGTAACTTGGCATTACGGGCGCGCCGTTGCGCGCCGCTATCGCCGCGTCACGCACCGCGGGATCCAGTGCATCGAGCCCGGCCCGCATCGACGGCGCACGGTCCGGCGAGCTCATGACATGCATCCATTGGCCGTCGGCGCATTCGAACTGATAGGCGTTGATCTGTTTGTCGTAGCCTTGCTGCAGACTTTTTGTGGGTGTTTCGGCGCGAGACCACAGCATGATGACGGATGTAAGCGCGCCCTGCAGCAGGCTGGTATCGGCGGCACCGCCACTCCCGGAACGATCGCGCATCAGCAGGCGCGATATCACCGCGATGGCCGCGAGATAAGCGGCGCCCTCGCCCAGGGGGAAGCGCAGATATATTGGACCAGCCCGATTGACCGCGCGTTGCTCATCGCAAATGCCGGCCTGCGCCATTACCAGGGCGTTATCGGCTGGCGTATCCGCAAGTGGATGGCCCTTAGGCCAACTGCCGACATGACTACTGATCAAATGCGGGAATTTGGCGGAGAGCGCGTGGTTTTCGAGCATGTCGCCCAACGCCCCGGCCGGCAGATCGTGAACGACCGCATCCGCTTTGGCAATAAGATCATCGAGGGCCGCGCGGCCCGCATCGGTCTCCAGCTGAAGCGTCAGCGAGTATTTGCTGCGATTATGCACGGCATAGGCGGGATCGGATCGTTCGGGATCGCCGCCGGGAGGCTCGATCCGGATCACCTCGGCGCCCGCTTCGGCCAGCAGCATCGTTGCCAGTGCAGCGGCGCGCCCGCGTGCCAGGTCGATGATCCTGAAGCCCGCCAGCACGTCGCTGGACATCTATTTCATCACGTATTGAATTTTTCGGCTCTCCAGTTCTAGCCGCCCCTGAAGCTGATCGTTTTCATGTTGGTGAATTCGTTCAGCCCCTCCATGCCGTACTCGCGGCCGTAGCCGGAGCGCTTGATGCCGCCGAATGGCGCGTGGCTGGACATGCGGCCACCGCCGCCATTGATCAGGACGCCGCCGGTGCGCAGTTGCAGGGCTATTTCATAGGCACGGCCTACATTAGCGGAGAAGACGGCACCGGAGAGGCCGAAATCGCTGTCGTTGGCCAACGCGATTGCTTCCTCGTCGGTGTCGTATCCAATCACCACGCCGATTGGGCCGAACACTTCCTCGCGGGCGATACGGTGGGAGTTTTCTACGTTGTCGAACAACGTCGGCTCGTAGAAGAAGCCGCGGTCCAGATTGGCGGGACGCTTGCCGCCGGAAATCAACGTGGCACCCTGTGACTTCGCGATGTCGACGTAACTTTCGGTGCGTTGCCGCGCCACTTCGCGGATGAGCGGCCCCATGGTTACCGAGGCATCCGCCGGGTTGCCGATTTTTATGTGCGCAGCCATGCCGCGGATTGTGTCGACGTATTGCTTGCGGATTGAATTATGCACCAAATGCCGGGTGAGCAGGGCACAACCCTGGCCACTATGCACGGTGAAACCACCGAGCCCCGACATTGCGGCCAGATTGATGTCTGCGTCCGGCCGAACGATCATCGCGGACTTGCCGCCAAGTTCCAGCAGGACCCGCTTCAACGTGGGCGCCGATTGAGCCTGGATCGCGGAGCCCACGGTGTCCGAGCCGGTGAAGCTGATCAGATCCACGCGCTTATCGGTGGTGAGGATTTCGCCTACATCACGGCCGCCGGTGACGATATTGAGAACGCCGGGCGGCAACCCCACTTCGTGGGCGATTTCACCGAGGATGAGCGCCTCAAACGGCGTGTAGGGTGACGGTTTCAGCACCACCGTGCAACCAACCGCCATTGCCGGAATGATCTTGCCCAGATTCAAGAAGAACGGAAAATTATAGGGGGTGATGGCGGCGACGACACCGGCGGGGTCGCGCACCAGCACGCCGCCCCCGAGTGTGAGTCCGCCCTGCGCATTCGGCGTGGTTTCGACCGGCAGAGGGGTGGCGGCGGGGCGCACCGCGAGTTCGACGGCGTGGCGCGCATGCTGCATGGGAATGCCATATTGCAGGTATTGCGCGAGCATTTGCGTGGCGCCGGCTTCAGCCACGATGAGAGCTATGATTTCGGGGGCGCGCCGCTGCACGGCATCGAGAAAGGCGCTGAGTTTCGCCTGCCGCGCGACAGGGGCCAGGCGGGGCCAGGGCCCCTTATCGAACGCTTCCCGCGCGGCGGCGATGGCCGCGTGGATATGCTCAGCTTCACCGACGGGCGCGTGCCCAAGCACTTCCTCGGTCGCCGGATTGAGTACCGGTTCCATTTGGGACGTCGCGACCCATTCGCCACGAATGTAGAGCGCCGCTTTGTTGGTCAACGACCCCATGAGCATTCCTCGAGAATTTTGTGCTGGCCGCGCCGCCGGCGCGGCCCGGACTGGGTTTTGCGCTTGTTATATACCTACGTTTACCTGCGACACAACGTCCATTATGTCTCAAAAGATTGGGTCATGCGGGAATGGTTGTCCGGTCAAGATGCGCTGAAACATTTCGTTCTTAAAAGGAACTCCAACAACGGGGCGTTGAAGGCGTCGTTGGCGTCGCCCGCCACCATGTGGTCGGCCTGGGGAATATTCACAAACTCACAGTGAGGAATAATGCGTTGCAAGGACGCGACGCCCTCCAGACTCACGACCCTGCTTCGGCCACCACGGATCAGGAGGGTGGGCACGCTGACGTTGCGCGCCGCGTCTTCCAGTTGCTTGCGCACGTCGCGCGGATTGCTGAGCCTGCCGGGCTGCAACATGCGCGGATCCCAGTGCCAGTAGTATCGGCCGTCATCGCGCAAGCGGAGGTTTTTCATCAGTCCGCCGTTATCCCGGGGACGGGGCCGATGCGGTAGATATGCCGCAACCACGTCGGCCGCTTCAGCGGGTGTCGCAAATCCATCCGGGTTCGCCGCCATGAAGCGGCGTATTTCGGCAGCACCTTCCATTTCGATACGTGGAACGACATCGACCAGTACCAGGGCGCGGGCGATCGGCACTGTGCTTGTGCCCACCGTCAGCAAAGCGGTGAGGCCGCCGAGCGACGCGCCGACCAGCGCCGGCGGGCTGGAAAACCGCGCCAGAACATCCTGCAGATCGTGGTGCAGCGCTTCCAGGCTGTAATCGCCGTCGGGCGCCCAGAAACTGTCGCCGTGGCCCCGGAGGTCCAACGTCATCGCGTAGAATCCGCGCTGGCCCAGCATCGAAATGGCGCCACCCCAACTATGCCGGGTTTGGCCCCCACCATGCAGAAATAGAACGGGCGGGCCGTCGGCCGCGCCCGCCGTGTCGGCTGCAATCGCCATACCGGACCGGTTGAGCAAAGTGATCATGATGCGGTCTCCGCCGCGTGGCGCGGCATTCATATCAGGCAGGAGCGCAGGTTTTTCTACCTCGAGGCCGGATGGAGGCGGGTCTGGCGGACAGGTTTGCAAGACACGGATCCTATTTCATAAAATAAAATCAGGGGCACATTGTCGCGAACGTTCTCAATCAAACGCGTCGATGATTTTCGCTTCATGACCCTCCGGGACCCATGCGGCATTGGCATTGATAAGGTGCAGGCGCCAGTGCGCCTCGGCCTTCGGACCATCGCCCGACTCGATCAACTCGAGCAGTCTTTCAAATGAACGAATACCCGCCCGCACCCGATGCAAATAATCATCGTCAGGCACCACGTTCGCGGCGAAGAAGCGAACCTGATAGCGCGCCAGGATTGCCTGCAGCATCTGGTTGAGGAATGCCAGCGTGGCAAAGCCGCTGACTTCAACAAATATACGATGGAATTCGGCCAGGGTTGTCATGACGTCGGTAAAGTGGTGGTCATCCACCATGCGGTACAGGCAAAGGATTTCCGCGCGCAGCCGCGCGATCGCAGCCGGGGCCGGGTTTTCGGCCATTTTTCGGGCTATAAAGGGCTCTATCGCGAGCCGTGCTTCGTAGATGTCGGCGACGGTTGTGCCCTGGGCTTGTAGCACGAAGGCGGCATAACGCGCGGCATCTTCGACGCGCGGTTGATGCACGATCGCGCCGTGGCGAGAACCGCGCGGCACGCTGATCAGGCCTTCGGATTCGAGAACTCGAAACGCCTCGCGCAAGGTCGGCCGGGATATGCCAAGGTCTGCCATGGCCAGTGCGAGGGGGGGCAGGGTATCACCCTCGCGGAGTTCGCCGCGCATGATGCGAATTCGAAACGACTGCGCGATCAATTCCGCGGTTTTACCGCCACGTGGCCGGATTGGTGTACGGCCGGCATCGTCACCGGCCGCGGGTCTATCTTTGCGGAGCCGTGGGGAAAGTGCGCTACCGCCGCGGTGGGGTCGGGGCGGTGGCGGTTCGGCTTCGCCCTGGATGTGGCCCGGCCCCGGGGCAGGCTTGCGCTTGTTGTTCGCCTCGGCTTTGCCTGGCCTATTGGATGTGGCCATCAGGAGGGCGTGGTTTCGTGTGGCGACCGGAGCGACAGATCGGAGACGCGTGAGGGAGTGCCCGCGGGTCTTGCGTGCGGGCACTCCTGCACCGTACCGATATTGTACGTGGCCGGCGGCCGGCCGATGGCGAGGGCCAACGACCGGCCCCCCTGCGATCAGAAGTACTTCGTCAGATCGACACCCCAGGTGAGCGGATCGCCGGGAATGCCAACGGCGGTGCCGACGCCGGCGGTGACCACACCGAGCTCGGAAACAAAGTAGCGTGTGCTGGTGAGGTTCTTTCCGAAGAACTCGACGTCAGCGTTCCATGCCGGGATATGCAGGCGAGCCTCGGCGTTGAGCAGTCCGTAGCTTCCCTGAATACGTTGCGCATTCGGTGTACCTGGGGTGCCAGGGCCATTAACGCCTGGCGCGTCGTTCGGCTGCAGATCGGCGCTATCGCGCCACGAGTAGTCAAGCTGGAGATGAACATCGCCGATTTGCGTTGGAATATTATAGGCGCCGGAGACCGAGAATGTGAATTTCGGTGTTTGCAGAAAGTTGCGGAACGCCTCGTTGAGCGTCGATACGCCGTTGAAGACTGTGAAGTCGGTATATTTGGGCTGTGTCCAGGCCGCTGTGAGGTGAAGGACGGCATGATCGAACGGAATGATGGTGGTTTCGGCCTCACTGCCATCGATATAGGCTTTTTTCGCGTTCTGGATGACCGTGAACAGGTTTCCGTTGACGCTTTCGATCACGGAGGCCTGATAGTTGGAATAGTCGGAATGGTAGATGTCGGCGTTGAAACGCAGCCGATCGTTCAGCCAGGTGGCTTTCACGCCGCCCTCGTAGTCCTCGACGATCTCGGGCGCGAATGTGGAGATTGAACTGGGGTCTACCGACACGCGCTCGTTAATGCCACCGGACTTAAAGCCACGGCTGGTCTTGGCATAAAGCATCACATCCTGCATCGGCGTCCAGTCGAGGCCGAACGTATAGGATACGTTACGATCCGAGTATTTCAGGTTCACACGGCACTGGCCATTCAGATCGTAGGACGCAGGAACATCGCAGCTGACATCGGGGCCGAGAGCGGTTCCGCCGATCAGGGATTGATTGCTGAGATGGTCACTTTCAGTGGTCCACCGCAGTCCCCCGGTCACATTGATTGTGGGCGTAATCGCGTATTCGGCCTGGCCGTAGGCTGAATAACTTGTCTTATCGTATTCGCTATCGGCGTATGATGGATTCGTGACCTGTCCAAGCGCCGCCAAGCCCAGCAGATCGGTTGAGTCTGAAAGGTAGTTTGCCTGGCGGCCGAAATAGAACAAACCAACCTGGTATTTCAGCTTGCTGTCCAGCAAGTTGCCACTGGCTTGAAATTCTTGCGTTTCCTGGCTTTGCTGGTTCTGCTGGTGGGCGGCCAGAATCCCGTAGCTACTGCCGTCCAGGTCCAGATTGTTGGTTGTGTCGAGCTGGCGTATGGCGGTGATCGACCGCAGCGTTACATCGTCCAGCCGATAAACGACAGCCGCCGAGCCGCCGTATATAGTCGCGTTGGAAGCAGACTCGGCATTATAGGCCACGTCGTATGGGCTGCCGCCAATCTGCTGCTGGTAGAGCCTTACGCCCTCGGCATTAGCGCCCGCAAGACCCAATCCTAGCGCTGCCAGGCCGTATTGTTCCAATGCAACGTCCAGGCCGGCGGCACTGGCCGGCGGGAGATCGGGGTTGATATAGATCGGCTTATATATTGTGCCGCCAAAATCGGCTCGCGAGAATTCGCCGCGTAAAATCACATCGAGATCGGCATTCGGCGTAAATTTCAGGGCGAACCGGCCACTACGTGAATCTTCATCGTCAAGCTGCTGCCCGGTGGTGGTGTTCTTGCCGTAGCCGCTATGCGTGTCCGCCTGCGCGTCGATACGAAGGTCCAGTAGGCCGGGGACAAGCGGAAAGTTCACCATGATCGCGCCGTCGCGACGATCGTAGTCACCCAAGCCCAATTGCAGCGTCGCGTGGTACTCGTCCGTCGGCTGGTTGGTCGTTAATTTTATTGCGCCACCGGTGGTGTTGAGGCCGTAGAGCGTCCCTTGCGGACCCTTCAATATTTCCACCTGGGAAAGATCGAACGTATGGGTGAGGGCCGTGCCGACGGTTTGGCCGAAATAGACGTCATCGACATAAATTCCGACCGAGGGTTCCACGGCGGGAATAACATCGTTCTGAACTTGACCGCGGAGCGAGACGTTCGACGCGGACGGATCGGAATTGTTGGTGGTGACGGCGAGACTGGGCGTTTGCTCGGCAAGATCGGTAAGGGTTTTGATCGCCTGATTTTTGAGGTCCCTGGCCGAAAAGGCGGTGACGGCCACCGGGACCTTTTGCAGGTTTTCCGACCGGCGCCGCGCGGTGACCACAACCTCTTCGAGTTTGGTGGACCCTTGCGTCGATGGTATTTGCGTTTGCGGGGCGGTTTGGGCCACCGCCGGTATGCTGCCCAGCGCCGTCAACGCCAGGACGATGGCAGACGACCCAGAGAGACGAAGCTTCACAGGCATGGCGTTTTCCCCCTCCAACTGCCGGCCGCCTTATTGTTGGCAGCACCTCGTGCCGTCGGAAGACCACCCTTAACAAGAGTCTTGGGTAAAAGGCAACCCAGTTATACATGAGACGGGCGTTGCCCCGTTCGGCGCCGGATCGTGTGTCGTCAAAGATGCAGTGAGGCCCGGTGTAACGGTGTGGAGTCTCACTTCGATAGACCGGTCCTGAGGGGGCGCGGCGCTTGGGCGGCGAGATGCCGGGCGCCGGAGGCAAGGGCGCTGGGTGAGGCGGGGCCGCGTTCTACAAGACGGACGTCCGAAAGTTGGCTCAGACCAAGCTAAAAGGGGTACCTCTATTGCTAAGTCAGCGATGCGCAATAAGCCGACCGACGATGGGGAAGAAAGCGCTTCTTTTTGAAAAAAGAAGCAAAAACTTTTGCTACGGGGGTTCGCGTAAACTGGACCCAGTTAACGCGCACCCCTAGTAGCAAAAGTTTTTTGGTTCTTTTTTTCAAAAAAGAACTGCTTTCCCTCCCAGTTTTTGCCGAGAGCGGTACTCCGCACGAGTGATATTACACGACCCGTGGATAACCGCCGCCGCCATGCGCGGCATCGACTGCCGCGCGATCGACGAAGCCGTGCGGGGTGCGCGGCAGGCTGGCCACGAATTCGATGATCTTCGGTTTCTTGTAGGAAGCCAGCCGGTCGCGGCAATGATTGATCAACACTTCAGGCGCGTCGGCCGCGCCGTCCTTGCGCACGATCACTGCCTTTACGTTCTGTTGCCAGACCGGATCCGGCACGCCGATAACGCACACATCGGCGACACTTTCGTGCTGCCGCAGGCATGCTTCAATTTCTGCCGGATAGATATTCTCCAGGCCGGACTTGATCATGGTGGTTTTCGGCCCGGTAAACGCGATCGACCCATCCGGCAAACGCTGCCCCAGATCGTTGGTGCGGTGCCAGCCCTTGACGACGCGCCGTGCATTTTCCTCTGGCCGGCGCCAGTAGCCGCACATTACCAGGGGGCCGCGCGCAAGGATTTCGCCAACCTGGCCGTCCGGTACTTCATTGCCGTCATCGTCGGCGATCCGAATTTGCAGAAACGGTGCGGCACGGCCGGCGCCGGTGCCGCCAAGCCATGCCATGACAACAAGGCCGCCGATTTCGGTTTGGCCGTATCCCCCGACATATCGCATCAGCGGTGCCTGCGCGGGCATCACCATCGGCGCTTTCCAGTCCGACATGTCCGGGGTCGCAAAAAGTGTACTTACGTCGTAGGTGCGTGACTTCAACACCTCGCGCATCTGCAGGATGGTCGGTGACGGAATATAGGCGTGGGTCAGCCTCTCATCCTGGATCATGCCGAGCAATTGTTCCGGATCGACGCGTGCTACGAACGCGCAGCGGCCGCCGGCGAGAAACGTGCCCAGCGCGCCCATCAGCACACCGAGATGAAACATCGGCCCGGAGACGAGGTAGCCGCTGTTCTCATCAATCAGTTGGCCCTGCTGCGCCAGCATGGCGGTCAGCAAGAGCGATTCGTGGCTCAGCAGGGCAGCGTTCGGTTCACCGGAGAACGCCGCCGTATAAATGGCCAGCAGCGGCGTTGAGACGGAAACGGCTTCGTATTGATCGGTGGCGATGCCGGCCGCGACCAAGGCTTCGTAATCGTCGGGTCCCTCGCCGTCGTGCTGAATCCAGTGG
>FSYC01000302.1_pt1 | contig 13839 bp, 13 predicted proteins | sample 1638431 | NCBI WGS metagenome assembly FSYC01 (sample SAMEA3914788, study PRJEB12502) | metagenome | biome: forest; material: soil | place: Canada | collected 2011-07-03 | depth 0.1 m | reverse complement strand
TAGGTCGTTTCTGCAGCCGGGGCCGGTGCAGCCGTAAAAGAGCTGGGGGGAGCGAGCCGCTCCCCCCAGACCCCCCGTCACTAATACGAGGGCGTCATGAAGGCGTCGTATAAGTGACGGGGGGTCTGGGGGGACAGGCACTGTCCCCCCAGCGCTTCACCTTGGCACAGCGCCCTGCGGCACCTGGCCGGGCGGCGTTGCCTGCGGCGTGGGCGCCGGAGCGCCTGGGGCGCCCTGCAGCACAACGCCACCGCCCTGGTAGGCACCGTTTGCCTCGGGCGTGTTCGGGCCGACATCGATCGGGCGCTGGCCGGTGTGGTGATGGTGGTGCTTCGGTGGCGGCGCGGTGGTTTGGTCTTGCGTTTGCCCTGGGGTCTGTCCCGGGCTTTGGTCCTGGGTTTGCGCGAGAGCCGGGGCACTGGCTAGCGCCAGGATGGTGGCGAGGTACGGGATCAGGCGCAATAAAACCTCCATGCATTCGGCGATGGCAGGTTGGGACCGTTGGTGCGGCGGCGCAAGAACACGGTTTGGTGTGCGTGTTTCGCGTGGGGCGCGCGGTTTAGGGCTGCAGGGCTTTCAGGAGCAGGTTTTGGGCACCGTCGAGCCGGTTCGCGAGGGCCGGCGGGGCGCCGGCGGCCAGCAGCACCGGGGCCATGCTGTGCCAGGAAACCACTGTGCCTGCTTGGCTTTCGCGCACCAGAACGCGCAGCGGCAAGTCCAGCGCTACGCGCGGGGCGGACAGCATGATGGGCGTGCCGCCTTTGGCGTGACCGTAGATCAGCACCACGGCCGGAGGCATTTCGAGGCCGGCCTGGCGGGCGCCTTCGGCGTGGTCGATGCGGGCGAAGATGGTGAGGCCCGCGGCCTCGATCGCTGCGGTGAGGCGCTGCAATGTGGTTGCGACGTCGAAGGGGCTGGCGTGCTCTACTGGGGCGGGCGGTGGCAGCTCGGTCATTTCGGCTCTCCCTGTTTGGAAATCAGGTGCCGCCGGGCGGCCCGCGCAGCGCCGCGAGTTCGGCTTCCAGCGCCTTGATGCGGGCATCGCGGTCGGCGAGCATGGCGGCGGCATCAGCCAGGTTTACCTTGCGGGGGATGTGCTGCGGACAATTCGTGTCCCATGCCGTCACCGTAAAGAGCAAGGCTTGCTCGGGGCGCGCGGCGTAGTGTTCAGGCATGAGTTGTTCGATCAGGGCGGCATCATCGGTCATGCGCGCGTGGCCCCAGAGTTTGATGCGGCGGGCCCGGGCGTAATCCATCAGGAAAAGGAAGGCGCGGTCATTTTCGGCCAAATTGCCGGTGCTGATATACTGTTTGTTGCCGGCGTAGTCGGCGAAACCCAGCAGATCCGGGCCGAGCGGGCGGATGAAGCCGGGCGGGCCGCCGCGGTGCTGGGCGTAAGGCTGGCCGTCCGCGCTGGCGGTGGCGAGATAGGCGGTGTCGATCGTGGTAAGCGCCTGGGCGAGTTCGGGCGTAATGCCGGTGCGAAAGCCGCCGCGCGCTTCCATGCGCGCATAGGCTTCGCGGGAGCCGCGGGCCGCTTGTGCCGCCTTTACCGACGGTGAGAAGGCGACATCGCTGCTGGGCGCGGCCTCGAGGGTGTTGTGCATAAGCGGGCCCTCCATGGGACGGGGCTGAACTGCCTCTGGGCCCTCACATGGGACTTTGCTGATGCCGGCAGAATAGCGCATATCCGCACAGGTTGATTGCGGAGCATGCAACAATGGACCGGCTGGATGCCATGGCCGCCTTTGTCGCCGCGGTGGATGAGGGCTCGCTGGCGGCCGCTTCCCGGCGGTTGGGATATTCGCCGGCCGCCGTGACCCGGGCCGTGGCGGCGTTGGAGGACCGGCTGGGCGCGCAGCTGCTGGCCCGCACGACGCGGGTGCTGCGCCTGACGCCCACCGGCGAAACCTACCTGGCAACGTGCCGGCACGTGCTGGCCGAATTGGACAGCGCGGAGCGCGGGGCCGCGGCCGAACAAACCGCCTTGCGCGGCAGGCTGACACTGACGGCACCGGTGCTGTTCGGCCGCGTAAAGCTGCGGCCTGTGCTGGATCGTTTCCTAGGCGTCAATCCGGCGGTGCAGGCGCGCCTTCTGCTGCTGGATCGCGTGGTGAACCTGGTGGATGAGGGTGTGGATTTGGCGATACGCTTGGCGCATTTGCCGGATTCGGCGTTGCTGGCCACCAGGCTGGGCGAGGTTCGTCATGTGCTATGCGCATCACCGGCGTATCTGGCGCGCAGGAGCCGGCCCCGCGTACCGGCGGAGTTGGCAGGCCATGACTGCATCATGTCGAACGAGGCGTGGAGTTTCGCACCCGCGCCGGGGGTGCAGCGGCGAGGTTTGCAAGCGGTGGCGATCCGCCCGCGGCTGACGGTGAATGGGGCGGCCGCCGCCATCGATTCGGCGCTGGAAGGGTATGGTATTGCCCGCGTGCTGTCTTACCAGGTGGCGCAGGACGTGGCGGCCGGGCGGCTGGCGCTGCTGCTTGTGGAGTACGAGCCGCCGCCGGTACCGGTGCATTTCGTCATGCCGGCGGACCGGTCTATCGCGGCGCGGCTGCGGGCGTTCATCGATTTCGCGGCCCCTTTGCTGCGGGCCGATCTGGCGGAAACGGCGCGGCTGATTGCCGACCCGCATTGAGGTGGAGGCGTAGGCAGCAAGGAAGCGCTTCTTTTTGGAAAAAGAAGCAAAAACTTTTGCTTATAAGGCGCGCGCGTTGCGGCAACGCGCACGCCTTATAAGCAAAAGTTTTTTGGTTCTTTTTTTCAAAAAAGAACTGCTTGCCTTCCCCTTGCCTAAGTCACCGGTATTACCTGATTGCGCCCGCACCATCCCGCAATGCGATGATTTTCTTCAAGGACGGCACAAGACGGGATAATTCATCCAGATGGGCCGCCGATAATGCGGCCAGATGTTCCTCGGCGAGATCCGTCAGGCGCAGCAGAACGCGCCGCTGATCGGTGCTGTCGGCGGTACGCGTTACCAGCCCGGTTTTGACCAGCCGGTCCACCAGTTCAACGGCGCTGTGGTGACGGATTTTCAGCCGCTCGGCCAAATCACCTACGGTGACCGCATGGTCCGCGGGGAAGCCCCTGATGGCCAGTAAAGCCTGGTGATGACCTGGCGTGAGGCCGGCCTCACGCGCCGCGCTTTGGCTGAATTCCAGGAAACACCGGATCAAATAGCGGAATTCCGACAGCGCCTCGTAATCCGCCTGCGATGGGTGCTTGGATTTCAGCGGGGCAGCCTTGCTTGCCGGCATGAGTACTCCCGGGCTTGCATATTAATATCGTGGCACGATATAGCGCCAATCCCGCCACGCCGGCAAGCCCTTTGCTGAAAGCTCCGCCCGCCCATGACGCCTCGCACTACCAAGTTGCATCACTCGCCGCCAGCGCCGGGGATGATCAATCACCATTTGGCAGACTTCACGACGGACCGCCGGGTGCTTGTGGTGGCCGGCATCGCGGTGGTTGTCGCGACCGCCGGCGTGGCCGCGGGTGTGTTGCTGCTGCATTTGATCCGGCTGGTGACCAACATCGCGTATTTCGGGCAATTCAGCCTCGCCGACCTCAAGCTGGCTCATACTCCGCTGGGGGCTTGGGCGGTACTGGTGCCGGTTGTCGGCTCGCTGATCGTGGGCCTGCTGGCGCGCTATGGCAGCCCGAAAATACGCGGCCATGGCATTCCGGAAGCCATCGAGGCGATCTTGCTGGGCCGGTCCAGGTTGGACCTGAAGATCGCCATTCTCAAGCCGCTGTCTTCGGCAATCGCGATCGGCACGGGTGGGCCGTTCGGCGCCGAAGGGCCGATCATCATGACCGGCGGGGCGATCGGCTCATTGATCGCACAAATGCTGCCGGTGAGCGACAGCGAGCGTAAGACGCTGCTGGTTGCCGGTGCCGCGGCAGGGATGACCACGGTGTTCGGCACGCCGATCGCGGCCATCATGCTGGCTGTCGAATTGCTGCTGTTCGAATGGAGCCCACGCAGTTTCATTCCGGTTGCGGTGGCAGCCGTGGTGGCCGCCGTGGAACGCCATGTTCTGCATATGTCATCACCCTTGTTCCCGTTCGCGGGCAACGTGGACATCTCGTTGCTCGGGCTCGGCTCCTGGGTGTTGATCGGGCTGCTCGCCGGGTTGCTATCGGGCGTACTGACGCAGCTGATCTATGCGTTTGAAGACGCATTCGCGAAGTTGCCCATTCACTGGATGTGGTGGCCGATGCTGGGCGGGCTCGTGGTGGGCATCGGCGGGCTGATCGAGCCGCAGGCGCTGGGTGTGGGCTACGACAATCTTTCCGACATGCTGCAGGGCCATACATTGCCCGAAGCGGCCCTGCTGCTGCTGGTTGTCAAAGCTATTATCTGGTCGGTGGCGCTGGGCTCCGGCACATCGGGCGGTGTGCTGGCGCCGCTGCTGATCATGGGTGGTGCCATGGGCACGATGCTGGCCGGTTTCATGCCGTGGGGGAGTGCCGGATTCTGGGCACTGCTGGCCATGGCGGCAACCATGGGCGGGACGATGCGGTCGCCGCTGACAGCGACGTTCTTCGCCGTTGAACTGACCGGCAATACGCATGTGCTGCTGCCGTTGATCGCGGCCTGCGGCACGGCGCATGCGGTGACGGTGCTGCTGATGCGCCGCTCGATCCTGACCGAAAAAGTGGCGCGGCGTGGCCACCATCTGGTGCGCGAATATCGCGTGGACCCGTTCGCGCTGACACGTGTACAGGAAGTGATGACGGTGGATGTCGATACACTGCCGGCAGCCATGACCCTGCATGGCGCCGCTTCATTCCTCACCAGCCCGACAGCCACCCATCCGAGCTTCCCGGTGGTGGATGGCGACCATCGGGTGCTGGGAATCATCGATCCGCCGTCGATACTGCGCTGGCGGCGGGCGGGCAGGCGCCGCACGGAAACGTTGCAGGACTTGCTGCAGGGGCAGCGTTTCGCGACCGCCTATCCCGACGAATATCTGGAAGCGCTGGCGGAGCGCCTGACGGCGGCCAATGTTGCGCATCTGCCGGTTATTTCGCGCGAGGATGGGCGCCTGGTAGGGTATATCGGGTGGAAGGATGTGATGCGCGTACGTGCCAAGCTGCACGCTGAAGAAAATACGCGGACGGCGTTTTTCCGGTTTGGTGCGGGGGTAGGCGTGGAGGTATCGCCGGCGGTGTAATACCTATCCGCATTGAGGCGGGCCTATATGGCGCAGGAAAGCGCTTCTTTTTGGAAAAAGTAAGGGGCTCCGCCGGCTGGGGCCTGAGGCCCCAGACCCCCATTTTTTAGAATTGATCCGTTTTAATGTCGTACGCCTCGTTGTTGGCTGGCGGAGCATGATATAAAAATGTTCCGTATATAACAGAAATTCTCCCAGGACTCCTTCTCAACCGCCTGTTAGATCGTTGACATATATAAATTCCAAAAATGGGGGTCTGGGGCCTCAGGCCCCAGCCGGCGGAGCCCCTGACCTTTTCTGGAACCATATAGTGTATTCAATTTGTTAGAACTTTAGGCGCGCGCGTTGCGGCAACGCGCGCGCTCTATAAGTAAAAGTTTTTTGGGGCCGGTTCTTTTTTTCAAAAAAGAACTGCTTGCCTTACCTGCGCGTGAGATTTGGCTACACGTTCAACAAATGCAGAAAACTGCGAAGCTTCACCAGAAACACTTCCGGTTTTCCGCGGTGAGCTTCTTCGTGCTCGACCACGAATTGACTTAGAATGGCCTTGCCACGTTCCGCCATCGCTTCCAGCTCCGCCGCCAGCTCGGGCCGCGCTTTCACGGCGGCCGCGATGTCCGCTTTCTCGAGACGATAGACGCGCATGGGCGTTAATGCCGTAACGGTAATCGCGCTTGGACCGCCAGTGACCAGACCGATAATGCCGAAACTGTCCCCTGGGTTGAGCCGCCGGAGTACCTGGGGCTGGCCCGCGCCGGCACGGGTAAGCTCCGCGGTGCCGTCGCCAATCACATATATGGCTTGGGCCGGGTGCCCTTCCTGGATCAGCACGTCCTCAGGCTGCAGCCATAGCGGGCTGAGATGCTGTGCCAGGAAATCGCGCTCGGCGGCTGCCATGACACCGAACAGATCGGACTCAGCCAGCAATTCCTGCGGTGTGGGCGCGGAAACCGGCGGCAGCGAGGCCAAACCCTTCACCGCCAGCGCGATGCCGGCATGGCGTAAATGCCGGTGCACATGCGTGAATATTTCCGACCGCGCGCTGGACAACATGCCGGACGGCACGGAGAATTCGATTTCGTACCGGGCCCCGTCGCCGGCTATGCCATTGCACGTGATCGTGGCCGGCGGCGCGGGCAGCGGTATGGTGCAGGCGCGCAGTGCAGCTTCAAGCACGGACATGCATTTTTCGGGGGCGACGGCCGGGTTGAGGTCCAGCGTGATCGTGTCGCCCCGCACCGGCGTCGGCGCGCTTCGGTTGATCAGGCGCGCTTTGGCCATGACGCTGTTCGGAACGATGGCGATGTTGTCGTGGTCGGTGGCGATATGGGTGGAGCGCCAGTTGAGTTGCGACACGCGGCCTTCGATATTGCCCTCTACCCAGATCAGGTCGCCGGGTTTGTAGGGGCGTTCCAGGCCGACCGCGATCCCGGAAAAGACGTCCGACAACGTGCTTTGCAAGGCCAGGCCTAGCACGATCGCGATCACGCCGGAGGTGGCCAGCAGGCCGCGTATCGGAACCTCGAAAGAGAAATTGATGATTGCGAGGACGGTGGCGATATAAATGGCGCCCGCCACCAGATCCGAAATGATACGGGTTTCCCTGGGCCGGTTTTCCAGCACCACGAGCATTTTGCCGATCGCCACGGCCACCCGTGCGGCGATCAGCCACCACGCGGCCTCGATCATCCGCTGCCAAATCTGCGCGCCCGGATCATTGGGATTGAAATGGGGCGCGAGCGGCGATCCGATAACCGTGTGCGCGATCAGGGTCGCCACCGTTAGCGCCACCGCCCAGGTGGGAATTTGCAGCCATAGCGGCCAATGCGCCGGCAGCACGAGCACAGCGGCCAGCACGATGATGACAAGCAGGGAAGCAGCGACGGGGTAGTGGGAGAAGATCAGTACGGCGTCCATGAGAGTCCTGCCCGTTCAATCTGCAATGCGGGGCGCATAGGTGTTCACCCCGGTGACCTAAGCACATCCCGCCTGGGAGCCGAACCCAGGGACGTGGCGAGCAGAAAGGGTGGGTGGAGCGAAGGGGCCGGCCTAGGCGAACGCCAGCGTCAGGCTCGGATAGGATAGATACAGCCGCTGCCGCCCCAGAACATCCAAACCAAGCAGTAAGTCGTAAGCGGCTTCCGGTACCGTCTGCGTCAGCACGGCCGGCGCGCGCAGGCTGAGCGGGCCTACACGCAGCTCGGCGAAACGGTGCCAGCGGGCCGGGGATTCGCCGCCCACGGTCAGCATCGGGATAGCGGGATCTTGCCGCACCTGCGCCGGCACCAGGCCGAGCCGGTACAGTCCGCGCGCGTTGAGCAGCGATGCGGACGCACCGGTGTCCACCAATGCAGTCAGGCTATGGCCGTCCAGCAGTACCGGCGCCAGCAACAGGTTGCGCCGTAGCAGTTGCAGCTTCACGGCCTGCGGCGGAGCGGCCGGTGGGTGCATCGCGCCCAGCGCCAGCGTCGCGCCGGGAATGTCGAGGTCAAGCGTGTAGTGCTGCAGGATGTCACCGCCGAGCAGCCCATCCGCGCCGCCCAGATCCGAGCTGGTCACGGGGAGATTTAACCCGCCACCGGGGCGGTTCTGGAACAACGCCACGGGCCCAGCCAGTGCCACGCGTATGTCGACGTTGGCATGCCGCTCCACTAGGCCGCCGGCGCCGCGCAAGGTTGTTGAAACCCAGGGATCCGGCCGCAATCCAAGCCGCGCCACGGCCGCGCGGGTTACCATCGTCAACTCCGCCCCGGTATCCAGCACCATGCGCGCCGGCCGCCCATCCAGCAGCACGGGCACCAGGCATCGGCCGTTTGCGACCTCGATCGGAATGGCGGTGGCCCGAGGCGCGGCGGCGGCAACCAGGCTGGCCAGCCCGCCCAGCAGCGCCGCGCGCCGCCCAACACTTTGTAATTCCATGCGCGGACCTTGGACCAAACGGCGCGAAAAGCGATATAGCAAATCCGCCTGAGTTGCGCCGGCTGCGGAGCCGGTGACCGCCCCGCACATGCCGGAGATTTTCCATGCAGATGACAGCCCTGGACAACTGGCGCGACTACATCGGGTCTCACGACCCTGCGGCGTTATGGAACGTGCTGCATGAAGATGTGGTATTCGAAAGCCCCGTCGTGCACACGCCGCAACGCGGGCGCGAGATAACATTCAAATACCTGCTGGGCGCGAGCAAGGTGCTGGGGGGCGCCGGATTTCGCTATGTTGGCGAATGGCGCAACGAGTGCGGTGCGGTGCTGGAGTTTAAGACTGACATCGAGGGGATTACGATCAACGGTGTTGATATCATCACCTTCAATGACGACGGAACTCTGATCACACATTTCAAGGTGATGGTCCGCCCGCTCAAGGCGATTAATTTGCTGCACCGGCTTATGGGCGAGCAGTTGGCGCGGCTATAGGCGACAAAAAGAAAGCACTTCTTTTTGGAAAAAGAAGCAAAAACTTTTGCTCATTGAGGTACGCGTTAAATGCAACGCGTACGCCCTATAAACAAAAGTTTTTTGGTTCTTTTTTTCAAAAAGAACTCTTGCCTTCCCACGGCCAATGAACAGCGCGTCCGGCGCCTGTTCAGCCTCGCTTGCCGCCGGGCATTTTGCGATCCGTCCCACCATCGTCGTTGGCCACCTTGGCGGGCGAACGGACAATGGATTTGACATCGCTTCGCGGACGCCCCGAAGCGGCCGCGATCTCACGGTCCTGCGCTTCGACGATCGCCCGTGCAGGTTCGTCCCCATCCAGACCGGCCAACGCGCTGGCCGACACCTTGCGGTTGGAACTGCGTGTTCCGTCCTCATACACGACGTCGAACATGACGACGCTGGTCGAAGCCCGGCTCTTCATCGCCACAATGGCTACTCCCCCGCGCCGGGGACCGTGCCGTCGTCCGGTTCCGGCGCGCCCGCCTCGCTGGCCTTGCGCAGGGCGGCCTGTTCCTTGCGCACCTGCAGTTTGATGTCCTTCGACGCCTTTTTGGCGCGGTCCCGCTCGGCACGTTGATGGTTGTAGTTTGGTTTGGAGGGCATGTTGGCTGGTCCCGACGATCTCAGGCGGTATATGGCGGTTATGGAGCGGGAATGCGACCGCCGTGGCACCGGAGCATCGCAGCGCCTGCCGGCTGTTGCAGTATGGCTGGGTCCAACACCATAACGCCGCCTCCCGCTCAGGATAATCCCGTGGCCAAGCCGACCGACCCGCACGCCGCTGTACACCAGGCCGCCATTCTCGCGCGGGATGTTTCGCCCGACCTCGATGTGGTGCTCCTCACCCATTACCCCGATGCCGAGACGCTTGATACGTTCCGCCCGGGTGACACCGACCTGCAGACGGCACGCGCCGTGAACCGGGCGGTCGCCTTGGAGATGCTGGATGCCGGCGTGGAGGTTTTGGTGCAGCGCGCCGACCGGGCGGCCTTCCGGCGCTGGATGTCCCATCGCGATGATACGCCCGCGAACCGGCGGGGCTGGATCGATCGTGAGCGCCTGCTGCGCGGCGAAGCGGCATTGGAGGTGCTGGGCATCAAGGCGCCGGGCACGCCCGCGCGCCAGGTGTTCGAGAGGGCGCCGGGGCCAGCCGCGGACCGGCTGCTGGAGGCGTTCGGCGCCGAGGATAGTGGAGAATTCGACGTTCTGGTTCAGGAGCTTATGGCCGCTGGCCGGATGGACGTCCTGGACCTGGCGATCCGCAAGCTTTGGGAACGCGACGGCGATGAGGCCGGCGACGATTTGAACTGGGTGTTGCTGGTGGCAGCCGAAGGGGCGGCTATCGGCCCCTCGGGCTGGGCGGAGCTGGTGGCCCTGCCGGTGGCGCTGCCCGCCGGCGACGCGCCGGATGGTGAAGCGCTTGGCCAGGAGTTGATGGCGTCCGGCGCTTTGCCGGAGAGCGAGGAGTGGCACCTGTTGCCCGGCTGGCGCTCGCCCGACGCCATCGCCGCGCTGTCATTCGGCGCTGTCCGCCGCGTGCTGCTGGATCTGGTTGACGGCAAGCCGCCGCGCGACCTGCCGCCCGGCGATACCGATGACCTGGCCCGGCACGGTTTCGGGGTGTTGCTCGGCCTGCGCGTCGATTGGGCGATCCCTGTTTGGGAGGAGATCGCAGAAGCTGGCGGCCTACCCGAGGCACCCGGCGAAGACGCCCCGGAGACACCGGAGGAGGCACGCCGGGCCGCTCTGTTCGAGCGTTGGCGGGCTGGCGCCTTTCAGGAAAGCCAGGGCTGCGTGCCGCTGGACGTGGTGGCGCTGTCTCAGGTGGCGAACGAAATTGCGGACTTCCTGGCCGAGGCCGGCGCGCAGACGGGCGGGTTGGAGGAGATCCGGGAGTTCGTCAGTGCGTGCCGTCACAAGGCGGATGGAGAGGAGATTGTTTGCCGTCCCCAAATCGCCGCTGATGCTCTGGAGCTTTCCGTTTACACGGAGGCGGGGCAGTTCCTGGACAGCTTGACGATACTGGCAAGCAGGCTGCCCACGCGGGCCGAGGAAATGCTGCCGCTGATCGGCGCCTTCGTGCGCCTGGTGCAGGACAGTCCGGGAAGCTGATTCCTGGGCAGAGGCTTGCAGGTTCGGCACTTTCGCAGGTCAGTTTAGCCCAGGTAAGGGAAGCAGTTCTTTTTTGAAAAAAAGAACTGCTTCCCTGCGCTGTATGGGTCAGCCTTTTCGCGATCGCAGCTCAACGTCGCAGGCCTGCCCACGCAAACCCTGGGCGGATAATCAGGCCGTTATGCCGCCCCAGAATGCCACCGGGATGGTGACTGTGCCGTCCACGTAGGCGAGGCCGGGGCTGCGGTCTTGGGCCAGTAGAAGAGGGCCGTCGAGGTCAACAATATCGCACATCTGACCGAGGACGAAGGCCGGCGCCATGGCCAGCGAGGTGCCGGTCATGTTGCCGACCATGACGCGCAGACCTAGATCCTTCGCCTGACGGGCGATGTTCAGCGCTTCGGTTAAGCCGCCGCTCTTGTCCAGCTTGATATTTACGACGTCGAACCGGCCTTTCAGACCTGCCACATCGGACAGGGTCTGCAGGCTCTCATCCGCGGCGATCGGGATAGGGCGGGGGTAACCATCCAGCAGGTGGTCGGCACCGATGGGAAACGGCTGCTCCACGAGTTGCACGCCGCAAGCCAGCAGGGCCGGCCATAACGCATCCAGCGACGCGCGCGTAAAACCCTGGTTGGCGTCCACCGCCAGGTAGACGTCCGGGCAGGCGGCGCGCACGGCGTGCACGCGCTGATCGTCGCGGCCGTCGCCGAGGAGTTTCAGCTTGATGGCGCGCGCGCCGCGATAGGCCAGGGCCCCCTGCGCCATGGCGTCCGGCTCGCCGGCACTGACGGTGCAGGTGGTCAGCAACGCGCGCGGCGCGCCCAGGCCGGCCATTTGCCAGACCGGCTGGCCCGTCTGCCGCGATTCGAGATCCCAGAGCGCGCAATCGAGCGCGTTGCGCGCGCCGCCGGCCGGCAGCAGGGCCGCGAGCTGCGTACGCGTGAGCCCGTTTTCGACTTGCGGCCGTATTGTTTCGATTACCGCGGCCAAGCGTTCCGGCGTGTCGCCATTATAGTAAATACCGGCCGCTTCGCCGCGGCCGGTATGGGTGCCGTCCGATAGCTGTACCACCACCAGCCTGGACGACGTGAAGATATGGCCGGTGATCTGGAACGGCTGCTGGAGCGGCCAGTCTTCCACGGTCACATCGAGATGCAGCCTCATGGTTTCGCGGCCGGCTGCGGCTGTGGGGCGAGGAGGTGGCGGGCGAGAAATTCGTCGGCCGCGGTGAAGAATGTCAGCCAGGATTGCCCGCGCAGCATGACGTGCACTTCGTTCGGCAGCACCAGCTGTTCCACGCTTACATTGTGGTTTCGCAACGCCTGCACGAGTTCCACCGACTGCGCGAAGGGCACCTCGCGGTCATCGTCGGAATGGACCAGCAGCACCGGCGAACGCCATTTGTCGACATCAGCCATGGCCGACGAGGTGAAGGCACGCTGGAGCGCGCCAGGCGGTGCGTTCGGTCCCGATAATTCCGGCTCCAGCACGCGCCAATCATGTACGCCGGCATAATCCACGCCGGCGGCCAACAGGTTGGAGGCACGCGCGAGGCCCAGCGCCGTCATCAGCCCGCCATAGCTGCCGCCCCAGATGCCGATGCGCTTGGGGTCCACGTCGGCACGGCCGCGCAAATACAGGGCGCCGCCGAGGATGTCCTTGAACTCGCTGGCGCCGCCGGCACCGAAATCGGCCGGTTCGCGGAATTTCAGGCCGTAGCCGATGCCGCCTCGGTAATTGACCGACAGCACCACGTAGCCTTCGTTGGCGAGAACCTGGTTGAGCCCGTACATGTAGCTGTAGGCATCCATCGGGTGCCAGCCGAGCAGCATCTGGCGGTATGGGCCGCCGTGGAAGAACAGCATCGCCGGACCGGGTTTGCGCCGGCCGGGGGGCGGCAGGAAGAGCTGCCCGTGCACTTGCATTCCGTCTGGCGATGCGAAAACAACGGGCTCGGGCTCAACCAGACGGCTGGCCGGAAAATCGGCCGGTATCGCGCCAGACGCCAGATCGGTCATTTCGTTTTGCGTGACGAAAACCGGCCGTATCGGGTCGCGAGCGCCGCCGTGCAGGGCGAACACCGCATCATCGCTGGCGATGACGGGATAATCCTCGTTGCCGCGGCCTTGGCTCAGCGCGTGCGGTGCGCCGCCGGCAACCGGCACTTCCCACAGATGCCAATGGTCCACATCGCCGCTATTGGCGGAGTAGGCGATGCGGGTGCGGTCGGCACTGACGGCGGTGTTGAACACCTCGAAACCACCGCCGGTGGTTAGTTCCTGCGCGGCCTCCCCAGCGGCCGGTCCCGCGGCCGGTACGGAGTAGAGATGCACCCAGCCGGTGCGCTCCCACGGAAAGACCAGGCGGTCGCCGGCGGCCCAGATGAGCGAGCGGCCGTTCAGCACGTCGTGGAACACGCTGCCGGGGCCGGAATTGGCGGTCCAGATGGCGTGGCCTTCGCCACTGGCGGGGTCGCATACCCAGATCGACCAGGGGGTACCTTGGGGGTGCGGCAGGAAATCCACGGCGGTTCCGGCGGGGCTGCGCACGAAGGCGAGGTGCTGGCCGTCGGGCGACCATTCGGGGCCGAAATCGGTGTCCAGGCTCGGATGCATCCAGGTAATGTTGTGGGCGCCCACGTCGAACACGCCGACCAGGCTGTGGTCCGTGCGGGTGCTGACGAAGGCGAGCCTGGTGCCATCGGGCGACCAGATGAGTGCGCTGTCGTCGCCGCGATCATGCAGCAACTGGGTGGCGGGGCCGCCATTCAGCGGCGCGGTCCAGATTTGGCCGCCGGCGAGGAAGGCCAATTGCGCACCTGCTGGGGACGCCGTGGGCGAATGCCCGGCGCCGACTTCCCGCGGTGGGCCGCCCTGCACGCTGACCGCCCAGACTTCCTGCGGCGGCGCGCCGGCAGCGAGGCTTGTAGGATTGACGGGCGGGCCGCCTTCCAGGCTGCCGCCGCGCGTGTAGAATAATGCGTCACCGGCGGGCGCCCAGCTGAGATCGCCGGCATCCTGCCCGTCATCCCCGGTATAATGCGTGACGGCTCGCGAACGATACGTGCCGTCCGGCTGCTTTTCGGCCACCCAGATATTGCG
>FSYC01000337.1_pt1 | contig 14198 bp, 11 predicted proteins | sample 1638431 | NCBI WGS metagenome assembly FSYC01 (sample SAMEA3914788, study PRJEB12502) | metagenome | biome: forest; material: soil | place: Canada | collected 2011-07-03 | depth 0.1 m | reverse complement strand
GGTTGATGCGGTGGCGGGGCAGCACCGACACGAAATCCAGCAGCGTGTGGCCGATCGGCGGCCGGGGCCGGGGTTGTTTCATGGGGCGGTGTTTAGGCAGAAGCAGTCAACGCGTCCAACCACAGGTTAGCCGGCTCAGGCGGAAAGCGGCTCGGCGATGTCCTCCAGCGACTTGCCCTCGGCATCGATGCCCATGAAGGCTTCCACCACGCCGGCGAATAGCATCAGCACCGCGGCGGCGGCATAGCCCCAGGCCACCTCCCGCACGCCGGCGCCGATCAGGTGGCCGAACAGGGCCGGGGCGGCGACCCCGCCGATCAGGGTGCCAAGCGCGTAGAACAGGGCGATGGCCAAAGCGCGGGTTTCCAGGGGAAAGATCTCGCTGACCGTGAGGTAGGCCGAACTGGCGGCGGCACTGGCCACGAAGAAGATGGCGATCCAGGCGGCGGTTTGAGTGGTGGCCGTGAAGATGCCGGCATGAAAGCCCCAGGCGGTTCCGGCCAGCAGCAGACCGGCACCGCAATAGGTGCCGGCGATCATGCGGCGGCGGCCTACCGTGTCGAACAGGTGGCCCAGCAGGATGGGGCCGAGCAGATTGCCCAGCGCCAGCGGCAAGATGAAGGCGCCGATCAGGCCGGGCTTCACGTGGTAGGCGCTGGTCAGCACCAGGCCGTAGGTGAAGAACACGGCGTTGAACAGGAAGGCCTGGGCGATCATGAGCGTCAGCACCAGGAAGGCGCGGGCGCGGTACTGGCCGAGCATGGCGCGGAAGATCAAGCCGAAGCCGAATACTTTCCGGGGGTGGATGGTGAGTTTGTCGGGCGGAATTGGTGGCAGTTTGCCGCCGCCGCTTTCGCTGACGCGCCGTTCCACTTCGGCCACGGTGGCTTCCGCCTGCTGTTCGCGGCCATGCGTTACCAGCCAGCGGGGGCTTTCGGGCACGAAACGGCGCAGCATCAGCACGCCCAGTCCCAGGATACCGCCGACGCCGAAACCGAGGCGCCAGCCGATATCGGGCGGTAGGAGTGAACCGCTGAGCAGCAGCAATGTGGCGGCGGCCCCGAGTGCGGCCCCGCCCCAGTAGCTGCCGTTCACGATCAGATCGATCCGGCCGCGCAGCCGCGCCGGGATCATTTCGTCGATCGCGGAATTGATGGCGGCGTATTCGCCCCCGATGCCCAGCCCGGTCAGCACGCGGAAGGCGCCGAGCGACCAGGCGTTCCAGGAGCAGGCGGAGAGCAGCACACCGACGACATAGACGCCGAGCGTGATGTTGAAGATCAGCCGCCGTCCGAAACGGTCCGTTAGCCAGCCGAACAGCAGGGCGCCGGCAACCGCGCCGGCGACATAGGCGCTGGCCAGGGTGCCGATCTGGGTGGCGGTGAGGCCAAGCGCCTGCTTGTTTTGCAGCATGGGGCCCATGGAGCCGACGATGGTGACTTCCAGGCCGTCGAGCACCCAGGTGATGCCCAGGGCGACGACCAGCAGGAGGTGGAAGCGGGACCAGGGAAGGCGATCGAGACGGGCGGGGATGTCGGTTTCGATCGTGGACATGGGGGCGAAACAGGTGGGGGCGGGGAAGGTTGCTTAAGGCCAGGGGGCTCTGCCCCCTGGACCCCCGTCACGCGCCAGCGTGCTTCGCACGACGGGGACAAGTCCCCAGACCCCAGTTATGGGTTGGTACCATAAATGGAGGTCTGGAGGCCCTGCCTCCAGCGGGGGTTCAGGGGGCAGAGCCCCCTGGCCTTTATTGGTTGTATCGCCTCGCCAACAATGCAATCCTAAGATGCATGTCCGCCTTCTGGTCCAGCCAAGCCCGCGACTTCATATCGGCGCCAGTGGACGCCGTGCTGGGCGAGCTTGCCCGGCGGCAGGTGCATCACTTCCGCACCACCGATGCGGAACAATCGCCCGCCTGGCGCGACAGCGTGCTGGCGCTGCAGCAGGCACTGGCCGCCATACCTGGCGCCGGCGCGTGGTGGGTGCTTCTGGAATACCCTATGCTGCGTCTGGGACGCCGCATCGATGCGGTGGTGTTGACCGACCGCGCCATCCTGGTATTGGAATTCAAGCGCGCCCAGGCCGGCGCCGCGGCGTTGCGGCAAGTGGAAGATTACGGCCTGGATCTGTTCGACTTCCACGAATATAGCCGCGCGCATCCGGTGGTGCCGATCCTGGTCAGCAACGGTGCGTCGGACGCCCCGTTTCAAAAGCCGTTGCCGCTCGCTGGTGTTTGGAGTGTGCGCCAGACATGTCCGGCGCATTTGGCCAGCGAGATTGCGATCGTGATGAGTACCGTGGTGCCGGGGGGCTGCGTGCTGGATGCCGCCACCTGGATCGGGGGCGCCTACCGGCCCGTGCCGACCATTATTGAAGCGGCGTGCATGTTATACAGCCGCAACGGCGTGGCGGAGATTGCGGCCGCGCGGGCGGATCAACGCAATTTGCATGAAACCACACAGGCGTTGCGCGCGGCGCTGGCGGAACATCGCGCACAGAATAGCAAGGTTATTCTATTCGTTACTGGTATTCCCGGCGCGGGCAAAACGCTGTGCGGCCTGAATGCGGCGTTCAGTGCTTCATCGGCCGATACGGGCACGTTTCTTACCGGCAATCCTACATTGGTGCATGTGCTGCGTGAAGCGCTAGCGCGCGATGCCATCGGCGCGGGTGCGGATGCGCGCGCCACTCGCCGCCGTATGGAGGGTGTTATTCAGGCGCTCCCCCGGTTTCGTAACCATTATCTGGAGCGGGCCGCCGAATGCCCGAGCGAGGCGGTATTCGTTATTGACGAGGCGCAGCGCTGCTGGTCGCGCGACTACGCCATTCGCAAAACCCGCGATAAACCGGTGCCGCTCACCGATTCAGAACCTGGGCATTTGCTGGATATCGCCGGCCGCCACGAAGGTTTTGCCGGCATTGTGTGCCTGGTGGGCACCGGCCAGGAAATTCATGACGGCGAGGGTGGGCTTGCCGAATGGGGCGCTGCCTTACAATCCCGCCCCGAATGGTCCGTACTTGCGGCCCCCGACGCGGCTGGTGCCACCGACGGGCGGTGGCGGTTGGGTTCGTTGCCCAACCTGAGTGTTACGCAAAGCCTGCATCTGGACGTACCCATTCGCCAAATCCGTAATACCGCCTCGGCCGCATGGGTTGATGCTGTATTGCAAGGCGACGCTGAAACCGCGCGCGCCATCGCGGGGCAAGCGGGCGTGCCGTTCAGTGTTACACGCGATCTGGCGGCGTTGCGGCAAGGCCTGCGCCGCCTGGCGCGCGGCGAACGGCGCGCGGGGCTGTTGGCCAGTTCCGGCGGCCGCCGGCTCCGCGCGGAAGGATTGGGCGCGGAATTGCCGCATATGGACGCGAGCGCTGTGGCGCATTGGTTTCTCGACCGGTTCCCGGAGGACGTCCGCGCCAGCGACGCGCTGGAACAGGTGGCTACGGAATTTTCCTGTCAGGGGTTGGAACTGGATCATGTCGGCCTGTGCTGGGATGCCGACCTGCTGTGGGATGCGCGCGCGCAGCGCTGGATGCCCCGCAATTTTGTCGGCACGAAGTGGCAACGTGTACTTGGCGTGGAGGCGGCGGCTAATCAGGTGAACACTTATCGCGTGCTGCTGACGCGGGCGCGGTACGAAACTATTATTTTTGTGCCGCTGGGGGATGATTTGGACCCGACACGCAATGGTGCGATTTATGATGGGATCGCGGATTTTCTGGGTGATTGTGGTGCTGAGGCGCTTGTTGTTGCGGAACCATTGGAGCCAGCGCTTTCCCCTCAAATAGCTTTGTTGTTTTCGGAAGAGTTGGGTGGGGCGTGCCGCCCAGTCTTGCTATGATTACTTTTGGCCGCCTCGTCGTCGCCACTGGGATGCTGTTATTTTCAGCGCCCGATGTAGCGCAGGCCCGCGATTGGAAGATTGCCACCTGGAACCTCGACTGGCTCACATTGCGGCACACCGGCGATCCCGCTTTGCCATCCAATGTGCGCACCCGCCAGGATGCCGATTTCGATCGCCTCCATGCTTACGCAGATAAGTTGAACGCCGATGTGGTGGCGTTCGAGGAAGTGGACGGCGTGCAAGCCGCTTCGCGCGTGTTCGATCCGGCGCGCTACACGCTGATCACCATTCATGAGGACGTGGTACAACAAGTGGGCCTGGCCGTCCGTCACGGCATTACGGTGCAACAAAACGCGGACGTGGCGGCGCTGGATGTGGAGGCGGATGCGCCTCATAAATTGCGTGATGGGCTGGACGCGACCTTACTTTTTCCCGGTGGCGCCACGTTGCGCGTGCTGGCTGTACATCTGAAAACCGGCTGTCATCAGGATGTGATGCGCACCAGCACCCGGCCGCAATGCGTGCTTTTGGAAAAGCAGCTTGTGCCGATGACGCAATGGGTGGCCGTGCGATCGGCGGAGGGCGGGGCGTTCGCCTTGCTGGGCGATTTCAATCGGGTGATGGATGCGCCGGAGGAAATGGCGGCGGCATTGGCGCGCGCGGCGCCATTGTTGCGCGTTACCGAGGGCCAGGCTGACCCGTGCTGGCAAGGCGGATCGTTCATCGACCATATTTTTTTGGGCGGCCCCGCCCGCGCCTGGCTGGTGGCCGGCAGCTTGCGGGTAATGACTTATCGCGGGGCCGAGGATGGCGATCGTGATCGGCTTAGCGACCATTGCCCAGTTTCCGTCAGGCTTAGCCCGCCGGCCACGCCTGCTCAATAAGATGTTGCAGCCGGTTTACGGCTCGCGTTCGAGTGCACAGCGGGCGTGCTCACCTATACTGCAGAATTACCGGACGTTCTTTTTTTGAAGCAAACCCATCTCATTTGGCATAGGTTTCGCTTGTCGTGCCGCGGCGATGAAGTCCGCCGGACGTTTGCCGCAGTTAACAGGCGGCGACGTTCGGCCTCTTGCAATGGGTCTTATGTTGCGTAATTCTCGATCTTGTCGATGGCGTTTCAAATGGATAGGCCATGTGTGCGGCACCGGCGGGAGAGGCGAATATGTTCGCAACCAGATTATTTTATATGGCCGGTGTGGCACTCCTATTGGCGAGCCCTGTGCTGGCCAAGCCGGCGCCCACGCTGACTACGCTTTACAGCTTCGGGGGATATTCCGGCGACGGCGCAGTACCCGCCGCCAAATTGATTTATCACGCGGGTTCCCTGTACGGTACAACCTCCACCGGTGGTGCCACAGATAACGGCACGGTTTTCAAAGTCAATCCGGCAACCGGAGCCGAGACCGTCGTTTATTCTCTGCCTGGCGCTGTGGGCCCAGCTCCGAGAACCGGCCTGATCTACCTCAATCACGAGCTTTACGGAACCGCGGAAGGCGGTGGAATCAACGGGGGCAGCGTTTTCTCCGTTCATCCGGCCACGGGCCGCGGCAAACTGATATATGAATTCGGTGTTCCGCCGGACGCTTCGGTCCCCTTCGGTGAATTGCTCGCGGTCCAGAATGAGCTCTACGGCGTGGCGCAGTACGGCGGCACGACCCCCGCCGATGGAGCAATATACAAGATCGATCCCAGCAGCGGCGCGGAAACGGTCGTGCACAACTTTGTAGGCGCCGATGGCGCCAATCCAAGCGGCGCCCTGATTTACGTGGGGAAGAATCTCTACGGCACGACGCAGTTGGGTGGTGGGAAAGCGGATGGGGGCACGATATTCAGGTTTAATCCCGCCACCGGCAAAACGCATATCATCTACAGGTTCCAAGGCGGAACGGACGGTCTAAGTCCCAACGCGGGTCTGCTCCAACAAGACGGCATTCTCTACGGAACCACGCTCTCCGGCGGCACGGCTGACGCCGGTACCGTTTTCAAGATCGATGTCACCACCGGCGCCGAAACCGTTATCTATAGTTTTCAATATGGGTCCGACGGAGCAAATCCCGCGTCGAGCCTGATTGCAGTGCACGGTCTCCTGTACGGCACCACAACCGGCGGCGGCACGTTAGGCTTCGGCACCCTGTTTTCCATCGATCCGCAATCGGGTGCGGAGACAATTCTGCATAGTTTCACCGGTGGCCTGGACGGCGCAATTCCATTCGCCGGCGTTATCTACGCCGGCGGCCAATTGTACGGAACGACTGAGTCGGGCGGCGCTGTCGGGGGGGGCACGGTATACAAGATCCAACCATGAAAATTCGCGGCCGGCTGCCAGCCGGCTGAGAATCGGGGTCTGGGGCCGTTGCGCGCAGCATGCTTCGCGCGGCGGCCCTAGCTTGGTCCAGCGGCGTCACGCGACGGCGTGCTTCGCACGTCACGCCTAGGCGTGCTTCGCACGTCACGCCTAGGCGTGCTTCGCACGTCACGCGGAGGCGTGCTTCGCACGAAGCCCCCGGCCTTCCTCGCTCACAACGCCAGCAAAGCCCCACCACATTCGGCTCCTCAGGCACGCGATGCAGCGTGATGGAGGCGCCGGAGGAAATGGCGGCAGCGTTGGCCCGGGCCGCTCCGTTATTGCGCGTGACGGAGGGGCGGGCCGATCCGTGCTCGCGAGGCGGATCGTTCGTCGACCAAATTTTTCTCGGCGGTCCCGCCAGCGCCTGGCGGGTGGCGGACAGCTTGCGGGTGCTGACCTATCGCGGTGCCAAGGATAGCGATCGTGACCGGCTGGCTCAGCGATCATTGCCCTGTGTCCGTAAGGCTTAGCCCGCTCTAGGCGAAACCGTTGTCGCCCGGCGCATGGCAACCCGATAAAGCGTTGCCGGCGGCGCTGCGCTTGTTTAGAGCTGGTAGCCTGAAGGCGGCACCCGGTGAGTCACTTAGGCAGGGTTACCAAGGGCGACATGCAGCAACCCGCACCACACGCAAACAACGTTGGTCTGCTGCGGATGATCCTGGCGCTGCTCGTGATTATCTCGCACAGCCCAGAACTGATCGACGGTAACCGCTCGCGCGAAATCCTGACCCGTATATTCGGCACGCTTTCCCTGGGCGAAGTGGGCGTGGATGGTTTTTTTCTGCTTAGCGGTTATCTAATTGCCAAGAGTTTTCAGCGCTCGCCGACCGTGCTCGGGTATTTGGTGAAGCGCATACTGCGAATCTATCCAGGCTACGTGGCTGCATTCCTGATATCAGTGCTGCTGGTGGGGCCTCTCGCCGGCGCGGCGCGGATATCACTTGGAGCGCTGTTCGCACAAATCCAGCAGATGGCGTTGCTGCAACGGCCGATGGCGGCCGGCGTCTTTCCCGGGTTACCGTATGCGGAGCTCAATGGATCGCTCTGGACCATTGCGTATGAGTTCCGTTGCTATCTGCTGGTTCTCATCGCCGGCGTATTTGGGTTGTTGAACCGCAGATGGGTGTGCCTGGTGCTGGTGGCCGCCATGGCTGTCCTATGGCTGACGAAGTTGAGCCTCGGCACGGATATTCTGTCGCAGGTTACCGGCAACCTGAATTTGCTGTTGCGATTTTCCATGGTGTTTGGCTGTGGTGTGCTGTTTTACCTATTCGCGGATCGGGTGCGCTACACACGCGGCGGCGCTATTGCCGCGGCGTGTGTACTCATTCCGGCAATGTTCTTGCCCCGCATCGCTGAGTTGGGTTTGGTGACGGCGGGTGGCTACCTGATGTTCTGGCTAGCCTTCCACGCGCGGCCGACGATCTATAGCCGCTTCAGCGACCGCACGGATCTTTCCTATGGAACGTATCTGTATGCGTGGCCGATACAGAGCCTTTTGATATACTACATCCATGGCATATCTCCTTGGCTGGTGGCCCTGATTACGATCCCAGGCGCAGTGGCGCTTGCCGCCCTCAGTTGGCACTGGGTGGAGCGTCCGTTCATGCGGTTGGGCCATAACGCCCGAAAGGCCGCGTGGGCGCCGGCAAGAAGCTAGGAACCGCGCCGCACCGTTGCGGTATCTGTCAGGCCGGTATCTGTCAGGTTGGATGAAATCACTCCACACTTGGCGGTAGCGGCTGCTGCTCCGCCGCATCGTCAGGCGGCGCGTCATGCGAACCGGGTTCCAGTGCTGAAGGGGCCGCTTCGGGCGCTGCCGGCTCTACGGTTGCCGCATTTGGGCGGTCGTCTTCCGCGGGTGGCGACGGTTCCAGGACGGAGGATTGCTCATTCACGAGTTCCTCCCGTTTCGGCAGGTCCTTCAAATCCTTCAGCCCGAATTGCGCCAGAAATTGCGGCGTGGTGGCCCATAGGCTCGGCCGTCCCGGCACTTCGCGGTGCCCTGCCGTGCGGATAAGCCCGGCTTCCAGCAGCGCGTCCAGTGTTTGCTGGCTCAACGTGGCACCGCGGATTTCCTCCACCTGGGCGCGGGTTACCGGCTGGTGCCAGGCGATGATGGCGAGGGTTTCCATGGCCACGCGCGGCAGGCGGCGGGGGCGGCTGATGACGCGGGTTAGGCGCTGGGCCAGGTCGGGTGCGGTGCGGAACTGCCAGCCGCCGCCGATTTCGTGCAGCTCTACGCCGCTACCGGCGAAGCGGGCCTGCACTTCACGCAGCGCGTCCTCCGCCTCCACATCTTCGGGCAGCAGGGCCGCAAGCTGGCGCGCGGGCACTGGATCGGGGGTGGCGAATATCAGCGCCTCGGTTAGCCGGATATGGTCGGCCGAGGGGGCCACGCGCGGCTTGGGTTCCGGTGCCGGCAGATCAAGGCTGGGCTCGGCGGGGGGCTCCGATGCCGCGGTCTCCGGCGCGCCTTCGGGGGGCGGCGTTTCGGTGGCGGCCGCTGCCGGCAGGGCTTCGGCCGGGGGTTCGTGTTCGGTCATGCTTCATTGGCCGGGGTAGGGGGTGTGTCGGCGCCGGGCGCCAGAAGGATAGGGGCGAAAGGCTCGTCCTGGCGCACCTGCACGCCGCCGCCGCGGGCCATTTCCAGCGTGGCCACCAGCGTGCTGGCGATCGCGGCGCGGTGCTCGCGGCCGGTCAGATGCTCGGGCAAATAGGCTTCCAATGCGGTCCAGGCTGGCATGCTGCCCAAAGTCGCCCGCAGCCGCTGCAGCGCGTCCTGCACGGTCCAGAAGGTCAGGGCCATATGCCGCGGCCGGTACACACGCTGCGATGCCACGCGCCGCGCGGCGTCCAGATAGCCGCGCAGCAGCGCCGGCAAATCCGCAACCAGGCCGGAGCGGTCCATTTCGGTCAGGTTTTCCGCGGCGCCGCGCGCGAATACGTCGTGCCGCAATTGGGCGCGCGCGCCCAGCCACAGGGAAGCGGCGCGCATGCGTTCCAGCTCGCGCAAGCGGGCGGCCAGCACGTCGGCCGCCTGTTCACCTTCTTCGGCGCCGGCCACTTGCGACGGCAGCAGCAGGCGCGATTTCAGCCAGGCGAGCCACGCCGCCATCACCAGCCAGTCCGCCGCCAGCTCCAGCCGGATTTTGCGGGCACCTTCGACGATGGCGAGGTATTGATCGACCAGCGAAAGGATCGATATCCGCGCCAGATCCACTTTTTGGGCGCGGGCCAAATCCAGCAACAAGTCCAGCGGACCCTCGAAGCCGTCCAGCGACAGGACGAGCGCTTCGGTCCCGGGGGCGGCCGTGCCAGGGCCGGCCGTATCAGGGCCGGCCGTATCAGGCATCGGCATCACGCACGCCGGCGAGCCACAGGATGGAGTTCGTCATCCAGCTCAAGGCCGGGTTCAGCACGCTGCCCAGCGGATCGGTATGTACGCCGGCCTGTCCCAGCAATGGCGGCACGGCGATCAGCAGCAGTACCAGCATGATGCCGTAGCGTTCCAGCCCTGCCCACAGCACGGCCAGGCGGAGGGGCAGAAGGCCCACGGCCACGCGGCCGCCATCCAGCGGCGGCATCGGGATCAGGTTGAACAGCCCCAGCACGATGTTCAGTGTCATGAACTCTACCACCAGCTGGGCCGCATAGGGCGTCAAATGGTCGGGGAAGCGGAATGCGTGGGCGGCGATGAAGGCCAGGGAGAAATTCATCATCGGCCCGGCCAGCGCCACCAGGGCCATGCCTTGCCGCGGGTAGCGGAAATGTGTCGGATCCACCGGCACCGGTTTGGCCCAGCCGAACATGAACAGAACGCGGCCTACCGTGGCCAACTGGGTCAGCAGCAGAATGCCGGGCAGCAGCAAGGTGCCCACGCGGTCTACATGGCGCACCGGGTTCAGCGAGAGACGGCCGGCCCGCCAGGCGGTTTCGTCACCCAGGGCCAGCGCCACATAGCCATGCGCCAGCTCGTGCAGGATGATGGCGGTCGCGGCCATGGCGATCGCGATCACCACATTGATCAACAGCGGCATGCCTTGCGCCATCATGACAGCAGCGCCGCCCGCTCGCCGGCGAGCGCGTCCGCGTCCAGCGCGATCCTGGCACTGCCCGCGGCGACCGTGGCAGCCGCGAGCCTTGCCAGCGTTGCCGCGGGCGCGTCCGGCACCGACGCCAGCACATCCGCCGTTTCCGCCAGCACCCCCGAGCAATGCAGGGCGATGTCGCACCCAGCCGCCAGTGCTGTGTGGGCGCGCTCGCCGGGCGAGCCGCTCAGCGCCTGCATGGCGAGATCGTCGGTGATCAGCACGCCGTTGAAGCCCAGCGCGCGAATGACGCCGCTGATGATTGATGCCGATTGGGTGGCGGGATTTTGCATGTCTTTCGCGGTGTAGCGGATATGCGCGGTCATGAGCCAGGGCAGCCACGCGTTTTGGCGGAATGGTAGCAGATCCGCCTCGGCGACATCGGCCAGCACCGGCAATTCCAGATGGCTGTCGGCCCGTGCCCGCCCATGCCCCGGTGCGTGCTTGCCCACCGGCTGCACGCCCGCCGCCAGCAGGCCGCGCGCCACGGCGCCGCCCAGGTCCGCCACCGCGGCCGCATCCGCCGAGAACGCCCGGTCGCCGATCACGTCGTGGCCGTCGGGTGCCGCCACATCCAGCACCGGCGCCGCTACCAGGTTGAACCCCGCCGCCAGGCACTCCGTCCCGATCAGCGCGCCCGTCAGCCAGGCCGCGCGCAGTCCGGCTTCAGCGTTGCGCGCATGAACCGCGCCAATGGCGCGCGCCGGTGGATGCGCGCGCCAATGCGGCGGCCGCAGCCGCGCGACGCGGCCGCCCTCCTGGTCCACCATTAGCAGCGCATTGTCCGGCAAGGCCGCGCGCAGCGCCTTAACCAACGCTGCAAGCTGTGCCGGGTCGGCAATATTGCGCCCGAACAAAATCACGCCGCCCGGTTGCGCGCGCTGCAAAAGCGCCGTTTCCTCGCCGGTTAAAGCGAGCCCGGAAACGCCAATAATAGCCGGCTTCATAACGCGTAAAACAACCTGCCATGTGCAAAAGTTTTTGCTTCTTTTTCCAAAAGGAAGCGCTTTCTTTTTTGAAAAAAAGAAACAAAAAACTTTTGCTTATTTGGGCTTCTGGTAATGATCGAAGCCCGGTTAGAATGCTCCAATCGAGCACTCTTCGCCGTGGGCCTTCATTTTTTCGCAGAAGCTGGCGGCGTCGGCTACCGTGCCGAAGCCGCCGGTGCGCAGGCGATACATGGTGCGGCCGCCGGCATCGGTGCGGGAGATTTCCGGTTGGCGCCCGCCTAGCAATTCGGGCACGCGCTTGGTGAGCGCTTCCCATTCGGCGCGGGCGGCTGGTTCGTCCACGAAGGCGGCCAGTTGCACGTTTGAACCTGGCGCGTTGCCGGCGTGCGGCGGCAAAGGCGGTGCCGGAGTAGCTGGTACGGTTACATGCGCGGTGGCCGTGGCTTGCTGCACCGGGGGTGCTGCCGCCACCAGCTTGGGGTGCGCGGCGTTGGCCGCGGCGAGTTTGGCAAGCTGTGTGTTCGCGGCGGATTGCTTTGCCAGCAGCGCGTTTTCGGCCGCTTGCTTGGCGAGTTGCCTTTCCACCTGGTGCACTTGCTTGCGCAGATTGGCCAACTCGGGTTGCTCGGCCGCCGGGGCCAGATGCGGCCCCTGGTCCAGCCCCGGTGCCGTCATATCGGCGCCGCTGACCTGCATGCCACCGGGGTTTTCCGGTTTGATGCGCACAGGACCTGCCTCCGGCTCGATCACCGGCACGGCGTGGTGGCCCGGGCGCATCAACATGCTGCCGCCGGCGAACAACGCCACCACGCCGCCCATGGCGATCGCCAGCAGGCCCATCCGTTTCATATCGGGATCAAGCCCGCTGGGGGCCCGTTCGGGCCGATAGCTGGGGCGGAACTGGGCCCGATCCAATCCGATCTGTTCAGCCATGTGTCAGCGCATCTCCTCCACCGGCTGCACACCCAGAACAGCCAGGCCGGACCGAATCACGCACGCGGTGGCCGCTACAAGGGCTAATCTTGCGCGCGTGGCGTCGGGGGCGGTGTCCTGAATGAAGCGCAGCGTCGTATCCTCTCGCCCGCGGTTCCATAGCATATGAAAGTCGGCCGCCAAGTCATAGAGAAAAAACGCTATTCTGTGTGGCTCACGCGCCTGTGCGGCGCCTTCGACAGTGCGCGGCCAGGAAATCAGGCGCCGCACCAGATTCAATTCCGCGTCATCATTCAGGTGCGTAAGGTCGGCGCCCGCGAGTGCTGCAGGGCTTAGCGCGGCTTCGCCCATTTGTTCGGTGGCGATGCGCAGAACCGAACGGCAGCGGGCGTGGGCGTACTGCACGTAGAACACGGGATTGTCGCGGGTTTGTGAAACGACCAGGTCGAGGTCGAATTCCATTTGCGCGTCGGATTTGCGCGTCAGCATCGTGAAGCGCACTGCGTCGCGGCCTACTTCGTCGATCAGGTCGCGCAAGGTGACGAAACTGCCGGCGCGTTTGCTCATGCGCACGGGCTGGCCGCCGCGCAGCACATGCACGATCTGGCAAATCACCACCTGCAGGCTTTGGCCGTGCGTTGCCAGCGCCTTGGTGGCGGAGACCATGCGGGAGACATAGCCGCCGTGGTCGGCGCCCCAGATATCGATCATTACCTGCGCGCCGCGCGCCATCTTGTCGGCGTGGTAGGCGATGTCATTGGCGAAATAGGTGTTGGTGCCGTCGCTTTTCTTCAGCGGGCGGTCCACGTCGTCGCCGAATTGGGTGGCGCGGAACAGGGTTTGGGCGCGCGGCTCCCAATCGTCGGGGGTTTTGCCCTTGGGCGGTTCCAGCACGCCTTCGTAGATCAGGCCGGCCTGGCGCAAGGTTTCGATCGTGCGTTCCACGGCGCCGCTTTCGAGCAAGGTGCGCTCGCTGGTGAACACGTCGTGCACCACGCCCAATGCCGCCAGATCCTCGCGGATGGCGGCGATCATCTGGGTGATGGTGAAGTCGCGCACCGCGTCCAGCCAGAGGGAAGCGGGGGCCACGGTGGCGTTCGGGCCGGCGAAGGCGGCGCCATGGGCCTGCGCTAAGGCTTCACCTACCGGCATCAGGTAGTCGCCGCGATATTGCAAGCCGCCGGGTACCTGAGCCGCGTATTCTTCTTCGGTGAGGGTGGTGCCGAGCGCCTGCAAGTACCGCCAATAGGTGGCCCAGGCGAGCGCGATCACCTGCGCGCCGGAATCGTTGGTGTAGAACTCCTTGGTTACCGCGTAGCCGGCCTTGGTCAGCAGGTTTGCCAGCGCGTCGCCCACCACGGCACCGCGGCAGTGGCCGATATGCATGGGGCCGGTGGGGTTGGCGGACACGTACTCCACGTTGGCTGGCACGCCCTGGCCGGCGGTGCTGGTGCCATAGGCCTCACCGGCCAGAAGGATCACCGGGACCTGAGCCTGCAGAACGGCGGGGTGAAGCCGCAAATTGACAAAGCCGGGGCCGGCGATCTCGGCCAGGGCCACGTGCGGGTGGGCGGCCAGGGCGGCCACCACGATGGCTGCCACATCCGCCGGTTTGCGGCCGGCGGCGCGCGCCGTCACCATCGCCGCGTTGGTGGCCATGTCGCCATGCGCCACGTCGCGGGTCGGCGTTACCTCGATACGGTCCACCACCTCGGGCGGCAGATCCGGCAGAGCGGCGAAAAGGCTTTGAACGACGTGCGCGCGCATGGCGCTGAACAGATTTTGGCTCAACGCGAGGTCCTGGATCATGGATGGTTGCCGCGCATATGCGCATCGGGGCTGGCGGGGCGCCAGGGGCCGCGCCGCTGGGCGGGTGTTCCGTCGGCGCCCGGCCGGAAGGGAAAAGACGCCAGAGGCTCCGCCGGCTGGGGCCTGAGGCCCCAGACCCCCGTCTTTTAGAAACAATGCATTTAAACGGCGAACCGTCCGTTAGTCATTGAAATATATAAATTCTAAAAATGGGGGTCTGGGG
>FSYC01000045.1_pt1 | contig 14204 bp, 13 predicted proteins | sample 1638431 | NCBI WGS metagenome assembly FSYC01 (sample SAMEA3914788, study PRJEB12502) | metagenome | biome: forest; material: soil | place: Canada | collected 2011-07-03 | depth 0.1 m | reverse complement strand
TATGTACAGTAATCAGATTGGCCGCCCCGGGCGCGGCTGGGGCGCCCCGTTCGGAGGGCTTGTTTCATGTACGCCCACCCGTTCGCGCTGGCCGTATCGAGCCAGGACGCATCGGTGGAGGAGGCTATTCTGGTGGACCGCAGAATTAGGCGCTAAGGACTGGACCCTGAGCGAGAAGGCGCTACGGCGCGATTGATCAAGCCTACGGGACCACGGCGGAGCCGCTGGTCTTTCTTCATGAGGATATACAGTGCCAGCACCTACGATCATCATCGGCGCGGGCCATAACGGCCTGGTTTGTGCTTTCTACCTCGCGCGCGCGGGCCATAAAGTGACCGTGGTGGAGCGCCGCGGCGTGGTGGGCGGGGCCGCCGTTACCGAGGAATTCCATCCGGGATTTCGCAACTCGGTGGCCAGTTACACGGTGAGCCTGCTGAACCAGCAGGTGATCGACGACATGGGGCTGGCGGCACTGGGCCTGCGGATTCTGGAGCGGCCAATCGCCAATTTCCTGCCGACCGAGGACGGGAGGTATTTGAAAATGGGCGGCGGGCTGGAACGCACGCAGGCGGAGGTGGCGAAATTCTCGCAGCGCGACGCCGATGCCCTGCCGGCCTATTATGCGATGCTGGATGATGTGGGTGACGTGCTGCGCGGTATGGCGATGGAAACGCCGCCCAATATGCAGGACGGCGTGCTGGGCCTGCCCCGGGCCGCCATGCAAGGTAATAAGTTGCGGCGGCTTGGGCTGAAGCAGCAGCGGGATCTGCTGGATTTGTTCACCAAGAGCGCGCGCGATTTCCTGGATGCGTGGTTCGAAAGCGACGAGATCAAGGCGGCGCTGGGCTTTGATTCGATCGTGGGCAATTACGCGAGCCCCGATACGCCGGGCTCGGCCTATGTGCTGCTGCACCACACGTTCGGCGGTGTGAACGGCAAGAAGGGTAATTGGGGGCATGCCGTAGGTGGCATGGGTGCGATTACCCAGGCCATGGCGACCGCGTGTACGCGGCTGGGTGTGGAAATCCTGCTGGATTCGCCGGTGCGGCAGGTGATGGTGCGCAATAAGCGCGCCGCGGGGGTGCTGCTGGAAAGCGGGCGGGAAATTCAGGGCGGCACGGTGATTGCCAATGTCAATCCGAAACTGCTGTTCCAACGGCTAGTGCAGGCTTCCGATCTGGACGCGGATTTCAAGCAGCGCATCGATGCCTATAAATGCAGCTCCGGCACGTTCCGGATGAATGTGGCGCTGTCGGAATTGCCGGACTTCACCTGCCTGCCGGGGAAAGTTGCCGGCGACCACCATGGCAGCGGCATCGTGATTGCGCCAACGCTGAATTATATGGACCGTGCCTATCAGGATGCGCGGCAGTTCGGGTGGTCACGCGCGCCGATCGTGGAAATACTGATCCCGAGCACATTGGATACCACGCTGGCGCCGGCGGGATGCCATGTGGCGAGCATGTTCTGCCAGCAAGTGGCCCCCACGCTTGCCGGGCGCGACTGGAGCGATGCGCGAGAGGAGGTGGCCGATCTGATGATCGATACGGTGACACAGTATGCGCCGAATTTCCGCGCTTCCGTCGTGGGGCGGATGAGCCTTTCGCCGATGGATCTGGAGGAGAAGTTCGGGTTGATCGGCGGCGATATCATGCATGGGCATATGTCGCTGGATCAGTTGTGGGCGGCGCGGCCGGTGCTGGGGAATGCCAGTTATCGGGCACCGATCGATGGTTTGTACTTGTGCGGCGCGGGCACGCATCCTGGTGGCGGGGTTTCGGGGATGCCTGGGTATAATGCGGCGCGGGAGGTGCTGCGGGATAGTAGCCGGTGGCGGGCTTTGGGGATGGCTTTGCGGGGGCAGTAGGAAAGGCTGGGGGGACAAAGCTTGTCCCCCCAGCGCTTTATACTAAATTTCTTGGAATTGCTTTTTCCCACTTTTTCGAGAAAATGATTTTATCCCCGTCCCAAGCCTCGAACGTTTCCTCGTTGAGAAAATGCGTCGGTGTTGAACGGCAGCGGCACCAGGCGCGCAGTTTTACGTTCCAGTCGCTGCGGTTATAGGTGTTGAGCGCCTCCGCCTCCATTTCCGCGGTGTTGGGATCGTCCTCGCGGATCGTGCGGCGCAGGCGATAGGCCTGGCCGTACTGCGCGCCGGTGCCAGCGACGAAATCCTGCTCTACCTTGTTGGAGCCTTCTTCCAGCATGAAAATGCGCTTGCCCGGATCGCCGCTGACCTGCACGCCTTGGAGCCTGCCCGCGTAATAGGGCAAAGGGGGCTGGCTGGTGGCGGCGTAACGGTCGCGATAGACGGCGAAGGGCAGGGTGGGTTCTTTTGTGCCGGTGTCGCGCGTGGGCAGGGTAATTTGGGACAGGCCCGCCGTTATGTGCAGCGTGACGGGCTCGGGGGAGGGCCAGATGACGGGCCACCAGGTTTCGCTGACGGCGACGCGGATGCGGCTGCCGGGGGCGAAACGGTAGCAGGCGAATTGGCCTTTCAGGCTGACATCGTAGTCCTGGCCGGGCACCAATGCTTCGGGCGTCTCGTCGCTGTTGCGATGGGTGAGGTTCAGAACGAAGTAGGTGACATAATGCGAGGTGCCGTCCGGCAGCACTTCGGTGAGCCTGGCGCAGATCTTGGCGACCGGACGGTCCGCGCGCACGCGTAGGGACAGGGTAGGCTGGCCCATGATGTCGAGGGGATGGGCCAGGGGCTCGGAATCAAAGGTGAGGCAGAGTTCATCGTCGCCGGATTGTTCGCGCCAGAATGTGTCTGGATCGCCGGTTGCGTCGGATTGGCGGTTGGTGAAGCCAATGGTGAGGTTTGTGCGGTGTTCCAGTAATTTGCCGGGGCCGGGTTTGGTTGAGAGGCCGTCGGCGTTCAGGTGATAGATCGCGGGCGTGATGCGCGGACTGGGCCAGGCCGGCTCGCTGACCCATTTGCCGACTGTGTCCTTGGGATAGGAGGCGCCTGGCGGCAGGTCTTCGCGGAGGGCCCAGATGCGCGGTTCGTCCATGATGCCGTTGCGTTCACCGAGCAGCCAGTAATGCCACCATCTTGCTTCCACCGGCAGCCAGTCCACGCCGGGGCCGGGACTGCCGTTCGCGGCGTCACTGGGCACGGCGCCGGTGTGGCCGGGTGGATCGGGGTAGCCTGGCCATTTATGCGACCAAGGGCCAATCAGGGCTTTTTGCGGAACCTGCGGTGCGCGTTCCATCATCCGCACCGCGGAATCGACGTAGCAATCCTGCATGCCGCCGACGTTGAAAATGGCGCAGCGTATTTTGGTGTAATCCTGGATCGTGCCGTTTTTCCAGAATGCGTCCAGTGTTTGGTGTTCGTTCCAGACGATGCTCATGCCGTTGGCGGCGTCGAGGCGCTGTTGCCATAAAGCGCGCCATTTATCGGCGCCGACGATCGCGGGATCGGGCGGGGCGCGCATGACCACCTGCCATTCCATGGCCCATTCAAACTGGTCCTGAATCAGGCAGCCGCCGCGGTAATGTACGTCGTCCACGTAGCGTAGTTCGGTGCCGCAGGTGGAGACGATGGCTTTCAGGGCGGGGGGTGCCTTGGCGGCGGCTTGCAGGCCGGAGAAGGAGCCGTAGGAAATGCCGCGCATGCCGACATTGCCGTTGCACCAGGGCTGCTTTGAAATCCAGTCGATCACCACAAGCGCGTCTGCTTGTTCAATCGGCATGTATTCGTCGATCATGGCGCCGTCGGATTCGCCGGTTCCTCTGATGTCTACGCGCACCAAGGCAATGCCGGATTTGGCGAGAAAAGCGCCGGCAATGTTGTCGCGATAGCGGTAGCCGTCGCGTTTGCGGTAGGGCAGATATTCCAGCACGGCGCCGGCGGGGGCATGGCCAGCGTGGGCCGCAGTGGGAACGAAGAGGCGGGCGGCGAGCCTGGCGCCATCCGGCATGGGAATCCAGATATTCTCGATGATTTTGATGGCTGGATCGTCGAGTGGCACGGCGCGGGAGAAGGGCGCTGCTTTTGCGGGGCCGGAAATGGCGCAGGCGGCAGCGCCGGCTCCCATGAAGACCAGTGCTTCGCGACGCGTTGTCATGTCTACCCCAAGACCGCTTAGGGTCGAAACTGTCCCAGGTATTTTACATGTGTGCAATAGCGCGGATGGTTATGGCATCAAGTGGTTCTGGCGAGGTGCAGGCCCACCAATCTGGACAGGAGAATTGCTGGGAACAACTGGCCGATGACGGTTTCCATATCTGCCAGGCTGCGTGCGAACGGAGAATGAGGAGAGACGGCGCCGTCGCCAACGGCGGTGAGCGTGGTGAAGCTGTAGTGTATCATCATCGAGGCATGTCCGGGCATAACGTTGTGGAGGCCGGACAACGCATCGGGGGTCACGAGTGTCAGTATTGAATAGGTGACGCCGAACAGCAGGGCGATATTCAAATAGATGAATACGGCGCCCGCGATGCGGTGGTGGTTGACAACTCCGGGCCCGAGTACGGCCCAGGCCATGGCACCGGTGACCAGGAAGTTATAGGTGAATACCATCGCCAATGATGTTGTTTGTGGCAGGATGCCGGGCAGGAACCGGGCAAACAATGTGAGTCCGAAACTGGTGGCGAGGGCCAAGCGAAGCCATGGTGATTTCGCCAGCAATGCGATGGCGATGGCGGCGATGACAAGTTGAAGCGAGGTGACGATGCTTTGGCTGGCGTCGCCGGCGCTCAAGGCCGGAACGGCGATGAAGAGGAATATGACTTCCAAAGCGAGCATCAAACTGAAATGCCAGCCGGGCTGGCGATCGAACAAGGAGCCCCTGCGGGTGGGTGCGTCGCCTGAATGCGAATGGAAAGTCTCAAGACCCATGATGAGTTCTAGCTAGCCAGTTCCAAGCAAGGAAGGCCAGCCGCCGAATCCCCATAAAAGCCGGGGGGTCTGGGGGGGACGGCTTCGTCCCACCCAGCCTTGCTTGCCTTACGCCGCCAAACTCGCGCGATAGCGACCAGCGACGTCCTTGCGTGAAAGATGTGGATGCAGAGCCAGCCGCGCGTTGTGGTAGGCGGTCCACAGCGCCTCATCGGCCAGCGGTGGTATTGTCACCACCTCGCCGCGGTCGAAGCCCAGCAAGGCGGCGTCAACAAGATCGGCCGTCTCCATCACCATGCCGGGCAGCAGCGCATCCACATCCTTGCCGGAACGTGTCCAGATTTCGGTGCGTGTGGCGCCGGGCAGCACGGCCTGTACGCGAACGCCGGCATCCTTCACGTCCAAGGCCAGCTTCAGCGACAGGTTGAGGAGGTAGGCCTTGGAGCCGCTGTAGGTGCCTTCCTGCAACTCGGGCGCCAGGGCCAGCACGGACGCGATGTTAATGATGGCACCGGCCTTGCGCCGGACGAATGCTTTCGCGGCGGCAGCGGCCAGCAATGTCGGGGCCGTGATGTTGATGGCGATCAGCGCTTGCAGTTGCGCGGAATCGCTCTCCAGCGTGCCGCCATTGAGCGATATGCCGGCGTTGTTGACGAGCACCGTGATGGTTGCGTTGTGCTCGAGCTTGCGCTGCACCGTGGCCAATTCGTCGGATTTCGTGAGGTCCGCCGGCAGCACATCGACGGTGCGGCCGGTTTCGGCGCGCAGCCGGGTGGCGAGGGCGTCCAGGCGCGCTTTGTCGCGCGCTACCAGGATGAGATCGTATCCGCGATGGGCGAGGCGGTCGGCATAGACGGCACCAATACCTGTCGATGCGCCGGTGATGAGGGCGGTGCCCTTATGTGTTTCAGCCATATTTGGTCTCCTGACGCCAGGGGGGAGAACTGGTCGCTTGCAAAGAGATATGGACGTGACTATCTTAATGCAATGGACATTGAGAGATATTCCGCGGGGCCTTGCCCCACCGGCCGCGGCCTGGCGATGATGGGGGATGCGTGGAGCATGCTGATCCTGCGCGATGCGGGTTTCGGGATGACGCGGTTTGACCAGTTCCGCACCAGCCTGGGTATCGCGCCCAATATCCTGGCGCGGCGGTTAAAGGCGTTGACGGCGGCGGGGGTGCTGGAACGGCGCCTGTACAGCGAGCGGCCGCCGCGGGAAGAGTATCTGATCACGCCGGCCGGCCGGGATTTCCTGCCTATTCTGCAGGCCATTGGCGCCTGGGGCCGCGCGCATAATGGCGGCGGCGCCCTGAGCCATATGGTGGATGTGGAAACCGGCGCGCCGATTGATCCGGTGGTTGTCGATCGCCACACCGGGGCCCCGATCGGCACGCGGAAGCTGCAGCTGGTGATGCCGGGCACGTAGGCGCGCGGCGGCATTGGTATCGCGGTGCTTGATGCCGCCGTGTGGCCAAGCCGTGATTTTATACTACAGTATGGCGGGCCGGCAGGCCGCGACGATCCGTTGACGCGTCGCACTCCCTCGCCGATGACAGGAGGCTCGCGGCCTCAGCGGCGTTTGTCTTTTCCGTGAGCGCGTATAGCCGACTCTTTTAAACGTTGCCGATCCACGGTTGCCCAATCGTCGTTTAGGAGCCCAATCCTCGTCTAGGAGATTGAACCATGAGCACGGTGACAGTGCAGGCCGGCTGGAACGACCCGGTCGAAACCAGGCTTTCCGGCTTTGATCTTCTCAATACATCCATGTTGAACAAGGGCACGGCATTCTCGGATGCCGAGCGGAGCCTGTTTCACCTGCATGGGCTGTTGCCACCGCATATCGGCACGCTGGACGAACAGGTGGCACGGCGGCTGAAGGCCTTGCGCGCGCAAGGAACCAATTTTGACCGCTACGCATTTCTGCGAGATTTACAAGACATCAACGAAACGTTATTTTTCGCGCTGCTGGTGCGCAATCTCGAGGAAATGTTACCGCTCGTCTATACGCCGACTGTGGGCGAGGGATGCCAGCGCTTCAGCGAAATCTGGCGCAAGCCGCGCGGGGTGTTTCTGAGTTACCCGAACAAGCACCGGATTGGCGAAATCTTTGCCGATCCGCGGTTCGATCATGTGCGCGTGATCGTTGTCAGCGATGGGGAAAGGATCCTGGGCCTGGGCGATCAGGGTGCCGGGGGCATGGGCATATCGATCGGCAAGCTGGCGCTGTACACCGGCTGCGCCGGTGTGCATCCGGACGAGACGTTGCCGATCCTGCTCGATGTCGGCACCAATAATCGGGAACGGCTGGGTGACCCGATTTATATCGGCTGGCGGCACGAACGTGTGACGGGCGCCGAATATGACGATTTCGTGGAAGCGTTCGTCTCCGCGGTGATTAAGCGCTGGCCGTCGGTGCTGCTGCAATGGGAGGATTTCGCGGGGGCAAATGCCGGCCGCCTGCTGGCGCGATACCGGGACCGCCTGCTGACGTTCAATGACGACATACAGAGTACCGCCGCGGTAGCCACGGCCAGCGTGATGGCGGCGGTCAATGTTACCGGGGTTCCGCTAACCGAGCAGCGTATCGCCTTGCTGGGGGCTGGGTCCGCCGGGTGCGGTATTGTTTCTCTGTTGCTGCGCGCCATGGTGGCGGCTGGCGCGAACGAGGCGGAGGTACGGCGGAATTTTTACGCTGTCGATCGCAACGGATTGCTGGTGGAGGGCATGGCGGATATCACCGAATTCCAGAAGCCGTTCGTGCAGTCGCGCGGGGCGGTGGCGGGGTGGACGCTGCAGAAGCCGGGCGAAATTTCGCTGTATGATGTGACCGTCAATGCGAAGCCCACGGTGCTGATCGGGGTTTCCGGTGTGGCCGGCGCCTTTTCGGAATCGGTGGTGCGTATCATGGCCAGCCATGTCGCGCGGCCGATCATCTTTCCGCTGTCCAATCCCACCTCACGCAGCGAGGCGACGGCCGAGCAATTGGTGAGTTGGACCGATGGCCGCGCCTTGATCGGTTCCGGCAGCCCGTTCGCGCCCGTGCAGTGGAAGGGCCGGTCCATTGCCATCGATCAGACCAACAACTCCTACATATTCCCCGGCATGGGGCTTGGCCTGCTGGCGAGTGGTGCGCGGCGGGTGACTGACGCGATGTTCATGGTGGCGGCGCAGGTGGTCGCCGATATGTCACCGGCAAAAAGCGACAGGAACGGCCGGCTATTGCCGCCGGTGGGGCAGTTGCGGGAGGTGGCTGTGGCTGTGGGGCGTGCTGTCGGCAAACAGGCGCAGGCGGACGGCGTGGCGCCTGCCACGGACGCGGACACGCTGGACGCGCGCATCAGGAATTTCGTGTGGACGCCGGCCTATCGCGATTACCGGAAGCCCGGCTGAGCGAATTGACGGTCAGTCAGCGTCGATCAGGTCCGCCAAGGCCCGGAGCTGCACCGGCGTGAAGCGCCCTTCGAGTTCGATCGATGTGGTGGCCCGCCACCAGGTGGCGGACCAGACCATCGGTTCGCCGCCGCTAATGCCGTCGGGGTATTCCGTGAGTCCGCATGGCAGCTCGGTTTTCGTGACCAGGATCATTTCGGTGCTCCTATTGCCGGTTCAACCCGGGATGGTTGCAGAACGCAAGGTCAGTGGGCGTTGGAAACCCTGCTGTAGGGCGTGGCGGTCTGCCGGGGCTGGCGGGATAGCAAGCCATCCGCGTTTCCTGGCATGGACTCGTTTGCGGCAGCCCGGAAATAAGCCAGGACAAAGTTTCGCACGGCGTTTGTTCTGCCACCAGCACCGCCGGATCGATGGGCGAGGTTGACCAAATCCCCAACGGCGATCAGTTCGCGTTCGCATATCTCGACGATTGCGCTCCACATTTCCGCTTCCAGGCGCATGCTGGTGCGGAGCGATCCAATCGTAATACTCCGATAGATTAAACGGGTTTTTGTCATATCAAAATCTCCAGCGTTGCAGTATAATTCGGCAAAAGCGGCGATAGCGGCGCTGAAAAGCACGATTAGACACGTGCCGCCAATAGACATGAGCCGCAAAGTTTTCTTGAGGGGCCCCGGCCGGCTTCGGCTCCATCATTCACTAACACCCACGAGTTCTTGTTGCGGTGCCAGGCCGTATGACCGCGATACCGTTCTGACAAACCGAGGGGCCATGACGGCGGTGCTGAGTTTGGGAAGTGCTGCCGGGGAGGTAACGATGCAGGAACCGATATAGAAGCCGACACATTTCGTGTCGCGCCAGGCCTCGCGCTTATCGCCGCGCTCCAGGCCGGTAAAGACGAAAGCGCATCCCGTGCTATCGGCATCGAACCACGCATCGGAACCGGGGGTGATCCGCCCGGTATCGTTCAATGCGTAGCTTCGATAGTGGGCCATTCGGAACACTCCGCACGAGGGGCCGAGGTGATACCCCGCGCCATCCTACGTGGCGCCGCCTTGATGGATAGCTGCGGAAACTACCTACGCGTTCAGCGGGCGTCCTGGTTCGCCGCCGCTGGTTTCATCGCCTCCCGGATAATGCGAATGCATTTGGCGCCGCGGCGCGGCAGCGCGGTTTCGGGGGGCGCAACACGCAATGGTATTGAGTATTTTCCGAAGCTGTCGCAGCGAACGCGATTGGGTTAGGTTTTTAAAACGTCGCGCCGACCAGTGACGGCCTTGCAAGGTCCACCGCTCAATGGCGGATCGTTCCTGGTGTAGGACTTTACTGCGCAGTATCGCCCTCCCAGCGTCGCAAGCGAGCCCCGCCGTGTCCTCCCCGGTGGGGCTACGCGCGGGTGCAGACCGGGGCATCCGGCGCATTCGTGTGTGCATTTCCGCCGAGGCCGGTCACGTTTTGCTGAGAAGCGGTTCGCGCCCGCGTGCCGCTGCCGGTACATTGCCGGTCTCGGCCGCGTGAATACATGGGCATGGGCTCAGCAGCCTGATTACCGCGCGTTCAGCAGATCCAGCACCATGGCCAGCCTGGTCACGAAATCGGTTGGTGGAATGGCGAGCGGGCCTTCGAATGGGTAGTCCAGCAATCGTACCAGGACGAGTATCGCACCGATGCAGGCGGCGAAGGTGAGGGCGAACAGCATCAGCGCCAGGGGCCGCTCCAAACCGGAGAAGGCGACAAAAGTGATCAATATGATGCTGTAACCAAATAATACGGCCCATACCACGGCGGGCAATCCGTTTGCCGCCTCAAAGAGCCTTACCTCGCGTTCGGCATGCGCGGTGGCGAGCAGCGAAAGCAGTTGCGATTTGCTGGCGTCATCAACTGTGGCGGTGATCGGAACGCGCGCCACATGCTGCATGAGTTGCATCAGGCTGAGCATGGCATCTCGGCTCCCCCGACGGTGGCGGCGCATAGTGGGCCAATCGAGATTGACTACGTTGCGGAGGTAGTCGGCTTCCAGCCCCAGCAGGTTATGCGCCTCGTCAGGGGGCAGGGTGCTGGCGAGGATGGCGGTGCCGTGCAGCGCACCGCATTCCAGGTCGATGGCGCGCTGGGCATTGCCGTATTCGCTGTAGGCCTCGCTGAACACGAAGGCGAGAAGCACCGCGAACAGGACGCCGAGCTGGAGAAAGACCGTGACGCCAACTTCCTGGTGGCGCCGGCGTGCGTCCACTTGCACCAGCCGGTGGACGGAGTAGCTAAGGGCAGCCGCCGCCAACATGCTGAGCAGGACGAAGGCGATGGCGGATGGATACCCCATCGGTGCACTCTATCCAGGGCGCGGCATGGCGGGAAGACGCCGCGTGGCCGGTTTGCCGCATGCAAGCAGGCACCGCGGTGGCCACAGGGTATGCCCAACCGGCGGGTGAAGGAGTAGCTGGCAATTGCGCACGGGCGTGGGCAATCAGGGGGCTTCTTGCTTGAAGGAGACCTAAACGGCGTTTGGCCGGTTTGGACTTTTGGCCCGTTGTTGCCGATTCAGAATCCGGTCTTTTCTAGAGCCTCGCTTCCCGGATTTGAAAATACCCTGATTTTGTAAGTCTCATCGACAAAAGATCCATTCTTGCCGATGAACACCAGTTCGAATTCATCCGGTCCCGCATAGTCCAAAGCCGATGTGTAATATAGAATGGTACCTTCACGTTTCTGCCGGTTACACACCGCACGGGGATCGGGGCCGGCGTAGTGTGGAAAATCCAGGCCGCGTTCCACTGCAAGATGTCCATGCAGTGGCATTTTCAGCATAATGGTCGTCGGCGGCGGCATCGGGTTGCAGTCCGGCTCGAGCAAGACATAAGTCCCCAATTTCTGCTTCAATCCGGTGACCGCGGCGTCCTCATATTCATGTTTTGAGTGGTCCAGATGGGAGGAGGGTGATGGCGCCGGCGGGATCGGCGGCTCCGTACAGCTCACAAGGGACGCAAGCCCAAGAAAAAGACAAAGCCGGAGTGGAACGTGAACGCGCATGGGCGGGGTTTCCTGGCGTGCAGCTTCTATTTGAATACTGAAATTGTGTATCGGTAGGGTATGTTTCGACCGGGAAAATTGACGATGATCGCGAAACTGTCTGTGCCGGCGAAATCCGGAGCCGATGTGTAAAACAGCTCGGTGGCCGGCTCTTTGTGGCCATTGCAGTCGTATCGCTTGGTGCCAATCAGGTACACCTCCTCGACTTCGCCCTGCGCTGTGGATATTTGGCCGTGCAGGGGCATCAATGTTACTTTGACACCAGGGAGTTGGGTGGTCGTACAATCCGGGTTGGCGCCGGTAAAAAAGCCGACCCTTTGGCGCATTCCGGCAAGAGCGCCGGCATGCACGTAACGCGGCCTTGGTGGAGGTACTGGCGCGGGCGCATCGAATCCCGGTTCATCCGAACATGCCCCAACCAGCAGCACCATGCCGAATGCGATCCAAACTGACCGTTTGGGTCTTAAAACCGGTTGAGTGGCAGCGTTGATCGCCGGCCAGGGCGCAGCGGATTGGGCACTTGATGTAGCCGGCAACGATCCGCCCTCGAAAATCCATGAATGATAACCGCGCCCCGGATCGATCTGCGCTGTCAGCCACGGCGGTTGTCTGCCGGTGCAATAACACCCTGTAGTGCCACGTTTCGCCATGTCAACATCGAGCCATTTCGGCCGACGGCACCTTGGTGGACCCGGAGCCGCGGTCATTGTTTTATGGGGAGAACGGTATCCACGGCGGAGCTTGAATTTGCTGTGGTGAAAAAGGGCGGCCAAATGCGTGGGGCCGGCCGCTCTTGACGCCACCATGCACCCCCGCCATCGCGTGCCATGCGCATCCTGGTCTTCGATTCCGGCATTGGCGGCCTTGGCATCGCCGCTGAATTGCGTGCGCTGGTACCGGCAGCGTGCCTGATCTACCTCGCGGACGATGCCGGCTTTCCCTATGGCGAGCGGCGGGACGAGGATCTGGCCGCGTCCATCCTGCGTGTGATGGCGGCGGCACTGCGCGCGGTGTCGCCGGACATGGTGGTGGTTGCCTGTAACACTGCCAGCACGGTGGCGCTGGCGGCGCTGCGGGCGCGTTTCGGCGTGCCGTTCGTCGGCTGCGTGCCGCCGGTGAAATGGGCGGCATCGATCAGCCAGTCGCGGGTGATCGGATTACTCGCGACGCCGGCGACGGTGCGGCGGCCGTATTTGCAGGAATTGATCCGCGATTACGCGGGTGACTGCCAGGTGTTGAGCCATGGCGCGCCACATCTGGCGGCGCTGGCCGAAGCACGATTTGGCGGCCACGGCATAGACGAGCGCGTGCTCGCGGCGGAACTGCGCGGCCTCACCGGCCAGCCCGGCGCGGGCCGGATCGATGCGGTGGCACTCGGCTGCACGCATTATCCGCTGCTGCTGCCGGAGCTGCGTTTGTTGATGCCGGGTGGGGTTACCTGGCTCGATCCGGCGGCGCGGGTGGCGCAGCAGGCCTGCCGGATCGCGGTGGGGCTGCCACCATCGGTGCAGTCGCCCATGCGCGACACGGCCTTGTTTACCGGACGCTCACCGGCGGAAGCGGCATCATCCTGGGCGGCACGCGGATTTCATCATTTCGGCATGCTGTAGGAAACGGGGCAGGCGCGAATCCGTGCCGCGCCGCGGGAAATGGCAGATTTCAGCGGCAGAAATGGCGGACCCGAAAGGATTCGAACCTTCGACCTCTGCCTTCGGAGGGCAGCGCTCTATCCAGCTGAGCTACGGGTCCCGCGGCGCCTGCTTAACTAAAAACCCCGGCGGCGGCAATCGCCCCAACGGCAAGGGTCTGAATGTGCCGTCAGTAGGGCCAGACGGGCTCGGCACCTGTGTCGTCGGCGTGGCCGGCTGGTGCCAGTTCCGGGGTGCGCGCTTGCCAGGCATGGTCCGCCTGCCAGGCGGCCGCCGCGGTGTCCGCACCGGAGGGAAGCCAGGTTTGCGGCATGTCCAGCCAAGTCAGTATGTCGGCGATCACCAGGGCGCGGTCGTGATCGCGCAGCAGGAGATGGTAGCCGTTTGGGTAGAAGCCGCGGCGGATGTCCGGCGGCAGTTTGGTCCAGGCGGCGGCGGCGGCGGGCGGGGGTATCAGTTGATCGCGGCGGCCGGACAGGATCAAGACGCGGCCATGCAAATGCGCGCTCGCATCCTGGGCGGCCGCCATCAGGTCCACCAGCCCACGCAGCATGGCCACGCTGGGGCGGCGCAAAGTGAGGGGATCGCTCCCCATGCGCATCAGCGCGGGAATATTGTCGCTCGCGGTAATTTCGCGGCCCACCTGGCCGGGATCTGGCTCCCAGCCGGGGGCGAGCGCGCTGGCGGCGATGAGGGTGGCGGCCACGGCCGGGTCCATCTGGCCCCAGCCCCATACGGCTGGGGCTGCCAGTACATAGGCGTCGGCGGCGTGGCCTGGGCGGGCAGCCAGGATTTCGGCGACCGCGCCGCCCATGCTTTCGCCCAGGACGATTACCGGAAGGGTGGGATAGCGGGCGCGGAGTTGGGCGACCAGTTCGGCGGCGTCGTTCACCATGCGGGGGATGCCAGCCCAGTGGTTGCGGCTGGCGGTGTCGCCGAAACCGCGCTGGTCGGGCGCGAAGACGGCATAGCCGGCGGCGGCGAAGGCGGGGCCCGGGAGCTCCCAGCCGTCCCGGCTGTCAGTGAAGCCGTGCAGGGCCAGGATGATGCCGCGCCATGGTTTGGTGGACGGTAGCCAGTCGCGCGCGGGGAGGACGGCGCCGTCGCTCATGGTGAAGCTGAGGCGGGCCGGGATGGGGGCGTCTAGCGGGAGGTCCGGCGGGGCAGGGCGGAAGGCGTTCATGACTGTGCAGCTGCTTATGCACAGTAGTAAAAAGGCCAGGGGCGCTGCCCCTGGACCCCGCTGGGGCCTGAGGCCCCAGACCCCCATTTGATTCGGTTCTAAGG
>FSYC01000636.1_pt1 | contig 14237 bp, 9 predicted proteins | sample 1638431 | NCBI WGS metagenome assembly FSYC01 (sample SAMEA3914788, study PRJEB12502) | metagenome | biome: forest; material: soil | place: Canada | collected 2011-07-03 | depth 0.1 m | reverse complement strand
TTTACAAAAAAGAAAGCGCTTTCTTTTTTGTAAAAAAGAAACAAAAAACTTTTACTTGTTTATGCGTTGGGGGGTGGCGTTGGGCTGGGGGGCTGCTATTTGCAGGGTATCTGCTTGGAGATGCCTGTGGCTCAGTTCCGTTCTACCGAGACCTATGTTGCTTCGCGTGACCTGGAAGTTGCTGTTAATGCTGCGGTAACGCTGCAGCGGCCACTACTGGTGAAGGGGGAGCCGGGCACCGGCAAAACCGTGCTGGCCCATGAAATCGCCGCCGCCCTGGGGCTTCCGCTGATCGAGTGGCACATCAAATCCACCACCAAGGCCCAGCAGGGGCTGTACGAATACGATGCCGTTAGCCGGCTGCGCGACGGGCAACTGGGCGACCCGCGGGTGCATGAGATCGGCAACTATATTGTGCGCGGCAAGCTGTGGGACGCGTTCGAGGCCGAAGGGCAGTCCGTGGTGCTGATCGACGAGATCGACAAGGCGGATATCGAGTTTCCGAACGATTTGCTGCTCGAACTCGATCGGATGGAGTTCTTCGTTTACGAAACGCGGCAAACCGTGAAGGCGAAGCAGCGGCCGGTTGTTATCATTACGAGCAATAATGAAAAGGAACTGCCGGACGCGTTTCTGCGCCGGTGTTTCTTCCACTACATCCGGTTTCCCGATCGCGAAACGATGGAACGGATTGTCGCGACGCATTATCCGAATATCAAACAGGACTTGGCGCGCGAGGCGCTGACTACGTTCTTCCGTATCCGTGAGCTGCCAGGGCTAAAGAAAAAGCCGGCCACTAGTGAGTTGCTGGATTGGCTGAAGCTGCTGATGATCGAGGATATGCCGCCGGAAACGCTGCGCACGAAGGATAAGCATGTGGTGATACCACCGCTGCATGGCGCGCTGCTGAAAAACGAGCAGGATGTGCACTTGTTCGAACGCCTGGCGTTTTTGGCGCGGCGCGAGGGGTAGAAGGCAAAGCCAGGGGCTCTGCCCCCGGCGCCATAGGCTGGGACCAATGGCGCCCTTGCGCCGGCCCGCTGGGGATTAGTCCCCAGCCCCCGATCTTTGGGGTTTTATCACCCGCTTACTGTTTGTCGGGCTGGTCGGCCTCTACGCCGTTCATCAGGTCGGCGACTTCTTCTGCCTGTTGCTTGGTCGCAAACCTATGGGCATCGCGCAGATCGCCACCGCCGGTTGCGTCCAGCAGGGTCCAGTAGGGCTCAGCTTCGGGGTCTTGGATTTGGATAACGATGAATGCCATGCAGAGAGCATGGCACGGTTTCCACCGGAGACCAATCATTAGGGCCTGGGGATTTGTCCCCAGCAGGATCCTGGAGCGTGGGCCCTCCTTTACCGAACGAGGCAGCCCATGGGAGGTGGCCCAGAGTCTGCAAGTGGTTGCGATGACCTGCCCTGCCCGGCAGTTAACGCCGCCGGCCGAGGCCTGGTGAGCAAATTTCACCCGCTGCTTTGCCGCGATCGAGCATAGGATTCCTGATCCTGGAACCGCGGATTCGGATCCCGCCAGGGACGTCATATTATACCAGGCGGCATTGAGGTTGACCCTTAGCAAGCAGGAAAGCGCCTCTTTTTGAAAAAAGAAGCAAAAACTTTTGCAATTTGAGGCGCCCGTTCGATCCAACGCGCACCCAATGAGCAAAAGTTTTTTGGTTCTTTTTCTCAAGAAAGAACCGCTTGCCTTTACCTTACGTGAGTCAGGTTCAATGCCGATTGGCATTAGCAGCGTAGGATCGGCCGCTCCCCCTTTCCGCGCCATGCCCACGTTTGACCCGCGATAGCCAACTGACTGCTGACGGAACAGCGGTGACGCCGGTCCGCCATTGCCTGGAACGCGGTGCGGATGATACGTTTCACCTCAAACCCTGCTCGACAAAACCGCATGCCATGCGATGATTTCGGGCGCTATTTCGCGCTGTGTCTTTTTAACAGAACCGCCGCATCCAGCTCGCGCTGTGCTGATCCAATGGCGGCACTTCCTGGGGCGTCGCTACGTTGGCTTTGTTGCAACGCCTCCTGAGCCGCCTTCAGGGCGCCGTCGGCGTCACCCGAGACCAGCAATGCGGCACTGCGCGTTCGCAAAAGATAGGCGCGGATACGGATGTCGTACAATCCGCGCACTGCGCCCAGCGCTGTAAATGAGGCGTTGCTCGCAAGAACGGCCGCCTTGGGATCGCCCCGCTCAAGATCTATCATTGCGCGGGCCGCCCAGGCTTGTGCCGGAGCTGCCGAATCCGTTCCCCATCGGCTCTGCTTGGCGATAATCGAGTCGAATACCGCCCAGGCTTTGTCGGGTTGGCCGTGCTCCTGCAAAAATCGTCCCCACCTCTCCCGGTAGGCGAGCTCCGCGACATCAGCCGGATCGCCAGCGACCACATTAACGCCCGCCGCCTCGAGTGCAGCCCGAGCATCGTCAACCCGCCCTGCCTGGTCGTAAGCATCGGCGAGGGTCAGCAGCACTCGGGACGCATCGTTGGCTTGCGCCGGCCTGGCCCTGAGCACCGCCAACGTCGCCTGTAGAGATGGGATTGTCGTGGCACCATTGCCCTCGCGCACCAGGCATGATGCGTAAAGCAGACGAACCTGATACTGCACGTTTTCACTCGGTGAAGTCGTGGATCGTTGCTGCAAGAGGGATTCCAGCATGGCCAGAGCAGGCTTCCAATTACCGCGTAAATCCATCAATTTAGCTTGCTGCGCGACTGCGTACCAATACACGCCATTTTGGTTGCCAGCGGCGTCCAATGCTAGCTTCGCGGCGTGGGTGAAACTCGCTTCCGCGCCATTCATATCCGCCCGATTTTCCTGCACCTGCCCCAGATTTGCGATGTCGGCCGCGAGGTCCACATTCCTGCGGTTTGGTTGCAAATAGGCAACCGCGATGGCTTTTTTAAAAAAAATACCTGCGCCATCGATATCGCCGGCAATGAAATGCATTTCTCCGAGCGCGCTCAATGCTTCCTGATAGCCACTGGCCGACGGATCGTAGCGTGCAAACAGCTTGATGGATTGCAGAAGGGCAGTTTGTTGCGCCTCCGCGCTGTGAGGCTGCAGGGCCAGCCAATTGGCCTTCAAAACCCACCACTCGGCACGCAATTTGCTTTTATCCTGCCCATCCTCGTGCAGAAGTTTGTCGCTTTCCGCCAGCAATTGCGCCAGCCCTGCCCAATCTTGCATGCCCATCGCGTTCCAGGACGCGCTAATCATTTCACGAACGACGATGGGGTCTTGATCGCCGTAGAGCTTGCGCGCCAGGGCGATCTGCTTTTTTCCAACCTGCTCCGCGGTGGAAAGATCGGACAAACCAGCATAGATCTCGCCCACGGCGCCGAGCAACTCGATCCTGAGCCCCGGATCATTGGCAAATTCACGGTCGATACGGGGTATCCCAAGGGTGAGCAGCTCTTCCGCCGTAACGGATTGGCGCGGCTTGCCCGCGGGAAAATTGGCGTCCGTGTCAGCGAAAAGACTGACCAGAAAAGTGCGAATGGCACTGGCGCGCGTGGCCTGACGTTCGGCACGTAAATATTCCCATGTGACACCGGAAAGCCCCAGCAGAATCGCGAGTGACAGCACCGCGACGCCGGTGATCGGCCACCGATGGCGTTTTACAAACCGGTTCATGACGTAGAGGCGCGTGCCCGATCGCGCGAGCACTGGCTGGTGGATGCGGCTGCGCGTAATATCCTGCATCAGCGCGTCAACAGTTTGGTAGCGCTGGCCGGGCTCTTTGCGTAAGGCTTTGGCGACGATCGCATCGAGATCGCCGGCGAGCAAATGCGGTGGCACCGGCGGATTTTCTAGCGCCTGCACGAAGCGGCTTAAAATGGGCGCAGGACGGTTCAACACCTGATCCACCGATGCGGCCAGCGGCAGGCCATCCAGTACAAACGGGCGGGCGCCGGCCAGCAATTCGAACAGTAATGCGCCCAGGGCATAGACGTCCGTGGCGGTGCTGATGGGGCCACCCGTCAACTGCTCCGGTGCTGCGTAATCAGGTGTCATTGGCGCCATGCGTGTCAGCGCGCCCTTGGGATCGCTCAGCAATTTCGCAATGCCGAAATCGAGCAGCTTGACCTGGCCCGCGCTTGTCACCAGCAAATTGGCTGGCTTGATGTCGCGATGAACGACGACATTCCTGTGCGCGTAAGCGACCGCGTCGCAGACATTGAGGAACAGATCCAGCCGGCCCTTCAAGCCGGTTGAACGCTCCGCGCACCAGGTGGTGATCGGCTGGCCGGCGACAAGCTCCATAACCATGTAAGGTTGGCCATCGGCGAGCACGCCACCGTCATAGATGTGCGTAATGAAGGGGTGATCGAAACGGGCCAGAATTTGGCGTTCGAATTGGAATCGGCTGACGTGATCAATCGCTTCGCGGCGGATGATTTTTAGCGCCACCTGTTGTTCGAATTGGCCGTCGGCCCGTTCGGCGCGGTAGACCTCACCCATGCCGCCGCGGCCGATCAGCGCAATCACCCTGTAGGCGCCAATGGTTTGGCCAGCCGATAGTCCCGGTGGCAAAGCCTCGGCCGGCGCGATCAGGCCAATGGCAGGCTTATCGAGGCGCGTATCCCCTGCCCCGATCTGATCAAGCAGCGCATTTAATGCGCGCGTCAGAGCCGGATCGCCGGCGGCAAGATCGGATATAGCGGCACGGCGATCGCACGTGGGAAGATCGAGCAGCTGATCAAGACATGCTTCTATGCGCCCCCATTCCAGTGACGAGCTCATTCGGGCGCCCTGCGGAAGCCGTGCGGTGGCGCGGCGAAAGCAGGTTGATAATCTTTGCCCGGGTGCGGTAAGATCCTATGCGCCTTCAGCCGATCGTCGCCCCCGTCCCGTGAACGGACCACATGTCTGAGACGATCCGCGATCTTGTTGAGCCCAGTGAGCAGCCCGACGTCGTACTCACGGCCTGCGCGTTGCTGCCTTTGCTGTACGACGATCTTCATCGTTTGGCGCGCCGGGAGCGCCGGAACGCGCGTGGCGATACATTGCAAACTACTGTGCTGATACACGAGGCTTACTTGAAGCTGCAGAATACGAGCAGCTTCGCCGACCGCAATCACTTCTTGCGCGCTTCCGCTCTGGCGATGCGGAACATCCTCGTCAACCACGCCCGAGGGCAGATGACGGCGAAGCGGGGTAGCGGGGCGGTGGCCCTGTCGCTCGCAGACCACGATGTTGCGGCCGAGACGACCGACGATGCGCTGCTGATAGACGTCAACGATGCGCTTGGCAGGCTGGCCACACTCAACCTCCGCCTGGCACGTGTGGTGGAATGTCGCTTTTTTGCCGGCTACAGCGACCAGGAAACCGCCGATGCGCTGGGCACGAACGAGCGCACGGTGCGGCGCGACTGGATTAAGGCACGCGCCTGGCTGATGCATGAACTCACGATCCTGCAAGACCCCGCCATATAATTGCGCCACGGTACGGGCGCCGCTCCGATCCGCCTGCCGCCGCGGCGAAACCACCGGTACCGTCGCTTTCCAAATTGCTTACGTCGATTTATCGTTCTGATTAAGCTTCTAAAGTGCCGGTGCTGCTTTACGCGGCCTAGGCTACCGCAGCCCGCAATGAGCCTCAAGCTTTATTGTAGACACCCGCTTTGAGGCGGAGTTGGATGACACCACTATGCTCGGAGAGCTTAGCCGTCCCGGATGCCCACGATATCGACGACCTTCCACACCGTGGGCTTCGGTCTGGAACGGGCCTAGAATGGAAGCCGCGGGTTTTGGAGAGGACAGGTACTGTTCCCCAGGTCTTACGGAAGCCAGGCGCTGGCCGATACCGTGCGCATTTTCAGATCGCGTGCTTCACGAACGCGTGTCAGCAAGCACGCATGGTGGCCGGCCGGAAACCTGCAACACATACCACCGGTAGACTCAGTAGTATGCAATTCCGGCGCGGCGAAGGAGCGGTTCACGCTGTACTGCACCGCAGCATCGATGGCGAATAATGTGGCGGCTTGGCGGCATGCTTGCCTCGGAGGATCGCCGGTGCGGCTGGCTTCCGGCTCAGCCAATAGTTTGAATCACAAAACCTACCACCGTGGAATCGTCCGATTCGAGCAGAATCGGCCTGTGTTCCAGGGGCCTAGATGTCGAGCGGCCGGTATTCCCGTCTGCCGGTGCAACCGAAATTTATTTGTGCGGCATGTCCGGATTTCAAAGTATTCAATATAGACTGCAGCAGCTCGAGTAATCACTGCAACGCTCCATAGGAATCGGACTGGAAGCCGGGAGCGCATTGGCTATGAATATGGCGAATGCGGAGCGCTGCGTACCGTGCGGGCGGACGATATGTTGTTGAAAATGAGAGCGTCACCGTCATCGCCACGATGGCGGATGTGCCCGTTCAATGGTTTTTGAGCCGTTAATAATTGTTGACATATGCCCGGAAGCTGATGCCTATTTGTGGCCACTACGCTTCATCATTTTTTTGTTTTCGCCCGTCATGCAGAGCGTTCTGCAATGCCTGGCTGCGTGTTTGTGCTTGCCGCTGGACCATAGGAACCCGCGCCTGACACGCGTTCTACTGAATCGACTGCAATCTTGATGGATCGCTAGTTCGACCGTCTCGATACACTATCATATTGTCTCCGTTCGAGTGAATACTCGACACGGAGGGTTGCCCGTCAACGCGCGCCGCGCGTCATTGCCTTTGGCATACGGATCACGCGGTTGAATTAACGTCCCCATTACGAGAGAAACCATCATGAAAAGCATTTCGCACAGGCGTTTCGCCAATCGAAAGGACGCGCTGAAGCTGGCCGTTCTGACAGCCGCACTATTGCCGACGGCAGCATTGGCCAGCGGCCCCGTCACGGTGGCCAGTGACGCGGCCAGCGCGCGCCCCCACGCCACGCTGAGCGGGCCCATAGACGCTGCCCGTCCGATCACCGTCGCCATCGTGCTGCCGTTGATCGACGAGAAGGGCGCCGCGAGTTTCGCAACCCACGTGTCCACGCCCGGCGATCCGTTGTTCCGTCAATATCTGACGCCGGTTCAGTACGCCGCCCGGTTCGGTGCGCGCCAGGCCGATTATGACGCCCTCGTCGCGTGGGCCAAGGCGAACGGACTGACGCCCGGCGAGGTCTATTCGTCCCGCGCCGTGCTGCCGGTCACCGGCACCGCCGCCGCGATGGAAGCCGCATTGGGCATAAAATTCTATAACTATACGGATGCGAAGGGTGCCACCTATTTCGCGGCTGACCGGAACGCCAGCTTGCCCGACGAGATCGCCGCCAAGGTGAATGGCGTAATCGGGCTTTCGAGCGCGCACCACTTCCAACCGTACGTCATTATCAAGCCGGCCGGTAAGGGCCTTACGTCGAATAGCCAGGCGTCCGCTGGCGGTTATACGGCGAAAATTTTGCGCACGGCGTATGGTGTTGCGCCGCAGGCTTTGCCCAACCAAACTCAAACGCTGGCCGTGTTCGAGCAGGGCGGATTTTTTGCATCCGACGTGGCCAAATACGTCGCCGCCAGCAAGCTTCCTGCCATACCGGTGGTTGCGCGCAGTGTGGATGGATACGGCACCGGCGTGGATGATCCGACCGTTGAACTGGAAGCTGTTCTGGATATCGACATGCAGATGGCGATGAACCCGGCGGCGGGACGGATCATCGTCTATGAGGACGGTACTGATAGTTTTCCGGTGGCACTCCTGGACAGCTTTTCCGCGATGGCGACGGACAACCAGGCAAAGACGATCAGCGTCTCCTACGGTATGGATGAAGATTACGTGTATCCTGCCGCCGCGGCGGCAGAAAACGATGCTCTCGTACAGCTCACGGCGCAGGGGCAGGCGGTGTTTGTCAGCACGGGGGACCTCGGCGCTTATGGGGATGGGCCTCCGAACCTGAATACTTCGGATCCATCCACGCAACCATTTGCCACGGCGGTAGGTGGAACCGCGCTGTTCGTGAATTCAAAAGGTGGCTATCTGGGCGAAGAAGTCTGGAACGATATGCCAGCGTTTGGCGCCACCGGGGGCGGCATCAGCACATTTTGGCCGATACCGTCGTATCAGGCGGGCTTATACGGCACGACACAGAATGGTGGCTCGGGGACCATGCGTAATACACCCGATGTTGCCGCCGTCGCCAGCCCGCTCACCGCTGTTTCCGTCTATAGCACCCTCAATGGTGGATGGCTGACGGTGGGCGGCACAAGCGTCAGCGCACCGATCTGGGCCGGCATGTATAGTTTGGGAAGTGCTGCTTCTGAAGCTTTGGGATTTGGAACGCCTGGGTTCGCCAACCCAATTCTTTATAGGATCAGCGGCGGATACGGCCTCTACGCCGTGGGGTTGTTGGATCTCTACGATGGTAGCAATGGCGATGCCAATGTTTACGGGGCGCCGGGCTATAACTCTGGTTTTGGCTACGACAATTGCAGCGGGTTGGGCTCGATCCAAGCCGCGGCTAGCCTCGCCGTCAATATTGGCGTTGTCCCAGCCTTGTTTCACGGTGGCACGCCGCCCGGTTCGCCAGGGCATATGACGGCCGTGCCTGCATCAACCAGCGTCACTCTATTTTGGTCTGCTGCCAGCGGTGCCGGCGGCTACGTTGTACAAGGCGCGAAAGTGCTGGGGATTGAGACCGCGAGCTTGCCCAATTACGTTAGCCACAAGGCGCCGTTTGTGGAGACTGGCCTAAGTCCGAACAGCTACTACGCATTCACCGTGGTCGCCGTGGGACCGAACGGCACCACGCAGAGCGCGCCGGTCTACATCAAAACGCTCAAGTAGCAACGACTGCGCCGCCTATTCATATCGAGGAATTTACCATGAAAACAATAACGCGGCATTACGCCGCCAGAACACCGCTTCGCACGCTATCCATCCTATCGGCTATCCTGTTGCCGGTAACGGCGCTCGCCAGTGCCACGGTCGCGGTTCCTGGTGACTCCACCTATGTCCGGCCGAACTCCACATTGGCCGGTCCGACCAGTGCCGATACTTACATGACTGTCGCAGTGATCCTGCCATTGGGGGACGCGGCGGGCGCCGCATCGTTCGCCAGCCACGTGTCCACGCCAGGTGACCCGTTGTTCAGGCATCCGATCACGCCGGCGCAATTCGCCGCGCGCTTCGGTGCGAATCCGGACCATTATGCGGCGGTTATCGCCTGGGCGAAGGCGAGCGGTCTGACACTAGGCGAATCTTTCAGCGCGCGCACCGTGCTGCCCGTCAGCGGCACTACGGCCACCCTGGAAGCCGCGCTGGGATTGAAGTTTAACAACTATACGGATTCTACGGGCGCTACTTATTTTGCGGCCAGTCAGCCGGCCAGGCTACCGGTTGCGGTAGCCGGCATGGTGCGCGGCGTACTTGGGCTTTCAAGCGCTAATCATTTTGTACCGCTAGTACGTATCAAACCCGCCGGCGTAGTATCGCAAAGCACCGGTACTGGCGCAAACGGCGCGTTCGCGGCCGCGGATTTGCGCACGGCATACGCCATTCCGTCACAAGTCTTGCCTGCTCGTACACAGGTCATGGCCGTCTTCGAACAGGGCGGCTTCTTCGCATCAGATGTGGCGGCCTACGTCGCCGCAAACAAGCTTCCGGCTATACCGGTGGTGCCGCGCAGCGTGGACGGCTACGGATCGGGCGTTGATGATCCTACTGTAGAACTGGAAGCTGTTCTCGATATCGACATGGAAATGGCGATGAACCCGATGGCGAAAAAAATTGTCGTCTATGAGGATGGCGTTGGCAGTTTTCCGGTGGCGTTGTTGGATTCCCTGTCCGCCATGGCCACCGACAATATCGCAAAATCAATCGGTGTGTCGTATGGCATTGACGAGGCGCAACAAAGTGCAACCGCGATCGCGGCGGAAAACGAAGTGCTGACACAGCTTGCGGCACAGGGGCAGGCGGTATTCGTCAGCGCCGGCGATAACGGTGCTTACGGCCGCGAAAGCAATGGCCTGAATGTGGAGGATCCGGCGTCGCAGCCTTTCGTGACATCGGTGGGTGGAACCACGCTGTTCACGAACAGTCAGCAGCAACGGCTATATGAGGAGACCTGGAACAATCTGGGCATTGGGGCCGGCGCCACCGGCGGCGGTATCAGCACGTTGTGGGCAGCTCCCGATTACCAACTGCAGTACGGAACAGCTGTCATGACGACGAATGGCGGCTCCGCGACAATGCGCAATGTGCCGGACGTTGCCGCCGTGGGTAATCCGCTCACCGGTGTCGCGGTTTATGCGTCAACCTATGGTGGCTGGATTACGATTGGCGGCACCAGTGTCAGTGCGCCACTGTGGGCTGGCACCTACAGCCTGGCCAATGCCTCGTCTGAGGCGTTGGGCTTCGGCCCCGCGGGATTCGCCAATCCAACCATCTACGTGCTTGGCAATGGTGGCGGGATTTTTCAACCTGACTTTATCGATGTTCAGGTTGGCTCCAACGGATTTGTGCCCGAGTTTCCGAACGCTCCCGGCTACAGCGCCGGATTTGGCTACGATAACGTGACCGGCTGGGGCACGATGTTCGGTCCCACGACCATCGCCGACGTCGCCGTCGCGCCATCGTTTGGCAATACGAATCCGCCACCTCCCGCTACGCATCTTAAGGGTAGCGCAACCTCTACCAGCGTGACGGTGCATTGGGGCCTCGCCAAAGGAGCGGGCGGCTATGCTCTGGAAGCCGCCAACACGCAGACTGGACTGCGCCTGCCAAACACGGTGGTACATACTCCGGCAATCACATATTCCGGGCTCACGCCAAACACGATTTATGAGGTCGTGGTCATTTCGATTTCAGCCGGAGGCCAGGCCTACTCCGCGCCGGTTTTCGTGAAGACCCTCAACTAGGATGGGACGGCGCCGAGGCCTTCCCGTAGATTGCTCGGGGAGGTTTCGGGCGTCGTTGGAGTCCATCGGAGGAGATACGATTTGGACAACGCCCTGCACCATCGGCCAATTGTTGCTGTGTCGGGATCAGTTGGGGTTGTAGAGTGGCCTCCACTCGGCTCCGCTCAAGAAGCGTGAGGCCTAGATCATCAAAATCGACGCTCCATAAACGGATCGCCATTTAACTGGATTTGAGCGAGACAACGGTAAAAGTCCATCGCAGACAACCCATGCGCAAGATACGCGCCCGCTACTTGGTAGATCTGGTGCGCGTGGCCGATACACTCGTGTTGCGGCCGAAAAGGCGCAGGCGACCTAAACTAAAGCCACTGTGCCCCATCCCACAGGCCGATCCCGCTCGCACAACCGGACAAACAACCTATACGAAGGTATGTGGCAACACCCCCCCTGTGCAATAGCTTGTGGACCCGTGGCGCACTAGTTTTGATCGTCGGATAAAGGGGCGTGAATGCCGCAGAATCCAGTGATCTCGATTGGCGATGATGGTTTGTCGGTCCGCGAAGCGACAATGAACCTCATTAGGGCAATTTGTTTCGACAATTACACGTTTGGCGCGCGCTCAAGTCGTGTGTGGTCCTGCTGCAGTAGTCCCAGTTGGGCCAACCGACTGACTGGACCAGGCTCATCAGACTCACACCCAAGGAGAAACAATCAATGGCCGATACTGAAATGGAAAAGCCTTTCACGCGTGCGACGGGCACGCCGGTTGTCGACAACCTGAATATCCAGACGGCGGGGCCGCGGGGGCCGGCGCTGCTGCAGGATATCTGGCTGATCGAGAAACTGGCGCATTTCGATCGCGAGGTCATCCCCGAACGGCGCATGCACGCGAAGGGCTGGGGCGCGCACGGCACATTCAAGGTAACCGGGGACATAACGCGCTACACGCGGGCGAAAATTTTCGGGAAAATCGGCAAGGAGACACCGCTGTTCATGCGGTTTTCAACCGTCGCGGGAGAACGCGGGGCAGCCGATGCGGAACGCGATATCCGCGGCTTCGCCGTGAAGTTTTATACCGAGGAGGGCAATTGGGACATCGTGGGGAACAACACGCCGGTGTTCTTCTTCCGCGATCCGCTGCGCTTCTCCGATCTGAACCATGCCATCAAGCGCGATCCGCGGACCGGGCTGCGCAGTGCGAACAATAACTGGGATTTCTGGTCGCTGCTGCCGGAGGCGCTGCACCAGGTGACGATCGTGATGTCCGACCGCGGCATTCCGAAAAGCTTCCGCCACATGCACGGGTTCGGCAGCCACACCTTCTCGATGCTCAATGCGGCCAACGAGCGGGTGTGGGTGAAATTCCATTTCCGCACGCAACAGGGCATCCAGAACCTGACCGACGCACAAGCGGCTTCGGTCGTCGCCGCCGACCGGGAGAGCAATGGGCGCGATCTGCTCACCGCGATCGACAGCGGCGATTTCCCGCGATGGACGCTGTTTATCCAGGTGATGACGGAGGACCAGGCGAAGCGCCACAAGCACAACCCGTTTGATCTCACCAAGGTCTGGCCGAAGCGGGATTACCCGTTGATCGAGGTGGGCGTGATGGAGCTGAACAAATATCCGGATAATTATTTCGCCGAGGTGGAGCAGGCTGCGTTCTCGCCGGCCAATATCGTGCCCGGGATCGGCTTCTCGCCGGACAAGATGCTGCAGGGGCGGCTGTTCTCCTATGGCGACACGCAGCGTTACCGGCTCGGCGTGAACTTTAACCAGATACCGGTGAACGCGCCGAAATGCCCGTTCCAAAGCTATCATCGCGACGGGAAGATGCGGGTCGACGCCAACCAGGGATCGACGCTGTCTTATTATCCAAACAGCGCCGGGATTTGGGGTAACGCGCCTGGCGCTGGCGATCCACCACTGCCAATTGAGGGCGAGGCGGCGCATTGGGATCATCGCGTGGACGACGATCACTGGGAGCAGCCGGGCAATCTGTTCCGGCTAATGACGCCCGAACAGCGGCAGGCGCTGTTCGACAACACCGCGCGCGCGATGGGCGATGCGGCGATCCACATCAAGGAGCGGCATGCCGGCAACTGCGCGAAGGCCGACCCGGCCTATGGCAACGGTGTGGCCAAGGCGCTGGGGCTGCTGAAGGCGAAAGCGGCCGAGTGAGGATATGGCGATAATCTATAGCGGGGCCTCCCGCAGGAGTGGAAAATGGGATCGATAAAGCAACACGTTGGTGCGCCCGACAGCGCGCTCGCGCGCGAGATCACGGAGCTGGTAAGGGACACCGAAACGCCACTGCTGTTTAATCATTCGAGCCGCGTCTATCACTGGGGCACGCTCGCGGGGCGGCGGCGCGGGCTGAAATTCGATGCCGAGTTGCTTTATGCGGGCGCGATGTTTCACGACATGGGCCTTATACCAAAGCATAGCAGTGCCACGGAGCGGTTCGAGGTTGATGGCGCGAACGTGGCGCGCGATTTCCTGAGGAGCCATGGTATTTCGCCGGCGGATATCGATTTGGTGTGGACGGCGATTGCGTTGCATACAACGCCGGGGGTTCCGCAGCATATGCACCCAGTTGTCGCGCTGGTGACGGCGGGGGTGGAGATGGATGTGCTGGGGATCGGCTATGGCGAGTTTAGCGACGCGGACCGCGCGGCTGTTGTGGGTGCATACCCGCGCAGCGAACGCTTCAAGGAGGACATCATCCAGGCGTTCTATGACGGCATTAAACGCAAGCCTGATACGACATTCGGCAACGTGAAGGCCGATGTCATTGCCGACAAAGAGCCTTCGTTCAAGCGCGGAAATTTTTGTGCAGTGATCCGCGGCTCGGCCTGGCCGGGGTGATTGGCGCGGAATGCCCGAAATAACTTGAAATAATACCAACCGGCATTGAGGTTGCCCCTTAGGGAGCAAGGAAGCGCTTCTTTTTGAAAAAAGAAGCAAAAACTTTTGCTGATGGGGGCGCGCGGTGGACCCACCGCGCGCCTAAAGGATCAAAGTTTTTTGGTTCTTTTTTTCAAAAAAGAACCGCTTCTCTTCACCTTGCGTGAGTCAGGCTCAATGCCGATTGGCATAAAATCTTGAAATATGAGGGCCTCTTGCCGTTCACGCGGCACGTGGCCCGCCTCAACGAATTGAATCCCATCAAAGAGAGGAGGCTAGCATGAGCAAAAATCGCGGCGTCGTCTACACCAAGCCGGGCGAAGTTCAAGTTCAGGATATCGCCGATCCTAAGTTCGAGAATCCGAAAGGCCGCAAGATCCAACATGGCGTGATCCTGAAAGTCGTTTCGACCAATATTTGCGGCTCCGATCAGCACATGGTGCGCGGCCGCACCACCGCGCCGGCGGGCATGGTGCT
>FSYC01000611.1_pt1 | contig 14350 bp, 16 predicted proteins | sample 1638431 | NCBI WGS metagenome assembly FSYC01 (sample SAMEA3914788, study PRJEB12502) | metagenome | biome: forest; material: soil | place: Canada | collected 2011-07-03 | depth 0.1 m | reverse complement strand
GCTGAGGAGTATGCCCCGCCGGCCGCCGCCGCTTTTTCGTGACACCTTGGGATATCGGGCCGTTCCTACCCAGCGCGTGCACCGATGCGGCTATCGCCGCCGAGCGGCCGTCTATGGGATCGAAAGCCCAAGGTCCGCACGGTGCTCTAAATGGCCCCGGTCCGCTCCAAGCCGCCTGCGTGGAGCGGCGGGTCAAGGCGCATCCGCCGGCGATGGATGCCGATGTTCAAGAAAAAAGCGGAGCATCTCTGCGCTGGCATCCGGCCCGCGCGGATCGGTGTAGGATCCTGACGTGCTGCCGCCAAACCAGGCATGGCCTCCGCCATGGACAACCCATTGCTCGATGACCGACTGGTCTTGCAGGTCCGTGTGCCTCGTTACGCAGTAAGCGTGGCCGCCCGGGACGCGTGAGTTCTCAACAGTCTTTTTAAATGCCACTGATCGCTTTGCCTGATCGACGACGGCATCGCCATTGCACCGATCCACAGTCGCATCGGTGTCGCCATGAAAGACGATGGTTGGAACGACACGATCTTGCGCAGGCAATCGTGCGGACGATCCCGGTCTGCGCGCGACAGTGCCGCCGTTCCGCATTGCTGCGAATGCCGACGGCATGTCGCGCGCTGCCCCGCAAGCAAGACCAGAATGTACGCCGACAGCAGCATAGAGATCGGAGTAGGTCTCAGCCATGACTGCGGCCGCGGCACCTCCGGCTGAAAGACCGGCAATATAGACTCTACGAGGGTCGACCTCATAATCGCGCATCACCTGCCGGGTAATTCCCGCAATCAATGACGGCTCACCGCTATCGCGTTGCTGGTCAGCTTCGCGAAACCAGTTCCAGCATTTTTGCATGTTTGCCGCATTGGTTTGCGCAGGATAAGCGACAAAACAATCGTGCTGCTCCGCTAAGATGTTCATGCGAGTTCCTGCTGCAAAGTCGTCCGGAGATTGCGTGCAACCGTGCAACATTATGATCAATGGAAGAGCCCGATTCCGATAGGAAGTTGGGATATAAAGCTTATATTTCCGCGCACCGGAATCGTTGCTGAACGTACGTGAAACAAATTGCAGTTCGCCTTTAAGTGCAACGACTCCCGGCGGTGTATCGGGCTGGGCTAGGCCGCTACCCGGTAAATGCGCGCCACGGCGGGCACGCTGTTCCCGGGATTTACCTAGCAGTATTGGAACCGTACTGCGCAAATCTAACCCGCCAAAACCAAGTCCAAGCCGATCGATATCGCCGCGAAGCGTGGACCCCATGTGAAGTTCGGGCGCGGTCAACATCGGTTCCACCAACAGGTCGATCGTTAGCGGACTGTGCTCCGACGGCGGCGTCGCGTTGTCTGTTTTCGGTCGGCCCGTGAGCACGCGTTGCAGCGCGACCGTGGCATCCATGAGCCGGTTCACACTGGACGATGGCATTCGTATCGGGAGGTGAAGGAAAGAACTCGCCATGAAGATGTCTTTCTGTGGCTGGGAAGCCGGCAAAGGCCTTCCGGTTCGGATCCGTGGATCGGATTCCGTCGTCGTTTGTCTGTTCAAGAGGAACGTTGCCGCCGATTGCCTACGCGGCTTCTCCTTGTGCGGGCGGCCAGCGTTTCGGCGTTGCTAGTTGGTTCGGTCGGCGAGCGCTGCCTTAACCTCGGGGCTGGCATGAAACGCGCCTAGTACAGTCACCGAAGCGATCACCGCTCGGGCCAATTCGGCAGGAACATCTTTGGCGATCGTTGCCAGTCCAAGCACTTTTATGTGCAGCCTCTCGCCACGGCTGCGCGCGGCTTCGAGATCGCCGAAGCTATAGTGGCGTAGGCCGAGTTCAAGCGTGTTCCTTGTCACCGACTGGCGCACCGTGTCGGCGTGGCGGTCCAGCTGGTTGCGGATCGCGGTACGGATGAAGTCCGTGCGATTGGAATAGAAGCCCTCCTGAACCATCAGGTCGATGTGCCCGAGATCGACAAACCCAAGGTTGATTGTGATCTTCTCGCTATCGCCTACCCTGGGCCTAAGCTCGTGTACGTTTTCCATGCCCACCATCCAGTTACCATCTGTCCGGATGGCATTTGGAGTGTTTTGCCGCGAATGCAAGGCTTAGAGTCGTGAAAGTACTCGCCCGTCAGCAGCCTATCGCGGTGCCACGGTTCGATGCCGGTGACTATGCGGGGGTCCCGTGCGACTCGTGTCCGGCCGCCGCATCTGGAGCATTGCCTCCACCGCTGTGCGCAGCCCACGGACATTTCAGCTGCCACGCCGCCGGCCGCAAACACCGCCGGGTACGCGGCCATCATCGCTGCTGCCATCGCGCCCGGGCGGAACAGCCAACGATGAACATGGGCTTTGGGTCAGAGCCGAAGGTTGCGGCCGCGACGCTTATCATCTTACGAATAGACATCGCCTCGCCGCTGCCGCACCGGACATCGTCAGGACGGAGTTGTGGCAGCGAAAGTTTCAGACCAGCCCTCACACTATTGCCAGCCAGTCCCGTATCTTGCAGCGCTGGGCGACCCGCTTGTGGTTGTGCCATCCAGCGTCGACGTTACTTATACTATCGTGCTGAGCTCTAGGTGGCCCCGCCATTACACGCAGCCACGTTTGGCAACTACGGAGATATCAAACCCGAGATTGCGTACTCGTCAGAGGTCCCCCAACATCTACCGGGATCGACTGCATTGCCGCGCACGAGCGTTGGGCTATTTCAAGCGACTCCAAATACGATGTCACAAGCTCGGGAACTCGCTTTCTGATGGGTCGTTGTCGCCGTAGAAAAATGAGAGGCATGTAATGGGTCGCGGGATTCTGCTTTGGCTGCTGGGCGTGCCGATCCCGGTCATTATTATCCTCGCCTTGATATGGCATTAAGCATGGGCCCCTTAATGCCTACGGGCACCGGCGACATTGCAAACGAGTCCTCGCACTCCGCGGTGAGTTGGGCGGCAATCTTTGCCGGCACCTTCGTGGCGTTGTCCATCACACTTGTTCTTGCAGCTCTGGGAGCAGGTATCGGCCTGACATCCGTCTCCCCTTGGCCAAATTCTGGCGCCTCGACGACGACGTTCTCCATTATGACGGGAATCGGGCTAATCGTTGTGCAATGGCTCTCATCAGGTATTGGTGGGTTCATTACCGGTCGGCTCCGCACAAAATGGGTCGGCGTCCATAACCATGAAGTGTTCTTTCGTGACACCGCTCACGGGTTCCTGACTTGGTCACTCGCAACGGTCGTCGGCATGGCGTTGGTAGCCTCGGCAACATCGTCGATCGTCGGCAGCGGGACGCATGCCGCAGCCACAGTAGCGGGGGGCGCCCTCCAAATCGGCGCCCAAGCTGCGGTGCAGGGAGCACCGGGCGTCTCGGGCTATGACGTGGACGCCCTGTTCCGCTCGGACAAACCCGACGTAACCACCGGACCCGAGCAGGCTGCTCGCATCCTGGCTAACGGCGTGCACACGGGTGATGTGCCTCCGGCGGACAGGGCGTACCTGGCGCAACTCGTCAGCGGTCGCACAGGCATTTCGCAAGGAGATGCCCAAAAGCGGGTCGATGATGCGATCGAACGCGCGAAAGATATGGCCTTGAGGGCCAAGCAAGCAGCTGATGCGGCCCGCAAGGCGGCTGCGCAGCTATCGATCTTCACGGCACTGTCAATGATGATCGGCGCGTTTATCGCCTGCGTTGCCGCCGCTTATGGCGGGACCTATCGCGACGAGCACTAGTTTTTCTACCGTTCCCGCCGGTTCGCCGGCGGGAACGCTCTCATGACCGTGGCGATGGCACACTAAAACATCGCTACTCGCTGTTATTCGCCCCAGCCTCACAATCTGGCGGAGATCCTTCTTGGTAGTTTTGCACATATCGGTTGGCGGCGCTAAACACCGTAGATCATGTCCTCGGAGCCAAATTGGATCCTCGTCTTGACGTCAATGTCGAGGGCGGCCGCAATCTGCGCAAAGGACTAGGCATGGGGCGCGTTAGGTCCCATTGACCGGGCTACTTTGCCAACGAATTGCAGCAGGACGATGCGCGCGAATGCGCCTGTGACAAACTATTCGATGAAACCCCAGGGGGTGATGGATTTGGATGCGGACCAATGGCCGCGCCACATGCACGATTCAAGAGCGAGCTTCGCCATCTGATCCACGTCATTCGTTCCTTGCGGAGGACGCCCTGGCTTCGTCCGGCTTAGATATAGCCCCCGGCTGACGTCGTTCAGCGGCGCGGCTTACTTAGTCTATGCTTTCAGCATCGGTTTTCCTTCGTGGGCGACGAGGAGATCGCGCATGTCATTAGCGTGCTCCTCCTCGACGCCAAGGATGCCTTCCAGCATTACGCGCGTCGTCGTGTCATCGTCGCCAAAATAGCGGATCAGCTCTCGGTAGTGTTCAACCGCGATACGTTCGGCAACCAGGTTCTCGCGGATCATGTCGACCAGACTTTCTCCCTCGACATATTGCGATGCCGATCGGGTCGCGAGGCCCTCAGGGTTGAAGTTTGGCTTGCCACCTAGCTGATTGATGCGCTCGGCAACAGCGTTCATGTGCTGCTGCTCCTCCCGTGCATGTTCTGCGAACTCTGCCTTAACACCCTCCGAGGAAATCCCTGTCGCGGCGATTGAGTGCATTGTGTAGCGCAGCACGCAGACGATTTCGGTGGCGAGTACCGTCTGTAAAATATCGATGGTCTGCTTCGCGTCGCCTTTGTAGGCTGGCGTCACCGCTCCCTCGGATAGGTGCTGACGTGCCATCTCTCGAAGCGTCTTTACGTCGCTCAGAAAAGGTTTCTGTTTCGCAGTGGCGGCGGTCATGGAGTGTCTCCCAATTTTTGTAGGTCAATGTCTTCTGGTACAGTTATCGTCGTTCGAATGCGTCGTAACATTTAGCCGATCGCTGCCCATCACAGCGCGCAAATACAACACGACGCAAATCGCTTCGACGTTTCTATGACGCAAACGTGATCCAACGTGGAGAAAATGGGCCCCAAAAACGCGGGCCACCGCTGATGGCGCCGGGGCGGCCGTTTTTTAAGGATGCCTGGACCCAGACCGGGCGCCGAGTAGGGTTCGGCCGGTGGAAAATGTCGGATATAGGAGACGGAGTCGAGAACCGGATGCGTTGTAGGGCCTGCGAACTATGGGAAGAAGCGGTCCGGCCCAGACGCTGCGGCGATGACATGTGACATAAGGCCTGGGCAGAAATAATTGCTCAGGATCCCAAAAATACTTATCGCCGGGTGACGGCTGACGACCACTCAGGCGCCGTCAGCACCGATTCAGTTGTACCAAGCGGACAGTCGACGACCTCATCGCCGATTCCACCGAAGTGAGTCGACGAGCAAAGCCGGGCTTGTAGAACTCGGACCAAGACGCCGAATGGTCGTTATGCAAACGCGCTGTGGTTGACACTTTCGAACCCGTGATGCGATCCGCCAAAGTGGCGACATTCTCACCAAAGGCCGGCACTGCCTACGACGTCATGTCGGCGACGGCCAATATCTCGGCACCGATTCGGGCGCAGCCCCCCTGAGCCATTCAATTCTGAGCGTCAACAGATCCTTCACGGTCAGAACGCAGGATGAGGCTTCCAACGGCTTCGGTTGACCGCAATCACTTGCCGCGTCGCCGCAGGGTGACACTCGTCCGCCAGATCGAGTCGGCCCCCCCGCGTCAGACGCTCTACCCATGGTTTGGTGCGCGCCATGGCGCGAGGTGACGTCAGCCATGGAGCATGCATAGCTGGCGTTTGTGAACAACGGACGCACGGTCGCAAAGCGGATGGACCGGAACCGGCTGAGGGCGTGTGGCGTTCCGAAACTGCCCGGGGGTGGAGAGAGAGGCGTGCTAGATGAACTGTTGCGGCGACGGATTATTAGCGCGGACGGTGGCGAATGCACCCGCTGAGCCGCGCAGAGGACGAACGATTCATGCAGCGCGCCATTGCGCTCGCGCGAGGGGGCGAGCGGGGTCGGGGATTCGGACCGATCGGATGCGTGATCGTGCGCGACGGTAGGATCATTGGCGAGGGCTGCAACGAGGCGGAAGCCCGCAGCGACCCCACCGCCCATGCTGAGATTGTTGCGATTCGCAGGGCGGCGCGGGCGCTGAAAACCACTGCCCTGCGCGGTGCCACCCTGTACTCCACTTTGCAGCCTTGCGGTATGTGTTCGATGGCCTCGATCTGGGCACGGTTGACGCGCGTGGTGTACGGCGCCGGGCGCGGGCAGGTGCATGCCATGTATTTTGAGGGGCGGCATCTAGATACCGTGGATTTCATTCATGACGCATTTCGCGACGATTTACAGGTGATGGCAGGCGTGCTGGCGGCCGAATGTGCGGCACTTTATTACGCGCCAGGCGATGCGGTGCCGGCCTCGGAGCTCACGAATGTTTGAGCAACCCGACCCCAACGACAACGATGAGTCCACCCGCACGGTTTCCACCTCGCCCGCAATGGAGTCGGCGCGCGTGGCATCCGCTGGTGCCGTCAACACCGCGACGCCGCGTATTGTGGTGGCGATTCCCGTTCGTAATGAGGCCGCGCGCATCGGTGCCTGCCTGCACGCGCTGGCGACACAGACGGGGGCCGCCGTGGATCGCGTGGTGCTGCTACTGAACAATTGCACGGACGATACGCGCGTCCGCGCGGACGCAGGTGCTGCGGCGCTGGGCCTAACGATCGAGTGTGTGGAGCGGAAGTTGCCCGGCGCGCAGGCTACCGCGGGTTTCGCGCGCCGTATGGCCATGCACCACGCGGCTTCAGGACTGACGGAGAAGGATATCCTGACGACGACGGACGCGGACGGGCGGGTGGCGCCCAATTGGGTGGCTGAAACCCGGCGCGCCCTGGGACGAGGCGTGGACGCGGTATGCGGACGGGCGGTGATCGATCCGATGGAAGCGCAGGCGATTCCGGCGCAGCTGCACGCGGACGATGCGTTCGAATCCCGCCTGGGCGCACTGTTGGATGAAATCACATGGTTGTTGGACCCTGAGTCGTACGACCCATGGCCGCGTCACAGCGAACATTCCGGCGCCAGCATCGCCGTCACCGTGGCGGCGTGGCGCAGGGCTGGAGGCATGCCGGCGCTGGCATCGGGCGAGGACCGTGCGTTCATCGACAAGATCCGCCGCATGGATGGGCGGGTACGCCACCCGAAGGAGGTATGGGTAACGGTTTCTGGCCGCCTCGAAGGGCGCGCCGCGGGGGGCATGGCGGATACGATGCGTAGGCGAATCGTAAGCCAAGATGAGTTCACCGATTCGACGATCGAACCGGTGCGCCTGCGTTACCGCCGGATTGTTTTGCGCGCGCAGGCGCGGGCTTTGTGGGCCGGCTGTTGGGCTGGGTTGCATGATTTCGTGCACGCTTCCGGCGTTCCGTTGGACGTGGTGCGGGCGGCGCTGGCCTGCCGCTATTTCGGCCGGGCCTGGGAGATACTCGAGCGCGCCTGCCCGTTCCTGTCGCCGCGGAAGGTGCGATTCACTGAATTGCCCCGCGAAATCGAAATCGCCGAGGCCATGTGCGGCGCATTGCGCGCTAGGGCGGTACGCGCGGAGCCATCCCGCGCCATGCCGGCACGGCCGTGAGCGCCATTGCGGCGAACCAAGCGGCCGGTGCGCTCGCGTTGCTATTAAGCCAAGTGGGCGCGCTTGCGCAAACCTGCCTTGTGGAGGCTCAAGACTGCGATCGCACTGGTGCGTTTCCGATCGAAAGCCTGGCGCGGCTGGCCGAGGCGGGGGTACTGGCCTGCGTGGTTCCAACGCCACTGGGCGGCCTTGGCATAGGCACCGAACCGGACCGCGCCGAAGCGGCGGCAGCTCTATTGATGGCGATCGGGGGCGCCAATATCGCGCTCGGGCGTATTTTCGAAGCGCATCTGAATGCGATCCGTCTGATTATGCGTTACGGGGCCGAACCGCAGCGCCGTATTGCGGCGCGAGATGCGCAGGATGGCGCCCTGTTCGCGCTCTGGGTAACTGATGACGCGCATGGAGTCCGTTTCCAATCCACGGCGGAAGGCCTGCGGCTGCAGGGCCAGAAATTGTTCTGCTCCGCTGCGCGGCATGCCACGCGCGCGGTGATCACCGCGGCCGACACGGCGGGAGATCGTTTTTTGATGGTGGTGCCGCTTGGCCGGGGCGAGCAGGTCCGCGACTTACCAGCAGGCTTGCAGGGTGTGCGTGGCGCCGGCACCGGCTCCCTAGACTTTTCCGGCGTACTCGTGGACGCGGGCGCGGTAATGGGTACACCGGCGGCGTATCTTGAGCCGCCGGAATTCGCCGTGGGAGCCTGGCGCGCCTCGGCCGTGGCAGCCGGTGGCCTCGCGGCGCTCGTAGAGGCGGCACGCACCGAACTTGTGGCGCGCGGACGGGCGCATTCGGCCGAACAGCGGGAGCGATTCGGACGCATGATGATCCATGCGCAGGCTGCGCGCTTATGGGTGCGTCATGTGGCGCCGATCGCGGAGGATGCGGACCGGCAAGCGGAATTCGCGGAGGCAACGGTTAATCTGGCGCGCATCGCTATCGAAACGGCGTGCCTCGAAACCATCATGCTGGTGCAGCGCTCGCTGGGCCTCTCGGCGTTCCTGCAAGGCAATCCGGTGGAGCGCATGACCCGCGACCTGGCCACGTATTTGCGCCAGCCGGCGCCGGACGAGGCGTTGCGCGACGCCGCCGCCTATTTCGCCTGCAGCCCGGTTTGGGGCGGCGCATGACGGCGCGGGCAGCCGATATTCATGCGGCGTGGCAGCGTTTGCCGTTCGGTGACCTCGCTACGGTCGCGGGCGCCGGGCGGGTGCTGATCCTGTCGCCGCACCCGGATGATGAGAGCCTGGGCTGTGGCGGCCTGATCGCCACGCTGTGCCGCGCTGGGCGGCCGCCGCTGGTTGTGATGCTCACAGATGGCACCGGCTCGCATCCCGGCTCGCCGAGCGTCAATGCAAATGCGTTGCGAGATTTGCGCGAGCAGGAAGCGCGCGAAGCAACACGTCGGCTCGGGCTGCCCCCAACGTGCCTGGCGTTCCTCCGCCTGCGCGACACGGCGGCGCCACATGGCGGCCCCGCCTTCGACCAAGTGGTGAACCAGTTGACACCGCTGATGGCTGACCGCGGAACGATTTGTGCGCCCTGGGCGCACGATCCGCACTGCGATCATGTGGCCGCCTACCTGATCGCCCGGGCAACCGCGGCACGCACCGGCGCGCGGCTTCTCGCCTATCCGGTGTGGGGCTGGATGCTGCCACCGGAGACGCTCGTGCCCACGGATGACGGCGCGCCGGAAAGCGGATGGCGGCTGGATATCACGCCCGTGCTGGCCGCGAAACGGAGTGCCATTGCGGCCCACGGTTCGCAATTGGGCACCGTGATCCAGGATGACCCGAACGGTTTCACTCTGCCGGCCACGCTGCTTGCGGTATTCGACCGACCCTACGAAACCTTTCTGCTATGCGAAGCCCAGAAATGACGGGCGGGCATGAGCGCTCGCGCGACGCGGCCTATTTCGATCGGATCTACGCAACTTGCGAGGACCCGTGGGGATTCCGGTCTAGCCCCTATGAGCGCGCGAAATATGCCCGCACGATCGCCGCGCTGCCGCCGCGCCGGTTCCGTGCGGGGCTCGAAATTGGATGTTCGATCGGCGAATTGACGCGCTGTCTCGCCATGCATTGCGATACACTGCATGGGGTGGATGTAGCGGCTGCGGCTCTGCAAACCGCGCGCGAGCGCTGCGCCGACCTAGCCCATGTGCGCTTCAACGAGATGCGGGTGCCGGCGCAATGGCCTGCCGGGCAATACGATCTGATCGTGCTTTCGGAAGTGCTGTATTTCCTGTCGTGCGCCGATATCGCGCTGGTAGCGGCGCGTGTCTGCCGGGGTCTTGTCGACGGTGGCGTGGTGCTGCTCGTGAACTGGCGCGGCGTGGCTGATAACCCAATCGGCGGTGACGCAGCCGCTTGCGCTTTCGCGGCCGCGGCACCGCAATTGGCGTGCGATCTTAGGCAGGTTTTCGAGGCATTCCGGATTGATCGATTGGTGTCTTAGCGGGCTGCACGTCGGCGAGGGCCTGCGATATTGCTGGAGGCGGCGGCGCAGAATTTCTCCGAGCAGGGCATCGGAATCGGGAAAATGCCGGCGTCGCAAGATGGTGCCTCGATCGAGAGGCTAGCCGTGACGTCGATCAGGAGGACGCATTCGGGACGAAACCGGAGAAAATGGCCTGACCGAAATGCGGGGCCCGCCTATGATTCTGCATCAGGCGAGATGCGACCGACGCGGCAGAACATCGCCGTTGAGTGGGTAGCCGCTGTTATGTTCCGCGAGAGAGTGCCTTCTGATCGGAGGCGTTTTCGCCGTTGCCCTGAGTGCCGCGATCACGATGCCGCTCGCGGCCGCACCGCTTCAGGTCCCCCAATCGCGACACCGGCCGGCGCCGAACACCATCCCGGAAAGCCGATCTTCGCGGAACTGATCACGCCCGACCTCGCGGCCGCGCAGCAGTACTATGCGGGTCTGTACGGTTGGACGATTCACGACGTTGGCGGCCCCAGATCACCAAATGCAGAGGCATATCTTGACGGGGACGCGGTCGCGGGACTGGTCGAGAAAGCTGTGGCGGCTGGCGAGAACAGGCAGCCCGCCTAATTGTAACGATGTGGTGGGGGCTTCGGAGGGTGCCGACACTCCAATGAGAACCCGTCCCCGCTTGCCATTGCGGGGCAGGGCGTAGCTGGCTCAGGCGGTCAAAGACCGCCGCTTGGCCTATCCAGCAAATTGGCCATCAGCTTAGAGCCGCCCTTCGCCATGTATCAGCCCGATTAACGCACCTAAAAGTACGAAAGTCTGTACGGCGATGGAGCCAAACATCCACTTGAGAATTTCAGCCTTGGTTTCGGAAATTCTGGTGTCGAGTTTTTGAACATCTGCTCTAAGTGCAGAGATGTCCTCTTTAGTCGCGAGATTGCCGACCGAATGCCATTCGGTGATGGATTCGGCCAGTGCGGCGGATGCGTCCTGCGCCTGCTTGGCGGGAAATCCCGCGCTTTCCAATTTGCGCGCTAGCTTGAGTGTATCGAAAGCGATAGCAAGCATGTGACTCCGCGTGGTTGAACTATGATACCAATACCTCATCATAACAGAAAATAACGTTAAATTGTACCAATTTTTCTATCGCGCTTTCTTCAAGCGCATAGCTATCTATCGAGACGCAGCACCAATAGTATAACACTATGATTTATAACACGAATTTTACTCTTAATAGAGATATGTGTTAGCACGTGCATTAGAAATGTTGGAGATTTGGGCTCGAGTTCCCGATAGTTTGTTAATCGTGCAAGCTAGCGGCCCGTGCGCACCAGTTAGCTAGACGGTCCCCGTTGATTTAACCTAGCCGCGCCATCGCCTACAGTGGTGGCACGGGGCAACTGCAATCTCGCCTACGCTGCGTCTGGCCGCAGCGGATATTTTATGATCGAGCTTGGCGGTTGCTGGTCCCTCAAGATAACAATCTCCCAGCAGTTGGTGAAAACGGGGCGGCCTGGAAGACTTCCTTCGATGACAGCACCTGTCTTCATGTCCACGAAGCACTGAAAGAAATGTGACGGAGACTGCCCACCATTCGTGCAAATATATGGTCGGTCATTCGCGACCGCAAGGCACACAGGCTGACGGTTCGGTCCGTCCAGTGACCATGAGGCTGCATCAGTTGGCAGCACAATTGAATAGTTCTTGCCAAAGGAAACTGTAGTTGCTGCCTGCCACGGAAGCAGGAACGACTCTGTTACACTTTCCGGAAAGTTAGGCCCCAAGAGCACCAGTTGGCTCTTGTCTCCAGTTGAGGGCTGCTGCGTCTTTAGCGCAAAAAATTTATGGTTATGGTTCATAAAAAGAAAGAGTTCACCTGGCTCCAATTGCTCAAAGCGCTCGGTTCGAATAGGAGGGATGAATTCCATCGGATAACCTATCTCTCCAGCGGTTCGACAAAGCGACGCCACAGGTAATCAGCCGCGTGCTCCTGTGTCAGTCGTTTTGTGTCATATACTCTCGCAGTCTGGCTATATGCCGCAGCCATGAGCGCCACCAGGTGAAGCTCTGGGCCTGAATCCTGTATGGTCAGTATTTCATTGCAGCCCCCACCAGTCGAAAAGGTTGCCCCCTCTGCATAGGAAATGCCATTTTGGGAGTGCAGGCCACCTCGCCAAACTCGGCATCGACAGATGCTTTTTCCGTGGACAAAGATTTCGGCTGTGAATTCGGTCGCCGTGTTTAGTTCGAAGTCATGTTCAATTACCGCGTCGCGCCGGCCAAGCGCGGTAAGCCCGGCCTGAAAGTGAGAGCTGATCAATTCGAACGAAAGCTTAATAAACTGCCGCTTTTCCATATCTGAAGCTGCGTGCTTTATACTCGGCATGTATACGGCCGCAGCCGACGGCCGTGCGCTTAATGACAATGCGCCGGGATAGACCTTTTGGACAGGCGGCTTTCTCGTTCCTGGGTAGGCAGGACGTTGCGATGGTTTAGCTCGCTTTGCGCTGACACCTTGGGTAAGCCGGTCGCGTGCTGCCGCCTCACCGACGCCGATGAGGTTTATATGAACGACCGGCCTAAGGAGGCCGCCCGGCTGGCAGTCGCGCACAATGATTGGGAGGAGCTTTTTGTCCAAGCCCTGGGGATCTTGTGCAAAGGCGGAAGCCCATTCGGACGACGCAAATTGAGATGTCAGGTAGTCAGGCGAGAGAACGAGGATTGTCCGGTCCGCTTCGCTGGCTGCCTTCTGCATCTCCAAAACAAAGTTGCTGCCCGGGCGGAAATCCCATGCTTGTACGGCGACCGTAAAGCCCTCTTCCTCGAGAACAAAACCAATCCATTCGGCCCATGCCTTGTCCGCCGAGGTGTAGCTTATGAAAAAATCCGCCATTACAGCTTAATCCAATCAGGCAAATTCATACCCCGCTCAGATAGTCGGCACAACGATGGCGACGCCAGTTGTCCTGTGATAGCAAGGTCGCTGCCCACCGCACTCAACCAGGAAGAACTTCATCGAGTTTAAAATATCGGCCATCTATCTTTAGAGCCGGGAATGCGCGGCACGTCGCATAGGGCAAGCCATACTGAACGTTGCGCGGCTGAATATTAAAAACTACCATGTCTCGTTCCGAAGTGTACTGATATGCCGGCACTTGTATCATAGCCTGAGGGCCCTCGCGCGGGTCGCCGTGCTTCTCTGCAATGCTTAGTACAAGCTCTCTCAATGTGTCTACGGTCGCGTCTGCTACCTCATGGGTGCCGCTAACCTCATTTTGTCGGACCATTCCGTGAGCTGACGCTGATCCTGCTCTATGCAGAGTCGCCTGGGCCAAAGTCACGAGCTCCATTGTGATGCCTCCCCCTGCTAGCGTTCACGTAGACTCGGATTCTCGCAACCTCGTCAAGGCCAGGCTCACGCCCGCACTTCTCGCACTGCAAGCCCACCATGGGCCGGGACAACGCCGCCCGCACGCAGTCCACAGCCCTCGCCGCTGCCTGGGACGTGGCCACGTAGATTCCCCGTCCCGCGCGGCCGCGAATCAGGCCAGTGATCTTCCGCACGTTCAGAGGCCGCTCAGCACGCCGTAGAGACCCTTCACCGCCTAGCTGAACTCCTAAGGCGCAAACCGCGCCAGCCGCTTGCGTTTCGGATTTACGGTCCCCTGTCTTTGATTTGGATCATACAGCGGCATGGTGCGATCTGGGTGCTCGGGGTCCCGCTTTATGAGGTGGGCAAAGAGCGCAACTGTGTCAGACAACGTCGAAAAGTTATGGTGGGCCGGCGAGACGGTTGGGGGCCACGGTCCTCAGGGATCCATTGCAAAGCCTTAAAACGCGGACGCTCAAACGATACTACTAAGCCCTAAAGAGGAGCGGCTTCTTCAAGCATATCGTGATTTCAGAAGCGCTTTTGAGGCAGCGGCGCAGGATCCGGATGGGGCTCCCTTGCCCGAGCCTGGCGTTCCACTGGCGGTAGAATTCAGGCCACAACTTGGACAAATCAGGGCCATGTTCGTGCACCTTCTCAGGCAATCCGGTTCAACGACAACGGCTAGCATAGATCCTGATGACCGTTTCATCCTAGACGCGGCCATAGCTGGAAAAAACCTGTATTCAGAGGTGCTATCTGAGAAGCTATATACCTTTATTGACGCCACGCAGCCAGAACTGCTATTAAGGCGCTCGAACCGGAATGAACCTACCAAAATCCCGCCCGCTCGTGTTTCGAGGGACTTTCAACTATCCATGACAGAAGAGGAGAGGGAAAAATGCCAACTGAAACGGATATACTTAGGATTTTACCCGGAGCTATAAGTCAAATCAATGCGGCGG
>FSYC01000212.1_pt1 | contig 14762 bp, 12 predicted proteins | sample 1638431 | NCBI WGS metagenome assembly FSYC01 (sample SAMEA3914788, study PRJEB12502) | metagenome | biome: forest; material: soil | place: Canada | collected 2011-07-03 | depth 0.1 m | reverse complement strand
GCAACGCGGCCCATCCCGGCTATGCGCGCACCGATTTGCAAAGCGCCGGCCCCAGCCTGGGGCGCCAGAGCCCGTCGCTTACCGAACGCCTCAGCAAACGACTGGGACCCTATATTTCGCAAACCGCTTCCGAGGGCGCATTGCCGACACTTTTCGCGGCGACCGCCCCGGAGGCCAAACCAGGCGGTTATTACGGCCCGCAAGAGGGTTTCGAATTATGGGGCCGCGTCGGCGAGGCGGTGATCGGCAGCCGGGCGCAGGACGCGGCCGTTGCCGGCAGGCTCTGGAATGTTTCCGAACAGCTCACCGGGGTGAGTTGGCCGTCATCGCTCCAGGCCGCTGGTATTGTACCGACCCGCATTGAGGTTGACCCATAGAAAGCAAGGAAGCGCTTCTTTTTGGAAAAAGAAGCAAAAACTTTTGCTCATTGGGGCGCGCGTTGGATCCACCGCGCGCCCCAATGATCAAAAGTTTTTTGGTTCTTTTTTTCAAAAAAGAACTGCTTGCCTTCGCCTTGCGTGATCCGTTCGGCCCCTACTGCGTAATCTGGAACACCGTGCCCGGAAAGGGCTTGCCGGTGGTCTGGTTCACGCTGCCATAGGTGGTGCCGTAAAGCGTGCCGCCGGCGCCGACGAGGATGTTGGAATAAGGGAATTGTCCGCCCTCACCTTTCGTGAAACGAACCAGCGCTGTTTCGGTCCAGGTGCTGCTGCCACTGGCCGGCGGCGTCAGCTTGAAAACCGACCCGAGTGCGGATGGGCCCGCCGCCAGCGTGGTGCCGTACAGCGCGCCCGATGCATCCTCGCTCACCGAAGCCCACGGGCCGTTGCCGTCTAGCCCGGCGCCACCGAAGCGCCACAGAATGGTCGGGACCCAAGGGCCATCGCCGTTGGCCTGCGGCGTCAGTTTGAACACGGTGCCATGGCTGGTACCGCCGCCTGCCGTCGTGCCGTACAGCGCGCCGGTGCTGTCCGTAATCAACCCTGCCTCGGGAAAACCGCCGTTCAAGCCACCCAGGAAGACGTGCAGCAAATGCAGTTTCCACGCGGAACCCGCGTTGACCGGGGGAGAGAGCTTGAAAACCGTGCCGTTATCGTGCGGGCCGAGCCCCGCGGCCGTGCCGTAGAGCGCGCCCGCCTTGTCCATTAACAGGTTGCCAAACGGAACACCGCCATCGGTAGCGGCGGTAAAGCTGTGCAGAACGGTTTCGGTCCAGGCGGTGGCGCCAGCGGCGGGTGGCGTTAGCTTGAAGATCGTGCCAACGCCGTTGGCGCCGCCCAACGTGGTGCTGCCGTAGAGCGCCCCCGTGCTGTCCTCCGTCAGGACCGATTCAGGAATGCTGCCATCGGCGCCGCCCGAAAAGGCATACAGTACCGTCTGCGTCCAGGCGGTTCCCCCCGCGGCCGGCGGCGTCAGTTTGAACACCAGGCCCACGCCGTTTGTACCGCCGGTGATCGTGGTGCCGTATAACGCGCCGCTCTTGTCCATCATCAGATTGGCATAGACCCCGCCACCATCGGCGCCGCCGGTAAAGTTATACAGTACGGTCTCGGTCCAGGCGGTCTGCCCCGCGGTTGGGGGTGTCAACTTGAACACCACACCCGCGGGTCCCGTTCCGCCAGAGGTATTGGTGCCGTAGAGGGCGCCGGACGCATCGGTGATCAGGCCAGCATGCGGAAAGCCGCCATCCGCTTTAGCCGTGAAACTGTGCAGTATTGTCTCGACCGGCGCGCTCCACGCGGTGCCGGCCGCAGTGATGATGGCGGCCGCCATTGCGGCCGGTAAAATTCGCGATTGCATTATGTTTCCCCAGAATGTCGGCGCTAATGGCGCAGCATCGGGCATTTCGGCCATGGGATTACCCCCACCGAAAACGCCCTGGATAACAGAATGTTCACCCAATGACAGCGTTGTCAATGCTTTTTGACAGCATGTCGCTGCCGTGCCGGCGTCTAGGCGAAGGTATAGAAAGCGCTTCTTTTTGGAAAAAGAAGCAAAAACTCTTGCACATTGGGGCGCGCGTTGGATCCACCGCGCGCCCCAATAAGAAAAAGTTTTTTGGTTCTTTTTTGTCAAAAAAGAACTCTTGCTTGCGCTTCACAATCAACGCCGGGAGCACCGCCCCCAGCGTTTCGCAGTTTAGTTACTAGGGCGGTTAAGCCCTAGTAATCCATATCACCCATGCCGCCCATGCCGCCGCCGCCCTGCGGCGCCGCGCCACGCTTCTCCGGACGATCCGCCACCATCGCTTCGGTGGTGATCAGCAACCCGGCAACCGACGCCGCATTTTGCAATGCGACGCGTACCACCTTCGTGGGATCGATAATGCCCGCGGCGATCAGATCCTTGTATTGGCCCGATTGCGCGTCATAGCCGAACCCGTACTCGGCGCTCTCAAGCACCTTGCCACCGATCACGGCACCATCTTCACCGGCATTCTCGGCGATCTGGCGCAGCGGAGTTTGCACGGCCTTGCGAACCATTTCGATACCGAACTTCTGGTCCTGGTTGTCGAACTTCACGTTCGCCAGGATCAGGCTCGCGCGCGCCAGGGCGACGCCGCCACCGGGAACCACGCCTTCTTCAACGGCCGCACGGGTTGCGTGCAGCGCGTCGTCCACGCGATCCTTGCGCTCCTTTACTTCCACTTCGGTGGCGCCACCAACGCGAATGACGGCAACACCGCCGGCCAGCTTGGCCAGACGTTCCTGCAGCTTCTCGCGGTCGTAGTCCGAGGTGGTTTCTTCCATCTGGGCGCGGATTTGGTCGCAGCGCGCCTTGATCACTTCATGCGTGCCCGAGCCGTCGATGACGGTGGTGTTTTCTTTCTCGATCAGCACGCGCTTGGCACGGCCGAGCATGTCGAGCGTGACATTTTCCAGCTTGATGCCGATGTCTTCGGAAATCACCTGGCCGTTGGTGAGGGTAGCGATGTCTTCCAGCATCGCCTTGCGGCGATCGCCGAAGCCCGGCGCCTTCACGGCGGCAACCTTCAGGCCGCCACGCAGCTTGTTCACAACAAGGGTAGCGAGCGCTTCGCCCTCGATATCCTCGGCAATGATCAGCAGCGGACGGGCGGACTGCACCACGGCTTCGAGCAAGGGCAGCAATGTCTGCAGGCCGGAGAGCTTCTTTTCGTGGATCAGGATGTACGGATCCTCGAGCTCCACGGTCATTTTCTGCGCGTTGGTGATGAAGTAGGGCGAGAGGTAGCCGCGGTCGAACTGCATGCCCTCCACCACTTCAAGCTCGGTATCCATGCCCTTGGCTTCTTCGACGGTGATCACACCCTCGCTGCCGACCTTCTGCATGGCTTCGGCGATCATGCGGCCGATTTCGGCCTCGCCATTGGCGGAGATCGTGCCGACCTGGGCGGTTTCCGCCTGGGTGGTGATCTTCTTGCTGCGCAGGGCCAGCTCCGCCACCAGGGCGGTTACGGCCTTGTCCACGCCGCGCTTCAGGTCCATCGGCGCCATGCCGGCGGCGACGGCCTTGCCGCCCTCGCGCACGATCGCCTGCGCCAGCACGATGGCCGACGTGGTGCCATCACCAGCGATGTCGTTGGTTTTGCTGGCAACTTCGCGCACCATCTGGGCGCCCATGTTCTCGAAACGGTCGGAGAGCTCGATCTCCTTGGCCACCGTCACACCGTCCTTGGTGATCCGCGGCGCGCCGTAGCTCTTTTCGATGACCACATTGCGGCCCTTGGGGCCGAGTGTGACCTTCACCGCGTCGGCCAGGGTATCGACCCCACGCAACATGCGGCTACGCGCGTCTTCGCCGAAGCGAACGTCTTTGGCTGCCATAATTTCTTTTCCTTGTTATCGTTCAGGCGGCTTTTTTGGCGAGCTTGCCGGCGTCTTCAATGATCCCGAGCACGTCGCTCTCCTTCATGATCAGAAGCTCTTCGCCGTCCAGCTTTACTTCGGTGCCCGACCATTTGCCGAACAGAATGCGGTCGCCGGCCTTCACATCCAGGGCGACAATGGTGCCGCGTTCGTCACGGGCGCCGGGGCCGGCAGCGATTACTTCGCCTTCCATCGGCTTTTCCTTGACCGTATCGGGGATGATGATGCCGCCAACGGTCTTTTCTTCAGGCGTGATGCGGCGGACCACAATGCGGTCATGCAGCGGACGAAATTTCATTTGAGCAGCTCCACAGTGCCAGTAGGGCGGGGCCAGCTTCGGGCGTTCTCGCCAGACGGGTCTCCGCACTCCGGCGTTCAACGGGAGGCTGTATACGCCGATCGTCCTGGTGGGGCTAGGCTTGGGCTGTACACACTTCGCGCAGCAGCTACGTGGCACAGGCCGCCCTTAGCTTGGCTGCTGAGGCGGCAACGCTAATCATACCTTAATAAGAAAGAAAGCGCTTCTTTTTGAAGAAAAGAGCATAACCGTCCAGGGAAGAGACGCCAAAGGTTACAGCGCATTGAAAACGCTAGTAGGTTTAGAAAAGGCCAGTGCCTCCGGCGGCTGGGGCCCGAGGCCCCAGACCCCCATTTATTAGAATTCATACATTTCAGCGATATAACCGACGGTTGAAACGAAGGCACTGACTTGCGTCATTAGCTTCGATGCTTAATGACATCAAATCCTTCTGTATGCCGCGCGCGCTGACCAGCTTAAGAATATTTACGCATGGCGTAGCGCATCCACTGAACACAAACTACCAGCGCAGGTAACTGGATGATAGACATTCGCAGTACGCCTGGTAGAAACCATTTATTGCCGTCGTCACCGTAAAGTACAAGAATGCCCTGCGCACCGGCCACAAGGCCGCAGAGCGGTATCAGTAATATGAGCGCCGGCCATGGCACTGTGCAAAAAGCTTGGTCATGATTTTTGCAATAATCGCCCCAATAACCATTGATAGTGCGGAAGCCATGACGGTGGCAACGATTCCGAATATTGGCGCGAATTCCAGGATTGACATCGCAGCATCCAGCGGAGGCATAGCCTTAATATTAGCCTTGCCTAACAGTGAGCAGGCAACCAAAACTGCAAAAACAAGGGCGGTAACCGCGTAACCGATGAAACAAAATCCCGCAAGCACAGGAATTTGCCTGTTCCCCTCAGCCGCAGTTGCGCTCGGCCTTCGGTATAATGCCATCATATTAGAAACTTGCCTATTTCTAAAAAATGGGGGTCTGGGGCCTCAGGCCCCAGCCGCCGGAGGCTCCTGTCCTTTTTCACTTAACCCTAGCTGCCCTACCTGGGCATTTACGAAAAAGTAACAAGAGCTTTTGTTACTTCGCCGCGGTCCAGCGTTTCAGCCACGCATTCACCGTGTCGTGCCATTGCACGGAGTTTTGCGGCTTTAATACCCAGTGGTTTTCGTCTGGGAACGTTAGGAATTCGCTGGGAATACCCTTGCGCTGTAGCGCGCTGAAGGCGGCGAGGCCTTGATCCAGTGGAATGCGGTAATCGTGGCCGTCGTGAACGACCAACATGGGCACATGCCAATCGGCGACGTGGTTGATGGGGTTGAAGCGCTCGTAGTTTTCCGGCTTTTCCCATGGCGTGGCGTGGCCATTTTCCCATTCGGAGAACCAAAGCTCCTCTGTGGAATAACCCATCATGCGGTTATCGAACACGCCGTCGTGATCCACCAGGCATTTCCACGGCGTGTTCCACACACCGGCCATCCAATAGACCATGAAACCGCCATAGCTGGCGCCCAACGCACACGCATGGTTGCTATCCAGAAATGGATACTTGGACAGCGCCGCGGCCCAGCCTTTTTGTAGATCCTCGAGCGGGCGGTCGCCCCAATGGCCGCTGATCGCGTCCGTGAACGCCTGGCCGTAGCCGGTGCTGCCGTGGAAATCGATGAATACGGAGGCGAAGCCGGCGCCGGCATAGGTTTGCGGGTTCCAGCGGTAGCTCCAGCCATCGCCGAAACTACCCTGCGGGCCGCCATGCACGATGAACGCCACCGGGTATTTGCGGCCAGCCACGGCGCCGGCGGGCTTCATGACATAGCCATGCACCGTCTCGTTGTTCCAGCCGGCGAAGGTGAATGGCTCATAGCTGCCCATCTCCACGCCGGCCAGCTTGGCGGCATTGATATTGGTTAGCCGCTGGGCTGAGTCCGGCTTCAGCGAATACAGGTCGTCGGGCTGGCTCAAGCTGTCCAGCGCGAACACCAGCGTGCCGTGGCCGGTGTCGAAATCGCTGACATGGCCGGTGGCCGTTAGCTGTTTGGCAGCGCCGGTGGCCGTATCGATGGCGAACAGGCTGTCATGGCCGGTGTCGTCCGCCGTGGCGTAGATCGTGCGACCGTCAGCGGCAAACGCGATTTTCTGCGCCGAGCGGTCCCAATGCGGGGCCACGTCATGCGTAGCACCGGTGGCCAGATCCCGCACCATGATGGCGAAACGATCGGCTTCGAAGCCGGGGCGGGTGGTGGCGCGATAGGCGAGTTTGGTGCCGTCCGGCGAGAATACCGGTGAGCCGTCCCAGGCCGGGTTCTGCGCGGTGAGGTTCGCGGGTGCCGCGCTGCCGTCCAGCTTTACCTGGTAGAGGTCGAAATTCGTGCTCCATGGCTCGGTACGTCCGGCCAGGCGGGCGGAAAACACCAGGGTTTTCGAATCCGGGCTGATGGCGAAATCCTCGCCGCCGCCGAAGGGTTTGGTGGGGGTATCGCCATCGAAATGGGCCATTAGCGGCACCGGCGGGCTGGCGGCGATGCCGTGGCCGTTCAAAGCGAGGGCGAAAAGATGGTTGCGCGTGCCGTCCGCCCATTCATCCCAATGGCGCACGAATAAATGGTCGTAGAGCTTGCCGGTGGCTTTCTGTTTTGCTTGCGCATCCTGGCGCTGCTTGGTGCAGGCGGGGGTTTCGCAATCGGGGAATACCGCCTGGGCCACCACCAGCGTCTGGCCGTTCGGCGCCACGCGGAACGCGCCCACGTCCAGCGGTAGCTTCGTTACCTGCACCGGCACTTCGAAGCTGGCATTGGCGCCGGCGTCGATGCGCCACACCTGGGCGGAGCCGGCGCGGGAGGACAGGAAGTAGATGGATTTGCCATCCGGCGCCCAGGCTGGCGCGCTGGCGCCGCCGGCGGAGGCGGCGAGCTTGACTGGCACCGGGTTGGCGCACGCTGCGCATACGGTCCAGATGCTGTGCACGCCCTTGTTGGCGGCGTAGTCCGTGCTGCGCACATCGAACACCACGCGGGTGCCGTCGGGCGAAATCTGCGGGCCGCTGACGCGATCCAACGTCGCCAGGTCCATCGGCGTAAACGGCCGGGCTTGCGCCGCGACGGCGGTGCCGGCCAGGAACGTGGCCAGAAGAAGGGTATTGCGGGCGGTCATACGGGGCTCCGGTGTCAGGAAAGGCCCTGCGCTACCGAAAAATGCCCGTTATGCACAGGGGGTAGGGAAGCGCTTCTTTTTGGAAAAAGAAGCCAAAACTTTTGTCCATGAGGGCGCGCGTTGAAACATCGTGGCGCCATAACAAACAAAAGTTTTTTGGTTCTTTTTTCCAAAAAAGAACTGCTTCCTTTCCTTACTGTGCCCGATTATCCACCAATTCCCGCACCACCCCCGGATCGGCCAGCGTGGAAGTATCCCCCAAAGCATCCGTCTCATTAGCCGCGATTTTACGCAGGATGCGCCGCATGATCTTGCCGCTGCGGGTCTTGGGCAAAGACGGCGCCCACTGAATGCAGTCCGGCGCCGCGATGGGGCCGATTTCGTGGCGCACCCAGGCGACCAGTTCCTTACGCAGCGCCTCGGTAGGCTCGATGCCGGCCTTCAGCGTTACGTAGGCGTAAATCCCCTGCCCTTTCAGGTCGTGCGGAAAGCCCACGACGGCGGCTTCGGCCACGTTCGGGTTGGCTACTAGCGCGCTTTCCACTTCGGCGGTGCCCATGCGGTGGCCGCTGACGTTGATGACATCGTCCACGCGGCCGGTGATCCAGTAATAGCCGTCGGTATCGCGGCGGGCGCCGTCGCCGGTGAAGTATTTGCCGGGATAGGTGGTGAAATAGGTTTGAATGAAGCGCGGGTGGTCGCCGAAGACGGTGCGCATCTGGCCGGGCCAGCTGGCGGTGATGCAGAGATTGCCTTCGACGGCGCCAGTGAGCTCTTTACCTTCCGCGTCTACCAGCATCGGCAGCACGCCGGGCAGCGGTAGCGTGGCGCTGCCCGGTTTTTGCGCGACCGCACCGGGGAGCGGGCTGATCATGATGCCGCCGGTTTCGGTTTGCCACCAGGTGTCCACGATCGGGCAGCGTTCATCGCCCACCACGCGGTAATACCACATCCAGGCTTCCGGATTGATCGGCTCGCCGACGCTGCCGAGGATGCGCAGGGATTTGCGGGAGGTGGCTTTTACCGGGCCCTCGCCGTCGCGCATCAGGCTGCGGATGGCGGTGGGAGCGGTGTAGAAGATGTTGACCTGGTGCTTGTCGACGACTTGCCAGAAACGGCCGACATCCGGGTAGGTGGGAATACCCTCGAACATCAGCGTAATCCCGCCATTCGCGAGGGGGCCGTAGACGATGTAGGTGTGGCCGGTGACCCAGCCGACATCGGCGGTGCACCAGAACACCTCGCCTTGTTTGTAGTCGAACACCAGTTCGTGGGTGAAACTGGCCCAGACCAGGTAGCCGCCGGTGGTGTGCAGGGCGCCTTTCGGTTTGCCGGTGCTGCCGCTGGTGTAAAGGATGAAGAGCGGGTCTTCCGCGTTCATGGGTTCCGGCTCGCACTCCGGCGAGGCTTCGGCCAGCAGCTTGGTGTAATCCAGATCACGGCCCGCGGTGCGGGGCACCTCGGCACCGGTGACGGGGACAACGATTACGTTCTTGATCGTGGGGCACTGGGCCAGCGCTTCGTCGGCATTGGCTTTCAGGGCCACCGTGCGGCCACCGCGGCGGCCTTGGTCGGCGCAGATGAGCAGAGTACTGCCGCAATCCTGAATGCGATTGGCCAGGCTATCGGGCGAGAAGCCGCCGAACACCACGGAATGAATGGCGCCGACGCGCGCGCAGGCCAGCATGGATACGGCGGCTTCCGGCACCATCGGCAAGTAGATCGTGACCCGGTCACCGCGCTTGACGCCTAGTGATTTCAGCACATTGGCGAGGCGGCAGACCTGCTCGTGCAGTTCGCCATAGGTGATGTGGCGGGAGTGGTCCGGGTTGTCGCCTTCCCAGATGATGGCGGTTTGGTTCGCGCGCTTTGCTAAATGCGCGTCCAGGCATACGGCGGAGGCGTTCAGCACGCCGTCCTCGAACCATTTGATCTGAACATCGCCCTCGAAACTGGCGTTCTCGATGATGGTTGGCGGCTTGATCCATGCGATGCGGCGCGCCTGCTCGGCCCAGAAATGCTGCCCATCATTGGCGGCATGGTTCTGCATGACGCGGTACTGGTCCGCGGTAACGTGTGCTGAAGCGGCGATCGCCGGTTTCACATGGATCAGCGTGTCATCGGACATGGGCGTTCTCCTGGGGCTCGGCCTCTCGCACCGGGGCTTGGGGCAGAGCCTACCGCCCAGCGTCCGCCGGAACCATAAGAACCGCACCCTGAACGGTGCATGGCACCTGGGTTAGGAACTCTCCCTTGCACGGGCCGCGCATGCATTGACCGGTATCAATTAAGAATTCTGCGCCATGTGTCGCACAGACGATACGGGTGGCGTCGGCATTGACGAATTTGCCGGGTAGCCAGTCCAGGTTCACGCCGAGATGCGGGCAGGCGTTGACGTAAACGGCAATGCCGCTGGGGCCGTGCACGGCGAACAGGCCGGGGGCACCTGGGGTTTCTTCGGGGAAGGCCGCGGTTGTGCCGGGCGGGAGTGCGGCTAGGTCGCACAGGGCCCTTTTCGACGGATCACTCACGGACGTTTCCTGCACGCAACACTGGGGGAGGGCTAGGGTTAAGGGGAAGGCAAGCAGTTCTTTTTTGGAAAAAAGAACCAAAAAACTTTTGAAATTATGGCGTACGCGGTGCCTTAACGCACGCGCCAATGGACAAAAGTTTTTGCTTCTTTTTTCAAAAAGAAGCGCTTCCTTCCTGTGGCGCGGCGGCGAGCCAGGCGACGTTGCCGGTTTCTAGAGCGCGTTGGATGTGGATCGGTAAAGTGGGCGCCGGCATGGGTGGCGTAGCGCGCTGGGCCCGGGGATTGGCCGCGAGGGTGGCGAGCACGTGTTCGATGCGGGATTCGTCGATCCAGGGCGTGTCGGCGATATCCATCGTGTCGGCAGAGCCGCCGGCGGCGAGTTGCTGGGCCAGGGAATCGCGGGCTTTCTCGATGGGGGAAAGCTCGTCGGGCGGGAGCAGATGGCAATCCCTTGTTAGCAGCAGATGGGCGGGTTTGAGGGTTCCATCCGGGTTGCGCGTGGCGGCGAGATAGGCGGCACGCAGGGCGGGGCCGCGGTTGGGCGCGGCCGCGGGGACGGCATCCAGTGAAGCGGCGATGTCGCGGAGGTGGCGGCGGAGGATTTCGACGAAAAATGCATCGAGGTCCGCGTAATGCCATCGCAATGACGCGGTGCTGATGCGCAACGCTGTTGCGAGGAGGGCGAAGGTGATGCCGTGGCGGCCGAAACCGGCCATCAGCGCTTCACCGGCTTGCAGGATGCGGTGCTCCCGTTCCTGCTGGCGCGGGTTGAGGGGCGGAAGCGGGGCAACCCGTTCGACCATGTTGCGGAGGATGCGGAGGGGTATGGGCATGCAACGAGCGTTAGCACGTTTGTTAGTCTGTGTAAAGTGATACTGACATTTTGAAGGCAGGATGAGCCGGCGTGGGATGCCTCAGGCCACGCTTAGCTCGTTGAGCGCCACACGAAGATCAGCCGCATCGAGGCCGGCCAGTGCAGCCTCGATCCTGGCGTGGGCGCCGCGCCATAGCGGCATGGCTTCCGCCAGCTTCGCACTGCCTAAATTCGTCAGCCGCAGAATCCGGCTGCGGCGATCTTCGTGATCGATCTCGACATTGATCAATTGGCGCCGCTCGAGCGGCTTCAGTGCTGCTGTTAGCGTGGTGCGGTCCATCGCCAGCAGCTTTGCCACCGATCCGATATTCGGCGGTTGCGGGCGGTTCAACGACATCAGGAGCGAGAATTGGCCGTTGGTGAGCGCCAGCGGACGCAATACGTCATCGAAATGACGCGCCAGCGCGCGGGCCGCGCGCTGCGTGTGCAGGCACAGACAGGTGTCCCGCACCACCAGCGTTGTCGCGAACGGGACGAGGTTTGACATGGCACCATTATGTTGATACCAACCCTTTTGTCAATCGGCCGTAACGCGGCCAGAGATCATGCGGCGCCGTACGTTTCAACGGAGGCGCGAAGCAGGGCAGGAGGAAAAATGGCCACCATCGAAGGCGGATTTATCTGGTACGAATTGATGACCGGCGACGTTGCCGCGGCAGAGGCATTTTACGCCAAGGTGCTTGGCTGGAACATGGAAGATGCAGGCATGCCAGGCGGGCACTACACCTTGGCCAAGGTGGGCAGCCGGCAGGTGGCGGGGATTATGGATATTCCGGCGGACGCGAACGGCGCGGGGCCGGTTTGGTTCGGCTATATCCGCGTCGCCGACGTTGATGCGGCAGCCGAACGGGTTCGCGGCGCGGGCGGCGCGGTGCACCGCGCGCCTTCGGATATTCCGGGCGTCGGCCGATTTGCCGTGGTGGCCGATCCGCAAGGCGCAGCCTTCATGTTATTTCGGGGCGACGGCACGCCGGCCGCGGATTTGGCGCCAGGCACGCCCGGCAGCATCGGTTGGCATGAATTGCGCGCGCGCGATTGGACATCGGCTTTCTCGTTTTATCACGATATGTTCGGCTGGCAGAAATCCGACGCCGTGGATATGGGACCGATGGGCGTGTACCAGGTGTTTTCAATAAATGGCACCGGGGCGGGTGGCATGATGAACAGTGCCGAGGCGCCGCCCTGGCTGTACTATTTCTGCGTTGAGAATATCGATGCCGCGGTCACCCGGGTTGCCGACGGCGGCGGCCGCGTCACCAACGGTCCGAACCAGGTTCCGGGCGGCTCCTGGATTGTTCATGCGATAGATCCGCAGGGTGCCACATTCGCGGTTGTAGGGCCACGCCAATAGGATTTTCCACGTTCGCAGGTGGAGGAAATTTCAATGGATTTCGAGACAAGCACACTCGTTCCAGCGATCGAACTCGCGCGCGCCAACCGGGTGCGGATACCAAATGAGAGCGCCGCTTATCGCGCCGCGCGCACCGCATTGCTGGCTGAGGAAATCGAGTTGCGCCGGCATATTGAGCGCGTGGCCGCACAGCGCCGCGCGCTGCCGCCCGGCGGTGAGGTGAGCGGCGATTATCGTTTCATTGGCGAAAGCGGACCCGCCGGCTTGGAGGATTTGTTCGGCGGCAAGCAGACGTTGGCCATTTACAGCTTCATGTTCGGACCGCAACGGGCCCGGCCATGCCCGATGTGCACCAATCTTCTGAACGCCTGGGAAGGCAACGCCGCGGATATCGGCCAGCGCATATCGCTGGTTGTCGTGGCACGCTCGCCCATCGAGCGCCTGGCCGCATGGAAAAGCGAACGCGGCTGGAAGAACCTGCGCCTGTACAATGATGCAAGCGGCGCCTATTCCCGCGACTATTTTGGTGTGCTGCCCGACGGGTCGGAAGTGCCCGCCTTTAATGTATTTACGCGCAAGGACGGCGTTATCCGCCACTTCTGGTCGGGAGAGATGACGGGGAGCACCGCCGATCCGGGGCAGGATCCGCGGGGCGCGCCCGATCCGGCTCCGCTCTGGATGGTGTTGGACTCCACGCCGGAGGGGCGGGGCACGGGGTGGTATCCGGCATTGGAGTACGGGGCCTAAGCGCAGGCTGAAGCCGTCCCGCCCTGGACGTGATCGAATAACGCGTCAGGCGCATCAAAATTACGTGTTCGCGATGCCCGAATACTCGCAACCAGTGCGAAACTGCGCGCAATCAGCGGGCGCCGGCACATCTATGTGGTGTCCGGTTTTGGCTGCCGAAGCTGTTTCGAACCGAACCGGAACGCAAACTGAAGAATCCGTGCGGGAACTCAGTATGCGCCCGTAGAGACGTTTTGGTTGCCACCCCGTGCCGGGAGTAACGCCATGCGCTTTCTCACCTTCTGCATCCTGTGCCTGGGTGCCACCGCCGCCACGGCGCAGCCGGTGCAAATTACCGGTGCCTGGGTACACGCCGTGCCGCCGTTCCAGAACACCGCCTCGGGCTATCTCACGCTGCATAGCGACAAGGACGATATACTGACCGGAGTGACGATCGATACCGGGGGCACCGCCACGCTGCAAAAGACCCAAACAACCGACGATCAGAGCCAGCCGCAGGATGTCAAAAAGCTGGCTTTGCCCGCCGGCAAAACGATAACGCTGGCACCTGGTGGTACCTATCTCGCGCTCGGGAACCAGGCCCCGCTGATCCCTGGCTCCAGGGTTGGCATGACGCTGCATTTCGCGCATTCGCCGCCGGAGACGGTTGTGTTGAACGTACTTTCGTGTGCGGATGCCTGCCCGTGGATGCATTGATGCTGACTCATAGGAAGCAAGGAAGCGCTTCTTTTTGAAAAAAGAAGCAAAAAACTTTTGATTATTGGGGTACGCGTTGAACGCAACGCGTACCCCAAGGCGCAAAAGTTTTTTGGTTCTTTTTTTCAAAAAAGAACTGCTTGTCTTCGCCTTTCACATCTAGAATCTTTTGTCCGATGGACATTGGCTTCATTCCGATACATTATTTCTCTGGTAACCTGATGGCCGATGAAGCCAGGCGGGATTTGCCAATTTCGGGCATATTGGAGTCGACTCCATGAAGGCGTCATTCTGTGCGGCAGCGTTGTTGCTGTGCTTTGTCTGGTCCGCGCAGGCCGATGAGCCCTGGCTGCGGCTGCCGCCGACGCCTGCCTTGCCGAAACTGGCGGCGACGAGCCTTGTGGCGGTGAATGGCGCACGGATCTGGTACGGCACGGTGGGGCCCGTCGAGCGCGGCGCGCAGGGCCCTGAATGGGTGGTACTGCTGCATGGCGGATTGGCCAACTCCGCTTATATGGGCGGGATCGCGGCGGATCTGGCGCGCGATTACCGCGTGCTGCTGATCGACAGCCGCGGCCATGGCAGGTCCAGCGCCGGCAGCACGCCCATTGGCTATGATATCATGGCGAGCGATGTGCTGGGCGTAATGGATCATCTGGCGATCAAGCGCGCGGCGCTGGTGGGGTGGAGCGACGGCGCCATTATCGGGCTGGTGATCGCGCGCCACCATCCGGAACGATTGAGCCGGCTATTCGCCTTCGCGGCTAATTCCACGCCGGACGGAGCGGCCGATCCCAGCGGCAGCGTGGTGTTCATGGCCTATGAAAAGCGTGCCGAGACAGAGTATGCGCAGATCTCGCCTGATCCCGGCGGGTACAAGGCGTTTTATAAAGCGATCAATACGATGTGGCTCACACAACCGCATTTCACGAAGGCGGATTTGCAGGCGATAACGGTGCCAACCTGGATTGCCGATGGCGATCATGACGAGGCAATCCTGCGCCGCGATACCGACTTCATGGCGCAGACCATTCCGGACGCGCGCGAGCTTATCCTGCCGGGCGTGAGCCATTTCGCGTTCTTGCAGGACCCGGCGATGTTTGATTTCGCGGTTAGGTCGTTTCTGCAGCCGGGGCCGGTGCAGCCGTAAAAGAGCTGGGGGGAGCGAGCCGCTCCCCCCAACGCTTCACCTTGGCACAGCGCCCTGCGGCACCTGGCCGGGCGGCGTTGCCTGCGGCGTGGGCG
>FSYC01000284.1_pt1 | contig 14787 bp, 11 predicted proteins | sample 1638431 | NCBI WGS metagenome assembly FSYC01 (sample SAMEA3914788, study PRJEB12502) | metagenome | biome: forest; material: soil | place: Canada | collected 2011-07-03 | depth 0.1 m | reverse complement strand
TATTGCGACACGCATGGCCGCTACATGCTGTGGCTCCGCGCCCCGGAATCACCGGACGCCGTCTGCCGTGGCGTCAGCCGCGCCACGCCCGATTACAGCGTCATGCGCATAAACCATTACTTCACTCGCAGCCGCGCCCACTGGCTCGCCAAACTTCGCCGCGGCTACCCGTCCGACGTGGAACTGCGCAAGCTCGAGGAATTCGACATCTACAACCGCAACGAAGTGAACGACCCGATCGCGGCGCGGGACCTGCCGGCCCTTCGCGCGGCGGTGGAGAACCTCCGGCAAGCATAGAACCGGGCGGCGCGCGGCCCGTCCCTTTCGGGCCGCCCCGCCAGCCATCCTTGGCGCCGGGCCGTTCACCAGCCTTTTGCCAACCCCCGTCCTTGGTGTAAGCGTCGCCCCATGCGCGCCCCTCGCCTCTCCCCGGCCCTGTCTATCACCGCCCTGCTGCTGCTCGGCGGCTGCCAAACCATCAACTCGATCCTGCCGTGGACGAGCACCGAGAAGGAGGAGAAGGGCCTGCGGCTCGACGAGGAAAGCCCCGACCTGCTGTACAGCAACGGCATCGATGCCCTCCGCAAGGAATCCTACAGCACCGCGGTCAAGCATTTCGACGCCATCCAGCAGAACTACCCCTACAGCCCCTGGGCCACCAACGCCGAGCTGATGGCCGGCTTCACCGAATACCGCCGCAACAACTACACCGAGGCCGTGGCTCAGCTGGACCGCTTCATCCAGCTGCACCCCAGCAACAAGGATGTGGCCTACGCCTACTACCTGCGCGCGCTTTGCTACTACGAGCAGATCGCCGACATCTCACGCGACCAGAAAGGCACCGGCGAAGCCATGGTGGCCCTGCAGGAAGTCGTGAACCGCTTCCCCGACAGCGCCTACGCCCGCGACGCCCGCCTGAAGATCGACCTCTGCCGCGACCATCTGGCCGGCAAGGAAATGTCCGTCGGCCGCTACTATGAAAAGCAGCACCTCTACGGCGCGGCCATCGGCCGCTTCCAACGCGTGGTTGACGACTTCCAAACCACCAACCACACCCCGGAAGCCTTGGCCCGCCTCACCGAACTTTATTTGAAGCTGGGTATGGTGGACGAAGCCAAACGCACCGCCTCAGTGCTGTCGTATAACTACCCAGGCAACCGCTGGTATCAGACGAGTTGGAACGATTTGGTGCAGGTGCACGCCGTGCAGGGGCAGCAAACCACCGCGGTCACGCAGGGCCGCCCGGGCTTCTTCACCCGCGCCTGGGGGTGGATGTTCTAAGCAAGCGTTCTTTTTTGAAAAAAAGAACCAAAAAACTTTTGATTCTAAAGGGATGCCGTTAATCCAACGCGCACGCCAACGAGCAAAGGTTTTTGCTTCTTTTTTCAAAAAGAAGCGCTTTCTTGCCTCCAATCGGTCACACGGCACTGGCGTAAAGCACAACGCCCTTTGTGCTACGCTTTCAGCCATGTCGCGATTCGCCCGCCCGTGCTGACCGCTCTCTCCATCCGCGACGTGGTGTTGATCGAGCGTTTGGATCTCACCTTCGGCCCTGGCCTCACCGTACTCACCGGCGAAACCGGCGCCGGCAAATCCATCCTGCTCGACAGCCTGGGCTTGGCCCTAGGCGCCCGCAGCGACGCCGGCCTGGTCCGCAACGGCGCCACGCAAGCCAGCGTCGCCGCCCGTTTCCAGCCCCCGCCGGGCCACGCCATTCACGCGATGCTCGACGAACTTGGCCTGCCGCGCGAGGACGAAATCGTGCTTCGCCGCGCCGTGGAACGCACCGGCCGCAGCCGCGCCTGGGTCAACGACGCCCCGGTGGGTGCCGCCGCGCTCAAGCAACTCGGCCAACTCCTCGTCGAAGTGCAAGGTCAGCACGACCAGATGGGCCTGGCCGACCCCGCCGGCCATTTGAAACTGCTCGACGCCTACGGCACCCCGCCCGATCTGCGTTCAGAGCTCGCCGCCCGCCACCGCGCCTGGCGCGCCGCCACCGAAAGCCTCACCGCCGCCCGCCAGGCCATCGCCGCCGCCCGCCGCGAGGAAGATTTCCTGCGCCACGCCGTCGCCGAACTGGAAGCGTTGGCCCCCGAGCACGGCGAGGAACAACACCTCGCCGAAACGCGCGCCCGCCTGCAGCAAGGCGAAAAACGCGCCGAAGCCATCGAGTCGGCGCTGGCCGAGCTCACCCCGAAAGACCGCCGCAGCCACGCCCCCGCCAACGCCCTGCGCGCCGCCGCCCGCGTGCTGCAACGCTTGGTGCCCCCCAACAGCGACGCCGAAAACCCCGCCGCTACCGCCATGGCCGCCCTGGAACGCGCCGAGGAAGCCCTGGCCGACGCGGAATCCATGCTCAGCCGCCTGGCCGCCGACGCGGACGCTGACCCCCGCCTGCTGGAACACACCGAGGAACGCCTTTTCGCCTTGCGCGCCGCCGCCCGCAAACACGGCGTGCCCGTGGTGGAATTGCCCGCGCTACTAGCCGATCTCACCCAGCGCCTGGCAGCGCTCGACGTCAGCGAAGCCGAAATCGCCGCGCTCACCCGCCAAACCACCATCACGCGCGCCGCCTACATGGAAACCGCCGAGCACGTCAGCGCCGCCCGTCAGGCCGCCGCCACGCAACTCGCCGAAGCAGTCAGCGCCGAGCTCCCGCCACTGCGGCTGGATCGCGCCCAGTTCTTCGCCGAAATCACCCGCCTGCCCGAAACCGACTGGGGCGCCAGCGGTGCCGACTCCGTCCGCTTCCTGATAGCCACCAACCCCGGCCAACCCGCCGGGCCCCTCGGCCGCATCGCCAGCGGCGGCGAACTCTCCCGCCTGATGCTCGCCCTTAAAGTGGTGTTCAGCACCAATAGCACCGTGCCCACCTTGGTGTTCGACGAAGTGGATAGTGGCATCGGCGGCGCCACCGCGGCGGCTGTCGGCGACCGCCTGTCACGCGTGGCCGACGGCGTTCAGGTGCTGGTCGTCACCCACAGCCCGCAAGTCGCAGCCCGCGGCGCCGCCCATTTGCGCGTCAGCAAATCCGACGCCGGCGGGCGCACCGAAACCGCAGTTACTCCGTTGAAACCAGCGGATCGCCGCGAGGAAATCGCCCGTATGCTTGCAGGCGAAACAGTAACCGCGGCGGCGCGCGCTGCCGCTAAGAGTTTACTTCAACCAATATAGAATTAGGCCAGGGGCTCTGCCCCTGGACCCCGCTAAGGACAAGTCCTTAGAACCTTTTTTGGAAGGTATGCGGGCGTCTCTACAGTGTGGTGACCACGCTGATATCGACACCATCTCCAAAACCGTGTTCAACGAATTGCGGCACCGAATATCCCACGCCTTAATATTCAAAAGTTTTTTGGTTCTTTTTTTCCAAAAAAGAACTCTTTCTTCTTATCCAGCCAACCCAGAAGCGCCACAGCATTATTGTGCCGCTCATCGCGCGCCCCATAAAGCAAAGTCACAGTCCCTGCCGCCAAATACTCTCGCAATTGTAAGGCCGCGGCCCGAGCCAGACCGCCCTCAAGCTCCACGGCATAAGCGGCGCAAAACGCATCCCAATCCTCCGGCTTCGCATGAAAGCGCTTTCGCAAGGCGTTGCTAGGCGCGATATCCTTCAGCCACAGATCGATACGCGCCCGCTCGTGCGAAATCCCGCGCGGCCAGAGCCGGTCCACCAGGATTCGTGCCCCATCATCGTCGCCCGCCGGCGCGTAAACACGCTTGATCGTTACCCGCTTCACTTGGCAGCCGCCAACACGAGTATGGTGGACGTACCATGTGCCAGCACCTTGCCATCGCTGCTCAGCACGCGGGCTTCGCTGGAAATAATTTGCCGCCCTTGGGACACCACGCGCGCCTCGGCGCGAACGCGGCCGGTACGCGCCGTAATCGGCCGTGTGAAATTGGCCTTCGTTTCAATTGTCGTATATCCAACATCCGCCGGCAGCAGCGTGTAGCCCGCGCAGGCGGCCACGCTATCCACCAGGGTGAGTGCCCAACCGCCATGCACGCTACCCATGGGATTCAGCAGATGATGCCCCGGTTCACCTTCGAATACCGCGAAGCCCGCGCCCACCTCGGTAATCCAGAACGACAAGGCCTCGGATATGGGCGCTTGCGGCAGCACTCCATCGACAATCGCCTGGAGCACTTCGCGGCCCGTCATACCTGCGATCTCCGCGGACGTGGCCAAGCCGTATTTGATGTCGGACAGCGCGTTCATTCTTAGCTCTTTCCATGCATCTACAACCTTTGTATATGCATATATCAATGAGCACCCTCCCGCAACCTCGAAAGACAGTCCGCACGGACGCTGCTACCCTTGTCGATGCCTGTTCCGGCCTAAACAGCCGGCTGGCGGCGCGGCGCATCACCCAGTTTCTCGACCGTGAAATGGCGGCTACTGGCCTGGCCGCCGCCCAAATCGGCCTTATGGCACAAATCGCTGTGGCGTCTGATGACACGTTGGGGGGGCTGGCGCAGCGCGCCGGCCTGGATCAGTCCACATTATCGCGCAATCTGCGCACCTTGCAGGCAGCGGGTCTCGTCGAAATAGCCATGGCCGGGGCGGACCAGCGCCGCCGGATGGCATGGCTGACGGAAGCCGGCGTGCGCCAGTTGGAGGCGGCGTTGCCGATTTGGCGGCGGGCGCAAGCAAAACTCGCTAGGCAACTCTCGCCGGCACTGGCGCGAAACTTGGCCGATGCCAGCGCCGCGTTAGTGGCGGAGTGATGATCGTGGAACAAGGACATCAACGATACCGTTAGACGCACACGGCCACGCCAGGAAACACAGGAGTCGTTATGCTAGAATTCCAGGTCCGCAAGGATGATTTTTCGATATCACGCGTAGCCGGATCACAACTTGGGCCGCTCGCGGAAGGCGCCGTGCGGCTGCGTATCGGCCTTTTCGCTATGACATCGAATAACATCACTTACGCCGCCATGGGCGGCGGCGCGCTAGGCTACTGGGATTTCTTCCCCGCGCCCGAGGGCTGGGGGCGACCACCTTGCTGGGGCTTCGCCACCGTCAATGAATCAAACGCAGATAATGTTGTTCCAGGCACGCGGGTCTACGGCTATTTCCCCATGGCCACCCACCTCGATGTCGCCGTCGGCCATGCCACGACAGCGGGATTTACCGATGTCGCGCCACACCGCCGCGCCAAGGCGGCCGTCTACAACCGCTACCTGCTGACCAATGGCGACCCTTCCTACGATTCCAATTTCGAACCTGAGCAATCGCTATTCCGGCCACTCTACGCCACGGGCTGGTGGGCCGCGGACTTCATCCACGGCGGAACCCCAACCCCGCGTACCGTAATCATTTCAAGCGCATCGGCCAAAACCGCCCTCGCCACCGCTCATCAACTCAAGCACCTCGGCGGCGTCCACCTCGTTGCCCTCACTTCCGCGCGGCACGCGGCCTATGTGCGTAGTACCGGCCTATACGACACCGTGATGCCTTACGAGGACGTGTCGCAATTGAGCGTGACGGCACCTGCGACCTTCGTGGATTTTCTCGGGCGCGAGACCCTGACATCGTCCGTGCATACTGCACTCGGTTCCACCCTCACCCGCAGCATCATGATTGGCGCTACCGACTGGACCGCCAAGCCCGGAGGCATCCAGGTGCCACAAGCAGCCCCCGGGGAGTTACAGCCGGAATTTTTCTTCGTCCCCGCCCACGCCGCGCAACGCGTGAAAGAGCAAGGGCCCACGTTCAGCGCCCAAATGGTGCATGATCTGCGAGATTTCTACAGCGCATCGAACGCCTTCGTGCAGCCGCGCCGATTGAACGGCGCGGCCGCCGTTGAAGAATCGTGGCGGCGGCTGATGGGCGGCGAGGTACCCCCGCAAGAGGGACTGGTGCATAGCCTTTGAACGCTGGGAACGGGGTCCGGGTCTGAAAAAGTAAGGCTGGGGGAGACGTGCCGTCCCCCCCAGACCCCCCGTCGCTTATGGGTGCTTGACCATCGCGGCCGCAGTTGAGCCTTATCGGGCGGCCAGTGACCGCGAGATACCCCATGCCCACTCTGCCGCAAACCGACGAAGAAGCCGCCACCGAACTCGCCCAACTGGCGGACGACATCGCGCGCTATGACCGCGCCTACCACGCCGACGACGCGCCCCTGATCACGGACGCCGAATACGACGCCCTGCGGCAACGCAACGCCGCCATTGAGGCCGCCTTCCCCCATCTGGTACGCGCCGACAGCCCCAGCCAGCGCGTCGGCAGCGCCCCCGCCGGCGCGTTCGGAAAATACCGCCACCGCGTACCCATGCTGTCGCTGGACAACGCCTTCTCCGCCGAGGATTTCGCCGAATTCGATGCTCGCGCCCGCCGCTTCCTGGGCCTGGCCGAAACAGCGCCGCTTGCCATCGTGGCCGAACCGAAAATCGACGGCCTCAGCATTTCCCTCACCTACATAAACGGTGTTTTCACCCAAGGCACCACACGCGGTGACGGCACCGAAGGCGAAGACGTCACCGCCAACCTGCGCACTTTAAAAACCCTGCCGGTAAAATTGCATGGCCCGGCCCCCGCGTTGATAGAAATCCGCGGCGAGGTATTCATGACCAAGGCCGATTTCCTGGCCTTGAACGAAGCCCAGGCCACCGCCGGCGACAAAATTTTCGCCAACCCCCGCAACGCCGCCGCCGGCAGCCTGCGCCAGCTCGATGCCAGCATCACCGCCAACCGTCCGCTCTCCCTCTTCGCCTACGCCATGGGCGACAGCAGCGAGCCCGTGGCCACAACGCATTGGGACTACCTGGAGCGCCTGAAACATTGGGGCTTCATCGTAAACCCGCTCTCCGCCCGCCTGAACTCCGCCGCGGACGCCGCAAAATTTCAAACTGACATTGGCCAGCAGCGCGCCAGCCTCGCCTATGATATCGATGGTGTCGTCTACAAGATCGACAATCTCGATTACCAGAGGCGCCTCGGCTACGCTGGCCGCGAACCCCGTTGGGCCACGGCCTGGAAATTCCCCGCCGAACAGGCAACCACCACGCTGGAGGATATCCGCATCCAGGTGGGCCGCACCGGCGCGCTCACGCCGGTGGCCGTGCTGGCTCCCGTCAATGTCGGCGGTGTTCTCGTCACGCGCGCCACATTACACAATGAAGACGAAATCGCCCGCAAGGATATCCGCATCGGCGACACCGTCATCCTGCAGCGCGCCGGCGACGTTATTCCACAAATCGTCCAGGTGACCCTCGAAAAACGCCCGCCGGGAACAGAGCCATTCAAGCCCCTCACCCACTGCCCGATTTGCGGCAGCCACGCCGTGCGCCCGCCTGGCGAAGTCGTACGCCGCTGCACCGGTGGGCTGATCTGCCCCGCCCAAACCGTGGAGCGCTTGATCCATTTCTGCGCCCGCCGCGCCTTCGATATAGAAGGCATGGGTGAAAAGACGGTCGTCGAATTCCACGACCTCGGCTGGCTGAAAAGCCCCGCGGACATCTTCCGCCTGCCCGAACACGAAGCCGAAATCGCCCAACGCGAAGGCTGGGGCACGCTCTCCGCCAACAATCTGGTTCGCGCCATTGAAGCACGTCGCCGCATCCCGCTTCCGAAATTCATTTTCGCGCTCGGCATCCGCCGCATCGGCGAAAACAACGCCAAACTCCTGGCCCGTCATTACGGCACGTACGAGAACTGGCGCGACCAAATGCTAGAAGCAACCACCGTGGGTTCCGATGCGCGCCTGGCCCTAGGCAGCATTATCGGCATCGGTGAAGCCATCGCCGAGGAATTGACCGATTTCTTCGCCGAACCCCGCAACCTGCAGGTTCTCACCGACTTGGTGCAATACCTCACCATAGAGGAAGCGACCCAACCGCAAGGCGTGCAGTCGGAAATTACCGGCAAGATCGTGGTCTTCACTGGCACGCTCGAAACCATGAGCCGTCCCGAGGCCAAATCTCGCGCCGAATTTCTGGGCGCCCACGTTACCGATAGCGTCAGCAAAAAAACAGACCTGGTCATTGTAGGCGCGGATGCCGGAAGCAAAGCCCGCCGCGCCGCAGAGCTCGGCGTGAAAACCATCACCGAGCAGGAATGGAAGGCGCTGGCGGGCATGTAGCAAGCGGGCACAACCCGCTGCTGTTGCAATCCAAAACAAGTGGGCCGCGTCATCAATATTGACCGGGATACCTTGCCCATGGCAGCGTATCCGCACGGCAGACCGCTAGGTAACACTGATGACGCATCGTGCCGCCATGATCCAGGCTGCCGCGTTGGCGCTGCTCCTCGCCCGGCCGCTCCATGCTGCCCCCGCCTTCAGTCACATCATCGTCATCTTCCAGGAAAACCGTACGCCGGATAATCTGTTCGGCAGCAATCCCACCTTCGAGCCGGGTGTGGACATCGCCACCAGCGGCCAGGATATCAAAGGCGACACCATTCCGCTGGCGCCTGTTCCATTGAATTCCTGCTACGACCTCGGCCACGGGCATTACGATTTCGTTGCGATGTACAATGGCGGCCAAATGAACGGCGCGCAGAATGTCACGGTCGACTATACGGGCAGTTGCCTGGTGGGCCTCAATCCGCAATTTCGTTATGTGGACAATTCTACGGGTACGGTGCAGCCCTATTTCGATCTGGCCAAGCAGTATGGTTTCGATAACCGCATGTTCCAGACCAACCAGGGACCAAGTTTTCCGGCGCACCAGTTCATCTTCGGTGGCACCTCCGCCCCCACCACCACATCGCGCCTGTTCGCATCCGAAAATATGGTTAATGGCCAGGATGCCGCCGGTTGCACGGCGCCCCCTGGCCAGCGCGTGCTGGTTGTTGGCGCATCAGGCGACGAATCCGAATACCCGCCAGTCTATCCATGTTTCGACCGTCCCACGATGGCCAATCTGCTTGATGGCGCCGGACTAAGCTGGCGCTACTACAACAACACCCTGGCCACCGGGTCCATCTGGAATGCGCCCGTCGCCATCAAGGATATCTGCGCGGCGCAGAAGCAGAATGGCGTGCTGAATTGCACCGGTGCGGACTACATCAAGAATGTGAATCCAGGCCACGCGCAGGTTCTGACCGATATCGCGAATTGCAACCTTGCAAAAGTCAGCTGGGTCATACCAACCGCGCCGGATTCCGATCATGCCGGCGTCACCACGGCCAACGGCCCTGCCTGGGTCGCCTCCATCGTCAACGCCGTCGGTAGCCAGGCCGCCTGCCCAGACGGTGAAACCTACTGGAAAAACACGGCCATTTTCATTACATGGGACGACTGGGGCGGCTGGTACGATCACGTGCCCCCGTTCCATGTCGGTGGCGGGGGCGCGCATCATTGGGGAGATGGCTACACCTATGGCTTCCGCGTGCCCCTAATTGTGGTCTCAGCGTATACGCCGGCCGGCCATGTGAGCAACAACCCGCATGATTTCGGCAGCATCTTGCGGTTCATAGAAGACAATTTCGGGCTGCCCAAAATCGGCCCCGGCTACTACGCCGATGCATTCGCTGCGAAACTGGACGGCTTCTTCACCCTGTCCATACCGCGCACGTTCCAAACCATTCCGGCCAGCCGGAATGCCGCCTATTTCCTGAGCGAACCGGTCTCCACAGTAGGCCCGGATAACGACTAACGCCCGAGGCCGCCGTGGTGGGCTCCTAGGGCGCTAAATCTATGCCACTACTGTGTCCCGCAAACCCTCCAGCACAGCACGATAGGAATCCGGCAACCGTGCCGATCGCCGCTGCGTCCGGTCAATCATCACCAGCGTGGTCCGCCCCGTCGCCACGCAGAGATCGCCCTTAAATACCCCCTGTCCCATTACGTACGAACTATTGCCCACCGCCACGATGCGCGTGCCGATATCCACCACCGCCGGCCAATGCAACTCCCGCCGGTAATCGATTTCCACGCGCGCCATCACCACCAGGTACCCATCCGGCATGTTCGGGAACAAATGAAAATGCCCAAACGCCGTGCGTCCGCTTTCCAGTAGGGCCGCGAACGCCACGTTATTTACGTGGCCGATCATGTCGGTATCGCTAAATCGTAATTTTTCCGATTCAATGAACGAAAACGAGGAACGCGAAGTCAGGTCGATATCACTCACAAAGCAATCCCCAACGGCGCGCACGCCTGTTCAAGCCAAGTCGCCACATCCGCGGGAAGTTTCGGTCCCACCTCGCGCAGCACGCGCGCATGGTACGCATTCAGCCACTCCAGTTCGGACGGCAGCAGCAATGCCGGATCGATCAGGCTGCGGTCAATCGGCGCCAGCGTTAATGTTTCAAACCGCAGAAACGGCCTGCCGCTGGGCACATCGGCCGGCACCACCAGCACCAGATTTTCAATCCGAATGCCGTATTCGCCGGGAAGGTAATATCCTGGCTCATTGGAAAGGATCATGCCCTCGGCAATCACCGCCGGCCGTAAATGCGGTGAGATCGAGACCGGCCCCTCATGCACAGACAAATAACTGCCCACGCCATGGCCGGTGCCATGATCATAATCCAGGCCCACCTGCCACAACGAAGCCCGCGCCAGCGCGTCCAGCCGGATGCCCGTCACCCCTTCCGGAAACACGGTCATCGACAGGGCGATATGCCCTTTCAAAACCCGCGTGAACCGCTCCCGTACCGAAGCTGGGGGCGCCTCCGGCCCCATCCACACCGTGCGCGTTACGTCCGTGGTGCCGTCGAGATACTGTCCGCCGCTATCGATCAGAAACAATTCGTTCGCACCGATCGCCCGGTCGCTTTCCGGCGTCGCATGATAATGCATGATGGCGCCATGCTCGCCGGCACCCGCGATTGAATTGAAACTCACGCCGCGGAAATGGTCGCCCGCCGCACGAAACTGCAACAACCGCTCCGCCGCGGAAATCTCCGTCTCTCGTCCCGCCGCCCCACGCACCCAATGCAGAAATTCTCCAAGCGCCACAGCATCGCGCGCATGCGCGGCCCGCGCACCGTTCTGTTCCACCGCGTTTTTGCGTGCCTTCGGCACCAGGCACGGATCAGCCCCCGGCATCACAACCGCACCCGCTTCGCGTAGTCGATCCGCAAACCAGGCGGCGGTACCTACGGAATCCACGCGCACTTTTTTACCAGTCAATCCCGCCAATGCCGCCGGCAAGGCGCCGCGCTCGGCCACGGAAACAGAATTACCGAGCCACGTCCGCGTCTCCGGCGGCAGCTTGGCGCCATCCATAAACAAATCCACACGGGCATCCGCGTGCACCACGCAGAATCCCAGCGCGAACGGCGTGCTATCCACATCCGATCCACGAATATTCAGTAACCAGGCCAAGGAAGCCGGATCGGAAATCACCGCCGCATCCTGCCCGGCGCGACGCAAAGCCTCGGCAATTTGCTCGCGCTTCTCCGCAGAACTGGCCCCAGCGTAAGCAACATCATGTGGCACCGCGGGCCCGGCCGGTGGGGCCGGCCGGTCCGTCCAGCTCACATCCACCGGATTGCGCGCCACCGCACACAACGCAATGCCCGCATCGCGATAGGGCTTCAGCCCCTCTTCGCTGTGCAGCCAAGGATCATATCCCAGCATCCGGCCGCCAATGCGCGCAGCCACCCACTCCGCCGGTGGCGTTTCACTCAAATGCAGCCGCGACCACAAAGCAGGATCGGTTTGTGCTGCCAACTGCAACACATACCGTCCATCGCTCCAAACCGCAGCCTCATCGGCCAGCACCACCGCCAGCCCGGCGCTCCCCGTAAACCCGGTCAGCCAACCCAGCCGCTCCGCACTTGCGGGCACATATTCCCCTAGATGTTCATCCCCCCGCGGCACCAGAAACCCAGCCAGATCCTGCCGGGCCATTTCCGCCCGCACCGCCGCCAACCGTTCAGCGTAGCCCATCAAACCTCCTTAAAACCAAAAGTTTTTTGCTTCTTTTTTTCAAAAAAGAAGGCCTTTCTTTCTGTTCTTTTTTGAAAAAAAGAACCAAAAAACTTTTATCTGTTTGGTTCTCGCGTGTATCCACCGCTTCGCAATACTAATGTCGTCCAGCTTCCCTCGGAAAGCCGCGCTTCAAGCCGCAATCCCACACGGCCATGTGCCGCCAGCACGGCCCTCACTTGGGTATTCAATAACCCTGCCAGAATAACGGTGCCACCGGGCGCCAAATGCCGCGCCAGATATTTCGCCATTAAACACAAGGGACGGGCCAGGATGTTCGCGAACACCAGGTCGAACATCCGCCCCTGCACGGCCGGCGCCTTCCACCCATTGCCCAGCCGCGCCGATAACCGGCCCCCCATGCGGTTCAGCCGCGCATTCTGCCGCGTTACCCGCACGCTCCATGGATCAATATCCACCGCCAGAACGGGACGCTTCAACAGCGCCACGGCGCCCATGGCCAAGATCCCGCTGCCACAGCCCATATCCAAAACCCGCAGCGGGCGCCGATACGCCACCCGCTCCAGCGCCCGCAAGCATCCGCGCGTGGACCCATGCTCGCCGGATCCAAACGCCAACCCCGCATCCAGCCACAGCGTGTGCCGGCCCGGCAGAGTGCGCTCGGCCACGTGCGTGCCCCGCACGGCAAAACGACGCCCAATAAGCTGCTCGGGAAATCCTTCATAAACCCGTGCCAGCCAACCTTCCGAATCCGTATCCACGCGAAACAACTCGGCCGCAACTCCGCTCACCAGCTCGGCCATCGCCAATCCCGCCTGCAGCTGCGCGCTCTCGCCCACCGGCTTTACGCCCTCCACGCGCCAGGTCCCTATCTCCTCATCAGCCAGGAACAGCCCCACCGCCGAGCACACCCCTGTCAGCGCCGCCTCGTACGCATCCACTGCCTCACCGGGTACCACAACAAACACGGTCTCTAGCGGTGTTGCTTGGCGCATCACGCTTTTTCCACGAAACGATCCAGCACGCGCTTCTGCCCCGCCTTTTCAAAGTCGATATCCAGCCGGTCTTCATCAACCGCGGTTACATGCCCATAGCCAAACTTCTGGTGAAACACCCGTTGCCCCATCGCTATTTTATCCGGCCGCGCCGGCCGCGCCTGCGCTTCCCAGGCTCCCACTTCCCGCGCGCGCCGCGCCATTAATGGCCCGCTGGAAAACACGCTTGGCGCCATCATGCGTGTTTCTCGCGCCAGGGACGCAGCACCGGCGCGCTCCACGTGCGCTTCCGGCAATTCATCGATAAACCGGCTGGGGATCGAGCTCTGCCAATTCGCGTAAATGCGCCGATTGGCGGCGAAACTCACAATGGCCCGCTTGCGCGCGCGCGTCAGCCCCACATAGGCCAGCCGGCGCTCCTCCTCCAAACCCTTGTTGCCACCTTCATCCATGGCGCGCTGGTTGGGAAACAGCCCTTCCTCCCAGCCCGGCAGAAACACCGTGTCGAATTCCAACCCCTTGGCCGCATGCAACGTCATCAGGTTCACGCGGTCCGCCCCCGCCTGCTCCTCGTTCTCCATTACCAGCGAAACATGTTCCAGAAATCCCTGCAGCGTTTCGAAATCCGACAACGCCCGTAGGAACTCCTTCAAATTGTCCAGCCGCCCGGGCGCATCGGCACTTTTGTCGGCCTTCCACATGCCCGTATAGCCGCTCTCATCCAGCAAGGTCGCCAATGTTACCACATGGCCTTCCTGCCCCAGCATCTCCCGCCACCGCGCGAATCCGCCCATCAATGCCAGCAAACTCTCGCGAACCCGGCCCTTCACCGCGCCCGCCCGTGCCAATCCCTCTGCTGCCACAGACAGCGAAACGCCCTGCGCACGCGCCGCCTCATGCATCTGTCGCATCGCCACATCGCCCAGGCCACGCTTGGGCACGTTCACGATCCGCTCGAATGCCAAATCATCCGATGGCTGCACCATCACCCGCGCATAAGCGATCGCGTCGCGAATTTCCGCCCGCTCATAGAACCGCAAACCGCCGACGATGCGATACGGAATTCCCAGCGTGATGAAGCGTTCTTCGAAAGACCGCGTCTGATGCCCGGCCCGCACCAGCACCGCCATTTCGGCAAGAGCGTGCCCGTCCCGCCGCAGCGTTTCCACGCGCTCGCCCACCATGCGGGCCTCTTCATCGGAGTCCCAAAGGCTCACCAACGCCACCGGCTCACCGCTCGAATCCGCCCGCCCCGCACGCAGCGTCTTGCCCAGCCGGCCTTCGTTATGCGCGATCAGCGCCGAGGCCGCCCCAAGAATAGGCGCCGTGGATCTGTAATTACTTTCCAGCCGAACAATCTTCGCGCCGGGAAAATCCTTCTCGAAGCGAAGAATATTCTCCACCTCCGCCCCACGCCACGAGTAAATGCTTTGGTCGTCATCCCCCACGCAGCAGATATTCTTGCTTTGCTGGGCCAGCAGGCGCAGCCACATATACTGCACCACGTTGGTGTCCTGATATTCGTCCACCAGCAAATACCGGAACATGCGGTGGTATTGCGCCAGCACATCATGCTGCGTGCGGAAGATCTCTGTCATGTGCAGCATCAGGTCGCCGAAATCCGCGGCATTCAATTGCCGCAGCCGCGCCTGATACGCCCCGTAGAGCACGCGCGCCTGGCCGCCTGCGAAATCGCCCTCCTCGCCGGCCACCACGCGCTCCGGTGTCTGCCCGCGATCTTTCCACCTTTGTATCATATGCATCAGCGCCTGCGGTGGCCACCGCTTAACATCCAGGCGACCGGCCTCCATCACCTGCTTCAGCAGCCGCAGTTGATCATCCGTGTCCAGGATCGAGAAACCCTGGCTCAGCCCCACATGTTCGGCATGCCGCCGCAACATCCGCGCACACAACGCGTGGAACGTGCCCAGCCACAACCCTTCC
>FSYC01000180.1_pt1 | contig 14849 bp, 9 predicted proteins | sample 1638431 | NCBI WGS metagenome assembly FSYC01 (sample SAMEA3914788, study PRJEB12502) | metagenome | biome: forest; material: soil | place: Canada | collected 2011-07-03 | depth 0.1 m | reverse complement strand
GCGCTCATCGCCGGGATGGAAATATTCTGGGCCGCTTCCGTGGTTACCACGATGGACCCGGTATCCTGTTGCGGCAGAAAGCCCTTGGGGATCACCGCATACAACACCGTGGTGCCCACCAGCGTCAGTACCGCAACCCCGATCATGAAGCTGTTATGCCGCAGCGAAAGCTCCAGCGTGCGGCGGTAGAATGCCAGCATGCGCGTGCCGAACAGTGCGCTGCGCGTGGGCGCGTGATGCGGTGTTTGCCGCAGCAGCCGGCCGCACATCATGGGCGTGAGCGTCAACGACACCACGGCGGACACGATCACCGCCACCGACAGCGTTACCGCGAATTCGTTGAAAAGCCGCCCCACCACGCCGCCCATGAACAGCAGTGGAATGAACACCGCCACCAGCGATATGGTGAGCGATATGATCGTGAACCCGATCTGGCCTGCACCCCGGAACGCCGCCTCCAGCGGCTTTTCGCCCGCCTCCACATAACGGTTGATGTTCTCGATCATGACGATCGCATCATCCACTACGAAGCCGCTCGCCACCGTCAGCGCCATCAGCGAGAGGTTATCCAGCCCGTAGCCGAACCAGGACATGATGCCGAACGTGCCGATCAGCGACAGCGGCAGCGCCACGGCCGGGATCACTGTCGCTCGCCAGCTGCGCAGGAACAGCCAGATCACACCCACCACCAGCACCATGGCCAGTATCAGCGTGCCCTGCACATCGGCTACCGAAGCGCGGATGGTGTTGGTGCGGTCGCCGGAAATCTGCAGCTTGATGCCGGGCGGTAAGGCGGCCTGCAGGTCCGGTAACTCCGCCCGCACGCCATCGACAGTTTTCACGATGTTGGCGCCGGGTTGGCGTTGCACATCCAGCAGCACCGCCGGCTTGCCCTGGTACCAGGCCGCCACGCGGTCGTTCTCCACGCCGTGCACCACGGTGCCTACATCGGACAGCCGTACCGCACTGCCGTTGCGCCACGCCAGCACCACGCGGGCGTAGGCGTCTGGCGACAGCAGTTGGTCGTTGGTGCCGATCGCATAGGCCAGCGTGCTGCCGTCGAAGCCGCCTTTGGCGCCGTTAACGTTGGCGTTCGCGACCGCGCTGCGCACATCCTCCAGGCTCAGCCCGTAACTGGCCAGCCGCGCCGGATCCAGCCGCACGCGAATTGCCGGTTTCAGCCCGCCTTGCACCGAAACCCGGCCAACGCCTTCTGCGCGCGACAAACGTGGCTGCAAATACGTGTCGGCCACATCGGCAATCTGATCGATCGGCACGGTGTCGCTGGTCAGCGCGATGCTGAAGATCGGCGCATCGGCCGGGTTCACGCGCGCATAGGTGGGCGGGTAGGGCAGGGTGCTCGGCAGCACGCCCTGCGCCGAGTTGATGGCGGACTGCACATCCTGGCTGGCGCCATCCATACTGCGCGTCAGATCGAATTGCAGCGTCACCTGGCTCACGCCCACGGCGGAGCTGCTTTCCATGCTGACGATACCGTTGATCTGCCCCAGATTCCGCTCCAGCGGCGCTGTCACCAGGGTGGCCATCGTTTCCGGGCCGGCCCCCGGATACAGCGTGGTCACCACGATGGTGGGGAAATCCACCTGCGGCAGGGCGGAAACCGGCAGCGCCGCGTAGCCCAGGGCACCCCCCAGCATCACTGCAAAGGCCAGTAGGCAGGTGGCGATGGGGCGGGCAATGAACGGCGCGGAGATAGACATTGGGGGCCCGGGCGCGGGTGGGAGAGCGCGCCCGCTGGCGGGATTTTATGGTGACGCGGACAGGTTTGGCCAGCTTGGGGGTGTGACTTCTTCGTAGGGAAGAAAGGCTGGGTGGGACGAAGCCGTCCCCCCCAGACCCCCCGGCTTCAGTTCCATAGGTCGAACGCTTTCAGCTCCAGCACCTGGGCGGCGTGGCGGCGTGCCATGGTTAGAAACATCTCGTCGCCGCGATTCGTTTGCGTAACGCTGATCGCCGACAGCACTGCCATGAACAACCCATTCAGGCTATGCTTGCGGTAATCGGCCCAGCATTGATCCCAGCCGTAATCCCGCACACCGAAGCCCGCCAGCGCGCTGTGATACACATGCAGCAGCTCGGTCTCATGCGCCGCGCGCTCGTTAGCGCGCAGCCCGGCACCCAGGAAATAGGATGCATCTTGGGTACCCCGCCCCCGCGTTACCGTTTGCCAGTCGAGCGTTGCCATCGGCCAGGCGCCCCCTTTGGCCTCGAACAACACGTTGTCCAGCCTGAAATCCCCATGCAGCACGGTACGCTGCGCCGGTGTGTCGAACATGATGGCAGGCGCCAGTTGCGCCATGCGCGTGGCGGCCGCCATCACCTCCGGCTCCAGCAGGTGGCCGAACCGCTCTCGGAACATTTCCGTCACGCCAGGCAGCATCTGCGCAATCGCCTGCGCCGCCGGTTCCGGCAAGGACAACCAATCCAGCCCATCCAGCGCCGCGTCGCCCCAGCGCGGCCCGTGAAGTGCCGCCGCTTCCCGCATGGCCGTGGCCGCATCCTCCGGCGAGCAGCCGCAAAGCTGATCGCCGCCGCGGGCCGGCGTCAGGTCCTCGAACAGCAGCACGAAATCATGGGTGGCGTCATCGAAATGATTAGCCACTACGCGCGGCGTTCGGATGCCAACGCTTGGTGCGATATCGCGATAGAACCGTGTTTCCCGCAAATAAAGCCGCAGGCCGGCCCCGGATTGCCGGCTGACGCTGTCCGTGGCTGGAAACTTCCCCACCAGGCTGGCCGGTGCACCCGGCTCCGCGAAATCATAATCCAGCACATACCGGATACTGGTGCCCACCATCCCATTGCCCACCGGCGTGCCCACCAGCGCCGTCACAACGCCATCCGCCAGTAGTCCAGCCGCCCGCAACTGAGCCGTCATCCAAGCCGGATCCATCGTGGCTGGATTGACCAACTCTCCCATTTCGCATCCCCAAACAGTCAAAAGTTTTTGCTTCTTTTTTCAAAAAGAAGCGCTTTCTTTCTTATTCCTTTCTTCCACCGCCGTCGTTCACGCGAACCCATAAGGCGCATAAGTCCCCATCACCAATTGTTCCAGCACCCCAATACCGCGCTGATCCGGCCCATTGGCCTCCAGCGCGGTTACCCGGCAAGGCGCCTGGATATGCAGATTCTCCATCCCTTCTGGATCGGCCTCGTCCAAACGAAAATCCTCGCGCGCCACCACCAGTTCGCCCTTATAGCCACCATGCGGCCAGGAAGATCCCGGATAGCCGATGCCGCGCATCTGGAACCGTGCCGGCCCGCCGATGGCGGGTGCCACAAAGGGCGAAAACGCAATTTCCATGGGCCGGCCGGGGAAATCCGCATGCAGCACGGCATGCGCCGCGTGCCGCAGCCCCTCCTGCCAAGTGATTTCCATGCGCGGGTTGGCGCAATGCAGCATGTCGCTGCATTCGGCGCCGTCGGGGCACAGCACGGCGCGCGTATTCCAGGGCCGCCCCCGGTCATCGGCATTCACGTGAAAGAACACGCTGAAATCAGCGAAATTCAGGGGGGCCCAGAGCCAGAAAAAGCTTGGCCGTACAGGCGGGGCAATCGGTTGCGGGTCGGCAGCACCAATCGGCCGGATGCCCCAGCTTCGGTCGCGCGTGCCAACGGCCGTGCCGGAAAGCACACGCCGGTCGCCATCGATTTCAATCCAGCCAGTCCAGCGGCCGTTCTGCGTCATCCGCGTATAATCCATGAAACTGCGCGGCCCGATGCGATGCGTAAAGCGCGGCTCTTGCACCGGAAAGGCGCGTCCCTCGAACCGCAAATCGGCGGTAATGCCTTCGCCGTCCACGCGTATATGCAGCCGCCGCAACGGTTCCGTTACCTCTATGGCAATCGGTCCCACCCGCAGATCCATTCTTTCCATGTGCAGCACGCGGCTGCCGTGCAAGCAATATTGCACACCGCCGCGTACCACGGAGAAATGTGCGTCGGCGATATTGATGTTCGGATATGTGCCGAAGGCCAGCGCGAAGAATTCGCTGCCGTTCGGATTATATCCGTTGAAAAAATACCGGTCGTAGAAGTTGCGGTCGGTGCCGGCGAAGGCGGCTGGGTCCGGCGTTTGATGAATGGGAAAGTCGTCTGCCTTCGTCAGCATTTGTTTCCACCCTCTTTTTATGGGGCGGAGCCTACGCCCCCAGGCACCGCCGCGCAAAGTGCGGCCAGGCGCTGCACACTCACCTCATCGGCCAACCCGGTCACCGCCTCCTGCCGCCAATGGCGCTGGAACGCGGTTAGTACCACCCCCAGGTCCTGCCGCGGATCGTACCCCAGTTGCGCAAGCATACCGGCTACGTCCGCCGGTCCGCCCGCTGCATCGCCGTTGGGCCAAAGCCCGATGCCATCCGCCGCCAAGGCTTGCCACGGAAACAGCTCGCCCGGGTCCTGCTTGCGGTTCGGCGCCACGTCGCTATGTCCCACCACGTTCCAGGCCGGAATATCGTGCCGCCCTAGAATCGCCCGGCACAGCCCCGTCACCGCCGCCATCTGCATCGCGGGAAATGGGCGGTAACCCCATTCATGCCCCGGATTGACGATCTCGATTCCGATCGAGCAATCGTTCAGCCCCATGTGCCCGCGCCAATAGGAAATGCCGGCATGCCAGGCGCGCCGCGCCTCCGGCACCAGGCGGTAAATCGTGCCGGTCTCATCCACCACGTAATGGCTGGAAACCCGCGCCACCGGATCGCGCAACCGCTCGATCGCCGCTTCCGCGGACTGCATGCCGGTGTAATGCAATATCAGCGTATCCACTGGCCGCGGTCGCGCATCCTGGTTCGGGCTCGGCCGCTCGATAATCGTCATGTGCCGGGCAGCCTACAGCTTGCGGTCGCGCTTGATGCGGTCCCAGGCGGCATTGATGCGCGCCACCTTGTCGCTGGCGCGCGCAACGAATTCCGGCGGCACGCCCTTGCTGGCCAGGCTGTCGGGATGGTTTTCGCGCATCAGCTTCTTCCACGCCGCCCGGATTTCGTCGTCGGTGGCCGAGGCCTTCACCCCCAAAATCTGATAGGCATCCGGCTCTTCCGGCCCCGCGGCACCAGCGTTCGGCCGCGCCGTACCGCTGCGCGCCCGCTTCCACGCATCCGCATCCAGCCCAAACGCACGCGCCGTGCGCGACAGGAATTTCAGCTCCCGGTCGTTTAGTGGCGCATCGGCACGCGCAATGCCGAATAGCCCGCCCAGCACATCCTCCAGCAACCCGTGATTATCGGGAAACGCCTCGCCTAGTTTCAGCGCATAGGGCTCGAAATCATCGGCACTTAGCCGCGCTTGGTCGAATAACCGGCCGACATTGCGCAGATTCTCGGGCGGAATGCGGAACTGGCGCTTGAAGGCGTCGATCTCCGCCCGGTTCACAGGCCCGTCCACCTTGGCCAGCTTGGCTGCGAGAGATACCACACTCAACGCGAACAACTGCTCGCGCGGCGTGAACAGCGCCGCCATACGGGCCGGATGATAGTTTGCGGGGTCCAGAAACCCGGTGTAGCGGGAGAACGGCAAATTGCCGGTATCGGCCGCATGCCCTACGGCCGCGCCCATTAGCATGCCCAGCGGACCGCCCATCACCAGTCCGGCGGCGCCGCCAACTACCTTGCCCCAATAGCTCATGCGATCGCTCGTAGCATGGGGGCGTTGATGGGGACAGAACACATGGTGGGGAGAAGAAGGCCAGGGGCTCTGCCCCTGGACCCCGCTGGGGACAAGTCCCCAGACCCCCTTACTTAGGTGGGAGATGAGGCGGGGGCACACGCATCGTGGTCACGGCCTCGGCGCCCCCCGCCTCACCTCCCACCTAAACAAACAGGTTCTAAGGACTTGTCCTTAGCGGGGGTCCAGGGGGCAGAGCCCCCTGGCCTTCTTCCTCCCACTAAGCGGTCCGATCCCCACCAGCCCCCAGAGCCGCCTGCGCCGCCGCCAGCCGCGCCACCGGCACGCGGTAAGGCGAGCAGCTCACGTAATCCAGCCCCACTTCCTCGCAGAAATGGATGCTGGCCGGGTCGCCGCCGTGTTCGCCGCAAATGCCCAGTTTCAAATCGGGCTTCGTCGCCCGCCCGCGCTCCGCGGCGATGCGCACCAGTGCGCCGACGCCATCCACGTCGATCGAAACGAACGGGTCTTTCGGTAGAATGCCCGCTTCCACGTAATGCGGCAGGAACTTGCCCGCGTCGTCGCGCGAAAGCCCGAACGTGGTCTGCGTCAGGTCATTCGTGCCGAAGCTGAAGAAATCGCCCACTTCGGCAATCTTGTCGGCGGTCAGCGCCGCGCGCGGCAGCTCGATCATGGTGCCGACGATATAATCCAGCGTGGTGCCGGCGGCATCGAACACTTCGCGCGCCACGCGGTCCACTTGCGCGCGGGTAATTTCCAGCTCGCGGCGCGTCGCCACCAGCGGGATCATGATTTCCGGCACTACCGGCTTGCCGGTTTCACGGCCGATTTCCAGCGCACCTTCAAAAATCGCGCGTGCCTGCATTTCGTAGATTTCCGGATACGAAATGCCCAGGCGGCAGCCGCGATGCCCCAGCATGGGGTTCGCCTCAGCCAGGTCCGCCGCGCGCCGGCGCATGCTTTCCACGTCCTGCCCTAAGGCTTCGGCCACATCGGCGATTTCCTGATCGCCATGCGGCAGGAATTCATGCAGCGGCGGATCCAGCAGCCGGATCGTGACGGGCAGCCCGGCCATGATGCGGAACAGCTCGACAAAATCCTGCCGCTGGAACGGCAGTAATTTTTCCAGCGCCACGCGGCGGCCGCGCTCGTCCTGCGCCATGATCATTTGCCGCACCGCGCCAATGCGCTCCGGCGCGAAGAACATATGCTCCGTGCGGCAGAGGCCAATGCCCTCGGCGCCGAATTTGCGCGCGGTTTCGGCGTCCAGCGGCGTTTCCGCGTTGGTGCGCACGCGCAGGCGGCGCACGCTGTCCGCCCATTCCATTAGCACACCAAAATCACCGGAAAGCGTCGGCTCCACGGTCGCCACCTGGCCCACGAACACCTCGCCCGTGGCACCATCCAGCGTAATCATCTCGCCGCCGCGGATCGTGCGCCCGCCGGCCGAGAGTGTACGCGCGCCGTAATCCACCTGAATACCGCCGGCGCCGGCAACGCATGGCCGTCCCATGCCGCGCGCTACCACAGCGGCGTGGCTGGTCATACCGCCGCGCGTCGTCAGAATGCCACGCGCCGCGTGCATGCCGTGAATATCCTCAGGGCTGGTTTCAATGCGCACGAGGATCACGGCTTCGCCCTTGGCCGCACGCATTTCCGCGTCATCGGCGGAAAATACCACGGCACCGTAGGCCGCACCCGGGCTCGCCGGCAGGCCCTTGCTGAACAGCGTGCGCGGTGCCTTGGGGTCCAGCATCGGATGTAGCAACTGATCCAGTGCCTGCGGGTTAACCCGCATCACGGCCTCGTTCTTCGTAATCAGCCCGTCCTGCGCCATTTCGACGGCCACGCGCAGGCTCGCCGCCGCGGTGCGCTTTCCATTACGCGTCTGCAGCATGTACAGCTTGTTCTGCTGCACCGTGAATTCGATATCCTGCATGTCGTGGTAATGCCGTTCCAGCGTTTCGCGCACGCGGCACAATTCGCCATAGGCGTCGGGCAGTGCTTCCTCCATGGAAAGCTCGCCCGGCTTGCTCCGCGCCTTACTTAGCGGCTGCGGCGTGCGAATGCCGGCCACCACGTCCTCGCCCTGCGCATTCACCAGGAATTCGCCATAGAAGACGTTTTCGCCGGTAGAGGGGTCGCGCGTGAAGCACACGCCCGTGGCGCAATCATTGCCCATATTGCCAAACACCATGGCCTGCACGTTTACGGCCGTGCCCCAATCGGCGGGAATATCGTGCAGCCGGCGATACGTATTGGCGCGCGGATTCATCCAGCTGCCGAACACGGCACCCACTGCCGCCCAAAGCTGCTCTTCCGGCGAGTGCGGAAACGGTTTGCCCGTCTCCTGCTCCACCATGGCCTGATATTCTTCTGCCACGCGCTGCCAATCCTCGGCCGTCAGCGCGGTATCTTCCACCACCGCGTTGTCCAGCTTCACCGCCTCGATAATTTCCTCGAACCGGTGATGATCCACGCCCAGCACCACGCTGCCGAACATCTGAATGAAGCGGCGGAAACTATCCCAGGCAAAGCGCTTATCGCCGGAGCTTTCAGCCAGCCCAGCCACGGTTTCGCTGTTCAGCCCAAGGTTCAGCACTGTATCCATCATGCCGGGCATGGAAACCCGCGCGCCGGACCGCACGGAAACCAGCAGCGGATTCTTGGGATCGCCGAATTTGCGCCCCACCGCTTGTTCCACCAGCGCCAGTGCCGCCGCCACCTGCTCGCGCAAATCCGCGGGGTAGGTGCGGTTGTTCTTGTAGAACGCGGTGCACACTTCAGTGGTGATCGTGAACCCGGGCGGCACCGGCAGGCCGATCGAGGCCATTTCAGCCAGGTTGGCGCCCTTGCCACCGAGCAAGTTTTTCATATCCGCGCGGCCTTCGTTATGGCCGGCGCCGAAGCTGTACACCCATTGGGTCATTCTATAACTCCTTAAGAAAGGCCAGGGGCTCTGCCCCCGGACCCCGTCACGCGAGAGCGTGCTTTCGCACGGCGGGGACTTGTCCCCAGACCCCATTTATTAGCCTTCGATTGCTGAGAAATCGGCGACCCGGTTCATGGCGCCGCGCACTGCTGAAAGCAGCCGTAAACGATTCACCCTTACCTCCGGCGCCTCCGCATTCACCATCACGGCCGTGAAAAATGCATCCAATGGCACCCGCAGACTTGCCAAAACCCCAACGGCGTCGCCGAAACGCTCCTCGGCGACACATCGTTCCACTATCTCGGCGCCCTGCACGGCGGCGAATAGCGCGCGCTCTTCTTCCTGCTGCAACGCGCTGGCATTTACGGCGCCGTCATGCGGCCCGTCCTTGCGTTCCTCGATGCGCAGAATATTCGCCGCCCGCTTATAGGCGGCCAGCAAATTAACCCCGTCATCCGTACCCAGCAGCGTCGCTACGGCCTGGCCGCGCGCCAGCAGCCGGATCAAATCGTCATCGCCACCGGCCGCGAACACCGCCGCCAGCACGTCGTGCCTGGCACCCTCGCTGCGCAACTGCACGCGCAGCCGCTCCGCCACAAATGCCACCACCTCGTCGGCCACGGCGCCAGCGGCGGCATTCTTGGTGACCTCGGCGTCAACAGCGGAAGCTGCAACTCTCAGCGCTGCACCGAGCGAAAGCCGTAGCGAATTCTCCCGCAAAATCCGGATCGCGCCCAATGCCGCCCGGCGCAGCGCGAACGGATCGCCGCTGCCGCTTGGCTTTTCACCAATCGCAAAAAACGCCGCCAACTGATCCAATTTGTCGGCCAGTGCCACGGCAACCGTCACCGGCGCCACCGGCACCGCATCGCCCGGGCCTTTCGGCAAATACTGATCGCGCACCGCATCGGCCACGCTGGCATCCTCGCCATCATGCCGCGCGTAATACCCGCCCATCACGCCCTGCAATTCAGGGAATTCGCCCACCATGCCGGTGGTCAGATCCGCCTTGGCCAGCAGCCCGGCCCGGCGCGCCAGCGCCACATCGGCACCGACAAATGGCGCCAGATACTCGGCCAGCTTCACAATGCGCCGTACCCGCGCGCCCTGCGTACCAAGTGCCGCCTGAAACACCACGCCATCCAGCGCCGCCACGCGATCCGCTAGCTTCGTCTTGCGGTCCAGATCCCAGAAATGCCGCGCATCGGAAAACCGCGCACGCAACACCCGTTCGTTGCCCGCCACAATCGCGGCCCCGCCATCCGGCGCCGCCACATTCGCCGCGAATACGAAATACGGTGCGGCGCGCCCGTCCGCATGGCGCGTCGCGAAATAGCGCTGATTCACGCGCATCGAAACCTGCATCACCTCCGGTGGCAAATCCATGAACGCATCGTCGATCCGTCCCAGCAGCGCTACTGGCCATTCCACGAGCCCAGCGACCTCACTCACCAGACCTGCATCCTCCACGATCGATACGCCAACGCCGGTCGCGCGCGCCGCAATACCCTCGCGCACCAGTGCCTCGCGCTCGGCCGCCTCGGCAATCACGAAACGGTCCCGCAATGCCGCCTGCCAGTCCGCGGCGCCGCGCACGGCCACTGCGCCCGGCGCCATGAACCTGTGCCCTTCGGTTAGATCGCCGCTAGCCAGCCCATGTCCGTCATCGCTGGCCACAGCAAGATCGAATGGCACCACAACCCCATCCAGCAGGCACGTAATCCGCCGCAACGGCCGGACCCATGTGAAACTGGACGTGCCGCCCCACCGCATCGATTTCGGCCACGCGAATCGCCGCAGCAAAGCGGGTAGGGCGCCCGCAATCAGCGTGGCGGCCGGCACCGCCGGTGCCTGCTTGGCCAGCACCCAGAAATCACCCTCAACCCGCAGATCCTCGCGCGTCGCACCATGCTTGCGCAGAAACCCGGTCAAAGCCGCTTCCGGCGCCGTCGCGCGCGGCCCGCGCTCCACGCTCTGCGCCGCCGCCACGCCCTCCGCCACCTGTGCCGTCAGGGCAATGCGCCGTGGACCGGAAAACCCCTTTACAGCGGTAGGGCTCAAGGCCGCCAACGCCTCGCTCATCAGCCGGCAAAACTCCTCCGCCGCCCGCGTCTGCATGCGCGCCGGAATTTCCTCGGAAAACAATTCGCAGAACAATTCCGGCATAATTGCCTAATGATCCTTCAATGCTGGTTCGATATCGGTGCGCGCGAAATCGTCGCCGGAAAACAACAATTTCTCACCGGTGCCTTTCGCCAGGGCATAGGCGAAGCAATCGCCAAAATTCAGCCGTGCGCTGTGTTTGTGCCGGCCGAAATGCCGCCAGGCCGTGCGGGCTTGTTCTACCTGCGCAGCATCCACCGGCATAAGCTCAATGCAGGCTGTCCGAAAAAATTCATCGAAGCGCAGGCTCGCCAGCCGTCCGCCTTTTTCCTCGATCAGCATGGCGACTTCCAGCCAGTTCGCGACACTCATGCGCGGATGCTCGGCGTCCACCAGCGCCTGCAGCAGCGCCGCACTATCGGGCGCGTCCAGAAGGATAGACAGCAGCGCGGAGCTATCCACGATCATGCCGGCCGGCCGGAAGCATCGTAAAGCAGCTCCTCGCCGCCGGCCCCCGGCCGCAAGCTGGCCCGGATTTCCGCCGCCAGCGCCGTCAGCCGCGTCAGCTTCTGCGCCCGGTCCCGCGCCCGATGCTCCCGCTCCAGCCGCTCCCGCAACGCCTCGGTCACGGCCGTGGTCAGGCTTTCCCCGGTCAGCGCCGAAAGCTCGGTCGCCAGCCGGTAGCCGTCCTCGCTTTTGATGTTCAGCTGCGACGCCATGGTAGAAGCTCCACCGATCTTGGTAGAACTACACCCCCCAGCCCCGCCTGTCAAAACGCCCGCCCCAAACGAGGCGCCAAGGCGCAAAAGTTTTTGCTTCTTTTTTCAAAAAGAAGCGCTTTCTTTTTTGAAAAAAAGAAACAAAAAACTTTTGCAAATTGGCGTGCGCGTTATTTCATTGGCGTTAGGATGTCATCAAGGCGGTCGGGGGTGTTCGGGATGCGCTCCAAATGCGGGTAGCGAAGGCCGCCATGGTAATCGATCTTCACATCCCGGAAATGGCTGCCATCGCGCAGCAGCAACTCGATCGGGGCGTGATTGTTGGTGGCAACCTTGATCGCGTCGGACAGGTCGTCGGCATCGTCGAACGCCAGCCCGTTCACCGCGATCAGCTTCACGCCTTTCGCAATGCCGGCGCCGTAGGCCGGGCTCCCCCACAGCACGCTATCCACCGCACCTTCCTCGCCCAGGCTCAGCCCTAGCGAGTAAGTGAAATCCGCGCGCTTGCGCACCCCTTCGGCCGCCTTCTGCATCGCCGAGGGTTCGGCCGTGTACACCAGCTTCCAGCCGCCGCGGGCCAGCCCGTCCAGCGGCGCGCCCGGCCCATGCCCATCCAGCCGCGTGCGCAGGAATTGCGCCCAATCGTAGGGCTGCACCTGATTGAGCGCGCTCACCACGTCATCGAAAGTGTAGGTGTGCGTTACCCAACTGCCGTCATCCACGCCGAAAAACAGCTTCGCGAAATCACTGAGCGAGTGCGCGCCGTTGGATTTTTCGCGAATCAGCGTATCGGCATCCAGCCAGATCAGCAGGCCTTCCAGGTAATAATCCTCTTCGCGCGAATAGCTGTGCCAGGCCTGCGGGCGCCGCAAATTCAGCACCGGATCATTGGTGGTATCCTGCAAATTGCGCCACGCGCGGCCGGGCGTCGCCTGCATTTCGGCGGCTTCCATGGCGAAGAAATCGCGCACCTGCTCCGGCTTCAGAATGCCCGAGCGCGCCGCCAGCACCTGCCCCCAATACTGGGTCTGTCCTTCATATACCCATAGCAGGGTATCGCGTTCCGGCAGCACATTGAAATCGGGCGACCACAAATCCGCGGGCCGCCGGAATTTGCCGTTCCAGGAATGCGTATATTCATGCGGCAGCAAATCGCGGTCGGGTGCCGACTTTTCCAGGTCGGTAAAGTAATTCCGGTCGACGCCATTTTCGCTGCTGCGATGATGTTCCAGCCCTTCGCCGCCCATCTCGTCGCTCAAAGACAACAGGAAGTCGTAATGGTTGTAATGGTGGGAGCCGAAATTTTTATAGGCCTGCTGCACCAGATTACGATGTGCCTGCAAATCCGCGGGCTTCACCACCAGGTCTTCCGGCCGGTCTGCCACCACATCCAGATGCACCGGCGCCGGCCCATGCGGATCCAGGTCGATTCGGCTGAAATAGCGCCCGGCGTACAACGGCGAATCCAGCAGCACGTTCACCGTCACGGGCTTGAACGTTACGCGATTGCCGTCCGTGCTCTCGGTTTCCAGCGCGGTGCCGTATTTGAACCCGGCCGGCAGCGTCAGCGTCGGATGCACCGAAATATTGCGCGTGAAATAGCCGGCCGGATACAGGATTTCCGGGTTCCATTGCACATCCAGCATATTTGGAGTCGTCACCACGCGCCCTTCCTTCTCCTCGGGCGGCGAGAGGAACTGGAACTGTACCTGCACACTGCTCACGCCCTCGGGCACGGCCACGTGGAACGCATACACGTCCACCACATCGCGCACCCAGGGCACAACCTGGCCGCCGGCTTTTACCACCAGCCCGGCAAGGGCGGGCAGCGGGCCGGTCGGGCCATGGTCGCCGGGAATCCATTTGGGGAACATCAGCGTCAAGGGCTGGCCGGCGGGCACAGGCACCGTCTCGGTCATGCGGAACACGTGGCGATCCAGATCGGTCGCGTCTACGGATAGCTGGATCTGGCCGGGGAAAGGAGTGTCCTGCGGGGCCGCGATCGGTGGTGGTTGCGGTAGCGGTTGGGGCTGCACGGTTTGGGCTAGCGCGGGAACGGCGGCGAAAACTAGGGCGGTGGTGGCTACCAGCTTGAGACGGGTCACAGAGCGCGCTCCGAAAGGGATAAGGCCAGGGGCTCTGCCCCTGGACCCCGCCAAGGACAAGTCCTTGGAACCTATTTGTTTGGTAATCAGGCGGCCGATGCAGCTTTACGGCGATGCGCCATTTCCAAAATGCCGTCTACCAGTGCGTCGGCGTCCGCCTTGGTGCTGCGATGGTTGAAGATGCCAGCACGTATCGCGAGCTTGCCATTGATCGTGGTCGTGCTGGGCGCGGCGATGCCGGCTTCCTGAATATCGGCCACCAACTCCTTGTTCAGGCTGTTCAAATCCGCGCTACCGCTGGCCACGCGAAAGCACACGATGTTCAAAGCCACCGGCGCCAGCAGCTCCAGTGCCGGCTCCCGCCGCACGCGCGCCGCCAAATGCTGCGCCACGTCGCAGCAATTCTCTACCATCTGGCCGATGCCGCCTGCGCCATAGGCGCGCAGCGTGAACCACACCTTCAGCGCCCGGAACTCGCGCGAAAGATCTGGCCCCAAATCGCGCGGCCACGGCGGGTTGCCGGCAATGCCGCGCTCCGCCCCCTCCAGATAGGCCAGCGACTGCGCGAAGGTCGCCAGCTGCATGCCCCGGTCCCGCACCAGCACACAGCCGCAATCGTACGGCGCCTGCGCCCATTTATGGAAGTCGAACGCCAGGCTGTCCGCCCGTTCCAGCCCTTTCAGCAACGGCTTGAACCGCGCCGAAAACGCCGCCGTCGCGCCGAACGCGCCATCCACGTGGAACCAGATATCCTCGCGCGCCGTGATGGCGGCGATCGCGTCCAGATCGTCGAACGCGCCCGTATCCACGGTGCCGGCCGTGCCCACCACCAGGAACGGGTGCAGCCCGGCCGCCCGGTCCGCGGTTATCGCCGCTTGCAGTGCCGCGATATCCATGCGGTGCGCGCCATCGGCCGGGATCAGGCGCAGCGCATTCGTGCCGATGCCCGCCATATCCATGGCCCGCGGAATGCAGCCATGCGCCGCCGCCGAGCAGTAGGCGGTCAGCCCCGCCCCGCCCACGCCCTGGCTCCGCACATCCGGCCCCATCGCCGCACGTCGCGCCACCAGCAAAGCCACCATATTGGCCATCGAGCTGCCGGCGATCAGCACGCCCCCGGTATCGGCCGGAAACCCGGCAGCCTCGGCGGCCCAGGCGATCACCTGCCGCTCCACCTCGATTGCCGCATGGTCGCGGCCGCCGCAATTGGGGTTGAACACGGCCACCAGCAGCTCGGCGAGTATCCCCGCCGCCGTGCCGCCGCCATTCACCCAGCCGAAAAAGCGCGGGTGGTCGTTGCCCGCGCCATAGGGCAGCACCAGGCGGCGGAAATCCGCATAGATC